>Ga0306923_10004382_pt1 | contig 13497 bp, 12 predicted proteins | sample sta12Can44000108_FD_203841 | JGI IMG/M metagenome (GOLD analysis project Ga0306923, IMG submission 203841) | Lab enrichment of tropical soil microbial communities from Luquillo Experimental Forest, Puerto Rico - statanox.12C.anox.44.000.108 (v2)... | ecosystem: Environmental > Terrestrial >... | reverse complement strand
TCGATCGCGCGAACGGGCGGCGGCCACTCGTTTGCTGCGGCCGGTCTCAGTGCGGTCAGCCATTCGGCGACGGCGGCTTGTTCGAGATCCGGCATGCCTGCTTCCCTCCCCCACTTCGAGAGGCAGGGTGACCGATCAATCTGCGAACGGCGTCACTTTCGAATCTCGACCGCCATGCGCGATATGACAAGGCGCAGACCGAGCGGTTTCACCGCTTCGGAGAGCACGCGGTTCCAGGCCTGGCCGCCTTTCCAGTCTACGGGCGCATTGGGGTCGGCGCCGGGTCCGTAGGTCACTTTGACGGCGGGTGGCACGATCTGACGGACCGCAAAGGAGAGCGGGATCCGATCGCCGAAACCGAACGCCAGCTTGAAGCGGGTCGAGGCAGGCTCTGGCGACTTATCGGGGATGGTCTGGACGATCGGCCGCGCCGTCTGGACCGGCGGCGTGCTCGTGATCACGAAGTCCGCGCGTGCGGTCGCGGCCGGCATGGTTGCCGCGAGGATCAGCAGAATCGGGCTGCCGCGCATCGGTTCGACCTCCACCATTTCGCGTGGAGCTCGTTAATTCAGTTTTTTGCGAACGGGGTTTGTAAGCGCGTATCAGATAAGCGAGGCTCGGTGGGCGACGTTCGCAGCGCGACCGTGTGAATCGCAGAACGTTCCTTCGCTGGGGCAAGGAAAAGGACGGCTGAATGGCTAGGCCAAAAGGCGCGGGGGACATTCGAAAATGCAGAAGACGAACTCCTGAAAGCATTCGCGAGGAAGGTCCGAGAGGCTCGCGAGCGCACCGGTCTTACTCGAGCCCAACTCGGAGATTTGACCGGTCTCGCGCCTTCTTACCTTTATGAGATCGAAAACGAAGGCGCCAACGTTACCTTGAGGACCCTGGCGAAGCTCGCGGGGTCGCTCAAGCTCGGTCCCCGCGACCTGTTGCCGGAGATTGAACAGGATGCCGTTACCGGTTCGGCCGTCGCCGAGCTGATCGCTGCTCTCGACCGTGCGGCAGACGTGCTGTCGCAACGACAGTCTCAGGAGGCCGAGCTGATCGCACGTCTAGATCGGCTCACCCAGTTTCGCGCTGCCCTCGAGCGCCTTGCTCCGGAGACCAAGACGGGTGCTCGGCGCCGCGTCCGCAGGTCACTTTGACGGCGGAAGGCACGATCTGGCGGACCGCTAGAGATAGCGGGATCTGGTCGCCGAACCCGGAGGCGAGGTTGGAGCGCGTCGAGGCCCATCTGGTGGTTTATCGGGAATGGTTTCGATAATCGGACCCTCCATCAGCGGCGTGCTCGTGATCACGAAGTCCGCGCGCGCGGTCGCGGCGACCATGGTTGCCGCGAGGACCAGCAGAATCTGGCTGCGGCGCATCGGTTCAACTGAGTTTTTTGCGAACGGGGTTGCGAAACCACAACGCGTGTTGGATAAGCGAAGGCCGGTGGGGGGTGACGTTCGCAAGGGGGAGACCGTGTAACTCGCCGCCATTCTCCGCGTGGCAGGAGGGGACCGCCGGAATGGCCAAGACGGACGAACGTTCTTCGGCGCGGCACGACGACATTCTGAAGGCAGTTGGTAATCGGCTGCGCGAGGCTCGAGGGAAAGCCGGATTAACTCAAAAGCAATTGGGTGATAGAGCAGGTGTAAAACAATCGTATATTTTTGAGCTCGAGAGGGGGCGCACCAATATTACACTGAACACGCTCGTCAAGATGGCCGATGTGCTGGGGATGGACATAAGAGACCTCTTGCCGCAGACCGGCCCGGCGCCGCTGTCCCTTGTCGTTCTTGAGCGGTTGCTGGAGGTGTGCGAACGTATTGCTTCTATTCTTTCGGATCGTCAGAAGCAGGATGCGGAACTGCTCACAGCGTTTCGCGCGTTTGCCGATCTTCGTTCGGATTTCGAAAACGCACTCAAGTTGGAGCGTCCCCGCGGCGAAGGCTAAGTTCTTACACCGAAGCACGGCACGTCCAATCTTTCGTTAACAGGGTTTGACCGGACAAATCCGCCGGAACCAGCCATTTTTTGCACCTCCTTTAACCTTTTGATTCGGCTTATCACGACGATGACGTGGGTCGACGGCTGCTGGCGCTGGTCCTCAATTGGTCAGTGCCCGGGAAACCAGGGATGCCCAGCGCGGAGGCCCGGAGGCGCAGGTTTTTGCGAACGGCAAAGGCCTACATCAGATAAATATTATTTTTTAACCATTGACTTTATCATGTTTGGCTTGATCCCCTCTTCCGGTTTTTCGCGCCGGAGGGGGCAATGTCGGCGGGACTATCGGAAGCATCAGAACTGGGGACCGCCATATTCGGACCCGGGCCGTTGCCGTCCTACGCGGTCCCGGAGACGACTGCTACCGCTTTTCCTTTCGATCCCGTGCTCGCCGGGATGGTCGCGGCCGGCCAGGGTATCCAAGCGATCTGTCTTTATCTTGGGCTCACGCGGGCGGCACTCGATGACCATCTCGCGCGCCTTGCGCTTCGACTGCCGCACGACCGCGCTTTGCGGAACCCGGGCCCTCGCGGCTGGTCGAACCTCGATACGCAGCGTCTGATCGTCTGGCGGGTCGGCAGCATTCACCCGGAGACGATCGGCCGGCGTGTCTGCCGATCTGCGAACGCGGTGCGCGCGAAGGCGCGGCGTCTTGGCATTCCGCGACCGGATCGCAAAAGCCTTCAGAGAGTCGATCCTGCAAGCCTGGAAGATCCGGCTCCGCTGTTCGCCGGCAGCGGTCAAACCGGGTCGCCCGAATCTTCGCTTAAATCACCTTGCGCCCCGTGCGGCACTGCGGCCGGACCGGTGAGTGTCCGAACTGGGGCGGATACGTCAGCGGCCGTCACAGTACTTCCCCCAGAGTCGGAGACTACGGCTCCCGCCGTCGCTCGGCTGCCCTGCGACGGCGCAGCTCAGCGGCTGCGTGAGCTTGAGTTCCCAATCGTTGCGCACGCATGTCCCTCTCTGCCGCTACACGAGAGACCAGGACCTGGATTTGTGCCTGTGCCCCCGCAGATTTGGCCGTTGGTTGTCGAGCTCGAGCCGCGGATCAAGGCTGAGGTCAAGCTCGCTGATGTGGTTCCGAAACTCGCTTACATTGGATGGGTGGGGGAAACAAGGCATATATTGCGCGATGCCGCCGCGGTGCTCGTGCTGTCGCTGCGATACTTTGGCGGCCAGCACTGGAAGTGGATTGCCCAAGACGCCAGAATGCACAAGCCGCAACTGGCATCGGACCTGACGCGCATTCGGTTGCCGCGTGATTTTGATCGTTGGAAGTTCCGCAAGACGTTCAATCTGGAATGTGCCCTCTATTCCCTTCTCGAGTCCGGTTACTTGCTGAGGCGGAACAAGGAGCGGGGCAACTACGAGTGGGTTAACGCGAGGGACTTGCGGAATATCCATCAGAGCTGGGAAACGCGTCGGAAATGGGGATACGACGACGAGGGCGACGGTCGTCGTCGCGAGTCTCCGAAGATCAACTTGCTGACCCCGCGTGAGCTTCCGGCGCTGCGACCGCAGACGCCCGCGCCGCTTGTGAGTGGCCATCCGAAGGCCAGCGTGGCAGGGACAGTAACGGGTTACGGGGTGCAAGCCAGACAGGTCGCGCTAATGTCGCTGGGCTGATTTTCCTTCTCGTCGCTGGCGGTGCGGAAGGTTTTGCCAAATCCCGCGCAATCTCGCGCCATTCCCGCAATGTACCGATCACGAGGACATCGCTCGGGGTGCGAGGGTTAGCCACGAGGATCTAATCGGCTTCAAGCCTGTTGCCGCTGCGTAAGCTCTTGCTTGCGTCATTGCCGGCCTGCGCCCCTTCGGCGGCGGACTGAGTGTGACGCTAAGATGGCCAAAGCCGTTCGCGGAGACCCGTCGATGATCTGGCCTGACGAACGAATCACGGACCGGGGCATGAGGAACCACCACGCCGCGGTGACGCGCCGTCTGTCGGACCCGGAGTTCCAGAGCGCGCTGGTGACCAGGTGCCTTGCACTCACTTTGGGCATGGGCGCGCTGCTCGCCGTCTCGCTGATCCACGACGCCTATGTGTGGATGAACCCGGTTGAGCCGCGATATTTCTTTGTCGACGGCAAAAATCCGCCGCGACCTGCGGTGGCGCTCGACAGCCCGATTGTCGACGACACCGAGCTCCTCGAATGGACGGTCAAGGCGGTCCTGGCACCGTACAATGTCGACTATTTCAACTACCCGGTCGAGCTCAACACGGCGAGCCGCCGGTTCACAGTGAAGGGCTGGAACACCTTCGCCAACAGCTACATCGCCCAAGGCAATTTCGACGAGCTGAAGCGCGCGCGTCTCCTGTGTCATGCGCAATCGCAGCGCGCCGCGGTCATCCATCAGACCAGCTACAGCCAGGGTGCGCTTGCTTATCAGGTGCAAGTTCCGATTACGCAGACCTGCGAGAACGTCAACCAGACCTCTACGAACAATCTGATGATCACGGCACTCGTCGTTCGCACAAACAGTGACGACCATCCGGATGGGCTGGCGGTCGATCAGCTCGTCGCGGCGCCGCGGTGAAAGGCGCGGAGGGAGATCAGGATGCTTCGGGCCGCTGACATGAACGCTATCGGCAGGCGCCCGCACGATCGGGCGGCTGCGGCGAGCGGAGCACTCCTTTCATGCGCGGTTCTGGCCGCCATTGGGCTCACTGGGGGTGTTCGAGCCCAGACCCCCGACCAGACGCTCGGAAACTTACCTGCCGGGCCCGTGCCGGCATCACCGAATTTTGCGAACGGCAACCCCGCAGCGGTGCAAAAGGCGATGCAGGACGCGATCCCGCTGACGCCGGAAATGATCGAGGAGCTCGGCCGCCGTTTCAACGCCACCCAGCGGGCTCGCGAGGAAGCGGTGACACCGCTCGCGGTGCCGCTCAACCGGCAGATCAATGTGAGCTTCGCGCCGGGGGCCGCCACGAGCATCATCAACACCGTCAAGGGCTACCCGACGGCGGTCTCGTTCTTCGACAGCACCGGTCAGCCCTGGCCTATTCAATGGGACACCAACAGCAACCCGGCGGCGGTGGCGGGCGGCACGAACTGCAATGCGCCGAACAGCAACGCCGGCGGGCCGTCGGTGGCAGCGATCGGCTTCTATGTCTGCACGCCGACCAAGGGCAGCAACGTGATCGAGATCACGCCGGTGTCGCTGAGCCCGCGCGGAGGGCTCGTGGTGTCGCTTGAGGCCGCCCAGAAGCCGATCACCTTTCTGCTGGTCTCGGGCGGCGGCCGCTACGACGCGAATCTGAGCATACACGTCGCCGATCGCGGCCCGCACGCCAAGGTCGCGATCATGACCCAGCCGAACGCCCCGGAGACGGGTGCCGCCTATTTGACCGGGATGCTCGAGGGCGTGCCGCCGGCGGATGCCGTTCCGCTGTCGATCGAAGGCGTCTCGCCGGACGAACTGCGCGCCTGGCGTCTCGGCAAGAACGTCTATCTGCGCACCCGTTACACACTGCTCTCCCCGGAATGGACGGCTTCCGAAGCGGAGGGCGGGCTGACCGTCTACGCCGTCCCGGCCACCCCCGTGGTGCTGCTTTCCGTCGACGGCCGCACCGTATCGGCCTTGCTCAAGGATCCGTCGTGATGCCCGGTAGGCTTCTCAACTTTCATAGCCCGCAGTTCGCGAGATTCGTCTCGGGGCGGATATTCAATGCGTCCGGTAGTGCCGGTCCGCGCCGATTGATGATATTGGCTGTCGCGGCGCTGGCGGTGGTGACGTTGATCGTCGTTGTTGCGGCGACGGGACGCTACGCTCCGTCCAACTCGGACGATGCCCGCATGAAGCATGTCGATCCGCTGCCCGGCGGTCTGTACAGCACGCCCGAGCAGCTGGCACTCGCCCGTACAGCCGACAATGTACAGGCCCGGTCCTCGCTCGAGAAGGGAGTATCCTTTACGCCGCCGATGGCTCCGAGCGTTCCGGTGCTGCCACCGGTACCTCAGGTCGAGAAGGCTGCACCCCCGGCCGCCGCCCCGCCTCGGCCGGTGTTCGCGGGCCGTCCCGCAGCCGTGTCGAGACCCTTAGCGGTCCGCATCGCCTTCCCGGCAGCCCTTGCACCGGACCCGCCGGCTGCAGCACCCGCGGAGCCCCAGGCGCAACCGATCCGCCTCGCGGCAACGGGAGACCCCAAAACCTGAGGACGGTAGCGGGACCGCCGGCGATGGTGGCGAGAACCGGCCGCCGGCGGGAGCAACGTCACGCAAGGGGTCACCTCCAGTGCCCGCGGCGTCCCACGCGGCTGACCCCGTCGAGATCCTGGTCCCCGCGGGCCGCGGCGTTTATGCGCATCCGATCCTGACGGTGAACTCCGATGCCAGCAGCCCGGTGGTGTTGCAGGCCGATTCGGGGCCGATCGCCGGGGATCGGATGATCGGGACCTTTGCGAAACAGAACGACCGGCTGGTCATCCGCATCAACACGGTCATCCATCAGGGCCAAAGCATCGGCACCGATGCTGTCGTGGTAGCACCAGAGACGATGGAAGCGGGGGTCGCGTCGGATGTCGATCAGCATTATCTCGCTCGTTTCATCCTGCCAGCCGCAGCGGCCTTTGTGCAGGGTCTCGGCCAGGCGATCGCCACGACGTCCAATACGGCCGCCGTCCTCAGCCCGTTTGGCGGAGCGGCTTATGCGACGCACCTCAACTTGAACCAGCAACTCGGCGTCGCGGCCGGGGCGGCGGCGGGACAAATCGGAGCGGTGCTGAACCAGGCGGCGCCGAAGGGTCCGACCGTCTCGCTCGAGGCCAATGTGGCCGTCGGCGTAATGTTCCTCTCTAATGTAACGATCCATCGCAGCCCCTAAGACTGGCGCCGTTCGCAGGGCGGCGGGCGATGCTCCCGGCATCGCCCGTTTTGCATGAGCCCGACCATGGACACGCACGTTACCGCCCATCTGCCGGTCGAGGAGGAGAGCGCCACGCCGACTGGGCGCGCTCCCTCGGCCACGGCAAAGTCGTCCACCGAGCGGGGCTTCCGGAAGGAAGGCCCCGCGCCGGGCGTGCGCCTCCCCGGAGAGGTCGAGGGGCCTCCTCTGGGAGAGGATCTCGAGGAATGCTTGGGGATCTCCAGGCCCGACACGGGGGAGCGCTCGCCGGCGGTGGCGCGGCCATGGTGGGGCCGTCCTCGGTCGCTGCTTCTGTGCGCCGTCGTCATGGCGCTCGGCGCTGCGGGGGTGACCGCCTTAGTTGTTTTTCCTGGCAACCACGCCTCGCCGATTCCGCAAGTGGCGTCGACGTTGCGGCATTGGGCCGCCGAAATGGGCATCAAGCGGACGGAACCGCTGGCGCCCGCGGCATCGCTGGCGAACGTGCCGACCGAACCCGCCGAACCGGTAACCCGCGAGAAATACCAACCGAAAGGCCGGGACCAGCAGCTGCAGGAGGTCCTCGCGCTGCGGAACGGGGCACCGCAAGCCTTGCGAGGCGGCGGGCAGCCCGCCAACGAGCCGACGGCGGCGCCCGCTCCGGGCCAAGGTAGTGCAAGTGATCGTGACGCACCGCCGCCCGGTTATGTTCCGAGCGAGCCCGGGACAAACCCAGCTTCGCTTCCCGCCGCGTCCCCCGTCCCGCCGACTGTCGAAGCTACCGGCGGCGCATCTGCCTTACCAGGGGTCGCTCCACCGACACCTCCCGCTGTCGAGCCGCCGCACGATGCAACCACGGCCGTTCTGGCCTCGTTGGGGCAGCCGGCCCAGCCAGTCCCCTCACCGTCCTCCGTTGCCCCGCTCGCCGCGGCAGCTGCTCCGGCTCCCGCAGCATCGTCGGTGAAGACCAGTGATCCTGTCGAGACGGCCGGCGAGCTGCGGCCGGCGCCGTTGACCCCTGCGGACCAGGTCCAGGTGCTCGAACTGGTGACGCAGATGGCGGCGATGGTGCGGGATCTCCGGGCGCAACAGGCGCAGCTGCGCGCCGACTTCGGCAAATCCGCGGCCGACAATGCGGCGCGTCTTGCCGACTTCGAACGCCGGTTGGCGCTCGCCGAAGCCCGGCATGTGCTCTCGGCGGCGCAGGTCGCCGGCGATCCGGTCGCTGCGGCGACGGCAGAAGGAGCGCCCGCGGTCCCCGGACCAGTCGCGGGTCAGACCACCTCGGCGACGGTGATTGCCGCACCCCTCGCGGTGATGCCGGTGGCGACGGCTTTGCCGGGTTCCGATAAGGGCCCGCCCAAGCGCTACCGGGTCCAAGCAGCCTCCCCCGGCCTTGCATTGCTGGCCGAGATCGACCGCGGCGGCGGTGACGGCGCGCAGCTCGAGGTGCTGGTCGGCGATACGGTCCCCGGTTACGGCAAGATCACCTCGATCGGGCAGCGCGGGACGGCCTGGGTGGTCACGACGGAACACGGCAACATCCAATGACCGGCGGTTTCGAGCAACCCAACCAGGAGAGGCCGAAGCGCGCTTTCTGAACTAGCTTTGAAACCCGCGTTCCGGCAGTCGCGGTTATGCAGGGTCTGGTCAACTTCACGACGGCGATCGCAGACGGGATTGCCGTCCTGCTGCCGGCGTTCTGCTATCTTGCAGCTTGCGGATGCTTCTTCTTTTTCGCCTGGACACTGTGGACGTGGTCGCAGCCGCACCGCCAAAATCACTACCACTGGCATCGGCCGTGGGTGCCCTGGGTGTCACTGATCCTGTCGGGTGTTTTTGCCAGCTTCCCGCAGTTCCTGACGATGGCCGACGTTAGTGCCGGGACCAGCCTTACCGTCTCGCTGACGAGCTACGCGCCGACGACACCGCCCAACGCGTCCAATGTGCTCGGCAATGCGCCGACAACCGCCGTGGTCAACGTCGTCACGCTTTTTCAGTATTTCTTTCAGGCGTTCGGCGCGGCCTGCGTGTTTTGGGCGATCGTGACCTGGCGCGCGATCGTCAACGGGCGGAACAATGGATCGCTGACGGCATGTGGCGTGCAGTTCGTTTTCGGGGTGCTGTGCATCAACATCGTCACTGTCGCCAATGGCGTCGTGTCATTCTTCCAAACGGGCGGCTGATGTTCTGAGCCTCGTCGTTTTCTGTGAGCCGTTCGCAAAGTGCTCTGTGAGGCTGATGCGCGAGGGGCGGTTCCCTCTTCAGTCAGGAGTGAGAAGCGTGAAACTCTCGACCGTCGACGCACAGGTCGTCGCGAACAAACGCCGTTTTGCGTCCCTCCGGGGGAAGGTCCCAGCGGTAATCGCCGGCGGCTTAGCCCTCGGTCTCGCTTATGCGGGTCATGCGTTGGCGCAGGCGACGTCGCCGTCGGGCGGCATCGGCGCACAGCTCAACACGATCTCGGGCGAAGCGATCAACTCGGGCGGCACGGCCTTCGGCATGGGCTGCTACCTCGCTGCGGCAGTGTGCTTCGGCCTCGGCGTCTGGGCTTTGTGGCAGAGCCGCCAGCCGCAAAACCGTGAGACGGGCCACGTCGGACGGGGTCTCGCCGGCCTCGTGTTGTGCGGGCTGTTCGCGACGGCAGGCGTGTGGATCAACAAGGCGTCGATCACCGCGTCGGGCGGCAACGCCACGATCAATACCACGCCGCAGATGGTGCAATTCGGCACCGGCGGCTGAGTCTCCGCGGGGGAGAGGGGGGCGGCTGCCGGGCGGCGGGCAACCGGCTCGCACGCCCGGCGGCAGGTCCGATTCGGGCAGTGCATGCGCGGTTGGCTATCTTGGGTGCTTTGTGCCCGGGGTGACACGTTGGGATCTTTCACCTGCTCAGCGGGTAGGAGGCCGATCATCATCGGAACGCTTCGGCCTGATCAGCTAAACCGGATCAATTCTCGCCTGCAGCAAGGCCTGATCGGCATCACGATGCTCGCCACTGTCCCGCACGCGCTCCCGATTGCGCCGTTGAGATCATGACGATACGGCTGCGGCCTTTGGTTCTGTCGGCAAATTTCAGCGACGAGGTTGCCATTCCCCTTGGCACCGCCGGCGAGATCCTGAACAACTCCGATGGGCTCCGCTGCCCGTTCTGCGGCATGAAATCCGGTCGCTGGCAGAACTTCGTCGCGCCCGCGTGCACCATCCACGACTGCTCTGCGGCCTGCGCGCTCTGTTTCCTGTGCCGCCACCTCGAGCGGCCGCGCATCGACGAGGAAGGCGCCCTGGTCTGGCTGCCGGAGATGAGCCAGCCAGCGCTCAACGTGACGGTGCGCGAGATCCATCTGCAGCTCCGGACCCTCGGCGAGGATCTATGGGATGCGGGGCGGCTGCGCCTCAACACACCGGAGCGGTTGCGGCTCTGTTACGCGCGCTCTGCACTCGGCGCGCGGGCCGCAGCCGCCGCAAGCAGGCTTGGTACCGACAAGCCGAGCGATCTCGCCGGCGCGCTCTGCCGTCTCTCACCCACTGCCTATGCCAATCGCGCGAAGCTTCTCGGCGGTGTGCGGCTACTGCCGCACGGCCGCTTCTATGCCGGCAACAAGGACGTCTACCCGGAGATCGTCGATAGCTGGCGAGAGATCGCGAAGCGGGCTGCAGCTTCGGTTCCGGTGAGCTCCGCCCTGCTGTCCGGAGCGTGAGTATGTTCCCGTTCCTTGCCCGCGGCTTTGCGAGCCTGTCGCTCGCCCTCAAGCAGCCGCTCAGCGCGTTCTGCGAGCTGGAAACGGCGCACGATGACGCGCTAATCACCAAGACCGGGCACTATCTTTCCTGGATCCGCGTCGACGGCATGCAGCGCATGGCCGAGCGCAAGGACTTTGCCGAAATGGCGGAGGCGATGCGGCTTGATCTTTCCGGGGCACTCGAGACCCGCGGCCATGCCATCGTCGGCTGGTACATTTCCGACCCCGATGCGGCCCTGGTCGAGATCGAGCGGCTCAACCTCCACTCCTGCCGCACGGTTGCGCGCGAGGTTGGCCTCGACCTCGACGACATCCTCGAGGAACGGGCGCAGCTCTGGCCGCAGTTGATGCGCTGGGAGGCGGCGTACTTCATCACCTGGACGCTCACCAGTGTGCTGACCAAGGAGGAGAGGAAGCAGCTCAGGGCGGAGTATGCCGCCAATGCCTGCGAGGCCGGGCCGATCGGGGAGACGCAGAGGTTCTACCTTCGCAGCGAGGTGATGGCGGCGCGTCATACCGCCTTCACGCAGCGGGTCCTGTCGGCGTTGCGCGCACACGACGTTTCGGCCGGGATCATCAACCCGCACGACGCGCTCCGGATCGGCCGCGAAGCGATGTATCGCGAGATGTCAGGCTCGGAGTGGCGGCCGAGCCTGCCGGGCGACAAGGTGATGGCGCGCTGCCCGGAGGACGACATCACGAAGCCAAAGACCGACTGCCTGTTATGGCCGCCGCTCTCCGAGCAGCTGTTCTATTGCGACGCAGTGACGCGTGGCGGGCAACGAGTCGATTTTGGCGATTACGCCTATGGCTGCGCCGACATGTACCTCGGCCCCGAAGACGTCAGGCCGTTTGTCGAGCTGTCCGCAACAGTGGGGCTCGACCGCATACCGTGGCGGGCTGCCATTGTCATCGAGGGCTGCGGACCGTCGGCGATGCAATTGAAGGACATCGGCGCCAGCTTTCTGACGATGTTTCCCGGCAATGCCGATCTCCGCCGCGCCTTCAGGTTCCTGCGGGAAGCGCGCGAACAGGAGAACCACATCAGCGTGCGCCTGCGGGCGAGCTTTTCGACCTGGGCGCCGGTCGAGGAGGCGGCCAAGCTGCGCCGCCGCATCTCGACATTGGCGCAGCGGATCGAGAGCTGGGGCAACGCCAAGACAACCACCGTCGTCGGCGACCCTCTTGAAGGAGTGATGAGCACAGCCCCCGGGCTCTCACTCGCCTCGACCGCCAACCCGGCCCTTGCTCTGCTTGGCGACGCGCTGCTGATGCTGCCGTGGAACCGTACCGCCTCGCCGTGGGAGAGCGGCAGCGTGCTGTTCCGCCGGCCGGATGGTGGCATCTGGCCTTACGATCCCGCCGGGGGCCGCAAACGCCCATTGGTCGTCGACATCTTCGTCGCCCCGCCGGGCGCCGGCAAATCCGTGCTCGCCAACACGATCAACATTGGGCTCTGCCTCTCCTCCGCCGTGCTCGGCACCCAGGGCGCAAAACTGCCGCTGATCGGCAAGGCGGACATCGGCAAAAGTGCCGAAGGGTTCGTCCGACTGATTCAGGAGGCGCTCGGGCCGCGGCGCCGGCACGAGGCGATCTTCACCTCATTGCAGTTCGCCCCCGGTCACGAGTTCAACATTTTCGATCTGCAGGTGGGCTGCGAGTATCCGCTGCCCCTCGAACGCGCCTTTCTGCAGAACTTTCTGGCACTTGCCACCTTGCCGCCCGACCAGTCGACGCCGTTCGAGGGGATGGCGCAGCTGATCTCACTCGTCATCGACGAGGCCTACCGCCTGTGCACGGAGGCGGGCGGCAGCGCCAAGTACTACCGCGCCGGAGATGAACCGGAGGTCGACCGCGCGATTGAAAGGTACGGCATCAAGCTGCACCACGAGCTGCCCTACTGGCGCGACGCCGTGAACGCGCTCTGCGACCTAGCGGAGTATCGCCTCGCCGAACGTGCACAGCGCCACGCCGTCCCTATCCTCGAGGACCTGATCGGCGCAGTGCGCACCGATCAGGTCCGCGACATGTTCGACAGCCTGAAGCTGGCCGAGACGAGCGAGAAGGCCTCACAGATCTTCGAACGCTACATCGCCGATCTGATCCGCCGTTTTCCGACCCTCAACGCGCCAACCCGGCTCGACTTCGGCCCCGCGCGGATCATTGTTCTCGACCTGCAATACGTCGCGCCCACCGGTTCGGCTGCCGCCAACCGACAGACCGAGATGATGTATCTGCTCGCTCGGCACATCCTCGCGCGCAACTTCTTCCTGCACCCCGAATACCTCGCCTTCGTGCCGGATCACGTAAAGGCCCATCACCGCGAGCGGTTCACTGAAGTCTACGAGACCGTCAAACGCGTCGATTACGACGAGTGGCACCGCACCCAAGGCAGCCCGCTCGTGCGCGCGCAAGCCGAGCTCGATGTGCGCGAGGGCCGCAAGCACAACGTCCAGCTCGGCTTTGCCAGCCAGCGCCTTTCCGATATGGGCGACGGGATCATTGCGCAATCGACGGGGCGCTTCGTGCTCGGCGCCGATGACCAGCGCGAGCGCGACGAGATCATCGAGCGCTTCGGGCTGACCGAAGCAAGCGCCAAGATCGTGCGGCACCGGCTGACCGGACCGCGGCGTGACGGCGCGCCGTTTCTGGCGATCTTCCGCGCCGAGCAGGCCCACTATGAGCAATTTCTCGTCAATTCATTGGGTCCGGTCGAGCTCTGGGCGCTGTCCACCACACCCGGAGACACGAGCTTGCGTAACCGTCTCTATGAGAAGATCGGTTTCAGCGAAGGCCTGCGCCGTCTCTCCAAGGTGTTCCCGAACGGCTCGGCGATGGACGAGATCGAGCGGCGCACCAAGGCGCGTCTCAAGCAGGGCGACGCCGCCGATCGCGTCGAGGCGGGCGTGGTCGACGAGCTCGCCCGCGAACTGAT
>Ga0306923_10004379_pt1 | contig 13499 bp, 10 predicted proteins | sample sta12Can44000108_FD_203841 | JGI IMG/M metagenome (GOLD analysis project Ga0306923, IMG submission 203841) | Lab enrichment of tropical soil microbial communities from Luquillo Experimental Forest, Puerto Rico - statanox.12C.anox.44.000.108 (v2)... | ecosystem: Environmental > Terrestrial >... | reverse complement strand
CTCCCAAGGTAGCTAGGGTCGCGCAGGTTCTCCTTCGAAATCGGCGGCATGTCCACGTACTCGACGGTGGCGTGTGTGACCTTGGGCGGTTCAAACAGCCTGGCCAGCTCTTCCAGGCGCGGGTCGGGGACCGTGGCGACGCCCACACGGGCGGCGGTCGAGCCGACGTGCGTCTCCTGGTGGACGCCGGTCAAAATGGTGAACAAAGAGGTCTTGCCCACCATGGGCAAGCCGATAATGGCTGTCTTCATAACGGGGCAAGCTACAGAGGCACTTCCATCTGGCTGAGGATTTCTTCGATGATGCGCTCGCTGGTATCGGCGCGGCGCGGCACCAGCGTGGTGCGGGTGTTAATGACCACGCGGTGCGCAAAGATGGGCACCGCCAGGCGCTTTACATCGTCGGGAAGCGCGTAGTCGCGGCCTTCCACTAACGCCAGCGCCTGCACGGTCCGGAAGAGGGCCTGAGAGCCGCGCGGGCTGACTCCGAGCGCCAGCGACTCGTGGTTGCGCGTTTTTTCGACGATAGCCAGCATGAATTCCACGAGCGATTCTTCCACCGTGACGGCATGCACCTCATCCTGCAAATGAAGCACCTCGTCGACCGTGAGTGTCGGGGAGACCGCCTCCGGCAGCCCGCGGTCGGCTTGGCGGACGATCTGGCTCTCACTGGCGGCATCGGGATACCCGATGCGCAGCCGCATCAAGAAACGGTCGAGTTGCGACTCAGGCAGCGGGTAGGTACCGTGATGCTCGACCGGGTTTTGCGTGGCGACGACCATGAACGGACGCGGCAGAGCGTGCGACTTGCCATCGATGGTGACCTGGCTCTCGTTCATCGCCTCGAGCAACGCCGATTGAGTCTTGGGCGTGGTGCGGTTGATCTCGTCGGCCAGCAAGAAGTTGCTGAAGATCGGCCCGGGCTTGAATTCGAAGGCCTCCGAGTGGGCGTTGTAAATGGTGACGCCCAACACATCGCTCGGCAGCATGTCACTGGTGAACTGCAGCCGGTGAAAGCGGCAGGAGACCGAGCGGGCCAACGCCTGGGCGAGCGTGGTCTTCCCGACGCCTGGCACGTCTTCGATCAGCAGGTGCCCGCGCGCCAGCAGACACACCAGCGACAGCCTCACCGCTTCGGGTTTGCCGCGGACGACGGAGGCGAGGGCGGCCTCAAGTGCAGCCAACTTGGGCCGAATGTGCGCCGGGAGTCCAGCCGGGGCGATCAGGGATTCCCGCCGGGACATCACGCTCCAATCATACTAAAGATCTCTGGACTCGGACTTGGATCGGTCGATAAGGGTTCAGTTGGTGGCGGGCACAAACCGCCCTGGGGTCGCTCCTGGACACACCCCGCCCGCGTGGGGCGCGCCGTCGGACGCCTTAGGCCACTCGTGACCCGAAAAGGGCGATATACTACTCGGTTGCGGCTGGACTCGGGTGAGGTAACCTCCAAAATGAGCACAGCAGAGCTAATCGTTCCTCCTACTAGAACTCAGGATGCCGGGCCGGCCGAAATCGCCCGGAAGTGCCTTTATTACATGTGCCAGATGCGGGAGGTAGAAGACCGCATCGAGCGCAAGTTGTACCGCCAGGGGAAAATCGTGGGGGGCGTCTATGTCGGCCGCGGGCAGGAGGCCGTCTCTGTGGGAACCGCGGTGCTGGCGGCCCCGGAAGACGTGCTGTTTCCGTCACACCGCGATATGGCCGCGCTGCTGATTCGCGGCGTCACGCCGGGACAGGTCTTCGCCCAGTATATGGGGCGCGTCGGGGGAGTAACCCGGGGTAAGGACGGCAACATGCATATGGGAGACCTCAAGCTGAACATCGTCTCCATCATCAGCGCCATGGCCGCCAGTGTGCCGGTGGCCGCCGGCGCCGCGCTCGCCCTCCGTTACCAGGCGAAGAACCATATCGTATTCTGCTATTTCGGCGACGGAGCCACCAGCCGAGGCGACTGGCACGAAGGCCTCAACTTTGCGGCTGTGCAGAAGCTGCCCGTGGTATATATCTGCAACAACAACCAATACGCTTACTCGACGCCGGTTGCGCGCCAGATGAGCTGCGCCAACGTGGCAGACCGCGGGCCGGCCTACGGGATACCGGCAGAAATCGTGGACGGCAATGATGTGCTGGCGGTTCACGAGGCCGGCAGGCGTGCCGTGGAGCACGCGCGTGCTGGCAAAGGTCCCTACCTGCTCGAGTGCAAGACCTTCCGCATGACCGGCCACTCCGCGCATGACGCCGCCGACTACGTTCCGAAGCACCTTTGGGACGAGTGGGCCAAGCTCGACCCCATCACCCGGCTCGAGGCTCGCATGCGCGACCAGGGCTGGGCTACCGAGGCGGAGTTTGACGCCCTCCACGCCCGTATTCGCGGGGAGGTCGACGAGGCCGTGGCCTGGGCCGAGAAAAGCCCGTACCCGGACCCGGCGACTTTGCTCGAAGACGTCTATGAGGCCTGGTAAGCCGTGGCGACGACCTATCTGGAAGCCATCCGCGAAGGCCTATGGGAGGAGATGGAGCGGGATGCCAACGTCTTCCTGATTGGCGAGGACATCGCGACCTACGGTGGCGCTTTCAAAGTGACGGCGGGGTTTGTGGAAAAATTCGGCGAAATGCGCGTGGTCGATACCCCCATTTCCGAGTCCGCCATCGTGGGCGCCTCGATCGGCGCCAGCCTGATGGGGCTGCGCGCGGTGGCCGAGATGCAGTTTTCCGACTTCATTACCTGCGGCTTCGACCAGATCGTCAACTTCGCCGCCAAGTGCCGGTACCGCTGGAACGCGCCTGTGCCGATGGTCATCCGCGCGCCTTCCGGCGGGGGCATTCATGGCGGTCCGTTCCATTCCCAGAACCCCGAAATGTGGTTCGTCCGCACGCCGGGCCTGAAGGTGGTGGCGCCGGCAACGGCTTACGATGCCAAGGGCCTGATCAAATCGGCCATCCGTGACAATGACCCTGTGCTTTTCTTCGAGCACAAGGGCCTCTACCGCCGGATTAAGGAAGACTTGCCGCCTGAGCCGTACACCGTCCCCATCGGCAAGGCCAAGATCGCGCGCGAAGGCCGCGATTTGAGCATCATTACTTACGGCGCGATGGTTTGGGTCGCGCTCGAAGCGGCCGGGAAACTGGCGGAAGAAGCGATCGAGGTCGAGGTCGTGGATCTTCGCACGTTGCTTCCGCTTGACCGCAAGACCGTCTGCGAGAGCGCGAAGAAGACATCCAAGGTACTGTTGCTACACGAGGACACGCGTACCGGCGGGATGGCGGGCGAGCTGGCCGCTACTCTGACCGAGACCGTATGGGACTATCTTGACGGCCCGATCGTGCGGGTGACCGCTCCCGACACTCCGGTGCCGTTCAGTCCGCCGCTGGAGGAGGCCTTTCTCCCCAATGCTGAGAAGGTCATTGAGAAGGCTCGCTGGCTGTTTCGCTATTGAGCTCGCATGCGCGTTCGCCGCGCTCGCCGCGGACTACGAATTCCAAGTAGGTTATGCTACGTATGGCCAGGCTAAATCGCTGGCGATCGAGGATCGCCGGGGCAACCGCGCGATCATCACCACCGCCGCCTTCAGCCTGCCCCTATCGGTAGCCGAGACGATCGCCGCGCAGGTTATGGCGGACCACAGGGTGGAACGCCCCGGTTTGCTGATCTATTCGGTGGCCAGCGGCGAACCGGTCCCTCAACAGGCGCGCACCGCGATCGGTGCCGCGATCGGGAATCTGAATCCCGGCTACCTTATTTTCGGCAATGGACGGCTGACGGTTTTCACCTACGGCGGCCGCTGCCTGATTGCCCTCACCGCCGAGGCCTCGCTTCAGGATTGCACCGTCCCTAACGGCGACTCGGTCCACGGCACGATTCGCTCGGCTTACCGGGTAGTCGAAACGACCCGCGGCCTCCAGACCCGCGACGCCGGCATCTATTCTGTCGCAGTCCAGGCAATCGCGATCGGCAACCGCCTGATCGTCTTCTCGGCGCCAGAGAATTTCGCCCAGCCGAACAAACGCCTCATTCTGGCCGTCACGCCGGCGATCGGCGATGACCCGAGGGTCGCCGATGCGGTTGGCCAGGTCTTTCTGCGCGTGGGCGGGCGTCCGCAATAAGCGCGGGCGTTACCGGCTTCGCAACACGTCGCTCGACTCGGCTTCCCGAATTAGTCGGTCGGCGTCGTCCTGAAGCAGAAAACGGTCACGTACCAGCCGGGCGGAGGCGGCGCGCACCGCCGCCACATATCCCTCGTGCGTTCGGTACCTTTCTTCGAGCGAAGGTCGGGGATCGTCTGCAGCCGCCCGCTCGGCTTGGGTCTTCGCGAACGGGATGTAGCCGCCGACCAGACCGCAGTTTCCGCCCCTGAAAAACCCTTCGGCCACGATATTCCACCCGAGATACGTTCCGAGGGGCGCTTGGTGCAGAACGCTCGCCACACCCGACGTTTCGTTACCGTCCCCATCGACTGCCGGGACCAGGCTCGGTAGAACCTGCTTGATCACGGGAGGCGCCATGGAAATTATGCCGGAAAGATCGTTGTAGTGAAACCCCGGGCCAAAATCGTAATCGTAAAGCGGAAGAATGATCCCGTCCGGCAGCGGCACTCCGGGGATCACGGGTGAGTGCAAGGCCGCCTGGGTAGGGAGCACGAGTTGCCCCCGATCGAAGCGAGGATATGAGCTGGGCGGCGGGGCCGTGCCCTTCACGACCCAATCGATCAAAGCCATCATCAGCGCCCGCATCGTGTCGGACGACGGGTTCGGGTTGGCCGGCAACTCACACCGGTTGGGAGGTTTGGGCGTGGTCGCGCTAAAGCCCCCGGCGCCTCCGCCATGTGTCACTCCGGGAAAATAATACCGCCGGACGGTGGGCGGCAGCGGAATGTCGTGGTCGGCGCGGGTTCCCACCAGGTCCGGAGAACCGCGCAGGTCCCAGAATTCGGAAGCGCCAAAGGTCTCGAATACCTTCGGGCAGGTGTCGCTAGAGCGGCACCGGTCGAGCAGCCCTCCGGGCGGGCGGTGGCGGGCTTCATCGGTGTAGTCGCTCCAGGTAAGGACTCCGTCGCTGCCCGGCTCGTAGAGTCCGGCCGCGCCGCCGGGCGCCGCGAACCGGATGTTCATGGCAAGCTGCCGCACGGCAATATTCGGATTCATGCCGTTAAAGACGATGCCGCCGGCTTCATCCTGGTTGAAGCCCAGATGCACAAAGGTGCGCAGGAAATTGCCCGATTGCGAATTTCCCCACGCGATGGCGAACGGCATCTTCCGGGCCAGGACTTCGGCGTCGCCGGATTTGAAGTATGCCGCCAGATCGCGCGTGGCCGCGAAGCCGATGCCCAGCACGAGCGGGTCCTTCGCTCGATACACCAGTTCGTACTGCCATGCTGGATCAAATCCGCCCTTTACGCAGATCTTCGCCGCGTCCGGCGTCCCCGGAAACGGCGTATTGCTGCAATCTGCAAAGGCCCAGTCGGTCGTTCGAATGGGAATGAGGGCGCCGGCTTCAGAAACCCGCCGCGTTAGCGTGGCCTGAGAGGTGTCGAGCGTCACCGGATGGGGTCCCGGCAACCGGCCGATAACGATGGGCAAGGTGGCGGTGTGGACGGGCATATCGCTGAATTCCGCGAGCACCCGTCCGGTGAGGCTCGCGCCGTCGGGGTTCTTCGCAACCGGCACGGCAATTGTCTCGAGGCCCTCTCGGGGTTCGAGGTCCCCCTGCCATCCGCTCGTGAAGACCACGTGGCCGCGTTTGAAATAATCCGCCATCATGGCGGCGGAATTGGCCGCCCGCACCAGCGCCGAATTGCCACGGTTCGCCACCTCATAGAGCAGAACACCGCTGGCCTTTCCGACGTCGATCGGCTTGGCGATCAGAAACGTCGCTGAGTACTCCACCATGCCGCGGGTGTTCCGGGGCGCCAGCTCGAGGTCGGTAATCACGGCGTTGAGCGGATCGCGCGGATCGAGTTCGCCGAACGCATGTCCGCTCAGCCGTTCGTACCGCCCGGCTTCACCGAAAGATTGCCCCTGATAAGCGGGCGAGTCCCGGCGCTCGATCACAATGCGCGTGATGCGGGCATGAGCTGGCGCCAACAAGGAGAGCATCGATACAGCTGCCACGAGGTATCGTTTCATGTCTCTGGACATTACTACAACCAGAGCACCAAGACAACGGCGTCCCGTTCGCAGCGCTATAACACGCCGAGCCCTTTCAAGTCGCGGCTTTGAGCCGTGACCAAGACGAAATCATTCTCGCCCACCCGGAATTCCTTTTTCTTTCGGTCTTCCATTACGACCAAGAACCGCTGGTCATCGCCCGCGCCAAAGATCAGTAGGTGTGGGATTGCCGGCCGGCCATCGATACCTCGATTTTTCGGGGCATCGTCACACACAGTGAGCGTCTTCCGCTCGAATGACGAAGGCAACGCGAAGGGCGATCGGCAGCTCGATGCGCTCCAGCGTGTCTCGACCTTGTTCGCCACCGAGCCACAGGCTGCGATCGCAAAGAAGATCGCGTTGCTCACGCGAGGCGGGCAGCTCTCCGAGTCGTTGTTTATATTCTGTCGGCGCGTTGTTTCACGGGAAACACCGAGATCGTGGCGCTCCGCCACTTTGATTATGGCCGCACCGCCACCGGCGATGACGCTTACCGAGCGACGTGGCGGGCTCGGCCTGCCGCAGGCCGGCATCGTGCACGCGGCATAACGCGTACTGCTATCGTTGCCCGTTCGGCCTCACCTATCCTTCGTGCGAAATCCAATGCGCGCAGGATCTCCGAAGAGCTCGTCGGTAGCTCCACCGGCGCAAGCGTCGCCGGGTTCATCGCCGAACCGATCCAGGGCGTGGGCGGTTTCATCACGCCGCCCCAAGAATATTTCCAGATCATCAAGCGGATCGTCCGCACCCATGGCGGCGTCTTCATTAGCGATGAAGTCGAGACCGGCTGGGGCCGGAGGGGCGGCAACTGGTTCGGCATCAGTATGGAGTGGTGCCTGACATCCTGACTCGGCCAAGGGTTTGGCGAACGGCGGCCCCATCGGGCTGGCCCTGGCCAAGCCGCAAGTGGCCGCCGAGCTCACTGGCCTGACGATTTCCACGTTCGGCGGCAACCCGGTCACCTACCGCCGCCAGGGCCGTTCCCGATTTCATTGAAGAGCACAACCTGCGCGCCAATGGCAGGGAAGCAGGCGCGTACGTGCACGGGCGATTGGCAGAATTAAGGGGCAAGCACGAGATCATCGGCGATGTGCACGGCATGGCCCTTTCCAGACCTCGAGCTGGTCGAGGATCGCAACCCCCGCGGCACGAGCTCTGGTTCTCGAAGCGGCTCGCGAAAATCCCCTGCGCCTCGGCAAGGGCGGACCTGTCAGCGGCAACGCGCGTAGGTTTCTTCGCCGCGGCGAAGTGAGCGCCGACGGAGGTCGTTTTCTGGGCAAGCCTGGACGTGGCCGCGCCCTGGGGCGCGTGGAAGGAAGGCGTCCTACCTCGGGCGCTTCGTTTAAAGGTACGATAGCGATTGCACCGGTGAGGGATCTCAAGATGATGACTACCGAAACCGCCGGAACCATTTCATTCCATATCGATGGAGTCTGGGAAAGACCCGCCTCCCGCTCGCTCCACCCCGTCAGCAATCCGGCTACCGGTGCCACCATTGCCGAAGTGCCGTATGCCGAAGAGGCGGACATCGATCGCGCCGTGCGTGCTGCTCATGAGGCTTTTCTGCGATGGCGCGACGTGCCGGTTGTCGATCGTGTGCAGGTGCTCTATCGCTACAAAACATTGCTCGAAGAGCGTCAGGATGAAGTCGCAGCCATACTCACCCGCGAAAACGGCAAGACCGCCGCCGACGCGAAAGCCGAGGTGCGGCGCGGCATCCAGATGGTCGAAGTCGCCTGCGGCATGCCCAGCCTGATGATGGGCGATTCGCTCAACGACGTGGCGCACGAGATCGACTCAAAAACCATCCGCCAGCCTCTTGGGGTCTGCGCCGGCATCACTCCGTTCAACTTCCCGGCGATGGTGCCCATGTGGATGTACCCGTTCGCCATCGCCTGCGGCAACACGTTCGTGTTGAAGCCTTCGGAAAAAGTTCCGCTCACTCCTACCCGCGTGGTCGAGTTGCTCAGCGACGCGGGCCTGCCCGCCGGCGTCATGAGTCTGGTCCACGGCGATAAACAGGCCGTAGACGCATTGCTCCATCATCCGTTGGTGAAGGCGGTTTCCTTCGTCGGCTCCACTCCGGTGGCAAAGTACATTTACGCCACCGCCGGCGCCGAGGGCAAACGCGTGCAGGCACTGGGCGGTGCCAAGAATCACCTGGTGGTCATGCCGGATGCCGATCTCGGGAAGACGGTGGACGCCATCATTGGCTCCGCGTTTGGGGCCGCGGGGGAGCGATGTCTCGCCGGCAGCGTGTTGGTGCCGATAGTGAAGCGGACCCGGTCGCTGGTAGTCGGCGATGGCGCCAAGCCCGGCGTGGAGATGGGTCCGCTCGTCACCAGCGACCATTGCCGGCGCGTGAGAAGCTACATTGACAAAGGCGTGGCCGAGGGCGCCCAGTTGTTGTGTGATGGCCGCGAACGCGCGAGCGACGGCGGCTTTTTCCTGGGGCCGACGATCTTCGACCATGTAACTCCTCAGATGTCGATCGGCCGCGAGGAGATCTTCGGCCCGGTACTCTCAGTGATGCGTGTCCCGACGCTCGAAGATGCCATCCAACTGGTGAACCGCTCTCCGTTCGGCAACGCCACTTCGATCTTCACCTCCAGCGGCAAGGCCGCCCGTGAGTATGCATCACGCATCGAGGTCGGCATGGTGGGCGTGAACGTCGGAGTGGCCGCGCCGATGGCCTTCTTTCCTTTTGCAGGCTGGAAAAATTCTTTCTTCGGCGACCTGCACGCGCATGGCAAAGACGCCGTTCACTTCTACACTGAGCAAAAGGTCATCATGAGCCGTTGGTTTTAGTTACCGCTTGCGGTGGTAGGACTTCAACTGTTCGAGTTGCCCGCGCGCGACGCCGTTATCGGGCTCGATTTCCAGTGCCTTCTCCAGCGCGGCCATGGCGGAGGCATCGTCGATTTTTCGCGTGTAGGCGTGGGCAAGGGCCATGTAACTGCGTGCGGATTTCGGGTTGAATTCCAGATTGAGTTCGAGCAGTGCAATGGCCTCGTCGGGTCGGGCGTCGGCTATACGTCGGGCAACATCGATCAACGTGTCTTCTCCGAAATCATACGCCTGCCGGCCGTAGTATCGGCTGCGTAAGTCGCGGTACTGCTCCACCGCTCGAGCCGCGCCCTTCTCACGCACCGTTTGCATGACGAGGTCTACCAGTTGCCGGGGAATCACCACGCCACGGTGGCAGGTCACGCACTCGACCCGCGCCGCGCCAGCGGCCGCCTTCCCGATGGCCGCTTCGATCTGGGCGTTGAGGTCGCGCATCATCGCCATCATGGCGCGCGCGATCTCCTTTTTCGGTTCCGGTTGTCTGCTGCCCGGTTCTGCCGTGTGGCAATAGTTGCAGCTTACCCCGAGGGCCTGCGAGATCTCCTGCATCGTAGCCCCTATGTTGGCAGGCGGAACCTGAGCGCGCAGGCAGGTCGCGAGCGGCGCGATTGCAGCAAAAGCCAGGGTGCGCGCGGCAGCCTTCATACTCGGATGCGAACAGTATATCCCGAAGCCCGAGAAGGCGCCTGTTCTGCCGGCTAAGCGACCTTTCCAAGGGTCGCTGGTCTTCGGCCGCTGTCAAGGTTTTCAAATTGGGGGATCTGCTTTTCGCTCTAAGGCAGCCCAAGCCGTTCAACACGAAGAGTTGTGTCGCAGTTTTGCCACGGTCCGCTTACGACTCTACGATTGAGGTTCTATCCGAACACCCCTCGTGTGAAGCCGAGTAGGTAGCCAAAACGGGATACGGGCATGAGGTGCGGGGGGGGTGTCATGCCCGATTGGCGAAGCGTCGCGCAACCGCGCGGTGACGAGCGATCAACTGCACCGGTATGCAGAAGCAGCAGTTTCACCGGTTTTAGCGCGGTTTTCGCGGGAAGGGTTGCAAACTCCAGAATGATCCATCTTTGTCTTTTTTGCGAAGGCCTTATTCACGGTTGCAGGGCAGGCGGCTCCGCGTTACAAGGCCAAGTGCAGGCGCACGCGGTTATAGATCTGCTCAATCAATTCCGCCACGTGCTGCTCCAGTTTTTCCATCGTGTGATAGGAGCGTGCGTCGGTTTCCTCCTGCTTCAGCGTTTTCAGAAAACTCTGGCAGCGCCCGTTCTTCCACGGCCGTCTAGACAGGCCAACCACCTTAATCCACGCCCGGTCTGACGATCCGTCGGGGCGTTGTTGTGGGAACGGCTTCTTTCGCAGCGGTGCCGTGTGGCGCGGCGATCAAAATGGTAGGTCGGCCCCGGCTTACTCCTGATGTTGTGCCCGGAATCATCGCGGTGTCGACTGTAACGTCTAAAATGGTGATCTGGACGCGAAGCTCGCGGGGAAATGGCAACGACAGAACGATTCCGATACTTTGCCGTGCTGACGGGTGACATCATCGGGTCAAGTCATCTCGGATCAACCCAGCTGTCCTCGGTTCGCGCATCGCTGATTACGACTGCCAATACGGTGAGGGACTGGAAGCGAGGCTTGGTAAAAGGCGAGCTGGAATTTTTTCGAGGTGACGGATGGCAACTATTGCTTACCGATCCGTCTATGGCGTTGCGAGTAGCTATCATTCTGAGAGCCTCGTTGTTGGCTCAGGGCTTGTCAGATACCCGAGTCGCTGTTGGATTGGGAAGCATTGATGAAACCACCTCAGAAGGAAAGGTATCATTGTCGATGGGCCAGGCGTTTGCTCTTTCGGGTCAATCTTTGGACAAGATGACCCAGTACTTCAGAATGACAATCGAAATTCCCAAGTCGGTGGGAGTGCTATGTGACTGGCTTCCGATCGTTGGCCATCTCTGCGACTCCTTGATTCGCCAATGGACCGAGCGTCAGGCTGAGATTGTTCGCATAGCCATCAACCCCAGCGAGCCGGAGTATGAAAAGATCGGGCGATCTCTAAAACCGTCGATCTCTAAGCAAGCCGTTGCTAAAGCGCTTGCCGGCGCAAACTGGCACGCCATTCGAGAGGCCATTCATACATATGAAGGAACACCATGGGAGACAGTTTTGCGGATGCACACCATCGTCAACCAATGAAGGTTGTCACTCGAGAGACAACCATAAAGGTTGTCTGAGGCTGGCGGAAACTCGCCAAGACTGACGCCGGGTTCGCGACGATATTCGAACTGAAACATGACAGACGTTCATCGATCAAGCTCTCACCAGTCAACCAAAAAGGGTTGTCATATTGGAGACAACCGAAAAGGGTTGTCAACGGGAGCCTATCTAAGTTAACCAGCATGTCCCAGATTTTTCTTGCTCTATTCACAGCGCATCTACTTGGAGACTTCATCTTTCAGACGCAATGGATGGTCGAGCGGAAGCGCCACCATTCTGTGATGGCTCTCCACGTCGCCGCTGTGACGACGACATCCTACATCTTACTTGGTGCATTCGAGTGGAGAATCTTGCTCATAATCGCCTCGACACATCTTGCCGTGGACGCGATCAAAGTACATTGCTTGAAAGATTCCCTAGCGCCATTCGTTGGTGATCAATTGGTCCATGTCGCCATTTTGGTTGGATTGGCCTACTACTTTCCGCGCGCCGCGGAGGCCTCGTGGTGGGCGACCTCATTGGGCGCAGAGAAAGTGAAATGGTATTCCGCGGTCCTTAGCTGCGTGGCGGGAGTAGTTCTATGTGTTCCGGCCGGAGGGAGGCTCATCGCCAAGCTCATTGAGCCTTTCGCCGATGAAATTCGTGACGACGAAATTAAAGGGCTGATGCGCGGAGGCCAGTACATAGGATGGTTAGAACGCAGTCTGGTTATGATGTTTATCTTGATTGATCAGCCGACCAGTATCGGTTTTCTCATCGCAGCAAAGTCGATCCTCCGCTTCGGCGAGATCAAAGACACATCCCAACGCAAGGTTGCTGAATACATTATTATCGGTACGTTCCTCAGCTTTGGATGGGCGATACTCGTTGCTGTCTTAACGCAAAGAACCATCAAGTACTGGATTTCCTGAACGAGGAACGAAAGATCCTGCCGGTGCCGGCTAGTGTCAAAGTTGGGTGGCTTTGGCCCGCGCGCCTGCCTCTGCCCCGGCGGCTCCCGTAGCATCGCGTGCGGCGCATTAGTCTTTAGCGTTCCTACCACGCCGATGGCTGCGCGCGCGACGGGCTGGAGCTCTCACCTTCCAGGTGCCTACGGCCCGCGACTCGCATCCATGGTGAAATCCTCTTGGCTCGGATGGGGTTGAGGTGCAGCATCAACTCGGTGCTTCCGACGACCTCGGCATACGTCTATGTGCTTTGCGACGTATGGTCCGAAAAGTAACGAAACACCATTTAGAAATCCGGACACTGGCGCGCCCACCGCAAGCGTCAGCGGCTCACTTCAAAACGGCAGTATCGAAAGTGACGCGGCCGGTCTAGCCACCACTTGGTAGTCAGGAGCGTCTCGCCGCGTTTATCTGGCCAATACTGATGCCCGCGCGGCGTTAACTCGCTCAGAATGTGGCGCGTGCACAGATTGGACCAGATAGACGCGGAAAAACCGGCCATGAGACCTCGGAGCCAACCAAATAGCCGGTTTTTCTGTGTCTTACGTCCAAGTGCGCCCGTAAGCCCAGCAGCGCTCCTGCAGTCTGTAGCGTAAAGATTTGTCTTGCTGTTGTCATTCCCTGTTCATTCTGCGCTGTTAAATTCTGGCGTGGGATTTGTTCACGATGAGGTTGTTCGACTGGTGGAAACGCGAAGGGACGTATTCCATGTTCATCTGGACTGCGGCCTAGAGCATGGCATGGGGGTCAATACACAAAAAAAGGAGTGCAGAATGAAACCGGTCAAGTACAACGGTTTACTCAAGGCGAGCCTTCTCGCGTCGGCGTTCCTGATCGCGCCACGCATCATGGATGGTCAGCGCAATACGCTCGTCGACGGCAGCCCGACGCCGCCCGGCCTGTATGTGACACCAACGGCGCCGCTCACGAACGCAATCCAGCAGCAGTTGAACCCCGGCCTGACAAATTATCCGGACTATGTCGCCGGTGAGGCGGTGAAGGCCGTCGTCAGCCCGGATGGCAAAATCCTGGCGATCCTGACCGCTGGCTTCAACTCGCTCTTTAAGCCGTACGTTGTTGGCTCCCCGGCTACGGTCGACAGGGCGGCCTCGACCCAATTCATTTTTCTGTACGACGTTTCCGGCCCCAACAAGTCCAAGCCTGTCCTCAATCAAGTCATCCAGCAACTCAATTCGCATGTCGGTCTTGTCTGGGCGCCAAACAGCAAGACGCTGTACGCGACGGGCGGATGCGACGACGCCGTGTACGCCTACAGCAGCACAGGCGCCAGTTTCGTTCAAAGCGCCAGGATTAGCCTCGGCCACGCGCCGGACGGCTGCCTTGCAAACAG
>Ga0306923_10004378_pt1 | contig 13502 bp, 10 predicted proteins | sample sta12Can44000108_FD_203841 | JGI IMG/M metagenome (GOLD analysis project Ga0306923, IMG submission 203841) | Lab enrichment of tropical soil microbial communities from Luquillo Experimental Forest, Puerto Rico - statanox.12C.anox.44.000.108 (v2)... | ecosystem: Environmental > Terrestrial >... | reverse complement strand
GGGCCGCAAACCGGCGAGCAGCTCGACCATGATGCGCGCTACCTGGGTGCCGACTTCGACGAGGTCGCGGGTCAGCCCCACACGGTCGAGTAGGCTCTGCACATAGGCGTTGCGAGCGAGCCCATCTCCTTCGAAAACCGGGTCGATCGGCGTGCCGAACAACAAATTGGCGGAGACCGGCGAGTTGGTGTTGTAACGGTTGCTGGCGAGGCGCTCGACCATGTTTCCGAGATCGTTGCGAGAGAGGCGGTCGGCGAGCAGGCGACGCGCTTCGACGATGCGCTGTACAACTTCCGGTTGGAGCTCCGGATCGAGGCGAGTCGTCTATCGAGCATATTGGGGATGTTGAACTGTTCGACCACCTGCTCGTATTTGATGGCCACATCCTGCTGGTTCCGGTAAAAGTCGAGCAGTTCCTTCCATGGTGACGACAGTTCCTTAAAGGCGGCAATTGCGGCGGTCAGGGCGCCGATAGAGAGCTCGCCTTTGATTACAAGGTATCCACCGATTGTATAAAAGAAAAACGGCGTGAGATTCCCAATGAAGTTATTCAAAAGCTTAACGAAAAACTTTCGGTTGTAGATCTCGAGCCGGATATCATAAATCTCCCCTAGACGATTGGCGATGTCGGCGAGCTGATAGGGGCACCATGATTGGCGCGAATTTCGCGGCGTGCGGCGATAGTCTTCCCAATGCGATCCGAGAGGTGCCTTACCTTCTGCACTCTTGTCCGTCCGAGGCGCCGAATAATGCGCTGCAGCTTGGGGATCAGGTAACCCTGCAGCGGAAAGAAGGCGACTGCGGCGGCCCCGAGGATCGGATCCTGGACGAACATGAAAACAGAGATCGTGAGCAAGGTGCCCCCTTGGCGAAATCGGCAAGGCGAAGGCCTCACCAACGAATCCACCGACGGGCTCCAACTCGCCCGTCATCATCGCGATGGTCGCGCCGCTCGCCGTCCGATCAAAATGGTTCAGCGGAAACCGTAACAAGCGCTCGTAAAGCTCGTAGCGCAGCCGGCGCAGCATGCGCTCACCGACCTGCCCCTTCTTCACGTTGATATGGAGTTTGAACCAACCGTTGATGAAGATAAATACCAGGAAGCCTCCACAGAGTACGAGAAGATACGACTCTAGCGCGATGTCCAAACCGAAAAGCTCTTTGGAGGACGCCGTTCCAGTAATAGTGTTGACGATATACTTCGGTATTTGCATAGAGATATAAAGGAACGGAAAAGAAAGCAGGGTGACGATAACCAGGTAAATCTGTTCCCGCCGGCTGTAATGTAACGCCGCCGGGCACGACATGCTCGGCTGGCAGTGCTCAGCTCCGAGCTCAATTGCGGGCTCTGCAAACGAACGTATTTCCTGCGGGGGAACCCGATGCCCCTCCCGCATGCGGGGTGCTGCGACTATTTGCCCAAAGTACCGTCTCCGAGGCCGGCGTTGATCTAAGAGACGAAGCGCAGCTTAGCCGGTGACCAAAGAGGGACTCATCGACTACCCCGTATCTTCATCAGACCGGCATTGTCAGCGCTGGCGCGCTTCTCCTTTCTGCGCCGCCTGGTGCGGCAGACCGGATCTGATGCTTTTGATCCCTCGATTTACGGATTCACTATCTTTGTCGAGACGATGATCGGCTAGCGGTCCGGCGAAAAAGGGGGCAGCGCGGATACGGGAGGTGCTTTGCCGTTTAAACCCTGCGACAGGCCGCGTAAGCCGTTTGCGCGCATCTTCTTCGAACACCCGTAGGTTCCCAAATTCCTAAACAGACCATCGGTTCGGGCTCGGGGTTCGCCATGCCTTCTACTACGTTCCGGTCCGCGCCGGGACCGACATCGCCTGGCAATACGTCAGGGCATTCATCAACGCTTCATTCTTCGTGAAGCCGGGGTTTGGTTTCTTGGATGGCCTCTTCACCGGCTTCACCGAGCAAAAGCGCGACTATGATCACTCGAGCTGGGCCTATGAGATCGGCGACGATGGCTACGCCAAGGTACACGAGACACCGCATCATCCGGGCTGCGTCTTTCGGCTAATGAAGGCGTACTGCTCCAGTATACGCTCGAGATGGTGGAGCAGCATCTGCAGCTCGCCAAAGGACAGATGCGCCAGGGCGGAGACGGCGGCGCCCGATGGCAATGGTCGAGTTGTTGCTCGGCAATAGCCGCGTTGCCGGCGGCGGCATGAATGCGTTGCGCGGTCACGCCAATATTCAGGGGCTGAATGATCTCGGGTTGATGAGCAACCTCATTCCCGGTATATGACGTTGCCGCGCGAGGAGGAGCCGAGCAAAGCCGCCTGTCTCGAGCCGCGTGGCTTCGAACCTCCACGTCCTGGCCAGCTCAGCCATTGGCAGAACTACCCAATTCTTCGCAGCCTCGATCGTCGGAACTGGCGGCCAGGTGCGTCATGGTGGGACGCTTTAACCACGATTTGTAATCGGCTCGCCGCGCAGCCGCTGACCGCCGAAACCTGTGCCGCGCTTCAGCGCCTCACCAGACTTGATGCTGACCCTCTTGATCAGCTTGCCAAGGCGGTCCCATTCTTCGAGATCAGCGAGGCCGAGCGCGCCACAGGCTGTCTCGTCTTTGCAGCGTTGCAGGTGCACTGGACCGGCCCTGCCGGGCTGATCGATGGAACGGGTTTCCATTCTCTGGACCGGCCCGACGCCTGCCCGGTGTGCGGGTCGCCACACGTCGCCAGCCTGTTGCACTCGATGGATCGCTGACGGGCTTGCGCTTTCTGGTCTGCGCGCTTTGCGCGACAGAATGGCACGTGGTGCGCATCAAATGCGCCAGCTGCGCCTCTACCGAAAGTATCGCCTACTTTGAAATCGAGGGCGCAGACGGCCTAGTCAAGGCAGAGATCCAGACCAATGCCGGAACCTATTCGAAAATCATCTTTGCCAAGAAGCACGCTGATCCCGAGGTCTTTGCCGATGATCTAGCCACGCTCGCGCTCCACGTGTTGGTCGGTGAGGCGGGCTGGCGGCGGTCCGCGCCTAACCCGTTTCTGCTCCCCGGCGCTTGCTAACCGTTGCCCGCTCACATGATTGTCGCCACGCCGGCCACATCGATCACAGCAAGACGGCGTTGGTCCGCGCGCTGACTGGTATCGATACCGATCGGCTACCCGAGGGAAAGGGTGCGGGGCATCACGATCGACCTCGGCTTGGCATATCGCCCAACGTCAGGGATCGGCACGCTTGGCTTTGGGGATGTGCCCGGTCACGAGCGTTTTCGTCCACAGCCTGGTAGCGGGCATTCGTGCTGCTGGTCGTTGCTGCCAATGAAGCGCCGATGCCGCAGACGCGGGAGCATCTCCAGATCGTCGATCTGTTCGCTATCGAACGCGGAATAATCGCGTTGAGTGAGAGCGACCTCGTTAACCCCGATCGGATCGCTAAGGTTGGCGCCGCGCTCCGCGGTCTCCTGGTGCAGACGCGCCTCTCCCCGGCCGCCATCCTGCCGGTCTCGATCTTCATCGGACGCAGCGTCACGGCACTCGAAGCGTTGGCTCCTCGAGCCGCCCGGATCATGCCGGTGCGCCATGCAAATCGGCCGCCTTCGCCTCGCGGTCGACCGCAGCTTCTCCTTGCCGGGCACCGGCACGATTGTCACCGGTACGGTGTTCTCAGGCGAGGTTCGCGTCGGCGATAAGTTTCTCCTCTCGCCTTCAGGCACACTGCGCGCGTGCGCTGGCTCCATGCAAAGCACGAACCGGTGGAGCTCGGGCGTGCAGGGCAGCGCTGCTCGCCCAATCTCGTTGGCCCCGAGGTCGAGAAGGATCGGATCAAACGTGGCGACCGGTTGCTCGACGCGGCGCTGGATGCGCCGACGGACCGCATCGATGCGCGTATCCGCTTGCTGCCGATCGAGGATCGCTCGCTGCGTCATTTGACAGCGCTCCCTCCATATCGGCACCGCTCAAGTCCCGGCATGGCTTGCGATCCTCGATCGCGGGAGGCTAGCTCTGGGGGAAGAGGCGTTCGGCAAGCTCCTGCTCGAACGCCAACTCGGCTCCCTTCACAGTGATCGGTTCCTGTTTCGCGATTCAGCAGCGCGGCGCATGGTCGGCGGCATCGACCCCTGGCCGCCCGACCGCGGCAGACGGCGGCCGGGAACGACTTCTCTCGATTGCCGCGCCGGCCGCGGCAGTCCGAAAAAACGCTTCTTAGCCTCGTTTCCGAAGATCCGGGTTGGGCCAATCTGGATCGCTTCGCCCTCACGCAAGGCCTGACCGGACCCGGCAGCGGTTGGCCCAAATGGCAACTGCTGGAGCTGCCAGTCGTAGCGGCGTTGGCGCGTTATCATCAGAGGGCATCCGACAACCCCGGCCTCGAACAGGACCGGCTCCGTCACGCTCTCGACGTTCGCCTGCCGGTGCCGGCCTTCGACGCGGTCATCACTGTGGTGGTCCGCGACGGTGCCCTCCCGCACGAGGGGCCGTGGCTCAGCTGCCGGGTCACGCGGCCCGTCTGACGGCGGCAGGTGGGCGACCTGCGGAGGCTACGGGAGGACCGACTGACGGCATTCAAAGGGGTCGGATGATCGCGGCAGGATACGCCTTGCAGGTGCTCTAGATTTCCAGAAGCGGCGCCGCAGGCGATGGAGAGCGAATTCCCTACAGCCTGGCATCATATCGGCGTCCTGTTTGATGCCTAGCGCAGGGCGAGCCTCGGCATAATTACCCGATCCTAATTGACCGAACCGACGCACCATCGCCTGCACGGTCCCCTGCCGGAATCAGTAACTACACGATCGGCCACGCTGCACGAGTGCGCTAGAGAGCACAAGCTTCTGGTTAAATCCGGGTAAAAGAGCTAACGCTAGTTCACTAGACGACTTCGCAACTTCCTGCTATTATTGCTGCTTGATTCTACCCGCCGGTCGGGGGCAAGGGGTTGTCGGCTGTGTGTGGGGCGTCAACCTTTCCGTTAGCGATGCAACTCAGACTATTCCGACATTTTGTCCCGGTTTCAGTCGTGCTTCTCGCGTCGTCGGACGCCCTGCTGATTACCGGTGCTTTTTATCAGCTGTTGTCGGCGCCGGAGATTAGCGTCCCGATCCTGTTGCGGGTTTCGAGCTTTCCCGTTCAGCTCTCCGCGGGTTTGGCGGTCGCTGCAGTGACCGCGATGGTTTCGGTCGGGCTTTATGGACATCAGAGCTTCGTTGACTTTCGTCTTCTGTTGAGCAAGTTCGCCGTCGCCTCGATACTCGTACTGATGCTCGTCTCTTTCTCAGCCGCATATTGGCGCGACCTGCCGGATGTCGGACGTTTTCCTCTGAAGGCGACGCTGATTTGGCTCGTCTGCGTCGCGGTGACGCGTGGCACCTTTTCGGTGACTTTGGGACGGGGGCTGCTAAAGCGTCGGGTTCTCGTGCTCGGCAATGGAGCACAGGCGGCGCGGATCGCCAAGCTGGTCGAGACGGCCGAAAATGAACACTTTGTGCCAATTTCGTTTATCGGGATGCCCGGCGAACGTTCGAGTGCGCGCTCCGATGCGGTTGACCGGTCGGTCTCCGAGCCCGCTGCCCTGACAGATGCTGCCTTGACGGAGATGGTATATCGACTTGGGGCAAGCGAGATCGTGGTGGCTACCGACGATCGGCGCGGCTTGCCGGTTCGCCAGCTCCTGCATTGCAAGCTCGCCGGCATCAAGGTAATAGATTTCCTGGATTTTTGGGAGCGCGAGACCAGAACGATCGACCTTGAAGCGCTTAAGCCCAGTTGGCTCTTTTATTCCGACGGTTTTCGTTGCGGTCCGCTCGAGGAGTTCCTGAAGCGCGCGTTCGACATCGCGGTCAGCCTCGGTTTGCTCCTCTTAACGCTGCCGCTCCTGGCGGTGACAGCATGCTTAATCAAGCTCGAAACCCCTGGGCCGATCTTCTACCATCAGGCTAGGGTGGGACTTCACGGCCGGGTTTTCACGATTCTAAAGTTCCGAAGCATGCGAGTGGACGCCGAGACAGACGGCCGTCCTCGCTGGGCCTCCGAGGGGGATCCACGCGTTACCCGCATCGGAGCAATCATTCGCAAACTCCGGGTCGACGAGCTCGCGCAGATTTTTAATGTGTTACGCGGTGACATGAGTTTTGTCGGGCCTCGCCCCGAGCGCCCCTTTTTTGTTGCTGAGCTGGCCCAGGCCATCCCATACTATTCGGAACGCCATTGGGTAAGGCCAGGCATCACCGGTTGGGCGCAGGTAAATTACCCGTACGGCGCCTCGACGGAGGACGCTTGGACCAAGCTGACTTATGATCTTTATTACGTAAAAAATCGTAGTATTTTTCTAGACCTCGTGATATTGTTACAGACTGCCCGAGTGATCTTCTGGAACTACGGGGCAAGATAGGGCGCTGAACCTGGATATCGTCGTAACGCAAACGGTTTATGCAGGATGCGCGCTCGCGTTTATCCTGGTGATCGTGTTAATGATTTTGCGGGGCCGGACCAGCAAGACCGGTCTCGCAATTCTCGGTTGCTGCCTTGCCTCGGTTGCCTGGGCAACTGCAACTGCGGCGTCGGTCCGTCTGCCAATCGCTGGTCTGGCGCTTTTTGACAGCGTCAGGCTCTCTGCATGGCTGTTGTTCGCGGTCGCACTCGTTACGATACGAGCCGGTGACGGCTCGGGTCTCGGGCGGTTTTGTCTTTTCGGCGCACTGGCATTTTGTCTCGCGGCGATCGCCAATGATGAGCGCTTGCTTCTCCTCGACTCGACGGCGCCGGGTTTCTACACGTCTCAGCTGCTGGTGCGTATCGGGTTCGGTGTCATTGGGCTGCTGACGATCGAGAATCTCTGGCGCAATACCGAACCAGAGCGACGTTGGCACGTTTGGCCGCTGTGTCTCGCTCTTGGTGGTCTCTTCGCCTATGAGCTTTTTCTGTTCGCGGATGCCTTCATCACCCGTGGCCGGGTCGATCGCGGGCTCGGCTTGGGCCGCGCGATCGCGGCAGCGTTCATGGCACCTCTGCTCGCCCTGGCGATGGCACGAAATCGAGAATGGCGGGTCGACATTCATGTATCCCGCCAAGTGGTGTTTCACACCGCGACCTTGCTGGTGAGCGGTTGTTTTCTTCTCGCCGTGGCCATTGTCGGGATGGTGTTGCGCAAGTTCGGAGGGGATTGGGGGCTTGTCCTGCAGTTGGCGATGCTGTTCGGCAGCATTGTCGTCCTCGCGACCGTGCTCTCCTCAGGGAGCCTGCGCCGCCGGCTTAAGTTTTTGATCTCACGAAACTTTTTTACTCATCGGTACGACTACCGGATCGAGTGGCTCAAATTTATCGAGCTCATCTCCGAGCCAAGTCAGGCGGAAGAGCTTCAGGTCAGAATCATCCGCGCTTTGGCCGAATTCGTCGACAGCCCGGCAGGGGTATTGTGGTCGTTGAGCCGCGGGATCGGTTACCATCCAACGGCCGTATGGCAACTCCCCGCTCCGCGGGAAACGAAGCTGCCGCCCGAAGACCCCTTCATTGCGGGCTTCCGGGATGGCAGTTGGATCCAAGAACGCTCGCCTGATGCGACAGATGAGGCATGGCCTTTCGCCTCGAAAAATGCGTGGTTGGCTGTGCCGTTGTCATATCGCAGAGAAGTCGTGGGTTTCGTCCTTCTCGACTGCTCCAACCACTCAGTCACTCTCGATTGGGAGGCCTTCGATCTGTTGCGCGCGGCCGGGCGTCAAGCGGCCAGCTATCTCGCGGAGGAGCGATCGACCAAGGTGCTGCGCGACAGCGAACTGTTGAATGAGTATAGCAAGCGCTTCGCCTTCGTCGTCCACGACATTAAAAACTTGGCGAGCCAACTCGGCTTGGTTGTCTCAAATGCAAAACGCTACATCGATGACCCCAACTTTCAGCGCGATATGCTTCAAACGATCGAGGATGCTGTCGCCCGGATGAACCGCCTCCTCAGCCAGCTCAAGACCGAGGCCGTATCGCGCACTCCCCGCTTGGCCGACGCCGGTGCGATCGTAGCCGCTGTCGCGGCGACGTTGACCGATGGCCCGGTGACAATCGAGACCCGTACCGATGACGAGGATTGTGTTGTGGCGATTGATCCTGAACGCCTGAGGTCCGCTGTAACCCACCTCGCCCAAAACGCGATCGAGGCTTCACGCCCAGGCGATTCCGTGGTCATCGCTACGCGCCGGCACCGAGCCCACCTCGTCATCGATGTTATCGATCGGGGCCAGGGGATGGACAACACGTTCATTCGCGACGAATTGTTCATACCCTTCCGCTCGACGAAATCGGGCGGCTACGGCATCGGCGCCTTTCAGACCAGAGAGCTGATCCGCATGTCGGGCGGTGACCTCGAAGTAATCTCCGAACGGGGTGTTGGTACCACCATGCGGATTCTCCTACCCCTTGTCCCCGAGAGAGAGCCGGCGGCACCTTCCGCCGTGACGTGACGATGTCAACTACCACAAGACCGTTGCTCGTCGTCGATGACGATCCGGGCCTTCTGCGTCAACTTCGCTGGGCGTTTTCTGACCACAAAGTATATCCTGCGAGCACGCGCCAGGAAGCCGCCGATCTCGTCACAAAGGATCCGGTGCCGGTGGCTATTGTCGACCTGGGACTTCCCCCCGATCCCGACGGAGCATCCGAGGGGTTGGCAATCTTGGCCGACATCCTCGCGATTGCCCCGGCGACCAAAGTCATAATCGCCACTGGCAACGAAACCCGCGAACACGCCTTGCGGGCTATCGCGCTTGGTGCTTACGACTTCTACCAAAAGCCCATCGATATAGACGTGCTACAATTGATCGTCGCGCGCGCCGAACGGATATTCGACCTGGAAGCCGAAAACCGCATGCTCCTGGAGGCCACCGCGGCATCGCCGATCGATGGGATCATCGCGAGCAGCCCGGAGATGTTGAGGGTGCTGCGCAACATCGAGAAGATGGCGCCCACCGACGTTGCAGTATTGCTGCGCGGCGAGAGCGGCACCGGCAAGGAGTTGCTCGCCCGGGCAGTCCACAAATTGAGTGCCCGTGCGCGCGAGCCGTTTGTGCCGATCAATTGCGCGGCGATTCCCGAGACGCTGCTCGAAAGCGAGCTCTTCGGTCACGAAAAAGGCGCGTTCACTGGAGCGCTCAAACAAACGATCGGCCGAATTGAAAGCGCCGATCGCGGGACCCTGTTCCTGGACGAGATCGGCGACGTGCCGTTACCGATGCAGGTGAAGCTGCTGCGCTTTCTACAAGACCAGGTTGTCGAGCGGATCGGCGGGCGCAATCCAGTGCAGGTCGATGTGCGGATCGTGTGTGCGACGAACCAAGACCTCGACTTGATGATGGCGGAAGGGCGCTTTCGGGAGGATTTGTACTACCGGCTAAACGAGGTCACGGTGCAGGTCCCGCCGTTGCGTGAGCGAGCGGCGGACACAGTTTTACTGGCGAGCTTTTTTCTCGGCCGGTTCGCCGCCGAATACGGCCGCTCGGCACGTGGTTTCAGTGCCACTGCGCTCGCAGCGCTCAGAGATCATCCGTGGCCCGGAAACGTGCGCGAGCTTGAGAACCGCGTAAAACGCGCCGTCGTCATGACCGACGGTCTGTTGCTTTCGGCCGCCGATCTCGGTCTTGCTGCACTCGGAGAGGACACCCAATCGCTCACCATTCGCGATGCTCGTGCTCGCGCTGAGCGCGAAGCACTCCAGTTAGCTCTCGCCCAAGCCGGCTCCAACCTGTCGAAGGCGGCAAAGCTGCTCGGGATAAGCCGGCCGACGCTTTACGATCTGATGCAACAGCACCAGATCGGCCTTGATTTATGAAGGGCGCTTGCGGATGAAAGGAAAGGCCATGCCCGAGGCTCAACGCCATTACACATGGCGCTCCCTAGGTTTCGCCGCCGCACTCCTCGCGATCGCCTGCCTTGGCGCGAATGCCAAGGACTCCTCTACTTCGGTGAAGGATGCGGAGCAATATCTATCTAAAGGAGACCTCAAGGCCGCTGAGATCGAGTTGCGCAACGCGGTTCGCCAGTCACCGGATAATCCCGTCATTCGCGCGCGGCTGGCTCAAGTATATCTCGATCTCGGCCATGCCGCCTCGGCCGAGCGTGAGGCGCGCGTCGCGCGCGAGCACAACGGCGACGAGGCGGATTATTTAACAATTCTCGCCGACGCTTTGCTCCGGCAGGGAAAATTCGCAGACGTCCTCGATCTGATCCAGCCGGGTGATCGGGCACCCGCTCTCGAAAGCAAGATCCGGACTGCGCTCGGCGATGCAGCGGCGGGTCTGAACGATCGGAAAAAAGCCGAAGCGATGCTTCGCGATGCGATGCGGCTAGATCCGGAGGCGGCACGGCCAAAGGTCCAGCTCGCCCAACTTCTCAGCCGGGAGAACCCCGAGGAGGCAGACAAGCTGATAGACGGGGCGATCGCCGCCAACCCGCACTCGGCGGAAATCCTCCGGGTCAAGGCGGAAATGCTGCAGACCCGGGGCGACCAGGACGCAGCCATGCCTCTTTTCGATGAGGCGCTCAAGATCGATCCCAAAAATCTGCAGGCTCATCTGGGCCGCGCCAACATCAACATCGGTCGGGGCAATTTCAAGGCAGCGGACGAGGATCTCGATCCGATTCTCAAAGCCGCTCCAAATGATTTCAGGGCAAACACGCTACGCGCGCTTGAGCTCGCCAAGCAACAGCAATACGCCGCGGCAGATCGAATATTCGATCGCATTAGCCCCGCCTTCCCGAGATTCTGGACCGGGTATTATCTCCAGGGAGCGACGAAATTGGCGCTTGGACAATTTGCACAGGCCGAGAGCATCCTGAGCAAATACCTCGCCCATGTTCCGGTCGACCAGCGGGCCTCGCGGCTCATCGCGAGCGCCGCGTTGCAACAGCATGCCGCGTCTCGGGCGATCGATTACCTCAAGACGCAGGCTGATAAGTCGACGGCAGAGCCGGCGACGCTAAGCCTGCTCGGGAATGCCTACATGGCTGACGGCAAGCCGGAGCTGGCACTGCAGCAGTTCGAAAAAGCGGCGACTCTCGATCCGGGGAACCAGACGATCAAGGCACGTGTTGCGATCTCGGAGATCAACTCGGGTCGCGGCCAGCAGGGTCTCGCCGAGCTCGAGCAGGTGTTCGCCAGCGAATCCGGCGCGACCATCGCGGGGCCCGCTCTTGTGCTCACCGAATTGCGTGCCGGACGGGTCGAAAAAGCTGCTGAGGTTGCAGGTTCCCTGATCAAGCTCGATGCCAACAACCCGCTCTATCAGACCTTGCTTGGGGTGGTCCAACTCGCGCAGCGGGATTATGCGGGGGCGGAAACGGCGTTCCGCGCCGCGCTGGCGCGCGACCCGGAATTCGCGGCGGCCATACGCGACTTGGCGAAGCTCTATCTGGCAACTGGGCGCACCGATGACGCCAAGAAAGTGTATGGCGACCTTCTTTCGAAGAAGCCTGACGACGGTGCTGCTCTTCTCGGGTTGGCAGACATCGCGATTACGGAAAAGAAATGGTCCGAGGCGATCGATTACATCAACCGCGCGCGGACCGCCGCGCCGAACGATCCAGCAGCGGGGCTCAAGCTCGTCAACGTCTATGAGAGGCGGCAGGATTGGAACAATGCCAAGACAGTCGCAGGCGATCTAGTCGCCCAATTTCCCCGCGATGTTAATGTCCAAATTGAGCAAGCCGTCGCCTTTTTGGGCAGCGGTGATATTAAAAGCGCAATCTCCAGCTACAGACGCGCCTATGAGATCGCACCCAATTCGACCCCGATCCTGTCCCGGTATATCGCCTTGCTGACCTCGGCGAAGGAGTTTCGCGAGGCGCGTACCGTGTTGCAAGGAGCTGTCGCCCGCGATCCGCGGAACGCATCGATGAAGGGTGACCTCATCCGAGTCGAAGCGGAAATCGATGGTTTGGATGCAGCCCTCGCCAAAGCGCGCGAACTCGCAAAGGACGATCCGGAGAACAACATTTATGATCTGGTATCGGCCGAGCTTTACGAAAAGGCGGGGCGGGCCCAGGACGCCGTTGCTCTGCTCGAAGCGGCGGTCGCGGCACGCCCGTCCGACGACAGCCTAACAATCGCACTTTCTCGTCTCTATGCCAGCACCGGTGACCCGACGAAAGCGGAGGCCGTCTTGACCCGCCGGTTGGCGGCCGATCCGAACGGTCTTACCGTGCACGCGGCTCTGGCGCGACTATACCTGACGACCGGACGCAGAGATGACGCCAAGAAGAGCTACGACGAGCTCCTGTCGCAGAGACCGACCGACGTCGCCGCCCTTCTCGGCCTCGCGGAAATCGCCGTCACGCAAAAGAAGTGGCCGGAGGCCACGGACTATATCACTCGCGCCCGTACCGCTGCGCCCAATGAACCAGCACCCGGGCTCTTACTCGTCAACATGTACGGGTTGCAGCAGGATTGGAAGCATGCGACATCTGCGGCAGCCGAGCTAGTCGCCCAGTTCCCGGAGAATGTCGAGGTTCTCGACGCACAAGGCCGGGTGCAGATCGCAGCCGGCGATTCGGCCGGCGCGCTGTCGACCTACAAGGGCGCGTACGAACTCGCGCCCAACTCCGGGCCGATCCTGTCTCGCTACCTAGCTTCGCTCAAGGCGGCAAAGAACTTCCCAGAGGAGCGAACCGTGTTGCAGACTGCACTCGATCGCGATCCTCAAAATGCATCCCTCAAAGGCGATTTGATCCGAGTGGAAGCCGAAATCGGCGGCCTGGAAGCTGGCCTCGCAAAGGCCCGCAGATTCGCCAACGACGACCCGGGCAACAGCCTTTACGATGTGGTGTCGGCGGAACTCTACGAGAATGCCGGCCGCAAGGCTGAGGCCATCGCCCTAGCCGACCAGGTCGCCGCGACCCAACCGTCGGACGATAATCTCACGCTTGCGCTCTTCCGCCTGTACACTCGCGCTGATGATCTCGCGAAGGCTGAGGGGGTGCTGAATGCTCGATTGAAGGCCGACTCGAAGGACTTTGCCATCCGCTCGGTCTTGGCGGAGTTCTATCTGGAGCAAAAGAAATACGACCCGGCCATCGCTGAATATACGCGCCTCGTCACCGAGCGCCCGACCGATCCGACCGCGCTGAACAACCTCGCTTGGCTCTATCAGCGGCAGGGAGATCTGCCGAAGGCTCGAGAATTGGCCGAGCGCGCTTTCGCCGCCGCTCCGGCGGCTGCCCAGATCGACGACACCCTGGGGTGGATCTTGTTGGCTCAGGGTGAAGCCGAAAAAGCCACGACCTATCTTACCGCCGCCAATTCCGCGGCACCGCGCAACCCGGATATCCAATATCACTTGGCGGTGGCGCTTCAGCGCGTCGGCCGACCGGCCGACGCTCAGGCGATGCTCGAGACCCTGCTGGGCTCTGGTGTTTCCTTCACCAACAAGGCCGAGGCTGAAAAGCTACTTAAAGAATTGAAGCACGGTTGAGCTTGGGTTAGCGGGCCGTCTCGATTTCCCGAAGAAGCTGGCGCAACTCGCGGGCAAGGTGCGGCTCTTGAACCTCGCGGCGGGCGGC
>Ga0306923_10004375_pt1 | contig 13506 bp, 18 predicted proteins | sample sta12Can44000108_FD_203841 | JGI IMG/M metagenome (GOLD analysis project Ga0306923, IMG submission 203841) | Lab enrichment of tropical soil microbial communities from Luquillo Experimental Forest, Puerto Rico - statanox.12C.anox.44.000.108 (v2)... | ecosystem: Environmental > Terrestrial >... | reverse complement strand
AGGACCACAAGCGCTGCCGAAAGGCCCCATCCGAGAGCCATGATATTAAGCGGGCTATTAGTCGTCGTAACCTGTGTGTTCATCGTTGCCCTCCTTCACCTAACGCAAGCAAGCTTCCGCACAACAGAGCGCGAATATTTCGGGTAGACCCACCAATACGAGGGGTGCGCAATCTGAGGCGGCTAGTATGGGTTGTCGCCCATGTGGTGGAATGGGTCTCTGGGCCCTCCTCGATAGTGGTGACCACCAGTGCTGCGACCCGTAGTGGCAGCGCCCTTAGTGGATTTCGGGTGTTTCATCGAGTGAGGCACTACGGTCTTCGGCCCACCTTGGTAGTGGTGAGCATTCTCATTCTTGTCGGATGTGACTTGGGCGACGGCGGGCGCCGCAATCAACTGAAGCGCCACCGCGATTGCCAGCATTTTGCCTACGGTCATCTTCCTCTCCTAATTTTGTAAAGCCGGTGTATGCATGCCGGTTGCTATTTTCAGATAACCTTAGGTCGCCTTCCCGGATATTGACTTGGATCAAATACTCCTGCCGCCAACAGGGCAGTCTTATGTGCCAGGCGCTCGAGGCGCCGATTGCGACGACGTCTGGATGAGCTTCATTGAGAGCCCTGCGGTTCAAGACGCCTTCGCGTGACCAGGCTCCTCATTCGGCTGATTCATCAGCACGCCGGAGACCATGTCGAACCAGCCGAGATGATCGTGGACCGCTTTAACCCCGGGCACATTTTCCGCCGCGGCGATCAGCGCCTGGCGCTGGCGTTCTTCGGTGATCGCGCCCCACAGCTCGACCACGCCGTTGCGCACGATGGGATCGATGAGGCCGACGGGCGCCCACGGCTCTTTTGCCAAGTCCGTCAACAGCCGCGCGCGAATGGTTTCGTCGCTGGCCGTCGTCGGCATCAGTTCGCGAGCAACGCCAGCTAGCGCGTGAACGAGATTGGCGCGAGTGACGATCCCAACCACTTCATCGCCGCGCACCACGGGTAGCCGCTTGATGCGACGCTTCTCCATCAGGCGCACGGCCTCGTCGAGCGGCGTGTCCTCGGTGACCGTCAATGGGTCAGAAACATGATGTCTTGGATCTTTTGTCCATGGGAGCGGGTGTATTCCTCCGCGAGGCGGGCCGGCCCGATCAAGAATTCAAGCCAATGGGATCGTCGCCGCTGCGTTCCGGTTTCCGCCCGGCGAAGGAAATCGCCTTCGCTGACGATTCCGACCAGGCGACCCTGCTTGTCGATGACCGGCAGGCCGCTGATACGGCGCTGCAGCATGATGCGACCGGCTTCCCAAATCGAGGTATCCGGCTCGACCGAGATCACGGGAAATGTCATTGCGTCTTTGGCTTTCATGGCAGGCTCCATTCCGGTTGCTCGGCAAGGTAGCCTGCATCTCCCGTCGGTTTTTGATCTACATCAAGCTACCCCCGGAAGGGCTTACCGACGCGCACCGCAACTCAAGTCTGCTTTGATCTTGATGTTCTTCATCGCAACCGCAAACGACTGGATGACGACAGTCTCCTCGTTTATTGCGCGTCCTGTGTTGCGTCTCTCAGCGCCCTTATCACATCCTCGCGAGAGATCACGCCCACCAATTCGCGTTGGACTCCGACGACAGGGAAGCTGCGGGCCTTGAGTTTCACCATCAACTCGAGAACTCGCGTCAATCGCGTACCCCGTTCGACATGCACGACGTCCTCGGTCATGATTTCTGCCACTCGACGTTTCATCAGATCGTCGTAGTGAGGCACCATCTGGTCGGTCGTGAAGGCGAAGGCCCTCAGAAAATCGAATTTGGTCACGATACCCAGCATTTTTCCTTCCTCCACCACCGGGAAGGAATTAAAATCATGTTTTTCGAACAGCCCTTCCAACTCTCGTAACGTGACTGCGCGGGTGACGGTAATGACCGCACGCGTCATGTATTGATCTGCCGTGTACTCGAGAAACCGGTACATCGAGCCGTCCGGTCGGCGAGCGGCGTCATTCGCGCTTTGGCTTTTTGATCCTGGCAAAATTCCGTCCATTTTGCATTCCTTGTCTCATGGCCTTTTCAGCGCGAGCGATCGCAGTCGCTTGTGTCGCGGTGATCTCGCAAATGACTAACTCGCATGCGTCTTAACGTGACCCTGCAAACGGCGGACTTGGTCCTGCAGCCGGCGGCGCGCCCGCTTGAAAGCATCGTTGAGCGCGAACTGAACGTCGGCATGGCGCTCGTCGAGGCGTGGAGTGCGTCCAATATCGATCTCTTTCCCACCCGGAAGCGTCAGCCGGATGTTGATCTCGTAGAGGCCTCCGTTGAGGTGGCGCCCGCTCGGTGCCTTGAGCACGACCCGGCAGGCGGTTATGCGCGCGAAGCGATCCTCAAGCGCTGCAACCCGCGCGACAATGGCAGCGCGCAATGCTTCGCTGGGCTCCATGCCCTGAAAGTCGATCTTAACCCTGCTTTGCATGACTATGCCCTGTAGATACTACCGTGGAGCGGCAAAAGACGTTGAGCTCGGTCAATGACGGTCGGCGTGCCCGATCCAGCTGCCACCGACCTTCACGTAGGAGCGCTTGACCGCCGCCCAGGCGATGCGATGCGCCCGTTCCTCTTGGCGCGCATCATCTGGATGCGCCGCAAAGGCGTGATTGAACGCTTCGCGGTAGATGTCCTGGGCGTGCGGGGGAGATGTGACCGCGCGGGAGCGGGCAACTCGCTGTTGGAACGATATGGCATGACCGCTTACCTCGATTAGCGCCTTTGCAACGCCGCCGGCTAGGGAAGAGGTGGCCGCCGCTCCCAGACGGCGGCCAGCTCAATGCAACATCGGCGTCACTCGACCTTGCCGGCTCGCATTTGGACGCGCCAACTCAACCAGCACCCGACCCGGATTCAAGCCTTTTTGATCGAGATCTTCTTCTCGCTCGTCTGTGCCTGCGGCGTTTTCGGCAACGTGACCGTGAGCACGCCGTTTTTGAAGTTCGCCTCGATCTTGTCGACGTCGACGCCGTCGGGCACACCGAACGAACGCTGGAACGAGCCATAGCGGCGCTCGGAGAGGTAATAGCCTTTCTTCTTCTCCTCCTTTTCGTCCCGCTTCTCGCCTTTGATCGTCAGCGTGCCATCGGAGAATTTGACGTCGATGTCACTCTCGTTCATCCCCGGCAACTCGGCTGTGATCTCGTAGGCCCTGTCCGTGTCGACGACGTCGACGGCGGGCGCTTTGCCGGTCTCACCGCGCCAGATCGGCGGGATGTCGAACAGACCGCCGGCAAACGGCGAGCGCCAGGATCCCACTTGGAAATCCTCGAACAGGCGATCGACTTCCCGTCGCAGGCTCTCGAACGGCCGCCACTCGGCCGGACGATCAGGCCCTTTTCCTTCGTTTCTTACCGGCATTCTGCTTGCAGCTTCAGCCATGTCACTTCTCCTCATCTTCACTCATTACGATCAATTGGAAACCCGCACCTTCGGTCACGCACGGCTCCCTTTTCGACGATCAACAGCTTTGACCAGTCGCGAGTAATTTCTTTGACCTGAATCAAGAATCGACGGACGGTCTTATAATTTATGTCCATGAGGGTTCTGGAGGTTTGTCATGCAGGCACAAAATGTCATCCGGATAGTAGCCGCCGCGTTCGCTCTCACGACAGGGGAAGGCGGGGCGCAGGAGATCGGACAAGCAAGCCGCGGCTTCGTCCTGGCGCAGCGGCTCTGCGCGGAATGTCATGCCGTGCAAAAAGAATACGCGCAGTCCCCGAACGTGAATGCGCCTCGGTTTCAGGCGATTGCGTCCACGCCGGGCATGACCGCCATCGCGTTATCAGCGGCGCTCAATACATCACATCATTCGATGCCCAATATATTGCTCCGGGCCGACGAACAGGCGGACATCACCGCCTATATTTTGAGTCTCAAATGACCTCTCGAGCCGTGCTACTCGTCAATGGCAGACGAGAACCGGAATTTTCGTGTGCGTGAGCACCTTGGTGGTCACGCTGCCGAGCACGATCGCCGTAAGCCCGCTCCTGCCGTGCGAGGCCATGACGATGAGATCGCAGCCTCTCTGCGCGGCAACGTCGATGATGCCTTGGTAAGGCTGATCTTGTTCGGCTTGCACGGTTTCGCAGATGACACCCGCCGTGCGAGCGTCTTCGGCAATCGCATCCAATACGCCCCGCGCGTGCGCTTTGGCGCGCTCGGTGTGCTCGGCAAAAGCGCCCGACATTTCATAGACTCTCGAAGCAGGCACCGTGTAGACGTCGAACGACGGTTCTACCGTCAGTGCGGTGACTTTTGCTCCCACGGCTTTGGCAAGGGCCAACCCATGGCGCACCGCGCTGCGGGCAAGCTGCGACCCGTCGGTTGAGATCAAAATATGCCGGTACATGGCGCTCCTTTCAATGCGGCCTTCACCTCTGCGTTTCGTCTCGTCGGCTCCTCCATTCATTAATGGCTCGGCCGGTGCTGCATCCCGGAATCCTCCCTGATGTAGCCCGACAGACCGCGCTGTGCTTATCATTCCATCACGTGCAAGAGGAGAACCTGTTCTTCGGGGGTCATCCGGGCGATGTCTTCTTTGTCGTTGCGGCGAGGATCGAGCGCCCGGTAGAGCGCTTTGGCCCCCTCCCGCAGCTCGTCGCGGTGGGCGGCATCGGCCGGCGGCACGGACGAGACCGTTTTTGCCAGATCGCGCAGGATCTCGGCAAAGAGGCCGTAGTGGAAATGCATGCGCACGGTTTTGCGCGCGTCGGCTGCGCCGGTGCGGTGCAGGCTGAGCGAAATCCCGGTCCCATCGAGATGCGCGTCGAAGCGGGCCGTGCGCTCAAACGTCCCGATATAGAGCTTGTCCGGATATTCGAGCGCGACTTCAGCTTTGTCGGGGATTGGCTTGGTCATGGTCGATCGCCTCCTGCGAGAGCAATGATGGACTGATAGAGCACCCTCCCCAAGCCGTTTATGATCTAGATCAATTCCACACGACGAATGCACGTCTACAAGCGCGCCCAAGCCCCGCAACAGGACGGTCAGGCGGTACCCCGATGCTACGGCCGAAGGAAAAGCCTGCGAGCCGGCAACTGCGCATTTACTGTGGGCCGGAGCGATGCAGCGATGATGCGCAGCGCGACTTCGGCCTGCGGCGCTTTGCGCTAGGGTCGAACCGCTACCGAAACGGCTAAACACATTTCGCCCGACCACCTTATGGCAATTGGCAACGGGAGAAGCCGATGTCATTCAAAGACGTGTTGCTAGCGCTCACTACCTACCCAGAACCCACGCCTGTATCGGCTGTAGATGACGCAGTTGACGTTGCCGTGGCATTGGGAGCCAAGGTCTCCGCTATTGCATGCGAGGTGAAAATAAGCGTGCCGGGCAACCTGCTCGGTAATTATGTTCTGGACATTCCGGCGATGGTTGCTGCCGAGATAAAAAAAAGTGCAACGAATGCGCAGCAACTGTTGGCGTCCTTCCAAGAAACAGCCGAGAAAAGAGGGGTCTTCCAGGAGCGAATTTCGGAGCACTGCCTGACCTCCGAGGTGCCTGAGATTTTCATCGAGTATGCTCGACTGCGGGACCTTACGATCGTGCCAGTTCCTGAAGGGGACTACGTCGATCAATGGTACGCAGAATCCATCATCTTCGGCTCCGGGCGCCCGACGCTCGTTTTGCCACACACGCGAAAGCGAACCGGGTCATTCGCGCTGGACACCGTGATCGTCGCTTGGGACTTCAGCCGGCCTGCCACGCGAGCGATCGCAGATGCGATGCCGATTTTGGAGAAAGCGAAACGCGTCTGTGTTCTCACCGTGACCAAAGAAAAGGCTATCGACACCCGGAGGTCTGGTGCGGAGCTTGCCAAGCACTTGGCGCGACACGGTGTCGACGTGGTCCTCGACGAAGTCGATGCCAAAGGACGCGGCATCGGCGACGTGCTTGAAGCTCACGTGACGTATCGGAACGCCAATCTTCTGGTGATGGGCGCGTACGGCCACTCTCGGATCCGAGAATTTATCCTCGGGGGGGCCACCAAGAGGGTGCTTGCACGTCCGCCCATGCCGACTTTGCTATCGCATTGATGAGACCGCGATTGAAGCTGGAACGCTCTCTGCTCATCATTGCTTGCTCGCCAGGGACATATTGCGATGCTGCTGAAGCCAGTCCTTGGTGCCGTGCAGCTGGTCTTCTACAGCGTGGGAGCTATCATCGGCGCCGGCGTCTATTCCGTCATTGGCGTTGCCGCCGGTTTAGCGCAACAGAGTTTGTGGGCAAGCTTTGTCATTGCAGCTGTTGTAGCTTTGTTGACGGGTCTTTCATACGCGGAAATGACGACTTCCTTCCCACGAGCCGGTGCCGAATATCTTTATCTTAAACGTGCACTGCCAGAGGTGAGTTGGGCTGCCTTTGGTGTAGGCCTTCTCATACTTGTGGGAGCTGCAGCGACGGTCTCCACTGTCGCGGTAGCATTCGGAGGCTATTTCGGAACGTTCGTCGATGTGCCTCCATGGTTTAGCGCGCTAGTTCTCCTGATGGCTTGTACATCGTTGAACGTTTGGGGCTTGCGGGAAGCGGGCTGGGTGAACGCCGTGTTCACCATGGTTGAGGTCTCCGGGCTTCTTCTTGTGATCGCCGCCGGCCTCACGAAGGGAAATATCTCAGAACCGTTGCTGGTTGGGCCCGGCGCCGGGGTACTTCCCGCAGCAGCGATCGTGTTTTTCGTCTATCTCGGATTTGAGGGCATAGCCAACTTGACCGAGGAAGTTCGTGACGCAGCGCGTGATCTTCCTCGAGCCATCTTCTACAGCATTGGCCTTACCACACTTCTCTATGTGCTGGTGTCGTTGGCCGTCATCGTTCTAGCTTCTCCGAGCGAACTGGCGTCGAGCGAAGCTCCTTTGGCCCTAGCGATACAAAAAATGTGGCCAGGTGCAAAGAACACGCTGAGTGTCATCGCGATCTTTGCTACAGCGAATACTGTGCTTATTTCGATGATCACGAGCTCGCGACTCGCGTTTTCCATGGCGCGAGAGCGAGAATTTCCTGCGATTTTTGCAGCACTGATGCCAGTGCGAGAGACGCCTTGGATGGCCGCACTTCTGATGTTGGCACTGTCGACAATGCTTGCGGCGGTCGGAGATCTGAAAGTTTTGGCGGAACTGTCTTCATTTGCGGCGCTTCTGGCTTTCCTGGCCGTCAATCTCGCGCTCATTGTTATCCGATTTCGAATGCCCGAACTTCCGAGGCCTTTCCGCGTTCCGTTTGCTATCGGGCGAATGCCGCTACCCCCGTTAGCGGCGACTGCTTCAATCTGTGTGCTCTTGGCCAATTTTGACCAAGACATTTACTTCATTGGAATTGGCCTGCTATTGCTCAGCGCGCTGGCGTATTTGATGCGAAGACGCTTGATATAAATTGTACGAATCCTGTAGCGAGCCTGCAGCTGTTAAATCGATGGGCCGCGCAGAGCTCGCAGCGCATTGAGAATGACCGCGACATCAATCACCTCTTGGAAGATCGCCCCCTGCACAGGCGTGATCAGACCTAGCGCCGCCGCGATCATGCCGGCGATCGAGAGGCCCAAACCGGCATAGACGCTCTCGAGCGCAATAAAGCGGGATCGACGGGCGATGCGAATTGCCGGTAATACTCGATCGAGTTGATCCACCAGCAGGACGACATCGGCGGCTTCGGCGGACGCTGCCGCACCTTTGGCGCCCATGGCCACCCCCAAATCGGCCGCAGCCAGGGCGGGTGCGTCATTGACCCCGTCCCCGATCATCATGACCGGGCCATTCTTTCGCTCGGACAATACGACCAGGGTTTTTTGGTCCGGGCTTAGCTCGGATCTGACCGCATCGATCGGCAGACCTTTGGCCACCGTCTCGGCGACGTCGCGCCGGTCGCCAGTGGCGAGAACGATCCGCGCGACCCCAAGCGACTTGAGATCGCGGAGCAAGGCTTCCGTTCCCGCACGCAGCCGATCGGCGAGGATTAAAAGCCCGACAAGCCTTTTATCGACGCCCACTGCCACTGCGACACTTCCCGGAGGGCGCCGTGCGCGCAATTGGGAAAGGCGCGTTTCGGCGAGCTTCCCCGTAGCAAATCGAAGCCCGCCGACGATCACATGGTGGCTATCGACGCAGCCTTCGACCCCTTCACCCGGTGTTTCAACGATGTCGTGGGGGACTGCGAGCTCGAGTCCCTTGTCTCTCGCGGCCTCTACGATCGTCTGCGCCACGATGTGCTTCGAGGCTTGATCGAGCGAGGCTGCAAGTCTCAGCAACTCCTCGGCAGGCTGATTGGAAAGGGCATGGATGGAAACGATCCGTGCTTGGCCGTGGGTCAGAGTTCCGGTCTTGTCGATCACAAGCGAGCGCACGCCCGCCAAAGTCTCGAGCGCAAGGCCGCCCTTGATCAGAATGCCGTGCTTGGCTGCCTGCGAGACCCCCGCCATGATCGCGACCGGCACCGCGAGAATGAGGGGGCACGGCGTCGCCACAACGAGTACGGCGACGGCACGGATGGGATCGGCGCTTCCCGCCCACGCTGCTGCCGCGAGCGCGATGGTCGCTGCCAGGAATACCATCGCGTATCGGTCTGCCAGGCGCGACATCGGCGCGCGCGACCTCTGCGCGGCCTCGACCAGACGGACGATGCCCGCATAGGTGCTCTCGGCCGCCCGTCGCGTCGTCAGCAGGTGGAAAGCCTCGCCGACGTTGGTCGAGCCGCTCATGACGCTATCGCCGACCTTGAATTGGATCGGCATGGATTCGCCGGTCAGAGCCGACTGATCGAGAACGGCCACGCCTTCTATGACTGCGCCGTCGACGGGGACCACATCGCCCTTGCGAATGACGAGGCGATCGCCCGGGTCGATGGCGTCCAAGCTTATGTCTTCGAGCCGCCCGTTGCGGTATCGCACGGCGCTGCGGGGTACGCGCGCGAGAAGGGCGGTCATCTCCCGGCTTGCACGGCGCTCGGCAAAGCTCTCGAGGTACTGCCCGCCCGCGTACATCAAGGCGACTACGACGGCGGCGAGGTATTCGGCAAAAACGAGCGCCGCGAACATCGACAGCGCGGCTACTATATCCAGGCCGATATCGCCGCGGCGCAAACTGACAATAATCTCCGCCACGAGAGCGATCAGGACCGGGATCGTAGCTGCGGCCCATACGGGACCCGCCCAGTCGCTTTGTCCGAAAAACTGCGCCAACAGGCCGAGAGCAAGGCCCGTTGCAGGCAGTGCGACCATGATGGGTCGAAGATAGTTTCGAAGATTAGCTGCCGAACGAACTCTCTCCAGTTGTCCGGGTGCGTCGGCGCGCTTCAACATCGCTTATGGCACCTGGATCGACCTGAGGTACATGAGGAGCGCACGCGCATCTTCGCGCGTGAAGCGAAACGTCGGCATATCCGGGTGACCAGACGTCAGGCCTTCGCGCAACCGCTCTGTAAACGAATCAAGCTCCACCCGGCGATCGAGCGCGCGGAACGGAGGCGCGCCAACGTGCGGACTCTCGCCGCTCTTCCCGACCGCATGGCACGTCGAACACATTCTTTCTGCCAGGGCCCGACCATGCTCCTCCAACGAGCCGGTCTTGCGCTCTTGAGCCCATCCGCCCGATGTTGCGAGCAGCAGAAAGATGACGACGAGCTGCTGTATCACTTGGACGCTTGCTCTATTCGCGCTGCTGCTTCATCGGAGGCGTCAACTAGCGCGGCCGCGCGGAGTCGCTGCTCAATGCGCTTGATTTCCCGCTCAGCGTCTACGACATGGTGTCCGATCTCTGCGCAGACCTGGGCGCCCTTGCGCAGCAATGAACGAAGTTTGTCGACGTTCGTCCGGAGGTCACGAGTTGCGTTCATAAATATTAAGATAGAGGGCAGCGCTCATCGGAACTTGATCTGAATCAAGAAAGCACACTAATCGTCCCAAACCGTCGACAGGGACAGCGAGTGGCCGATTTGCCCCGTGTTTTCAATGCGACATCGCGCAAACCGCAGCTCTTTTGGATCAACTTGTCGGGACTTGATGTAGATCAAAGTTGCGCTCGCGCTTGGTTCTTAGGTTCACATCAAATGAGGCTAACAACGAAAAACGTGATTGCTCGAGACGTGGAGCAGGCCCGTCAAGATGTGGCCGGGGCTAATACTTACAGTAAAAAAGCTTCGGATCGATCTGATGCACTTTCGGCGATTGACAAAGATTTGCTTGGTCGCTCACGCAGACGGATCGCAAGCTTCCGCTTTCGTTTGCAGCAGAAACAAGGAAATGCGTTTCGTCCTTATCCGGTTGATTCGAAGATACTGGAGCGGCATCTGCAACGAGCAGAAAGGCATGTTGCGGTAGCTCAAGAACACGTAAGACGTCAGCGTGAGCGGGTAGCGAAACTCGAACGGGACGGTCACGACGCCTCTGCCGCCGGAACGCTGCTAGCGCAATTCGAAGAATTAGAGATCATGCACATTGCTCATAGGGATCGCCTGGCACGTCAGCTTGGCAAGGTGGCTTGACGGCTAGAGACCGGGTCTTGCTGACGTCGGCCGCTGCCGAATTCGATGTTCGGAAATCGGTCGCTGACGGCATCGCGCGCTCTTCTGGGTGAGTTGCATGGTCGCCTTTGCAATAAGGTTATCGGCGCCGGAAATGGATCATTGGATTTTGATGTAGATCAAAGTCGCGCTCGCACGTGGGACGCATTTTAGCCCATTGAAAATTTCGCCATGGGTTCAAAATCAATGACGCCAGCAATCAAAAACGCCGTCTTTGCGCTAGACTTAGAGCAAACTCGTCGACATGCGCACCGGACGCTCGTTTCCATCAAAAAAGCTTCCTCTCAATCTGAGGAACTCTTGAAGGTTGACATGGACTTGCTAGCCAGCTCAGACGGGCAGATCGCTAATGCGGGCGATCGTTCAAAGCGAAAGCAAGGAAATACGCCCTAAGCGGTATTGTGATTGCGCATAACTCTCTTCGGCATGCGATAAACGATCGGCTGGCATCTCGGCAGCCAGAGCCGTCCGCGGAAATTGCGCGCGAACGGCGGTGGAGCATTGCTGCGGAAGTGATGCCGGCTCTAGGTATTCGACGGAGGAACCTGTGCGGCTGATTGGTTTTTCCTTTATTGTTGCCGCTAGCCTCGTGGTGTCAGCGGCGGCTGCGGCAGATGCCGATAACGGCAAACGTCTCGCGGAAGCCCGATGCATCAGCTGCCATATCGTGTCGCCCACGCAGCGCAGAGACATCGCTGATGCCCCGCCGTTTGACGTGATCGCGCGGAAATTCGCGACGAGTCCGGAAACGCTGGCATTTTCGCTGCTCGATCCGCACCCGCGCATGAACGTGCCGTTGACGCGCCGGGAGGCGCAAGACATCGCGGCCTATATCAACACGCTCGCAAAGTAGTCGATCTCGCACTAGGCCTTGAATTGAGCCCCAAGCCGCGCTCATTGCTGCGGCTTGGGACTCTTCGGCGGGGGAGTCAAAGAAATGACGGTGTTACAATTGAAGCACGCAAACGTATCGAAATTCGCGCTCTTTTCATCCGACTTGCTGCTGATCATTGCAAGCCCGCACAGCGGACAAGACCGAACCGGTGGCCGCGGCGAAACGGACATTTAGGCGGCTCTCAGATTGCGATACGGCCTACTTGCCTGGCTCTCGCGTCTGCATATCAGCCCAGCACAAAGTGACAGCAAAAATGCCGAAAGCAGCCGCCATGAGCAGAGCCACGATAATCTCTGTTGGCATCGGATATGCTCCCTTCGTGTTGGGAGCATGATGCCGAAAAATCAGGTATCGTTTTTGATCTCGATCAAATTTCGTCCGCCGGGCCCGTTTAATTCCTTGCTTTGCTTTCCAAAGGTGCTCTTCTAGCTCCGGCAATGCCGAACGGGCGGAAAACCCGATCCCCTTGAACGGCGAGAGAGAGGCGACGATGTGGGCGCGAATCCGCGAGACGCTGGCTGACTGGTCCATCCTTATCGTTGCAATCTGCCTCATTGCTGGAGGCCTGTTTGCCGCCGCGCATCAGGCGCCGGCGCCGACCACCATGGAGCAAAGCACAACGCAGCCGCCTCCGGGTCCAGCGCCGACAAACGTCGCGAAGTCGCAGCCGCCGCAACGGGCACCATCCGCAACACCGCCTGCACCATCCCAGCCTTCGGCACAACCACCGCCCGCGAGTCCGGCGCCCTCGCCCGCAGCTCCTGTTGCCGCCGCCAAGCAGCCTTCTGCGCCTGCGTCGCACGATCATGGCACGCAAACAACGGCTGCGACCGCGCCGCCGCCTGCCGCCGCGAGCGAAAAGGCCCCGGTCGCGACAGCCGCCGCCGCTACCCCTGGCGGCGGCGACGCCGCAGCCGGCCGCCTTGTCTACCGAAAATGCCAAGCATGCCATTCAATGGATGCCGGCAAGAACATGCTGGGTCCTTCGCTCGCGGGCATCAGAGGCCGTAAGGCGGGCGCCGAGCCGGGCTACAATTACTCTGCGGCGATGAAGCAGAGCGGCCTCGTCTGGGACGACAAGACTCTGGACGCGTATCTCGCCGATCCACAAAAGCTTGTTCCCGGCAACAAGATGCCGTTCCCCGGGCTGAAAACCGATCACGATCGCGCCGACATCATCGCTTACCTGGCCGCAAGCGCCCAACCGGCACCGGCGGCTCCCAGCTCAGCCGGTCAGCCGGCACCGGGCGCAACCGCGCAGACCACACCTGCGCCCGCGAGCCCAGGGCCGCAAAGCGCGCCCGGAGCGGACATCACCTACATACCGGACGCCAAATACACATTGCGGTCGGGGATCGCCGAAGGCCGCATGGTCTATATCGGCGTCGGCGGAGCGATCGACGGCAAGGTCAATCCGGTCCTGACCGCGTCCGAGGGCCAGGTCGTGCAAGTCACGCTGATCAATGGCGAAGGGGCAGAACACGACATCGTCTTTCCCGATCAGGATGCCAAATCGCCCCGTGTCACCGGCAAGGGAGCGAGCACGACGATCGCTTTCCGTGCGACGAAATCCGGCGACTTCATCTATCTCTGCAGCGTGCCGGGTCATCAGTTGGCGGGCATGCAAGGACAATTCCTGGTCACGCCGCGCCCGGCGCCGCAAACCGTCGTCGAAGCGGACATCTCCCGGGAGGCGACCGACCTACCGCCACCCATCGGCAAACGCGAGCCGCAAACCGTTCGCGTCGACCTGTTCAGCGTCGAGGTCGAAGGTCGCCTCGCGGAAGGCACCACGTTCGGATACTGGACTTTCAACGGCAAGGTGCCGGGACCGTTCATCCGGGTGCGTGTCGGCGACACCATCGACATCCACCTCAAGAATTCGGCCGACAGCTCGATGATCCATTCGGTCGATTTCCATGCGACCACCGGACCAGGCGGCGGCGCAGCGGCGCTCCAGGTCGATCCGGGAAAAGAAAAATCGATGACCTGGAAGGCATTGGTGCCGGGACTTTATGTCTACCACTGCGCCACGCCGATGGTCGCCGAACACATCGCCAACGGCAT
>Ga0306923_10004374_pt1 | contig 13506 bp, 18 predicted proteins | sample sta12Can44000108_FD_203841 | JGI IMG/M metagenome (GOLD analysis project Ga0306923, IMG submission 203841) | Lab enrichment of tropical soil microbial communities from Luquillo Experimental Forest, Puerto Rico - statanox.12C.anox.44.000.108 (v2)... | ecosystem: Environmental > Terrestrial >... | reverse complement strand
AATCAACATGCTCGGCTCCTTTCCTTCCGAGCCTTGGTCAGTTAGCACTGCCAAGTCTACTCGGCTTGGGAGGAGCCGACGTTGTTATCCAATCACTAGGGTTTCACGGCGAAGGGATGGTCGTCGCCCGAGCCGATAGCGACGTGCAATGGGACCATGTTGCTTTGAAATCCATTACCGTGGCTGGAACGCAAGCACAGTGAATCACAGCTACAACTGGCACGACACCACGAGCGATCACTCTCCGACTCCGATCCGCCCACAGTTTCACGGCGCTTTCACGATGAGTGAGATGGTGGCGCGGCTGCTGAAGAAAGGAGTCCACCAGTCCGAGGTGGCACGGCAGGTGGGAGTACACCGCCAATCGGTAAGTCGGTGGGCGGCCAGCTTGGACGAGAAAGACCGGGCTGGGCTGAAGCAGGCCGCGCTGGACGCAAGCCCCGGCTGAGTGCGGAAGAGCTGAAAAAGATCGAGCGGAAAGGCTCCGACTGCGCCTTCGTTAAAGTAAACTCGCGAACCATCGGTGGTAAGATGCCGGAAACTTCTACTCACCGTCATCCGTGAGTTGGGTTATGGCTTCCAAAATAGGAGCTGCGGATACACGATTCCACCAGGGCAGCAGCTATCGCGGCAACGCCAGCCGCCGTGGCTATCCATATCCATCGCTTGCGGGAAGCGCTCCTATGCGTTAATTCACGCGGCGTTTATGCCAGCGAGAGTCGATTGGCCGATTGGTGGTATTGACGCGAAGCCGACGGAGCGGGATGTCGGCGGCGCGCAGCCATTGTATTCTCATACATCAAGCCAGGTTGAAGGACTGCGATGAATCATAGCTCTGGAATAGCTCTTCACGGCACTCTGGGAGTGATCGTGGCTTGGGTCGCACTGCTCTTCTTTTCTACGCTGGCTTTCGGCCACACTGTGCCTGGGTCACACGCGAAGATGCCGGCGGATTGGGTGAATCCCTATGTCGGTACCGCCGGAGGTGGCAACGACTACGGCGGAACGATGCCGCTGGTCACGACTCCGTTTGGGATGACGAACTGGACGGCGCAGACGCGCCAGAACCGCATCAGTGTGACCTCGTATGCGTGGGAGGATTCGGAGATCTCGGGTTTCATCGGGACACACCAACCGGCAATTTGGATGGGCGATTTCGGCTATGTAACGGTAGTGCCGGAATTGGACGGCTTAAAGACGACACCAGAAGCGCGCGCTCTGAAGTTCAAGCACTCCGATGAGGCAGTGACTCCGTACTACTACTCGGTATTGATGGATGCTGGCCAATCCCGCGGCGTCAAGGCAGAAGTAACGGCAAGCGATCATTGTGGGTTTCTGCGGTTCGCCTTTCGCGGTTCAGTGCGGCCGGCCATCCTCGTGGAGGCAACACGTAGGGGAATAACCGATTATGTTGCTGTCGATCGTGAGCGCCGCGAGGTCGTAGGCTACAACCCCGACCGCATGGATGCACACCTCGGGCCACTGGCGCTGCCGAATTTCAAGGGATATTTCGTGGTGCACTTCGATCAACCATTCTCGTCTACTGCAACTTACGAGGGTTCGAATATTGACTTAGGAAGATTGTCGCTCTCCGGAAAGAACGTAGGTGCTTATGTAGGCTTTGCCTCCCATGAAGATAACCAGATTCAAGTAAAGATAGGCACTTCGTTCATCAGTATCGATCGGGCGCGCGCGAATCTTGAGAAGGAGATTCCGTCTTGGGATTTTGACGGAATGGTTTCGGCACTGAAAGGCATCTGTCATGCGAAGCTCGGCCTGATTGAGATTGAGGACGCCACCTACGATCAGAAATCAATCTTCTACACCGGGCTTTATCATGCGATGTTGTATCCCAGGCTCTTCTCCGAGTACGGAAAGTAATACAGCGCCTTCGACGACCGGATCCACAACGGTGTCTCTTACATGGACTATTCACTGTGGGATACCTTTCGTGCTGAGCACAGCTTGCTCACGTTGCTTGCACCAGAACGGGTCGGCGATATGGTGCAGGCCCTGTTGCAGGACTTCCAGGAAGGCGGATGGATGCCGAAGTGGCCGAATCCGTCGTACACCAACATCATGATTGCCACCCACGCGGACGCGGTTGTGGCAGAGGCGATCAACAAAGGCTTCCATGGCTTCGACTACAACCTCGCTTACGAGGCCGCCTACAAGGAAGCCATGACGCCTCCTGACGGTGACACTACCCGCAAGTGGTTTGACCGCGACCTGCATACTCCCTGCGAGGTGCGGTCGGGTCTGACATATTCGAAAAAGCTGGGCTACGTTCCGGCAGACAAAACTGCCGAAGCCGCCTCAAGCACACTGGAGGATGCCTACGACGATTATGTGGTAGCGGAGATTGCCAAAGCGGTAGGCAAGGAGTGCGATTATCACTTCTTCCTCAAACGCGCGCTAAATTACGAACTGCTCTTCAGTCGTGAGACCGGATTCATGCAGGCCCGCAACTCAGACGGTTCATGGGCGGCTCCAGACGTGGGCTGGACGGAGGGAGACAAATGGGCCTACACGTGGGCTGTGATGCACGATATTCCGGGGTTGATTGAACTCATGGGCGGGCGCGAGGCGTTCAATCACAACCTGGATGAGCACTTCGCAGGAGGACACAACCATCACGACAACGAGCCCAGTCATCACTATGCATATCTTTACGACAGTGGACAGCCTTGGAAGACGCAGGCAAAGGTACGTGAAATACTGGCACAGGCGTACTCGAACACGCCGTCGGGCATGCTCGGTAATGAGGACTGTGGGCAGATGTCAGCATGGTACATCTTTAGCGCAATAGGCCTTTATCCGGTGAACCCGGTCTCGGGCGACCACATGATCGGCAGCCCGCTTTTTCAGCAGGTCAGGCTACACCTGGGGAATGGGAAGACGTTCGTGATTTCGGCGCCGGCAAATTCGGAGAAGAATATGTACATCGAGTCGGCGGAGTTGAATGGGAAGCCACTGACAATCCCTATGCTGTGCTGGGAGCAGATTCAACAGGGTGGCACGCTGACTTTTGCGATGGGGCGAGCCCCATCGCAGTGGGGTGCAAATTGGCATCCAGCGCCACTTGAGCGCTAGAGAAGTAACATGGAAAGACCGACAAAGCTGAGCACTGTTATCGCTCCTTCGCGTTCGCAAGAAGTTAGCCCGAAGGTACGGTATTGAAGGTGCTTAAGAAGAAATCTCGGTGGATGCTCGTGCTCGCGGTGGTTGTGGTTGTCCTACTCGTGCTGGCCCGAAGCTTCCGGCACAAATGATGGCCGTTACCATCTCCCGGCATCATACGAGAAAGGACGCAGATGGATACTGAAAACATAGTGACACGACTCCAAAAGGAACTTCGCCGCATCGAGAGTGCAATCGCGGCTCTTGTGGGCTAGGTTCGCGACCCGCGCCTCGTCGCGTTCGTCCGCCAAGAGGCAGAAGCTGCGCACGATGAGCGCTTCGGCCTGCGCCAAAATATCGGCCGCGCAGAAGGCAAGGTGGGCCAAGCAGAAGGGCAAGGCCGCGCCGAAGCAAGTCAAGACCGCGCCCCAAAAAACCACCGTTCGCCGTCCGATGAGTGCCGCTGCCAGAAAGAAATTGTGCGGGAAGCTCACGTTGCTGCTCGTGGCAAGGTTGCAAAGCTAGTTTGAGGTTGGCTTTAAGGACCCAGGCTTCTTCGTGCCTGTGGCTTTTGACTCGGCGCTGATCTTTTGACCTCGGCTGGCCACTTGATCTGCTTCGCCATCCCGTCCCAACTTGCGAAGCACTTGCGCATATTTGAGAGATGGTCGTCGTATTCAAAGCATGTGTCGAACATGGCTAGCGACGGTCCCTATGCGGGGCGTTTTGCTCGCCCTCGGTCATGGCTTCGAATTTGCCCTTATCGAAGTATCCGAAACAGATGTATTTCATTGTTCTTCTCCTCTTGGTGGGAGCCAGCAGCACAGCCTCGCGCGCTGGATGGTTCATCCTATAGTCGTCGCGCACAGAAAAAATCGACAGCAGAGGCGAACTATTTTTATTTCAATTCCTCTAGTCGCCTCGCGAGAAAGCGGCGCTCCCGCTCCTGCCGCGCCAAGGCGAGGGCTTCTTATACGAAGCGCGGGTTTCCGGGATCCGCCCTAATCTGCGGCACGGATCCGCACCGGCGGGAAAAGCTGGGGACAGTCCCCACATTTCTTAAGTTCCGATGCTATTTGCCTTCCGGTGTTAGTTCATAAGTTGCAACGATGACGCCCGTCGGCGTAGCCTCGCATTTCATTAGTTTCAGGGCGACTTGGTGACTGGTGTTGCCAAAGAGTCTTTTGCCCTTTCCGAGAACTATCGGACAGGTCAGCAACTGAAGGCGGTCGATAAGATTGGCATCAAGCAGTTGCGGATAGAGCGTTGAGCTTCCCCACAGGACAATATCTGCACCTTCCTCAGCTTTCACCTTCTTCAACTCGTCAAGGTTGCGCAGCTTGTGGCTATTGGCCCATTCAAGTTTGGCTGAACCGCCTGTCAGCACATATTTGTTGGCTTTTGTGAACACCGGCCCAATGGGATTGTCGGCAGGAACGTTGGGCCAAAAGCTAGCAAAGTTGTCATAGGTTTTGCGGCCCAACAGCAAATCGTATGGCTTGGCGAGGGTACCCACCATGTCCAGTACCGCAGCCCCCGACTTTTCACTGCGGTAGCTGGTGGTCCATCCGCCAAGATCGAATCCACCGCTTGTGTCCTCTTGAGCACCGCCGGGACCCTGCATGACGCCATCGAGCGAAACAAATGCAGTTGCTATGATCTTTCTCATGTTCGTTTCCTTTGTAAATACCCGGGGACAGACGGGACGTTCACCGACTCCATTCGTCGAAAAACTGGGGATCGTTCCGTCTGTCCCCAGTTTTCCGTCGAATATATATGCGAGCGGGCACTACGGCGCATATTCCGAAGTCGCGGCGGGTGAGACTATTCCGTTGCTCCCTTCGGGTCCGGGTAGAAAAGAAGCTCGCGCACCTCGCCGGGCACATCGCAGGTGATGGCAGCCTTCTTCGCCCATGCAAGTGCCTCATCCAGATCGGCGGCTTCCAGAATCCAGAAACCGCCCATGTGCTCCTTGGTCTCGGTGTACGGTCCGTCGGTGACGAGCACCCTGCCGTCGGGCTGCTTCCGTACCGTCTTCGCGTTGGCGGCCGGGGAAATGCCGCAGGCGAACTTCCTGGCGCCGGCAGCAATCAATTCGCGGTTGAGCGCGTGGATCTCTTCGATCATCGCTTCGGTTACGGTGGACGGGTCGAAGTCGTCGGGAAGGTAGTTACAAACCAAATACTGTGGCATGACTTTTTCTCCTTGGTTCCTGTGGTTTGTTTTCTGTGGCTTGTTTCCGATGCCTCGTTTCCTGTTCACTCAGGAACCGTAGCTCATCGTTCTTTCGTTCTATAGTCTTTGGGGAGACGGAAAATCGACAGCTATCCCAAATTTTTATTCTTATTTCTAATTTTTTATTTCAGCTGCCGAATTCGCTCCTGCAGAAATTGCCGCTCCGGTTCCTGTCGGGTCAGTGCGAGAGCTTTCTCATAGGAAGCCCGAGCTTCAGCGGTCCTGCCAAGCCTGCGGTACATATCGGCACGGGCTGAGTGCGCCAGGTAGTAATTCGCCAATTCGCCATGCTCCAGCACCGCGTCGATATGCGTCAGACCTGCCTCCGGACCATCGCGCATGGCAATGGCCACGGCACGATTAAGATGGACAACCGGCGAAGGCTGAATTTGTACCAATAGGTTGTAAAGCGCAACAATCTGCCGCCAGTCGGTTGCAGCTGCCGATTCCGCCTCCGCATGGACGGCCGCAATCGCCGCCTGCAGCGTGTAGGAACCGAAGCGGCGGGATTTTAAGGCTTTCTCCACCAACGCCACTCCCTCGGCGATCTGCTCCCGGTTCCAGAGCGAGCGATCCTGGTCCTCCAGTAAAATCAGCTCTCCGGTCGGAGAGGATCTCGCGGGGCGACGGGATTCCTGTAGCACCATCAGGGCAAGCAGCCCAATGACCTCCGGCTCTGGCCGGAGTTCGGTCAGCAACCGGCCCAATCGAATCGCCTCGCCGGTTAGCTCGGCCCGCGTTACCTCCGCTCCCGCCGCAGCCGAGTAACCCTCGTTAAAGACGAGATAGATGACCTGAAGTACCGCCTCCAGTCGCTCCGGCAATTCCTGCGGCCTCGGCACCTCGTAGGGAATCGGTGTATCTCGAATCTTCGCCTTCGCGCGCACAATGCGTTGGGCGAGCGTTGCCGGAGTAACGAGAAATGCCCGGGCAATCTCCTCCGTGGTCAGGCCGCAGATTTCGCGCAGAGTGAGCGCAACCTGTCCTTCCGGAGGCAGAGTGGGATGGCAGCAGGTGAAGATCAGACGGAGGCGATCATCTTCGATCTCCTCATCCTCGAAGGGAGCGTCGTTGACGCGCGATTCCATTTGGGCAACAAGATCTCTCTGTGCTCCGTCGAAGCGCGCGCGCCGGCGCATCCCATCTATCGCCTTGAAGCGTGCCGTTGAAATCAGCCAGGGGCGCGGCTTGTCCGGAATACCAGTCTGAGGCCAGGACTCCAGAGCGGCGGTGAATGCCTCGTGCATCGACTCTTCGGCTAGGTCCAAGTCTCCCAAGAGGCGCACGAGCGTCGCCAGAACCCGGCCCGATTCCGACCGGTAAAGAGTCTCAATGGTGCTGCTGATTCGTTCGGGCACAGGCGGCGGCATCTACGCCAAACTAGCAAACGGAGTGGCCCAACACAACTGCGTTCGGGCTTCCTCTACCCACAATTCAGTGGCCCGCCACTGCACTGATCGAGGGTGGTTTGCAAAGGGACAACAGCATAGGTCCTCGTAAACGGCCGAGATCATCGCGGCACGATGCTCGGCTAACCAGGAGTTCTCCTGCGCCGCGAACTTCCTGGGATGCTCCGCTTCATAACGCCCTGCCACGATCCGCACTCGTTGGGCATACAAGTACAAGGTGGCCGGCATGCTGATGGCCTCGGGCGGCATGGAGTAGGCGTAGCCATCGTGTACTACCGTTCCGGTTGGACCAACATAAACCGGAATGCGCAAGCCCAAGTCTTCCGGCTGCACTTGCAACGGACGCAATCGCGGCGCTTCTTCCGCCAAGCTCACCGCGGGAATGATTCCCGTCGCCCGGCACGGACGTTGCTCCTTCACTTCCCGCTCCCAATCTCGCCGTTGTTGCTCAAGATCTTCCAGATCGTAAAAACGACGGACTTTGAAGAACGAGGACTTTACGAAACCCACCAGATTTTCCACACTGCCCTTTTGCCGTGCCTGATATGGCCAGCACAACTCGACGCTTACTCCCATCTCCAGCGTGGCGTAGGCAAATACCGGAGTCCATTCCGTCACCTCGCCGTTCTTGCGCCACTGCAGAGCAATCGTCTTCGGTGGATCGAACACACACAACAACGGGCGCCCACCCCAGCTGGCCAGATGCTCGGCCAGAGTCCGTACTAAGGTTTCCACTTTTTCATCCTGGACCAAACTGACGCGCACCCAGCGCGAATACTTGAGACGCGAAGCGAAGAAATGGATACGCTGGCGTGCCATTCCGGAACTGCACGTCTACTTCCCCGAAATCGTGCTGACTGAACTCTCCAGGAAGCCCTTCGAAACGCACCAGCGGCTTGGCTGGCTTGGGGCGAAGCGAGGCCACCAGATCGTAGAGCGCCGTCTTGCCCCCTGATATCCGGCCTCTCGCACCCGTCGCAGGATCTCAAGCGACGGCAAGTCGGGAGTCTCCAGCAGAATCCCAACCGCCTGTTTCCGGAAATTCTGCGCTGTGCTGGGCCTCCCGATCTGTCGTTTGCCTCGTTCGGCCTCATCATCGACATGCACGACCGCCTCTTCTTGCGCGATGCACCTCGCCGAGCGCAACGAAACGCCACTCATGTGGGCCACCTCTGTTTTTCGGTGGCCCGCCTTCAGTAGAACTTCAACTTCGTGTCGTTTCAGCATTCCCCACATCCTCCTCTCCTCGACTCCCGCCTACTAGCTTGGCTGGAGTACAGGGAGACTTTTACCGTTTGCGGGGCTTTTTAGGCGTGCCAGAATTTCCGGAATTAGGAGGGCCAAAATTTACGGCACCGACATTTGCCTTGTCGATCGGTGTCCGGCCTTTCGGCCTCCCAAGCCGAGGTGGCAGAAAGCGTGTGGGTCTAACCACCTCTCTATGAATAGCTTGAAGCTCTCCAAGAATTTTCACATCTGATATTTCGATTGTTGTAGAATGTGTGAATCAGGGCGGCCAAAGTATAAAACAAGACAACATCTTTGATGAGGATGATTTGCTGCCGAGGTTCTCGAGCCAGTTGGCGAAGGAATTACCGCAGGGCTGTTTGTATTGTCAGGTTCGCGATGCGGGAGACATGTTCCTGATGGAGAGTGAGTAATGGCGCACAAGCAGACGCCGGAAGACATCGCCAGGTACGCTGACATGCTTGCGGCAATGGGCACGGAGCCCAGACTTCGCATCATGCGACTACTTCTGTCCGCCCACCCTGAGGGCATGATTGTTGGCGACATCGGGAGCGAGCTGGATATTGCAAGCTCTACGCTGTCGCACCATTTGGAGAAGCTGAAGAACGAGGAACTCGTCAAGGTTCGCCGTGAGGGAACCTATCTCTGGTACACGGCAAGCACTGACACGTTGGAAGAGCTGCTGAGTTTTCTGTACGCCGAGTGCTGCACGCGCAATAAAGCAGTCAAGCCGGACCGGATCATGACGATCTGCAAATAGGGGAGCCTGATGAGTGCTGAAAATATCAAAGAAGTCGTCCGTGAGAAATATGGCCAGGCCGCTTTGCGTGTCAAGGCCGGGAGTGGCCCCTGCTGCGGCGCGCCATCGGCGACCGATGGTTGCTGCGATCCCATAACGACTGACCTTTACGATACCGCCCAAAGCCACGAATTGCCAGAAGAAGCGCTGAAGGCTTCTCTTGGGTGCGGAAATCCTACAGCTCTGGCTCAGCTCACCGAAGGCGAAACAGCTCTGGACCTCGGCTCAGGCGGGGGCCTCGATGTGCTGCTTTCCGCGCAGCGCGTCGGACCTACCGGCAAGGCTTACGGCCTCGATATGACGGATGAGATGCTGGCACTTGCCCGTGAAAACCAGCGCAAGGCTGGCGTTACGAATGTCGAATTCCTCAAAGGCGAGATCGAAAACATCCCGCTGCCGGACAACTCAGTTGATGTAATCATTTCGAACTGCGTTATCAATCTTTCGGCTGACAAGGGCCGGGTATTGCAGGAAGCCTTCCGTGTCTTGAAGCCAGGCGGGCGTTTCGCGGTCTCCGACGTGGTCGTACGCGGTGAGGTGCCGGACGAAGTCAGAAAGAGCGTGCTGCTCTGGATCGGTTGCATCGCAGGCGCCCTGCAGGAGTCCGAGTACGTTTCGAAGCTCGTAGGGGCAGGCTTTGAGACAATCAATATCGAACCTACTCGGATTTACAAAATCGAGGACGCACGCACCTTTCTTACGGGCAATGACATTGACGTTGACACCATTGCACCGCAGGTGGAAGGCAAGTTCATGAGTGCATTCGTAAGAGCCGTGAAGCCGCGAGGCGCGTGCTGCGGTACAGGCTGCTGCAACACAGTGCCAGAAAACGCTTGAGGCTTATGCCCGAACATTACAATGTGCTGTTTCTCTGCACTGGCAACTCGGCGCGTTCGATCATGGCCGAAGCCATCACGAACCACGTTCACCGCCTACAGTGCGGGAAGCCACCCCTTGGACGCCATTCGGCCTGAGGCGCTACACGAGTTGGAGCTGGCTCATCTGCCGACGCGAGGTTTGCGCAGTAAGAGCTGGGACGAGTTTGCCAACCGAGTGCTCCGGAGTTGAATTTCGTTTTTTACCGTCTGCGATAACGCTGCCAAGGAAGTGTGTCCACTATGACCCGGTCGGCCGATGACAGCCCATTGGGGCATTGCTGACCCGGCGGCTGTCAAAGGCACTACCGACGAGATCGAACGCGCTTACCGTGAAGCGTTCGTGCTGCTGGACCGCCGGATTGGGCTGTTTCTGAGTTTGCCGCTTTTGAGCCTTGATCATCTTGCGATCAAGAAGGAGATTGATGGCATCGGCCAGCAATGACAGTCTCTCTTGAACGTCGTACGGTTGCGGAATTCGTTGGCACTGCATTCCTTCTGGCGGCCGTGGTTGGCTCTGGGATCATGCGAGAGCGACTGGCGGCAGGCAGCGTCGCTATCGCGCTATTGGCAAATACGATTGCTACGGGAGCCGCACTCGTTGCGTTGATCCTGGCATTTGGACCGATTTCCGGAGGTCACTTCAACCCTGCCGTGACACTTGCGGACGCCTCCCTGGGTGGTCTCGGTTGGCGTCAGGTAACCGCTTACCTGATTGCTCAAGTCACCGGCGCATTCTCGGGAGTGGCGACAGCCCACATGATGTTCGGCGCACCAGTTTTTGCGGCCTCACATCATCTGCGCAGCGGAGGTGCTCAGGTGTTCAGTGAATCTGCAAGCGGAAAGTATCTCGCGGGAGGATTTCGAGCAATGGCTTAATGCACAGGCGATTGAAAGAAAGTGGGCGCTTGCCACGCGGAACCGATACATTGCCCTGCTGAAGCTCACTTAGAGGCGCGCTGAGGAAGATGGCAAGATCGTGACGAATCCCGTCCGGTTGCTCAAGATGAGGAACGAGGCTAGCAACGCCCGGATTCGTTATCTGAACGAGCACAAGCCACTGCCGACCGAGATCGGTTACTTGCAAGATTGCAGTGATGAGGAATCGCGGCTGCGAGCTGTCATTACTGCCGAATATCTCGGCCATCTGGCGGAGGTCGAGATTGCGTTACACACCGGGATGAGAAAATCTGAGCAGTACGGTTTGCGCTGGGTTGATGTTGATTTCGCTCGGAAGGTCATCAGGATTCGGGAAAGCAAGCATGGCGACCCGCGCCCGGTGTACCCTAACTCAACGGTGATGTCCATGTTAGAGTTCCTGCGGACCAAGGCGGGCCACAGCGAGCACGTTTTTTGCGAATGAGCGAGGTGAGCCACTGCGCCGCAATCGCCATTGGTTCGAGGATGCGGTGCGCAAGGCTGAAATCAAGCACTTTACGTGGCACGACTTGAGACACACGTTTTGCCAGTCGGCTCGTGATGGCTGGAGTTCATCTGTTGAAGGTCAAGGAACTGATGGGTCACAAAACGATCCAGCTTACGGCGCGTTACGCCCATCTTTCCCCGAAGGAACTGCTTGAGGCTGTTGAGAAACTTGTTCCTGAGCCAAGTGCCACCACAGGTGCGCCACCACGCCGAGAGCAACGGTTTCCGATCATTTTCGAGTTGTCAATTAAGTGTCTTGTTAGTAACGTCTTATCGGTGGTTTGGGCCTGTAGCTCAGCGGTTAGAGCAGGGGACTCATAATCCCTTGGTCGGGGGTTCGAATCCCTCCGGGCCCACCATAGAATCAATAAGTTGGGGGCACCCGATCGTGAGTGCCCGGGTGAAGTGTCCGAAAACTGTCCGAGTTCTCCACCGTTCGTCTTTCCCTCTCCCTTATCCCCTACACCAATTTAGCCGTTACAACGTTACAACCCGCGTCGTTATTGGCGAAATTGCCGTTTTGACGCGTTTTGCGCCAAAAGTTACGAGCCATGCAAGCCTCTAATGGACGCGAGGCGAGTCTCCGCGTCTGGGCGCTCGATCCTGCTCCTGGCGATGGGCGTGCATGAGGCGTAGGGCAGCGCGTTGGTCGCGATCGTCGGTGATGTTGTATCTCGACAGCATGGAGAGGGTCTCGTGGCCGGTGAGGGAGCGGATGACGTCGGGATTGACGCCACGACGAAGCATATCCCGAACGGCGGTGCGCCGGAAGTCGTGGAACAACTTTCCGCGATAGACGGGGGCGACCTCTTGTCCGTCCCACTTCCGCTCACACTGTGGGCACTGGCAATTGGCATCCAGCTTGACATCGCACTGGCAGCAGTAGAAGGCACCCAACCCGGTCAACACGCAGGCCCGTTGCCACGCCTTGCGGAAGTCGCCGATCGGCTCACCGTCAAGGTGGAAGATCCACGGTCCCTGGGCCAGGGCGCGACGGCGCTCGATGATTTCGGCGATCTCACCCTCGATAGGCACGGAGCGCGGCTTGCCGGTCTTGGCATCGACCGCACGCAGGCGAATGGTGTGGCTGTCGGTGCGTGACCATTCCAGCGACTTGATCTCACCCGAGCGCATGCCGGCGACGTAGCCAAAGTGGGCGAAGTCCTGCAGGTACTCAGGCAGTGCTGGCTTGAGCAGGAGAAACTCGGAGGGCTCGAAGAATCCCTGGCGCACGTTGTCTTTCTCCGATAGCTGGCGAATGTCGGGCTTGTGGTCGCTCGACAAACGGTTCCGTCGGATGGCCAGGTTATAGGCTTGCCCAAGCTTCTGGATAATCCGGTTCATACTGGCTTTGGCATACTCTTCGTCCACTAGAAGCCGTTCGATGTAGCTATCCACCTGGTTGGCGGTCAGCCGGATAGCCAGGGTTCCGGCAAAATCCCGCTGCAGCCGCTTGATGATGCCGTTCTCCTGGGTGCTCAGCTTGCCATTTACCGGCATCTGCTTTTTCTTGTCGCCACCCAGCAGTAAGTGGCGCTCCAGCCCACAAAGCAGGCACTCGCAGTTGGCTTTGCGCTCGGCTGGCGCGGCCACGCCGCAGGCCACTACGATCTTTTCCGCCACCGGGCCTATGAACTGCCTGATCGCCTCGCGGTCGTTTTCCACTTCGCGCAGTCGCCGCTTGGGAAACTTCTCGGCTTTGCGCGGATCTTGCTCGCCGGTGGACTCGCGCACTTCCTTGCCCTTGGCCATGTAGGCGCACCAGAAAACCGAGCTGCCCTGGCAGGAAAACACTCGGCCGTCACCTCGCATGACGGGCTTCCTTGCTGCCCAGGTACAGTTCCAGGGCGCGGATAACTACATCCTGAAAACTCAGCTTGCGATCGATGCAATGATGCTTCACGGCTCTTTCCAGCGGCTCGGGCAGTCTGACGGTGGTTTTGACGATGGTTGGTTGGTGGTGACCTTTGGCCATGGGCTTCCTCCACATTCAGCCTAGGCTGTTTGCCACCTTGCCGTCAAGCTGTCTTGATAGAGCGCATGTACTTTTCGATTCCATGGCGCGAGAACAGCAGCCGTTTGCCCATACGCCGGGTGAACGAGTAGCGGTTATGGTTTTGGTAGAGGTAGGCGGGGCTAACTGCCAGGGTCGCGGCGGCTTCCTTGATGCCCATCAGGCGGTCCGGGGCACCGGCTGGCGGTGGCGCGGCACACCGGGCCTGGGCGGTGGCCCGAATCTCTTCCAACTCCCCCAGCAAGTGGGGCAGCTCTTCGCGGTCGAGGGAGCGGGCCAGGGTGAGGACGGCCTCGAGTTCCGGTCGCATGGTCAATTCACCGTCGCGCCAGAGGCGCTCGTTTCCTGCTCGCTCCCTACCGTTGCATCTTCCGGTGGTTT
>Ga0306923_10004373_pt1 | contig 13508 bp, 19 predicted proteins | sample sta12Can44000108_FD_203841 | JGI IMG/M metagenome (GOLD analysis project Ga0306923, IMG submission 203841) | Lab enrichment of tropical soil microbial communities from Luquillo Experimental Forest, Puerto Rico - statanox.12C.anox.44.000.108 (v2)... | ecosystem: Environmental > Terrestrial >... | reverse complement strand
TAGGAGCGGTAGGCACCGGCGACGTCGGCACGATCAGCGATTTTTTTGCCGTTAAGCCAGACATTGGCGCGGTAGTTGATGCCAAGGAAATGGAGCCAGGCGGCCTTGCCCGCAAGCGCCGGCGGCGTGGCGAATTCCGTGCGGAACCAATAGGAGCACCGGTACGGACTATCGGCGGGCATGTCGCGGTTCGAAAATGGTCCTTCCGGTAAAGCACTGAAGCCCGGGAACGACTTTAGATTGGTGCCGTAGTCGGGATCGGGAAGCGTCTTATCCGCGACCAGCGCGCCGACAACCGTGCCCGGAACTTCGGCGGCATGCCACCCTTTCGCGGCGTAACCTACGACAGAGATAGCGTCGCCGCCGGACTTGTCTTCACAGGACGATTGCAGTTGCCAGGCGCCTTGAAGGCTGACGCGCGCTTCGAGGGGAGGGGCGGGAGCAGCACAGCGTGCCGAATTAGCCACCAGCAGGCAGGCCAGGGCAAGGAGGATCGTGAAGCACAAAACAAAACGGGCAATTTTCATGGACGCTCCGGCCGTCAAAAAAGAGGCTCCGGCCAAGATTGAACCGATTCAATAACCGAACCCACCAATTTTAGCAGACAATCGGGCCCGCAGTGATCACGGCCGGGCCCGAAAGAGGCCGGTAATAAGCAGCCGTCCCTCGAGAGTCATACCACACGCGGGATTCTCCTTTAGATCGTCTGGCAAGGTAGACTAAGTCTGGGTTGTGGATGGGGTTAGTTGCCCTGGGGCAACGTCTTTTTGCTTCTGGGAAATTAGAATGATCGAGCGAGTGGTTGGTTCGGGACGAGGACCCTTGATGGGAAGGTCGAGGCCTCGTCCCGTTATCATGACCGCCAGGACCTTAAGAAACGCATTTAGTGGCGATTTGGCGTTTCCTAGTTCTCGGACTTCACCAAGTCCGCGTCCAGAGGCTCGAAGCTGGCCAGGGCTTCGGCCTCCTCCTCAAAACTTTCGAGAACATCCAAAAAGCGAAACACAGTCAACACCTGAAGCACCCGGCCGCGTGGGCATAGTAATTTTAGGCGGCCGCCCTGCCGTTTGAGGGCGACGTATGTCTCCGCTATGATGCTGACTCCTGAACTATCGATCTGAGTCAGATCTGCCAAGTTCAACAACAACTTGCGCGCACCGCTGGCGACCAATTTTCCCAGACCCCTGCCGAACTGTTCGCTCTCGCCGTCGTTGATAGTGGACCTTCCTCGAAGGTCCACTATGGTTACATCGCCCGATTTTCGGATTGAGATTTGAAGACCCACAAACTCCCCTTTCTTCAATCCACGGCAATCCTCAACCACTCATCTCAACATAGTGATGCTACGGGCCAGGTTCGTTTCATTTGATGAGAAACCGGCGAATCGGTGATAACCCGTGGACCAGAAGCTGGCCCACACACTGGGAGCGCGTGCCAGAGTTTGCCGCTGCTTCCCAAGAGACCAACCCTGCGCAGTGTTGACAGCACGGGAGTTAGCCAATCTGCGAGGCCTTTAGAGTTCAATGACCGGCGAGGAAGCGACGCTAGCCCTGGTGGCGGACTGTCCGACCTCCAGAGCGACTAATTGCACGAGCCTCCGGGGAGGACTGGTCAACGCTCGCATTCATTCTAAACCACGAAACCTGGATCGGGACGGACAATGCTTGCTGGCCGAAAAGGCAAAGGGGCGAGCGCGATGCGACTGAATGGTCCCGGATTAGAGAGTATTTACCACACATACACACTGTCAAGCAGAAGTGCGTTTTCTTGAGGTCAAAGTTTATTGTTGACGGTGCTGTATACGGTGCGCTAAGCTGTGTACACAGCGGAGGGCCGAATGAGCAAAGCCAAGGTGGTCCTTACAGCCCGGTTGAATACCAAGGGCTTCCCTTTCGTGAACGTCACAATCCGGCGCAACGCTATCGAGCAGCCGGTCGAAATCGACGGCAAGATTTACTCGGGTGAATCCATCCAGGGTTTCTACGTCCGCTACCCGCACGTCGTGGGCAACTGCCTCTTCCCTGGGTGCAAAGGCGGGGTCGCAAGGCACGTCCAGCCCCTCGGCAAGGACCACGTTGACGCCCACGCCCAGTTCCAGCGCATCGAGCGCGACTTTACCCGCGTCCGCGAGGGCAAGCCGCCAATAGACGAGGTGAAGACTCCTCCCGAAGGCCGCAGCATCGAGGAAGCCGCTCGAAAGTTCGCCTCCGTCATTGAGAACAAGCAGCTCAAAGAGCGTTCGATCGAGTCCTACCTGAAATCGGTCGAGCAGTTCCAGGCGTTTTGCAGCAGTGCGAACGTCAAGACGCTTGACCAGATTACCCGCGGCACAATTTTGAATTTCGTTGGCTGGATGAAGAAAAATCTGGAAACTCGCGCAGGCGGTTCCGCGCAGAATACCTACCGCAACAAACTGAAGGACGTGCGAGTTTTCCTCAACGAGGTGGGCCTGGGTATGCCTCTCAAGCCGAGGGACTGGCCAAAAGAGGTGAAAGCGCGCAAGGAAAAATATTCGACGGGATCCGTCAAGAGCATGCTCGCGGCTGCCGACACATACAGGCGCCATGATAATTGCTTTTGGACGCCGGAGGACGACAAGGACCTCGTGCACTTTTTGCTCAAGACGGGTTGGCGCGATGACGAAATTGCTCATGCGCAGTACAGCGACATCAACTGGTGCAATTCAACGGTGAACGTCACCGCGAAGCCGAAAGGGACCTTCCCCGGCCCAAAAAATTCCTCTGCGCGTGAAAGAGACATCGTAATCGACGACGCTCTGCTGAAGCGCTTGAAGGTGCGACAGGGACGCTATGCCGCTAAGTCGAATAGCCTCATCTTCCCCAGCAAAGCCGGGAAGCCGAACGCGCATTTGATTCGGGTCATCCAGCGCCTCGCCAAGGAAGCGGGAGTCGAAGGCAAGATTGGCCTTCACAAGTTTCGCAAGACGTTCGCGACAATGGTGGCACGAGAGGAAGGAATCGAGCAGGCGCGCATTCTGCTCGGGCATGAAGACATTGAGACGACTCAGCGGTATCTAGCCGCTGATGAAGCTGCGCCGGAGCAGGACAAGGCGACCGTTAGGAAGCGTTTTAAGGACTTCGGGGACTAAGCTGCTCTCACGGTGCGCCTTTCCATGTAATCGTTCAACCACTGCAAGCGGAAACAACCACTGCAAGCGGAAACGCATGCCTTCGCGCACACGGGTGAACGTGATTTGCTTGCGCTTCATCAGCGTGTAAAGAGTGCGGCGGGAAACGCGCAAGTATTGACCTGCTTCGTCGACCGTCAAATACAGGCGCGAGGTCTCAAGGGCGAGAATCACTGCAGAAGGGGGTTGCGGCTTGTTTTCGGGAAATGCGGCAGCCAAGGCAGGGTATCCTTTGGCGTTTGGCTGCCTCTGGGTGGCTCGGTTTGCCCTCCTGAACCGGGGGCGTTGAGCCTAATGGTCAGCACGGAGCAGTCGTGGCGGTGGATTCTCTTGTTCATCAAACCGAAACATTTGACCTTCCTCCGGGAGCGAAAGGTCGCTCCTCAAGTTTAGCGTCTCATAGCAGGGGGTGCCGAGTCCAAGCACCCACGACCCTTATGCGGCTGGAAACACAGCCACTTAGGTGTCAAGGGAAATGCGGCATCGCCACTAAAAATGCGGCTAGGATTGGCTTCCTTTGACGCAAATATGCAAATTCGTCGAATTGAAAAATTGATGAGACTTTGAAGGCAAGTACCGCTATCGGCCATAGTACCCTCGCAATCCCGGATCGCCTCTCCGCGAGTTAAACCCCTGCCGCGTCATCCATATACCTCACGATGTAGGCATAATCGAGCGCTCCGGCGTTGGAGTGTCGCGCTTGGTCGTGCGAAATTGCGAAATTTGAGCCGTTTCGAGTCGCCGGGGCAGCAACTTACTCACAAATTATCGTAATTTTGCGGTAAAATAAGCCTAATTCCTCATTGGCTGGGAGATCTCCCCTAGCGCCTCCCAGCGCGTCCCAGACGGCAAAATTTTGAGTGTTTGCGGCGCCGAGTGAGCCAATACGAACGCAGAGCCGCGGCGGGGGAAGCGTCGCAAGCGTCTACCCTGCCGTGGAGCGAGGTGCAACGGATCCCCCTGCCCGTTGGCTGGAATCTAAGCGGGCCGCCGCGGTATGTCTATACCGCCCGCAAGGGATTTTGAGCAATCCGGCCGAGGTTTGGGGGAAACGTCGCGAGGGGCTAACCGCGCGGTTCGAGCGAGACGCAACGCTCCCCCGTCCCAGACTGGCCTGAAATCTAAGCAGGCGCTGTGGTGTTGTCTATACCGCCTGCAAGGGAGCCGAATTGTGACGCTGGTCACCGCAATCCGGCCGAATCAGTCGCAGGGTACGCTGGGCTAGGCTACACTTCACCCGCACCTCGGCCCGAAGGGCCGCGCATCGCCAACGGTCAGTCGCCAGCACACGCCACCAGCAAACGCAACAGGCTGACCTTGTGGAAAAGGCAGTTTCTTGCGGAAAAGGTGACGCTCGTCACAGACGCCACAATCTGATTCGAGCATCCTGCAGTTGGAGTCGTTTTTGTGTGCGAGAATGGCTCTTGAAACATGGGGCGCCCGATGACACGAAGTTGTCGGGCGCTTTTTATTTGCGGTGTGTCGGTCGTCACAGCCAATCCCAGCACGCAGCGGTACGGTGCGGTTGTCGAGAGTCCAGCTCGCCTTCTCGGTTGGCTTTCGACAGGCACTCGATGACTCCGGGCGGATTGTTGTCGAGTGCCTCCTTGTTTGTCGGCGCGCGTCTCACCCTTCGACAATCAACTGATTTCTGACGATTGCAGCAATAAAAAATGGCCCCTGCAAATCAGTGACTTACAGGGGCCGATTCAGATAGGTTTGTTGACGATTTCTAGCGCATGGCCGCGTAGACGGTGCCGATTCCAACTTCAAGCTGGCCTGCAATGGCCTTCCAGCTTGCGCCAGTAGCCCGCAGAGACTCAATCTCCTGTCGATCGACACTCACACGCGGTCGGCCGAGTGTGCGGCCCTTCGCTTTTGCGTTGCGCATTCCCGCGCGGACTCTCTCGGCAATTAGCGACCGCCCCAGCTCGGCGACGGCTCCCAGGACGGTGAATATCATCTTGCCGGTTGGCGTCGAGGTGTCCATCTGCTCGCTGTAAGAGACGAACTCACTGCCGAGAGCCTTGAATGTCAGTTGAGGGCTAAGTTTCCCGTTTTCGCGTCATTTGGTTGCACACCGTTGCACAACCGACTCTTCAAAAAGCCGCCAAAATCGCATATTTCTTCACTCTTGAGGGATTTCAAAAAGTGAGAGTCCCGGAGGAGGGAGTCGAACCCACACGGGGAGTGATCCCCGGCAGATTTTGAGTCTGCTGCGTCTGCCAGTTCCGCCACTCCGGGAAAGTGCCGAACTTGTTGATTATGAAGGCTTCCGGTCTTTGGATGCAACTCCCTCATTGCCCTCGTTTGGTGCAAGTGGGAATGAAGTGGGAATTACGTCCGAAACCGCGGCCTTCGCGCCTTCCTCGATCCGCCTCGCGGCGTCCCGGATGTCATCCTCGGACACGATATTGTAGCGCGAGAACACGGCGTCGGTCTTGTGGCCCGAAACCGTGCGCGCCGTCTTTTGCGGTACACCGCGGCGGATCATGTTGCGCACGCTCGAACGCCGGAAGTCGTGGAAGAGCAGGCCTGGCACGCCGGGCCGTCGATCCAGCGCGAGGATGGCTCGACCGAGCACGCCGACGAGGACGTGCAGAATCTTTCGGCGCTGGTTCCGGGCCGCGAACTGCGCTCGGCCATGCTCGAGTACAGCAAGCGGGTCGAGGACTTCAAGGAACAATTTCCGGACTTCGAGAAATATGTCGGCCAGGACATTCCGATTCCGTTGAGCGTGCGGGACGAAATACTGCGGCAGCCGAACGGGCCGGACATTGCGCTGTTTTTGGGATTCGCGCCGGATGTTATCGAAAACCTTAATCGCATGCACGCTCTTGATGCAGCCAAATGCATCGAAGCCATCGGCGAGGATCTTGAGCGCGCGTCGCTTCCGGGCGGCGAGACGGATCAAGCCAGCTGGAAAGCGGCGAGGAATCTTCAACTACGACAAGGCGGAAGCGCGCTAGGGGCGTCCGTCAGGAAAGCTTCGAAGGCGCGCGGTAAACGATAGGAGAAAACCATGAGCGAGTATGAAGGGAAGCCAAAGCAGCCCACAGCACCGGAAGTGATTGCCAACATGCCGCGGCGGGAAAACAACGACTCTCCCGAGTACGGCGGCGACCCTCACACTAACTGGGACGACAAGCCGCTCAGCGAGTCTGAAACGTGGAAGTCCCACGCATCACGAAAGCCTGCGAAGCCTGCAAAGAAGTAAGGGCATGACGCGCATCGTCATTCCGATGGCGCCGCCGAGCCCGAATGAGTTGCGGCGACGATACAGGATCCCCACGTCTACAAGCGCTTGCGCGAGGCGTGGGAACGTTCGCTGACAGCATGCCCAAACTCTGCGGAGTTTCTTGAGCATCGCATCGTTCGGTCGGCATCAGTACCTGGTGAGATAAAGAGCCGGGCCGAAAAGGAAAAGGCCCGTTACTCCGAATTCGAGGAGCCACGAGCCCTTTTGGAGCAGCCGAAGGCTGCCTGATTATACAAACTGTCTGCGTCTGCGGGCTGCCGCAAGAAGGCCCAGGAGCCCGCTTCCTAAGAGCACGAGTGTTCCTGGTTCCGGCGTTCCCACCGGCGTTCCCCCCACGGAGGCAGACTGGACGCCAAGAATGTCAAAAGCCCAGTGGCTGTCTCGGCAGCTATTTGCTCCCGCACCCGCTACGTCCACGAACTGGTTTGTTCCACAGCTACCTCCATTAAAGGTCGTGGCGAAGTTGGGGTCGCCCGCCTGAACGAAGCCGTTCGAGAAGTTAGGACCATTGGCGAAGTTGTCGTACTGCATGACCGAAACTGAGTAGTTTCCGGCGGCCAGCGTCGTCAGGTTCAACCAAGTGTCAAAATGAGCCCCGGTGATATCGGCGGCAACATGCGAACCGCCGTCGTCATTCTCGCCGACAATGGCGCCCATGCTGTTGAATACGGCAAGGATCGGGTCAAAGCCACCCCTTGCAATAACTGTGCCCGCAGCATTCGTGCCACCTGCGTAGGACCAAGTCTCAAGGATGACATTTGAGGTGGCACCCACGGTGAAGTCAAAGAGCTGTACCTGATTGCCTGCAGCTAGGTTTCCGGTGAAGGAGAAACTATCAGCCTTCAGCGAAGGAACTAGCAGCCCGGCGAAGAGGACAGTGGCAGACGCGAGGAGAAACTTTCGCATAATTAAGTACCCCCTTTTGTTTGTAGACCTGAGGCGGGACCGGACAACTTGACCTATCATTGAAACGAGCACTCCAAGGACAAATCGGACAACAAAATTCAAATGCCCGTTCCGCTTGTAAGCCACTATGAATGAACACATTAGACAGCTGAGAGGCAGGCGACGCAAGGCAGCCCCTCGTAACTTGCTGCAAAATAGTTCCGTTAATAGGCAGAAGAATGACCATTACCACTGAGAGTACCGTGCTGTGGGTACCGTTATTCAGGACGACAATGAAATCAAATTGATACGAGGTAGGTTGTCTAGTGAGGTTGTTCTCGAGCAACTTAGTCGTCAGTTTCAAATCCGTGCATCAAGTTGATGGCTTTGAGTTCAGTATCATCGTCGATTGGGAAGAATTGGTGCCCGCCCGGTGCGTGAGAGTGTGTCCATATCCAAAGCTTGCCGTCGAACTCCTCAATGTATCCGTAGAGGCCGCGGATTCGCTCTCTTTCGACTTTGAATCCCCAAACCGCACAACGACGAGCGAATTGTTCGAGCAGCGTCATCAGCAGTCCCTAACCTCCGGCCACTTCCTGTCGATGCACTCCAGAATGAACGCTGCCTAACTCTCCTCCATCCGGCTTTTGAAATAAAACCTAGCCGATTGTCAGTGATCCAGAGTCGCCATTCAGGTCTATCACTGCGCCTTCGGATGCCTGCGCCGCCACTCGGTTTTGGCTTCCTCTAGTTGCCGCTTGAACACCTCGGGACATTTCGGGTGTCGGCACAGACTTTTAGCGGCTTTGCCGAAACGTATCAATTCACTGTCAGGCATCGTTGTTTAATCCCTTGACAGCGAGTCATAGAGTGATAAGCTCCTGCCCACTTCGGCTCCAGCACGAAGTTTGTAAAGGGAGGCCGTATGAATTCTGGCCTTAAGTTGTGTCTTTGTCTGGTTTGCACTTTGTTTTTCGCAGTGCCGTACGTTCATGCTGATTCGTACACCCCTACTTTCGATTGCAGTCGTGGCTGCAACGCCGCGCCGCCGACGGCGCCGGATGTGACGTTCCCATCACCGACCCTCATGGTCCTGTTTGGTGGGGTTACCTGGGACTTCACACTCCCTGCAGTCGACCTCCCAGGAGACACGTATCTTTGGGGCATGTTTGATAGCTGCATCGGTGATTCATGCGTCGATACATTCGTCATTGTTGATGTCACGACAAATGAAACGGAGCAATCGGCGGTAGATACCACAACGGCGCCTTTCGGCGCAGGCAATTTGACCTTCAACCTTGTGACGGCCACCCCCGAACCGAGTTCCGTAGCTCTTACGCTGCTCGGGATCGTAGTCGTACCACTCGTGCGGAAACGCACACGTCAGAGTGTTCAACAGGCCAGTTGAACGCAACCGCACCTCGATTCTGTTGCCTGATGCGCCGCAGGATTTCTTTCTGTGGCGCATTCACGTTTTCCCCTACAAATTCAACATGCCTGGTTTGTTCTATAAAGGCAGAAGTCAAGAAAAAAATCTCTCCCTTGGCCGGAATTTTTCTTGCTTCGCAGCCCAGTTGATTGAGCAGGATCTGTTCTGATCTCCCGCGCCATGTGCTCGGCTGCCGGGCGGGTGAGCCCGGCAATTTGGGGGTTCTTCTACGAGCGGTTTTCATCGCTTCTTCGCGACGAAGCCTGTCAGTTCCGAAACCAGCAAAGCAGAACGTGGTTAAGTGGCAACCATGGTTCTATCTGAGACTTTTCGCCTATAGCTTTTTCTGGTTATCCGAGAGGGCCTAGGGTCGCGTGTGAGACTACGTGCCCGAAGCACACAGCGCCTAACAAACCAGCTGAGACTCTCTCTCGAACCAAGGTGTCTCGAGAACCCGACGGCCACCGCCAGAGAAGATCCCCGGGATGGAGCGGACTCGATCAGAGACACTCAAGCTGTTTGTGGTTTCAGATATTGGGCGTCGAAGCACACTCCCTTCTTCCATACGATCAGCACGATCGTGGCAATCTTTCTTGCTAAGGTCAGCCGCGCCATCTCCGGCTTCATGCCTTTGGCCACCAGAGCGGCGTAGAACTCTTCGAAGGGACCTGGTTTGCTCGAAGCCACCGCTGCCGCCCCCTTGAACAAATTCTTCAGATCGTGATTGCAGTTGCGGTTGAGGCCCCGAACCAAGACGTTCTTCCTGGACCGTTGTAGCTCTCCGTCAACACTCCGGTAATCGGCGCTGCTGTGCATCTCGATGGCTAAACCACCGTAATTCCACAGCGTCCGCTTGTTACGAAAACGATGCGGGGTCTGCAGGATGCCCAGCAACACCGCTGCCCGGATCGGGCCAATCGCGGGGATCTCACAGAGCCGTTTCCAAGCCTTGTGCTTCTTGCTCTCGGCGAGTAGGTCCCGCCGCGCGTCTTGGCGCAACACTCTCAGCGCATCGAGTTGTAGGTAATAAAATTCAGCCCGCCGGCGCACTCCTGGTTCGGTGATCTTTCCGAGCCACTCGGCCCGATGACACCGGGCATACACCTGCTTACCACTACAAGGAATGGCCCAACTGCGATAGATGGCCTTCAGCCGGGTCATTACCCTGGCCAGATCTTTCGTCACCGTCAGATAAGTGCGCACCAACTCTTTCAGCGTTCGCAGGCCATGCTCGCCGTGATAAACCGGAGTGAGATGATTGAGACGCAACAGCTCGGCCAATCGCCGGGCGTCAATCTTGTCGCTCTGGTTGCCTTCCCGCATGGACTTGTTTTTTCGCGGATCGCACACCACCACTCTCGTGACGTGAGGCTTCAGAAGGTCGTAGAGCCAGGCCGCTGAAGTCCCTTCTTCAAAGGTGACGTGCAAATCTCCGCGTAGGCCGTCGATAAACTGCAAAATCATGCTGGCTTTAGTTTCGATGAGGCTTTCCATCACGATCTTCCCGGTCGCATTCCTCACCGCGATCGAAATGCTGTCCTTGTGCACATCCATGGCGATATATTTGCTACTATTCATCGAGGGCGCTCCTTTCTGAGCGAATTGAGAAACCGCTCAAAAAACTTACTACAAAGGGGCGCCCCTCTCTCATGGCCCAAAAATTTCGCGCTACGAGGCTCGCAGAGCGATTTGTTTGAGGTGGCATGACCTCCAGGACTACGGAAAATTCATAAAATCGGAATCGGGCGCAATCAAAAAAGGGGCAGCGCCAGCCCCCCGATGAAAGGACCGTAGCCGAAGCGCGGACGCAGCCAAGGACGCGGAGCGAGGTACGCGCGGAGCGCCGCGCAGCGGGCTTCGATGCTTGACGGCAGTCCGAGCGGAGGCTACGACGGTCAAAATCAACTCCAAAAGGGCGCACCTTTATATTGCGTCGCGTAATTCGGACAAGTCGACGTCTTGCGTAGGCGCGCACGCAACTGCTCAAGCTCGTCGCTCGATTGGATTGCGATTTCCATGCCGGTCTCCCCGGCAGAGGTGGGGAATTAATTGTACGCCACAATAGGTGGGGAGGAAGTGGGAATGATCGGTCCGTAAGGGTCGGTGAAGTTCGGTGGAGTCCGGTGAGCTAAGTCGAGTGTTTTCGGAATAGGTCCTTTGTTTGCAGTAAGTGGAAATTAGTTTTTGAGTCTGCTGCGTCTGCCAGTTCCGCCACTCCGGGAAAGTGCCGAACTTGTTGATTATGAAGGCTTGCGGTCCTTCAATGCAACTCCTTCATTGCCCTGATTTGGTGCAACTATGAATGAACTATGAATTGAGCCCGAGACTGCCGCCTTGGCGCCTTCCTCAATTCGCCTCGCGGCGTCTCGGATGTCATCCTCGGACACAATGTTGGAGCGCGAGAACACGGCATCGGTCTTGTGGCCCGAAACTGTCCGCGGCGTCTTTTGCGGCACCCCCGGCGGATCATGTTGCGGACGCTCGAGCAGGCCAGGGACGCCGGCTGTCTCGGTCAAATCCTCCCACGCGCCGCGGAAGCCCTTGACTACCTCGCCGTTTTTGCGGGTAAAGAGAAAATCTTCAGGCTTTTTTCTCGGCGCAATTCCGTCAAAAGCAATCTGCATTCTTCGGTGAGAACTACCATCCCGCCCTCGTCGTTCTTCGTTTCCCCGGAGTAGAGCGTTACGGTGTTGTTGAGCAGATCCACCTGCGAGCATCTCTCATGCGAGACTCTACGATGCGGGATAATGCCATGTTTTGGACGCGCTGCGGAAGGTGGGCTATATCCACGATGATTCTAAGATCTGTCTGGAACTGTTGCCGGTGCGCCAGCGACCACAATCGAGATCGAAGCACTACCTCGCAGCGAAGAATTTGACTAGCCGAACAAGCAGCCAAATGGCTCCAGTCGCGAGTACCAGCCAGAACGCTACGCGGTTGATGCCTACGCCTCTCACGATTCGCTCAGAGCCGAAGGCCTGCAGCAGCCGCACCGCTATGGCGAGAACCAGAATGCCTGCGGCGAAGATAAGCAGGGCTCGCATGGCTATCACACGTTATTTAAGGTTTCGTGCCGAAAAGTTTAGTTGTGGACAGCGCGGATGTCCATATTCGTTCGAGGTAGACTCCTAGGCGGGGCCGAAGTTTAACCGCGAGTACGAGCAGAAAGCGTGTAAGGCAGACGAGACACACGGTGCAGCGAGCCGGTGCTCGGCAGGCACGGAGAGCCCTGGCGGCGGTGGCGGATAGCATTGCATCAGCAGCATGGGTATCGGTTGGGACCGATCATTCCCACTCCCACTCGAATAGGTCCTTTGTTTGCAGTAAATGAAAATTAGTTTTGAGTCTGCTGCGTCTGCCAGTTCCGCCACTCCATGAGCTGGAATGAAAATAGCATGTGGGCCGTTTGCTGGGTGGAGGTCGACGGGATAGACTGCGGATCTTCATGAAGCTCTCTCCAGGTCATTCGCAACCGACACTGCCGGTGCGGGCTCCGCGGGGCGGCTTGCTGGGTTTTTGGGCCTTGATTGTCACGCAGTTTCAGGGGGCGTTCAGCGACAACGCCATGAAATGGCTGGTGAGCTTCCTGGTGCTGGAGTCCGGAGTGTCGCGGGAGCAGCGCGACTTTCTGTTTGTGCTTGTGGTTCCGATGGTGTTTGCAATTCCCTTCCTGTTATTTTCGATCCCCGGCGGGTACTTTGCGGACCGTTTCAGCAAACGCAGCGTTACGACTTGGACGAAGCGGCTCGAGTTGCTGACGATGGGGTTCGCGACCTACGTTTTCTGGAAAAACCGACTGGACCTGGCCGCGGTGGCTCTTTTCTTCATTTGTACGCAAGAAGCGATTTTCGGCCCTTCGAAATATGGGTTGCTGCCCGAACTTCTGCCCACGAGCAAACTGAGCTGGGGGAACGGCGTAATCGAATTGTGGACGTTGTTGGCGGCGATTGGCGGAACGCTGGCTGGCGGGTTCCTAGCTCACCATTTTCAAGGAAGGCAGCAATGGTCGGGATTTTTTTTCCTCGTGCTCGGAGCGCTCGGGCTGCTTACGAGTCTCGGAATTACACGCGTGCCTGCTGCGGATCCCGCGCGGCGGTTTCACTGGAACTGGCCCGCAGAGTTCCTTTCGGAGATACGGCGGATGCGGCAGGACGCGGTGCTTTGGGTGGCCGTAATCGCCAACACCTTCTTCTGGTTTCTCGGCGCGATCTTGCTGCTTAACATCGTGCTGTACGCGACAGACGTCTTGCGGGTCGATGAAGCGCATAGCAGCTACCTGCTGGCTGTTCTGAGCCTCGGGATCGGTGCGGGAAGCTTTCTAGCCGGGCATGCCTCCGGAAAAAAAATTGAGACTGGGATGATTTTGCCCGGGCTGACGGGAATCGTGCTTGGCACTGCCGCCCTGTTCGTTCCGGGATTGAGTTATGAGCTCGTGATGCTGCTGCTGTTCGCCCTGGGGGTCTTTGCGGGCTTTTTTGTGGTCCCCGTGAATGCCCTGATTCAACAGCGTCCGAGGCCAGAGGTGAAGGGCCGAGTGATTGCCGCTTCGAACCTGCTTTCGTTTGGCGGGATTGCGGTGCAGCCGGTGGTGCAATACACGATGCTGCGCCTGGGGCATCCTGACCCGGGACATGTCTTTCTGATCTGCGCGATGGCCTGCGTGGCGATGGGATTTTTGCTGGCGCGGATGCTGCCGGAACTTTGGCCGAGCGCGCTCTACTGGACGAGGTTGCGGCAACGCGCTACTCTTTAGGCGCAGGCCGACAGGGGCCGCGGCGAACGACCGC
>Ga0306923_10004372_pt1 | contig 13509 bp, 11 predicted proteins | sample sta12Can44000108_FD_203841 | JGI IMG/M metagenome (GOLD analysis project Ga0306923, IMG submission 203841) | Lab enrichment of tropical soil microbial communities from Luquillo Experimental Forest, Puerto Rico - statanox.12C.anox.44.000.108 (v2)... | ecosystem: Environmental > Terrestrial >... | reverse complement strand
ATGGCCTGATCGGGGACTGGTCTGTGTTGTCGTGCCAGTGTTCGCAGGTACCAGGGTGACCTGGTGGCGACGCCGGGAACGGAATGTTCTGGCGAATGGATGCTGCCAGGGGAGGGGATGGAAGGTCATCGGGATCAGGTCTGGATCCCAGCGCTGGAGGGCGGGCCGCGCGGTGCGGCACCGCGGGCAAAGACCTCGATAATGATCATGCGGCCGCCGCAGCACGGGCATGGCGGACGATGATCGGTCGTGGCGTCCGGATCGGCGGTGTCGTGCACTGCCGGCGGATCAACCTGCGCCATTGGAGCAGCCATCAACTGCTTGGCGCGCGCGATGTTGGCCTTGCAACTGGCGCTCGCCAGCAGCCCGTAGTGGCGGATGCGATGAAACCCCTTTGGCAGAACGTGGAGCAGGAAGCGCCTGATGAACTCGTCGGCGCCGAGCGTGATTGTGCGGTACCGCGCCTGCCCGCTGCGGCGGTAATCCTTGTAGCGGAAGCTCACGCCGCACGCATCGGCTGCGAGCGCAGCTGTCGTGTGATCGACGCGGCGCTGTCGGGGCGCATGCCAGACGAAAGTCCTTGACCAAGACCAAACACAACTATATTGTTGTGTTAATGATACCCCTGTTGGTTGACCTTGGATCGCCAGCGCCGTGGCCGGTACTGCCGCCAGGAGTCCACGACGCGACGCTCGCGGAAATCGAAGCGCGGTTCGCGACTACGCCGCATCGGCGGGCATTGTTTGCCGGATTTGAGAGGATTGTGCGGGCACTGACCGTCGCTGGGTGCAGGACAGTCTATCTCGATGGCAGCTTCGTCACCGGAAAGCCCCATCCAGATGACTTTGACGGCTGCTGGGAACTCGCGGGCGTCGATCCTTTACGCCTCGATCCGGTTTTGCTGCGCTTCGAGAACAGGCGGGAAGCGCAGAAACGCAAGTTTCAGGGTGAAATGTTCATCGCCGAGTATCCGGGGGCCCCGGGCGTCGCCTTCCTCGAGTTCTTTCAGATCGAGAAATTCTCCGGCCGCCCGAAGGGCATCATTCGGGTTCGGCTCCCCGAAATCAAAGGACCGGTACCATGATCACTAACGAAAAGCAGTTCCGGTCGACCCGTTTGCTCATCGACCGTTTGCGGGCCGGCCTTGCCGCACTCGACGCGAGTTCGGAGGTCCATCCGATGTTCATGGAGGCGCAGCGCTTGGCGCTCACCAGCCAGATCGAAGAGCTAGAAGAGGATGTGGCGCAGTATGAAGCGCTGCGCTCAGGTCAGATTCGGACCTTCGACGCAGAGGGACTGCATGACCTTCCGGACATCCTGATCCGGGCGCGGATCGCGCGCGGAATGAGCCAGAAGGACCTGGCCGATTTCCTCGGCCTCAAGGAGCAGCAGATCCAGCGTTACGAAGCCGACCGCTATGGCTCGGCAAGCCTCGATCGCTTGATCGAAGTCGCTGACGCCTTGAACGTGCGGGTTAGCGAACGCGGCGAACTGCTCGGTGACGGCCAGCTTGGGGATGTCGATCCGAACGTGCGGATGGCATTTCCAATCGCGGAAATGTTTAAGCGGGGCTGGTTTGAAGACTTCTCTGGCTCTCTCGCCGATGCCCGTAAGTCGGCTGGCGAGCTCATCCCGCGGTTCTTCCGTAATGCCAATGCGCGTTGGACGCCGGCTGCGCTGCATCGGAAGTCGGTGCGCTCGGGAGGACAGGTCCATGAGCCCGCCGTTGCGGCGTGGGAGGCGCGTGTGGTGACCGTTGCCGATCGCCACCCGCCAGCCCGCGTATTCGAGCCTGCCGATGCGAGTTCGGACTGGATCAAGGCTCTCGTGCATCTGAGCGGCGAGCCTGATGGGCCGAAGCGTGTCGAACATCATCTTCGTTCGGTAGGCATCGTACTTGTGATAGAGCCGCACCTGCCCGGCACGTTGCTCGACGGTGCGGCGCTTCGCAGTGCACTGAACACTGCGATTGTCGGCATGACCTTGCGGCACGATCGGCTGGATAATTTCTGGTTCACGCTGATGCACGAGGTCGCCCATCTGGTGCTGCACATCAACGGCAAGTTAACGGCGATATTCGATGATACCGAGAGCCCAGCGGGCTCGGAAATCGAGACTGAAGCGGACCAGTTTGCCCAGGAAGCCCTGCTGCCATCGGATGTCTGGCACAGCTGTATGTCGCGGTTCACACGGACTGAGAAGGCGCTGCTTGCCGATGCCAAGCGTCTTGGCATCAGTCCGGCGATCATCGCCGGCCGCATCCGGCGGGAGGCGAATAACTACACCCTGCTGCGCGGCCTCGTCGGGTCGGGCGAACCGCGGCGACAGCTGATCGAGTAAGGCTCGAACATGGCAATAACCGCGGCCGATTATGTGCCTGTATTGAAGTGGCGGCAGGGAGAATATCAGGCGCTGTGGCGACTCAATGATGCGCAGAAAGCGCGAATCGTCCCGCTAATCGAGGTGACACCACCCGATTTCGATTTTGAAGAGTGGCAGCCAAAGAAGACGATCGACGAGCATTTTGAGAAATTCGCAAGGAGACTCAGGCAGAAGTGGGGCGAACGCCCCGAGCTGCTCGACGCCGGGCTACTCCATCCCGCGACGCGCATGATCGGCGGCACGCACCCACTCTTGTGGCTGATGGATCAGGTCCGGCCGAATGGAGCAAATCTGATCCCAGTGACCAACTTTGAACGGGACCCCGAGTATCAGAATGCCGTTCGCGTTGCGCATGCGGTAGATGGGTATGGCGCCGCACTGCGATGCAGCTTGGAGGATGCGGCCGAATCGGATTTCGCCGGCAGCTTCGAAGCCTTGGCAGAAACGCTCGAACTGGAGGTCAGCGACTTCGATATAGTGATCGATCTCAAGTCACCAAATTTCGAGCCGCTCGACGGGCTGGCCACGCTTCTATCCAACGTCCTCTCGGCATCGCCCGCATTCCATGCGGCACGTAGCCTAACGATCGTGGCGACGGCCTTCCCGCCGTCAATGGCGGAGGTCAAAGGACCGATCCAGTTCGTCAGCCGTAGAGAGTGGCTGCTTTACAAGGCGCTTATGGGTATGTTGGCATTGGATGCACGACGCCCGACTTTCGGCGATTATGCAATTGCGTCTCCTGAACTCCTGCAAGGCGACATGCGCCTGCTCAAGCCATCGGCGACGGTGCGCTATGCCGTCGATGATGGATGGATTATCGCTAAAGGATCAAACGTCCGCGACAACGGCTACGAGCAATATCGTGCCTGCTGCGGAGCGGTAACTGGGGCCGCGTCCTATCTCGGTGCGAGCTTCTCACCGGGCAGCGACTATATCGAGCGCTGCCGCTCAGGCGCGGCGACGACGGGCAATCTCACCACATGGCGATGGGTTGGAACGAACCATCATATGACGAAGGTCGTGCACGATCTCGCCAGTTTTCACGTGTCCTGAGCGTCTCGCGCACCGCACGCCGCAACCGGGTGATTGGAAGTGCGGCGACCAACTCGGCGTAGAGGACCCCGCGCGGTGACCGCAAAAGCGACTCGTCGGCCCCGAGCTCTCGAAGCAACTGGGCGACTTCGGCATGCCAAAGGAGCCGCGCCAAAGTCATCGGATCGAGGCCGCGATTGACCCTTTCGTCGCGGAGCCGCCGAAAGGCCACGGTGCCCTTGCCGGTCTTGCGCGCCTCGACGATGCCCCACCAGCCGGGAACCAGCGCGGCCGCGGTGTCGATGTGGCGCTTGGCGGCGATGAGTGTTGCGAGGTCGACGACGCGACCGTAGGCTGAAACCTGACGCGGCAGTCGGGACAGTGTATCAGCTTCGGCTTTTATCTCGATCCCGCGGATACGGCCATTAATCACTGCAATATCGATGCGCGCCGCACCGTGAGACAGGCCGAGCTCCTCGACGATCCGTGTGTCGGGACACGACTGCGCACGCGCCAGCAGCAGCGCCTTGGCGGCCGTGCGGATGTCCGTGTCGCGCAGTGGTGGCACGCGTGTTTCATAACAACGAACGTCGATTGAGCGCAACTGAACGGCTCAAAAGCAGGCTAGTCAATTGTGACCAGGCGGAATGACGAGTTGCATCAACCGCGGATTTTTCCTTATGCCTCAGCAAGAAATCTCCGGGGCAAACCGCCGGGCGGCTGACAGATTAGCGTATGCAGGCGCGTCGGCGCGCCGTTCTCCGCAACCGGGCAGCCACACTTTTCTGGTCGACGATTCGAGTTGGCATTGCCCCAAGGCCCCATGGAGAGCAGCTCCACGATGCGCAAAAATGGTCCCGCCGTTCCAAATGCGCGTTAGCCATCAGTTGGTCGGCTTTCGGCGCGACTCGCCCATTGCCTCGCGTCCCGGCGAGAGTCGGCTAGCTGAACGGACACCGGCCGTTCGGCCTTGATGGCGGGAACCATAAAAAATGCCCCACACCTGACCTTCGGATCGCGAGCCCGTTGGGTCATGACGACCCAACCCGGTCCTTCAAGAGCCCGGCTCTGGACAGGGCGCTTCGACCGAAGGATGATCCGTTCGGGCCCGTGGAGCACGAACATGGATGTCGGGGGTTGGCTCAGAACTCTCGGCCTCGGACAGTATGAGGCGCTCTTTCGCGCGAGCGAAATCGACGCCGATATCCTGCCGGAGCTGAGCGAGGTCGATCTCGAGAAGCTTGGCGTGCCGCTCGGGCACCGCAAGCGTCTCCTCCGAGCCATCTCCGGTCTGGCAGCGCCTGAGACATCGGCGGCGCGCTTCGCATCAACCGGTGCGAAGCCGCATCACGACGCCGAGAGGCGGCAGCTCACGTTGATGTTTTGTGACCTGGTGGGATCGACGCCGCTCACCTCCCGCTTCGATCCTGAAGACCTGAGCGAGATCATCGGCGCATATCACCGCACGGTGACCGACGAGATCGAGCGCTACGATGGATTTGTCGCCCGATATATGGGCGACGGCGTGCTGAGCTATTTCGGCTACCCGCGGGCCCATGAGGACGACGCCGAACGGGCAGTGCGCGCCGGGTTGTCGGCGATCAGCGCGGTGAAGGGGCTGGACCTGCCCGAACGCCTGGCGGTGCGCGTCGGCATTGCCACGGGGCTCGTCGTCGTCGGCGAGCTGATCGGCAAGGGTGCAGCCGAGGAGCGGGACGTCGTCGGCGAGACCCCCAACCTCGCGGCGCGCCTGCAGGCTCTCGCGGAACCCGGGCAGATCGTGCTCGCCGGCGCCACCCGGCGACTGATCGCCGACCTGTTCCGGCTGCGCGATCTCGGCCGGCAAGCGGTGAAGGGTTTCGCCGAGCCGGTTGAGGCCTTCGCGGTCGAAGGCGTCGCCGTAGCGGAGAGCCGCTTCGAGGCGGCGCGCCGCGGGCTCACCGACCTCGTCGGCCGGGAGCCAGAGAGCGCCCTGTTGCGCGACCGCCTGCGCGCGGCCTGGGCCGGTGCCGGCCAGATCGTCCTGCTCTCGGGCGAGGCCGGCATCGGCAAATCACGGCTTGCCGCTCAGCTTGCCGCCGAGGTCGCGAGCGAGCCGCACACGCGGCTGCGCTATCAATGCTCGCCCTATCACCGCGACAGCGTGTTGCACCCCTTTGTCGAGCAGCTGAGGCGCGCCGCCCGCCTCGCCGCCGCCGACTCGGCCGAGACGCAGCTCGACAAGCTCGAAACGATATTGGCGCCCTCGCGCATCGCGGAAACCGCACCGCTCTTCGCCTCCTTGCTGTCGATCCCGACCGGCGAGCGCTATCCGCCGCTCGCATTGAGCGCGGCACAGCAGCGGCGGCTGACCCTGGCGGCCTTGCTCGACCAGCTCGAAGCACTGGCGCGGCAGAAGCCGGTATTGATGCTGTTCGAGGATGTCCACTGGGCCGATCCGACCTCGCTCGAAGTGCTCGATCTGACGGCCGAGCGCGTCCGCGCCTTGCCGGTATTGGTGGTGATCACCTTCCGGCCGGAATACGAGGCGCCCTGGACCGGCCTCTCGCACGTCACCAGCATAGCGCTCGACCGTCTGGCACCCGCCGAGGTCGAGACCCTGGCCGAGCACGTCGCCGGCCGGCCGCTGCCGCCCGAGGTGACGGCGCAGATCGTCGGCAAGACCGATGGGGTGCCGCTCTTTGTCGAGGAATTGACTAAGGCGGTGCTGGAATCGGGCCTCCTCATCGAGGGGCCGCAGGGCTGGCGCCTCGACGGCCCGCTGCCGCCTTTTGCTATCCCGGCGACGTTGCAGGATTCATTGGCGGCGCGCCTTGACCGGCTGGCGCCGGTCAAGGAGATCGCGCAGATCGGCGCCGCGATCGGCCGCGAATTCTCCTACCCGCTGTTGCGCGCCGTCGCCGGGCGCGACGAGCCGGCATTGCGCGCGGCACTGGCGCAGCTCGAAGAGGCGGAGCTGCTGTTCCGCACCGGCGCGCCGCCCGACGCGCGCTACACCTTCAAGCACGCGCTGGTCCAGGACACCGCCTACGAAACGCTGCTCAAGAGCCGGCGGCAGATCCTGCACGGGCAGATCGCCGATGCCTTGCGCGGCGAGTTCCCGGCGGTCGCGGCGACCGAGCCGGAACTCGTCGCTTATCATCTGACGCAGGCCGCTCTCGACGAGCCGGCGATCGAATGGTGGGGCAAGGCCGGCGACCAGGCCCTGCATCGCTCCGCCTTCAAGGAGGCCGCCGCCCACCTCGGCAAGGCGATCGAATTGGCCGACAAGCTCGCTGGGACGGCGCCGGGTGCTGCGTCGGGCAGTGACCGGCTGCGCTTACAGACCAGCCTTGGCAACGCGCTGATCTGGGCCAAGGGGTATCACGCGGCGGAAACCAGTGCCGCCTTTGCGCGCGCCCGCGAACTGGCGAGCCGGGAGGATGACGCCTCGGAGCGGTTCTCCGCCTATTACGGTCTTTCGGTCGGCCATTTAGCTCGCGGCGAACCGGCACCTCTGCGCGAAACTGCCGAGCTTCTCCTGCGCGAAGCCACGGCCCATCCGAACCGCCCCGAGGCCTTGATCGCGTACCGCAATTTCGCCGGCACCCGCTTTTACTTCGGCGATTTTGCCGGCGCCAATGACCAGTATCAGAAGGCCATGGAGCTCTACGACCAGGCGCGCCATGCCGATTTCGCCAACCGGTTTGGTCAGGATCCCCGCCCTGCAGCGGAAGTATTTGATGCCATCGCGCTGTGGCTGCTTGGGAGGGTCGACGAGGCTTTGCGCCTTGCCGACCGCGCCGTGGCCGACGCCAAGTCGGCGGCACATGCTCCGACGACGGGTTTCGTGCACGCATACAGGGCGGTTCTGGGCCTCTTGCGATGCCAGCCCGACGCCGTTGCAGTCGACAGCGAAACCTTGGCTGCCATCGTTTCTGAATATGATCTCCCCGCCTTCTTGGCAGGCTGGGCAACATTTTTTCAGGGCTGGGCTAAGTGGTCCGACGCTGCCGAAGAGTCGAGCCTCGCCCAGATGCGACGCGGTGTCGCCATTTGTCGAGAGCAAGGTTTTGTTTGGCTCTTACCGAGTCTCGAAGCGGCCCTGGCCGCAGCCGAAGCGAGCGCCGGCGAGACCGATGCCGGAGTCCGGCGCCTGGACGACGCGCTCGCCGAGTTGGAGCGCACCGAGCACCGCTGGTACGAAGCGGAAATGCACCGCATCCGGGGCGAGATCCTGCTGAAGTGCGACCCAGCCAAGACCGCGGCAGCCGAGCAGTCTTTGCAGGCCGCGATCGCGATCGCCCAGCAGCAGAAAGCGCGCAGCTTCGAATTGCGCGCCGCGCTTGCCCTTGCGAAGCTCTACCGCGGGGCCAATCGCGACGCCGACGCGCACGCCGCGCTCGCGCCGGCAGTCGAGGGCTTCCCGCCGACCCAACAATTCCCCGAACTCACCGAGGCGCAAGCCCTTCTCGCGGCGCTAAGCCGTTAGAGATCGATTGCCTCCGACGAGCGAGTTATGCCCCCGGCGGCGTTCGCCCGTCGGCCATTCTACCCGAATGCCCCGCCCGCGGATTGACTGGAAGGGCAGCTTTCGGCGCGAGGGCGTCGCTGCTGAGCACCCCGGCGAACGCCTCCTCACTGAACGCACTGCCGATATTGGCGGGCGGGATGGCGCGGCAGCCCGTGCCCCTTTTCGGCCACTCGCGCCGCCCGACGGATTCGAACGCCGCCGAGCTCGCAATACCGAGCATGGCGACGGTTTTGCGGGTTCGACCTTGCCGCCGCCGGTCAGACCACACCTATTCGGCCGCCTCTTTTGCTGGCGGCATCGTCCGATTGCTGCCGCGCGGTAAATCGAAAAGGCCGGCGGTCAGCTGATCGAAATAGGCGAGGATTTCGGCTGTGGGGATGACGTCGGCGTACTTGGCGTCGATGTCGCATAGGCTGACAGCGTGGCTTGCTTCACTACGATCAAAGCACCCTTCCTCGGCCAAAATCACCCGGTAATTGAGGCTGAAGGCGTCGACCACTGTGGCGCGCACGCAACCCGAGGTCGTCGTGCCGACGACGATCACGCTATCACAGCCCAGCAACGTCAGATAGGAAGCGAGGTTTGTTCCGAAAAAACCCGACGGCTTCTGCTTTCTGACCACGATGTCACTCGGGCGAGGCGCGATCATCGTGACGATCTGATTGCCGTCGACGCCCGTGCCGCCAGCCGCCTCGTCGCCGCGCGCGCTCTTCCACTGCCAGCTGCCGGCGTCCCAATTGTCCGGCCGCCGCTCGCCGGTGGTATAGATCACCGGCAGCCCTTTGACATGCGCGGCGTCGATCAGCGCCTTGATGTAGTCAAGCGCAACCCAAGCCTCCTCGCCGCATGAGGTGCGCCAGCGTTTGACCGATTCCAGAATGGGCTCCGGCTGCTCACCGCAAAATGCCCAGTTTACATCGATCACCAGCAATGCCGGCCGGGCACCAAAGCCAGCACGGGCACCGAAGCCGCCCGCGGCAAAGACCGCCTTGTCGCGCTCGGTGAGAAATTTATCCCAGATACGCTCGGTCATGTTGTTTTGCTTCCCGCTCGGTGGTTTGTGGCTGAGTGCACTATGCCGCAATCAGCCGGTCATTCCCGCAAATTCGACAGATGCGGAGCATAATGATAGAGCCTCTCATGCGGCGGGAGCCGCGTACCCGACGCAGGACGTCGGCGCGGCGCTATCCGTTTGACCCCTTTTGCCGATCTGCTCGACGCTGACCGGATCATCTTGAGCTGTCGCATTTATAGCCGCGACGGTCGTTGGAACTCGCGGTTAGCGGGAGGCCGGCCCGTCAGTCGAGAGCTCCACTGTCGATCAATCGACGCCGCTTGCGGATGCGGGCGACGAAGCGCGATGATCGGCGAGAACAAGGCAAGAGGCAGCCGATGTTGTCACGTGAGGAGAATGAGTTGTTGACCCGGACCGGACCGGGGACAGCGATGGGGGAGGCGATGCGGCGCTATTGGATGCCGGCGTTGCTGGGGAGCGAGATCGCCGAGCCCGACGGCCCGCCGGTGCGCGTCCGGCTGTTGGGCGAGAACCTCGTCGCGTTCCGCGACAGCAGCGGCCGGATCGGGCTGCTCGACGAATATTGCCCACATCGCCGTGCCTCGCTGTTTTTCGGGCGCAATGAGGAGTGTGGGCTGCGTTGCGTCTATCACGGCTGGAAGTTCGCGGTCGACGGTAGCTGCATCGACCAGCTGAACGAACCGGAGGAAAACCAGTTCAAGCACAAGGTAGGGCTAACTGCCTATCCAACTTGTGAATTGGGCGGCCTTGTCTGGGCCTATATGGGGCCGGCTGAGAAGATCCCGCCGCTGCCGAAATTCGCCTGGACGCAGGCGCCGAAGACGCATCGGCATGTTAGCAAGGTCATTCAGGAATGTAACTGGCTGCAGGGGCTCGAAGGCGGTCTCGACACCTCGCACGCGCCGATTTTGCACCGGCTCCTGAAAGACGGAGCCGGGCGCGGCGGCATCAAGCCATCGAACCCCTATGTGCGCGCCGGCGCCCCGCGGCTCGTGCTGGACATCACCGATTACGGCTACCAGTACACCGGCATCCGCCGGCTCGGCGACGCCGAAATCCATGCCCGCACCTACCATTATATCCTGCCGTTCCACCAAATCCGCGCGGCGTCGAATGAAATTGGAGACTGGGGCGATGCGGGGCACGCCTGGGTTCCGATCGATGACGAGACGACGATGGTCTACAATTGGATGTATACGCGCACATCGGCGCCGCTCAGCGACGAGGACCGGCTCGAGCGCGCGATCGGTAATGGCCCCGAGCATGTCGACCAGACGACATTTCGATCAAAGGCCAATCGCGACAACGCCTACCTGATCGACCGCGCGGTGCAGAAGACCGAGACTTTTACCGGCATCGACGGCATCAACGTACAAGACCGCGCCATCCAGGAGAGCATGGGGCCAATCTGCGACCGCAGGCAGGAGCATTTGGGACCGGCAGACAAGGGTATCATCCAGATGCGGCGGCTGTTGCGGGAGGCGATCAACACGGTGCGCGCGGGCGGTGCTCCAGCCGGTGTGGCGCCGAGCTACTACGATCTTTATTGCGCACTCCAGGTATTGCCGCGCGACGCCAACTGGCGCCAAATCCTCGCTCCCGACATCACGCCGGAGAAGATATTACAAACGGTGTGAGGGCCGAGGCGACGGCCACCTGGCCGATTTTGGTTCCTCCTGCCGAATTTCGGGCACTGCATATCCTCGCCACGGCAACGAGCCGCGGCGGGCCGATCGACATAGCAGTTTTGGGGATACGGCCGTTTTCAAGTTGGCTCGGGAGATTTAGCCACAGGTTATCCAATGGATCCGAGTTGCAGCGCGGCCGCAGGCCGCCGGGGCGAAACGTCGGGCGTCGGCGCGGCGCTGCCGGGCCAGGCGCAGACGACCGCACAGTAGCAACCGATCGGCATAAGTGGCGGGCGGTCGCCATGCGGCGGTGCTGAAAGCAGACCAAAATTGCCGGCAGCAGAGGACAGCTTGTGAAGCCGCCAACGGTCGGTGGTCGGTCTCCTTGGCCCATTGCCGCCACCGAGTGAGCGGCTCAGCGGGGGTGTCCAATGGCTACACTCACACAGTCGGTGGGCCCCCTCGTTAACACGGAGATCGGGTTGAGTAGCCGCGAGCGGCATGTTGTAGACCACTACCGGCCTGCTGAGGCCTTGATGGCGAGCGCGCCAATCCGCTCAATTGGGAGGCTTCCTTTGAAAGCCGCGTTGACACCGTGGTTGCCGCAGCGAAGCCGGATCACGCAATCGCCGGCGGGTGCGCCAAGGCGGCGCAGGCATCATATCGCCAACACGAGACGAGATGATCATTGACCATACCCGTGGCCTTGCAGAAGGCATAGACGATTGTCGGGCCGCAGAATTTGAAGCCGCGTTCCTTGAGTCCCTTGGACAACGCCACCGATTTTGGCGACTGCGTGGGAATCTGTGCCCTCGAATGAAAGCCGTTCTGCTGCGGTCGTCCATCAAAGAACTTCCTTAAGAAGTTGGAAAAACCTTCCCGCCCCTCGATCTCCAGGTAGACCCGCGCGGATGCCACCGTTCCCTCGATCTTGACGCGGTTGCGGATGATGCCGGCGTTGTCCATCAGCGCCGCAATCTTCTTAGCGTCGAAGCGGGCAATCTTCTCGGGATCGAAATTGGCGAAGGCAGTGCGGAAGGCGTCGCTCTTGCGCAGGATCGTGATCCAGGAAAGGCCGGCCTGGAACCCGTCGAGGATCAGTTTCTCGGATCGAGACGCAATTTTTGGGCTTTTGAACGCCCACGCCGCGCTCGTCGACGCTCTCCCGCATTGCAACTATCCAGTTTATACTAGTGGCAACGGTATCTCGCTGGTCAGTTTCTGATGCAGCGCCAGTTATTTGCCTTATCGTTTTGCTTGTCACAAACGGACGGCCGCCACTCATGAGCACAATCGAGCTTGTCGATCCCGAATTGCGCGATGCGCTCGCTCAGCAACTGCCGCCGCTGACCGCTGAGTCCTTGACGCAGCGCCGCGCCAATGCGCTGGAACTGGCCGACGCCGTGCCGAAACCGAACCTGCCCGATATCGCCGCCGCCGAGATCCAAGTCGATAGTGCATTTGGCGCAGAGCCGATCCGCGTTCTGACCTATCGCCCGGTCACGTCCAACGACCCACTGCCCGTCATCGTACACATCCATGGCGGGGGCTTCGTGATGGGCGCGCCGGAAATGAAGGATGTGGAAAATAGGCTCTTCGCATCAGAGCTAAGATGCGCGATCTATTCCGTGGATCATCGCCTCGCGCCAGAATCACCGCACCCGGCGCCATTGGAGGACATCTACTCGGTGTTTGCTTGGCTGCACGCGAATGCAGGCCAGCTCGGGCTTGATCCTGCCCGCATCGGTATCAAGGGCGAAAGCGGAGGCGGCGGTTTCGCGGCGGCCGCCGCACTTTACGCCCGCGACCGGCAGGGGCCAAAATTCGCCTTTCAGCATCTGATCTATCCGATGATCGACGACCGCACGGCAGTGCGCAAGGACCTACATCCTTACGTCGGCGAGTTCATCTGGACGCAAGAGAACAACTATTTCGGCTGGCGTTCGCTGCTCGGCGCAGAGCCGGGCTCAGCCGACGTCTCGCCTTATGCGGCGGCTGCACGAGCAGCGGATGTGTCGGGCCTGCCCCCAACCTACATTTCGGTTGGCGGTCTTGATCTCTTCCTTGAAGAAAACATGATCTATGCGGATCGATTGAGCCGCGCGGGGGTGCCGGTCGAGCTTCACATGTATCCGCGGGCGTATCACGGCTTCTATCGCGTAACGAATGCCCGCGTTACCAAGCAGGCCGAGCACGACAATCGCGAGGCGCTGCGCCGCTTCCTGCACGGATAGGACCTGCACCGGTTCTCTCGGCTTTCACGCCCTCAGCCTCAGCAAATTGAGGGCAGCGACTCCGGACCCCTACCGCGCTGCAGCGCACTCTGTTTGCAGTTGTCACCCGGCGGGTGTCTGCTACCGGCGCGTCTCGCTCATTCCAATGCGTCCCGGTGAAGGTCGGCTGACCGAACCGACGGCGGTCACTCAGCCCTGGCGGCGCGAACTGGTCTTCATGCCCCATTCCGGTCCTTGCCGTTCCAAGCCAAGGGGGCCCAATTTCCATAGTGATCTAGGCGAGCTGCTGGGTCCTGCAGCTCGCGCGTTCAGAAGCACCATTGAGCTCCAACGAGCAGGTTCTCAGGAGCATCCTATTGGGATCGACGCGACTGCAGTGCATCCATTTGGCACGACGCTCTTCTCCGGATGGACACCGACCGGCAGCGTTGCTTTTGCTGGGCTCGCGGGCCGGTCTGATGACGTCCACCAGACTTGAACGGCCACAGCAGCGTTACCGGTCTCGCTGCGTTTTCGCTTCTGATGACCTGTGTAACCTGGCGGGTTGTCAGCGCTTGATCCCCGCATTCAATCTTTGAGCGGAAGAGTGCCTGCCCGATCGCGGGTATTCCCTTCCTTCAGAAGGAGCGTAGATTATTCAGGCGAGGCGGCCCAACCACCACACATCGGATCCGGCTGCTAAGG
>Ga0306923_10004363_pt1 | contig 13529 bp, 17 predicted proteins | sample sta12Can44000108_FD_203841 | JGI IMG/M metagenome (GOLD analysis project Ga0306923, IMG submission 203841) | Lab enrichment of tropical soil microbial communities from Luquillo Experimental Forest, Puerto Rico - statanox.12C.anox.44.000.108 (v2)... | ecosystem: Environmental > Terrestrial >... | reverse complement strand
CACGACATACAAGGCGGCGCAATTGCATCGAACTACTCGTCGCTCGTTCAGTTGAGCGGCAACAGCGCGGACGCTAGTGAACCCTTGGGACCGCAGGTCATCCACGATGGCGCTCAGGGTCCACATAAGCGAACGAATGTCGGACTAAATCACCGGCCACGCACGCAGGACCATCGGTGCGAAGTATGGTGCGCCCACGGTCGAGCACATGGCGGCGGCGCTGGAAAAGTTTCCCCTCTACGAGACTTGATCGCTTGGTCGAGCAGCAGTCGAGGCTTTAGCGACCTTTTTGAAGGTGGGATGGCGGCCCGCTCTGGACATTCGAGAGGCAACAAGGGACCCATCAAATGTTTAACTGATGATCCTCCGGGCCAGCATTCTGGCGTCCGGCAATGTCCGCTTTTGGGGGTAAAGCGGACATGACGCGCGCATAATCCGATGTCCGCTTTTGACCCAAAGCGGACATTCCAGTGCGCCGGCCTGACCACTTCACTCTGTTTACAGGGGGGAGAGCTTCGTGGAGAACCACAAACACTTTGTAGTTGATTCACACTGGAACTTAGGTTGCAACGTTCCGGTGTATCAATTGGTACTTGATTGATGCGCCGAAGGTAGAAGGAGAGTAGGATTGAGTTGGCTGCGGGGCTGTCCCGATTAGGGGAGGTCCGAGCATGTGTGACTACAGCCTTCACAGCGTCAAATCACGGCCTGCTAAGGTTGGTGACAAGCTAACAACACGCGACTTTGGCACTGGTACGCGAGGATTCGCGGCATCGGAAGATACCAACGTGGCAGTATGCGTTCTTCCGGGAACTGAGTTAGCCTTCGCTCACGATCTTAAGCGCCTGCCAACTAGATTGTGGCCGTGGCACGACGGCAGTGCAATCGAGTACAAGACGGCGATCTTTCGGCAAATCAACAAAGAGAAAGTGGCAGCGCATCACGATGCACTGGAATTTCCGGACGGCCAAATCGTACTCCTGACGTTCCTGTGCGAGGGTCAGCAAGCTACGGTTCTTCAGTTACCGGCGGAGCCAAAAACTGTCATTGAGACGAAAGCCCAGCAGCGGGCAGCCTACATCGGTTGACTGGTCACGGCAGCTTTGTGGCCACCCGATCTGTGGGTGGCCACTCGCTCGAACCTGCATTTAAATTTGTGGGCTTAATGTACACACGGCAGTTTTCGATGCTGTGGTGACCGCGATGTACAGGCTCATCAGTTTCGCGGTCATAATAATATGGACCGTGATGTTCGTTCCAAGCTGTTTACACGCGCGTGACGACGGCCGCTTCACGTACTCTCCGCTCAAGGAATGGTTCGACCGCCTTGCGAGCAAGAACGGACTGTGCTGCGCTTTTGCCGACGGTGTCAGTGTTCAGGATGTCGACTGGGACTCACAGGAGGGCCACTATCGTGTACGACTTTACGGGCAATGGTTTGTGGTGCCCGACGCGGCAGTTGTAACCGAACCCAACCGTTTCGGCCCTGCCGTCGTGTAGCCCTACAACGACCGTTACGGCAACACCCAAATTCGCTGCTTTATGCCTGGTGCCGGCACGTAGTCCTGGTCCGGTCGCTGGCCTTGCCGAAATATCGTTGGTCGCCCATCATTCAATTTCTATTTCGGCAGAACTCTATGCGTACGTTCATGCGATCAGCAAAATGTTCTCTCGCCACTGTGGTCGCGGCCCTTGCGGCAATTTTTTTGACAGGGGCACGCGCCGCAGAGTCACTTCAGATCGAGGGGGGTCAAATCGCCGATGCTGCACCGGATGATTCCGGTATCCGGGTATTTAAGGGCATCCCATATGCCGCTCCGCCTGTGGGGGAGCTGCGCTGGAAGGCGCCTCAACCCGTGCAACCATGGGACGGCATTCGCAGCATTGCCGAATGGGGTCCGCGCTGCGTGCAGAGTAACCGACTTGGCGATTTTGACCCGCTCAACAAACGAATGGACGAGGACTGCCTGTACTTGAACGTCTGGACCCCAGCAAAAGCGTCGAGCCAATCGTTACCGGTCATGGTCTGGATACACGGGGGCAGCAACCTGAACGGCGCCGGCTCGCAGCCCGAATTTGACGGTAGCCGTCTCGCCAGTAGGGGCGTTGTAGTCGTCACCATCAATTACCGGCTCGACGTTTTCGGATTCCTGGCACACCCGGAATTGACGAGAGAATCGGGCACGAATTCCTCCGGCAATTACGGCCTGCTAGATCAAATTGCCGCACTCAAGTGGGTGCAGAGGAACATACGGACATTCGGTGGTGACCCCAATCAGGTAACGCTGTTCGGGGAGTCGGCAGGTGCTTTCGACGTGAGCTTGCTGATGGCCTCATCACTGACAAAGGGCTTGTTCACGCGCGTAATCGGCGAGAGCGGGGGCGCGCTCACCACGATTGCTGCGTTCGGGCCAAAGTCCCTGCAGATTGGTGAACAAGATGGTGTCAAATTCGTCAGGTCGATGGGGGTGAATTCTATTGCCGAATTGCGTGCCAAATCGGCCCAGGAAATTCTCGAAGCTGTGATCAAGAACCCAATCACGTATGCGTTCGGTGTAGTTGACGGACACGTTGTGCCTGAGCACCCCGCGTCGATCTATGCCCAGGGCAAGCACAATGATGTTCCGTTGCTCGTCGGCTGGAACGCCGATGAAGGCAGCCTGTTTGCGGCTCGCGTTAAGTTGCCGCCGGATGCTCCACCTTACGCGGACCGAATTCGCGCGCAGTTCAAAGATCAAAGCGAGACAGCGTTAAAACTCTATCCTCCGGGATCAAGCCCACAAGAGGAGGAGGCATCGCTAACCGCGTTACTCGGGGACCAAATCATTGCTTATGGTAGTTGGGCTTGGGCGGAACGGGTTGCGACGAGCGGCAGGTCGCCGGTCTATCGCTACTATTTCACGCGCCGACCGCCCGGCGCACCCGAGCTCTCCCTTTATCCACTCACAGCGCCTGGCGTCTATCACTTCGCTGAGATTTATTACGTCTTCGACAATCTCCATGTGATGAGCGGCTGGCCATGGGAGACTGACGATCGCCGGCTTGCTGATGCAATGTCTTCCTACTGGACTAATTTTGCGAAGATCGGCGATCCCAACGGACCAGGCTTGCCGCAATGGCTGGCGTATAAGCCCGGCGGAGGCGGGCAGGTGTTGGAGCTTGGCAAGCTGATTGGGCTTCACGCAGAGCCGAACCGAGATCGTTACGAGTTCTTCGATGCTTTGTATCGGAAGACGGCTGTAAAGTAGCGTGTTACTGCAGTCTTTGTTTCTGCACGAGCTTGGTTGACTTACAGGAAGTGTGGAACGGCCATCTCGACGCGTATTGCGGCATGCTAGCGCGTGGCCTACATAAAAAATATGTCTGAACACAAAGTGACTTTGAAATGGGAGCGCGGAGGCGCTGCGTTTTCATATCAGAAGTACCCGCGCGATCATACTTGGAGTTTCGACGGCGGCCATACAGTGACGGCGACGGCGGCGCCGGCTTATCTCGGCGATCCGGCCCATGTCGATCCGGAGGAGGCCTTTGTTGCTTCACTCTCGAGCTGTCACATGCTCACGTTCCTAGCGATTGCTTGTAAGCAGAAGTTCGTGCTCGATTCGTACGAGGACGAGGCGGTTGGCCACCTTGAGAAGAATGCCGATGGCAAGCTCGCGATTACCCGTGTCGAACTACGCCCAAAAATTACGTGGGGCGACGGCCGAAAGCCCAATGCGGAAGAGCTTGATAAGATGCATCACGCCGCCCATGAGAATTGTTTCATTACCAACTCGGTTAAAACCGAGGTGAGGGTGACGAAAATCTAGCGACCCTTTGCGAGCCCCGCAGGCTGCTGATCGAGTGAGGAGGCCACGAAGGGCACGATTTTGCTGCGACGCAGAATTCTGCTTGTGGCGCTTGACGGACATGCCTGGCGTTCCAGCGAAAGTCTGCTTGTGGGGGTAAAGCGGACATCGCGGCCACGCTGCTGACGCGCGGCGGATTGGTGCGAACATCGCCAAGCTGCCGGAGTTGCGTAACTAGCGGAAAATTGCATGTATGAGTGCGGGCAAAGGCGCCTGGCCCATTGACATGGACCAAGCGCCTCTTTTTTCTCGTTTTAGCCTCTACCGACCTACATCAACGTCAAATCCGGGTCCGTGGAATTCCACGCCTCGGTGACGATGGTAGTAATAGTCTCTGTCGCGGTCGTACGTGTAGAGGCGGTCACCTCTCTCGATACAGCGAGATTGGCAGAAGCCTTCATCGCAGACTTGGCGACAAATGCGTTCTGCGCTGGCGGGGATCGCCAGTAATGTCGTGGCACTCAAAACCACGGCAGCGGTTCCCATGAGCGTAACTGAGCGCATGTTTCACCTCCTCTGTGGTGTCCGCCAACAACAATTCAGATCGCAGTCAGTTCCTAAAACTCAAACTCGAAATTTGTTTAGGTGTGCGGGAACTTCGGTTGTTCACATTTATGCGCACGCGTCAGACCCGGAACTAAATTGTTCCTTTGCGACCCCGTGGCTGCAGTTCGCATTACTGGCGATCGCGGTAGTCGTCTTAATCGCGCCAAGTGAACCGGCCGTCGGTGATTGTTACCAGATATACGTCGCCGCGAGTGCCACCTTGTGGCCGGTTTTGAGTATTCATTGCGCGATACGTCCCTCACGCTGGCTCTCGATCTCCGATAACCTTCCCGGTTCTTGGATTGACCAAGTGGACGCGCGTAGAAACTGTTCATGTCACCGATCGGAAAGCGTCTTCCCCACCCATAGCTGGATCGCCCGCGACGAATGCCTTGACGTTCTATCCGGTCACCGGCCATCGGTAGATAAAGGCAGCCATGAGAAGCTGCTATGTTTTGATCGCGCGTCTCAGCGGTCAACTACGGATGTTTACGTGATGTATAAAACATCAGTCACGAATGTTTACGTGATGTATAAAACATCATTGCGTGATGTATGAAGCATCATCGGAGTTGTGGCGTCTAAACCTATTGACAGCTTGTGGCTCCAACCGACAGGTCTCAGATTTTGGCCCGTGAGGCCGTAAGAGCGAAACAAAGTTCGTCCCGCGATCTTCGCTACAGCATTCATCGTTGCGCTACTTTGGATTTATCTAGTTGCGCTCCGCCCCTGAGATCGTGAGGCGCGGCGGATCGCGGCAAACATCGCGCAATTGCCGGAATTTTTGCGCAATTTTTGAACTGATGCAGCAATGATGTATCGGGGGTATTCATGCACATGGTCGCGGAGTACAGAACACACGCTGTTAAATGCCGCGAGCTGGCGAACTCGGCGGCCACGCCAGTCGACAAAAAGATTTTAGAGTGGATGGCGTACTCATGGGAGAAGCTGGCAGACCTACGCAAACAAGATCGTGAAACAGAACCCGAAGCATAGCGCGCGCGGCAACCGGCTGCCGGGCGCAGCGCAGCATAAAAATGGTGCGGCCCCGGCCTCGCGCAGCAACTGGAACACCTGACACGAGCTCCGGCAGCTTCGCGATATTCGCCGGGATTACTTTATCCACCCAGCTTTGATTCGAGCGTTTATAATGATTGCTTCGCAATCCTCGCGCGACATCTTAAAGCGATCGAGGATGCCCGCGTGCCTGATTGTTTTTCCGTCCTTAGATTCGCTCCAGCCATCAAGATCATCAGTCGCACAATCGGCAAGATCTTCGATAGACTTTATGCCGTGTTCACCAAAGGCGACGAGCATTTGCGTCGTTACACCTGGAACATCCTTGAGACTGTCTTCAATGCCAAGCTCCTTTCGCTTAGCATCAGAATTCATCTCCACGCGGTGCGATGAGTCTATTTCATCGGCTTTATGCGGGTCGGAGGGTGTAATCGGATCGTGACCTGACGCAGGTTCTTGGGAACGTACGGCGATGAGGTGCCCTATCCGGTCGAGAATCCATTTCATGGGGCCGAATTCTAGCTGTGGTAATTACACTAAGTCGAATAAATTTATTTACCATGTCCGCTTTACCCCCGAAAGCGACTCCCGGCTTGCGCGCTAATTTAGTGGTTCAATTAGTGCGGGGAAATTTCTGTGACTGGCGCGGCTCTTTCTCGTACATCTTGCAGACATTGGACTGGCGTCTGTTGACCGCTTTACCCCCGATTGTGTTGCAAAACTCGGATTGTATTTGCCAACGCGGCGTCGTCTGTATTTTTGCCGCGCCTGATCCGCTGTCCCGATGAGGGGGTTGCGGCGTCGACGCATCGGTACCGACGCCTGACGCACGTCCGCTAAGTGCCAAAACAGACCTATTCACGCAGCAATCAGGCCGCCAATGTGGCATCCCTAATCCAGCGCGACACATTATATAAGGGGATCTCCGCATCTTCGTGTTCATTTTCAGCAAATATTTGTAACTGAGCGTCTGCTGACGTCCCGTCGGAGACGATGGTGCGGCAGTATTCCACCTGATCTGAGCAATCGAGCGCCTCAGCATCGTCGGTGACGAGCTCGAGCACCATCTTAAGCAGCTCGCCGACAGCGATCTCGCCAGAGCGTGTGACGAAGGTGCCTTGCGCGCCGTAACGCTGGGCCCGCCACTTGTTCTCGACCGCGATGGCGCGGTCAACTACATTAAGGCCGGCATTGTGGTCGGAGTTGACAAATAGGAACCGCGCTAAACTACGGTAGAGCGCTGCAAGTGCAATCGTGTCATCGATCCGCGTGCAGCAATCCGGCGCGCGCAGCTCCAGCGTCTGGTATTTCAGCGACGGGCGAATCGCCCACCACAGATGGCTTGCGTCCTGCATCGCGCCAGAGGCCAGCATGGCGCGGACATACTCATTGTATTCAGCGTTGGTGTGGAACAATTCCGGCAGGCCGGTACGGGGCAGCTCATCGTAGGCCGCGAGCCGGTAACCCTTCAGCCCGGTGGGGCGGCCCTGCCAGAACGGGGACGACGTCGATAATGCGATGAAAAGCGGCAGGTATGGTAGCATCCGCGTCATTACATCAACCCGTCGCGATGGATCTGGCAGGGTGACATGAACGTGCATACCGCACAGCATGTTGCGTCGGCCGATCATTTGCAGGTCGTTCATCACTTTGTCGTAGCGGTCCTTCGGGCTCTGCACCGATTCGCGCCAGGATGCCAGCGGATGCGTACCACAAGCCAAAATGACGAGGTCGTGCCGCGCCGCGGCCGCCGCTGCGTTCTGCCGCAACCGCTTTAGCTCCAGTTTGCAGTCACCGGCCTTATGATGCGGCTCGGTCGCGACCTCGATCTGTGCCTGGAGAAATTCCCGGCCAATGTGCCCCGCGATGCCGAAATCGGCGCTTTGAAACAGCGCGTCCGGCGTCCTCGAGGCAGCCTGCAATGTTTGCGCGTCGGACAGAAAATATTCTTCCTCGATGCCGAACTGAAACAAGTCGTCGGCCACGATAATGCGAGCATGCTGCCGCTCCGGCGCCGTCGTCCGCATGCGCAGTCGTCCATCGTGGCGGTCGAACCGGAAGTCCATCATTCAAAATTCCTTTTCAGATGGCAAAATTCCTTTTCAGATAGCCTGTGTGCAACCTAGCGCTCCAACAGATAGGATCTGCCAGAGTTTTAGGTGATCGAGCCGAGAGTTTGACCCAACAGACCTCTCGTCATGTACGCTGATGTTTGCTCAACGCTTAGGCACCACTAGAAATGCAATAACGATTGATGCTGGAAAAGGTAGACCAGACCGAGGATGACGGCGACGATCTGTATGATTTGTCTGACACGCCACGGCGCGGGCAACAGCCAGATCAAATAGAGGATGAGGAAAAAGATCGCAGCTAATATGAGCAGGGAGGTTAACGACATAGCGCTTCCCCGTTGCGTAAATGCGCCAATTCCTCGGTGCACGGTAAGTCGTGCGAAATTACAAACACACAACCGCCTTATAAGTTCCAACGCACCTCCATCGGACGTTTAATCGTGTTCCGGTAATGTGGAAAAAGCCTTGGTCGTCCCTAAATCGGACGGGACTCGGCAGAACTCGGCGTATTGCGAATCGACGGCAAGCGGAACGGGTAGTTTTTGGACGTTTGATATGAACATTTGCCGGCAATGCAGATATCAAAAAATGGACTGGCGCGAACGGGAGTCTCTTGGAAAAGCAACTGTGAGGAACAAAAATAACGTGGTTGCGTTCCGTTCGTCGGACGGATCATTGGAGTTTCCGATGTTGCGACGGGTGACGGCTGTCGCTGCACTGTTGTTGGTCGCAAGCTATGCTCAAGCGCAACCGGCGAAGCATAGCTTTTCGGGCCTCTGCGCTTACTATCCAGGTCGCGGCGGAGGCCTCACGGCAGCGCACAAAACCTTGCCGTTTGGAACTCGCGTTCGCGTTACTGACTCGAAGACCGGTCGCAGCGTAATCGTGGTTATCAATGATCGCGGTCCTTTTAACAAAGGGCGCGTCCTTGACCTATCGACCACTGCAGCTAAGGCGCTCGGTATGATGGAGCGCGGCGTTGTCTTGGTTGGAGCAGATGTGCTCTAGATTTTCTCGCGCAAGGTTGCGATGTCGCAGTAGTCTTCGCCACCGCTGTCGGCGTCGGCAGCTGTTGGCGATGGGTGCCAACGCGATGGGGTCGGCACCGGGTATGGGTTTGCGTTTAAGCAATAGCCCACAGAGTTAACGGCGAAGCTGCACTAAGACACAACGGTCGTTGTGCGTCGCATCTATCGACATGAGGTTATACGACTAAAACAGGCACAGGGCTGCGCCAAGCGAGTGACAGACTCCTGCTCTCCGCAGCCCTTGATTAATGCTTTATCTTTCAGCCTGAAATTAAGATCTTTCAGCCGGAAATTAAGGAACCCACTAATTGTTCCCGACAGTCAGCGGAACGGCGTCAGTTTTGGTGCGTTTTGCATCGACAAAAATAGGGGACGTAAAAATGGACCGATACGACCGGGAACTTTTGAACAAGCAAATGCGAAGACTTAGTGCGCCACGAAATGATGGCGTAATTGCTGTGTTGCTTGCCGTGATGTTTTTAGTTGGCGTGACCCTCGGCGGTGTGCTGTCTGAACATGAAACTGAGTCGACACAGATTGCATCGATTGAATAGGGGGCGACACCAATTGGGGGTGCAGAGACCGTGCCGGAACAGTTGCGCCTGAGAGAGCCGTAGGAACTAGCGCAGATTCAAACTGACTTCTTGTCTCGGCAAACGCAGGCCATTCCAGATCAGACGAAGGAGTTTAATGAGCGTTTCGTGAAGGGAACAGAACAACTGGCAAAAAGCCGCCGCCAAATCCGCTTGAAGGCAATCGAAAGCAGCATGATGGAAGTGATCCAAGATGCCGAGGACGGCAGGAGGACGACAGAAAGGGCGGTGCCCAATGCCTTGCTTGCCCGATAATCCAGATCGTGATTTTTCGGCGGATCCAAGCAATGACAAGATCGATACGGCATCGACGAGAATCTATTTACGTCTCTGGTTGTCGGGTATAGCGAGCTTATCGATGATTCGCCGGTCCGATTCCGCGTCGGAGAAATAATAAACCGGGCGATGAGCCAACCAACCGCGCGCCCCCGCCGGTAAGCCGCCGGCATGCGACAACCGGCGGCTTTGCCTTCGTCCCCATACGTGCCGTGTCCCCGTACCCTCACCACACGACATCGGCGGCTGCTTTATTTTGCTAATTCTTCGGTCGCGCTACGCTCAAGCTCCGGCTCGGTACACTGCACAAAACACAACTATCCCGACCACCGCGACAAGAGCGAACGGCACAAGCGTGGACCAAGGCATGAGCTGCTCCCCGTAGTCGGGTTATGGACCAAGCCACCCAATTTATCTGTGACGACCGTCACAGCGCCCTCCCGCGAACGGCGGGCGGGCACGTCGTCTCCGGTGTTATCGCGGTGAAAACCAATTAAATTCACTTGGCGACCAACATTGATAGACATACACTTTCCCACGGGACGGGGGGTGTCATGTCAAAGTTCGAGCGCCTGTTAGAGGCGGGTTCAACGGAGTTACCTGATTGCCGTTGTGCCGCCGAGATGAACCTAATGGCTATCGTTCCAGCGCCTGGTGGCGACACCGAAATTCGCATCTTTCGATGCCCAGACTGTAGTCATGAGCTTAGACTGACTACCTGGCATCCTCGCTGAGCAACTTCGTCGCCGATCTCCGCCCCGGCTCGTCCTCGAAATAGACATAAGCGAGCTGCTGTCCGTTGTGGTCGCGGACAACAAAACAGGCGTCCAATTCTTCGAGAGTCCAAGGCGGCGGGAAGCGGCGACGTGAGGGGATCATTTGCAGGGGAACGCCAGCGCAAGAGCAGTCGCGGTCAAATCATCCGCATCCATGTCTCGCCGTCCGGGATGCTCTCGAAGGTATTGAATGACCACGTCTGCTATCTGACGCACGCTAACGTGTCCCCCGATACAAATGATATGCATGCCAACTAGTACATCGCTCACGCCTGCGACGTACCCAAGGCAATAAGACTGTTTCGATGTATCCGGATCATTGCAACTATCCCAGAGGGTTTTGCCTGTATCCAAGGTCGCAAAAGCGGGTGTGCCGCAAAACAAGCCAGCCGCCGCAACTAGCACCGCCGGTCGCATTGGAAAACCCTCTTTGATGACAGCTTAACAAGTGTGGCCGATAAAGCAGGCGTCCAATTCTTCAACGGACCAGGGCGGCGGGAAGCGGCGAGCCGTCACAATCAATTCTTAGCTTATAGCCAATGTAGATTTGCCGCGACGCCCATGAGGCCCGCAAAGAAAAGATACAATATGGTAACCGCGAAGCGCTGGCGCACCTTAGTCCGCCACCGGCACCGCCAGAACCGACGATTGTTGTGGTTCAGGAAGACGATGGTAGCGCGGATTTAGGCAGTCGCAATTTCGACGTTGCCAAGTGGAGCAAGAAACCGCGTTCTTGGTTTTGATAATCTTGCCGCACCCGGACTCAACTCCACCGGGATAGCGCAAGCCGCCGGGTTAGCTCGCCCGGCAATGCGCTCACCTACGCCCGCCGAACACGCGCCGGACGGTGCGACTCATTATGTGGTCAGTGTCGGGCGCCGTGGTTACATTGAGCGTGCACTCGACGGCAATTGAGAGAGCGCCGTCGTAACAGGCCACAACAAACGCGAGAATTCTGTGACCCAAGCTTCCACTAACTCCACCCGCATCGCCGTGCGATCAAGCCGGCTGTGGGCGGCGTTTCATCTCAACTGCACGCGCTTGTTGTTTCCCGCCCGCATGAGTGCGGATCAAATCGGCGTCTCCACCAGCAATGTCAATTTCTGGCTAACGCCGTGGCGGCGCGTCGACGAACATCTGCCACTCTCACACATAGCCGAGGTCACGCATATCCGCGGCTTCTTCTGGGATGCGATCAGCGTCGAGAGTTCGGGCGGTCTTAATCCGCTGCGCGTGTTCGGCGTGGCGAAACCGGCGGCGCGCGATTTCGTCGATCACGTGCGCACGCGGCTTAATGAGGTGGCGCCGGTGCCGACGCGAGGCTAGTCCTGTCGCGGCAAGATATAGTTCAGTGCTTCAAATGGCCGGGTGCCACCATGCGCGCACTGCTGTGGTGCCTCTTCTCGTGGCCTGGCGCGTGAGACGAGGCGCCGTGAATTCCTTTTGGATAATGCCCAGGGGCATATGACTTTGCTGACTTAGCCGCTGCCGGAGTGACCGCGAGCAAAGTAACGGCGAGAATGGCAATTGCAGTTCTCATCTGAGTGTCTCCCTTCGGTCCCTGCGTACAATACAACGCGGAGCAGAAAACCAGCGTTCCCCCTTGCCAGGACCGGCACGCGCGGATGAACTGGCGGGGTTAAAGCCGACACGGCCGTTTAGACTTGCGCAAAAGCTCCGGCAGCTTGGCGATATTCACCGCATTCAGCCGAGCCTTCATCCCACACGAACGTATGATGCGCTGCGGCATTACGTAAATTTCACGTAGGTGAACGGTTGCTGCCGCGCCACTTCACGCCGCGTTCAGTGCCACAAGCGCATCATCGAAACTGGAAAGAACTAAAAAGGGGGAACGCTGTGGCAACCCTCGATTATATTGTGTTCGCTGTCTTGATTGCCGGGCTGGTGGTCGCGGTGATGATAAACGTGCGAAGCTACAAATAAGCGCGGCCTTGAAAAGTTTCGGCGAAGCCGGTTTAGCGTGGCGATATTCGCCGCAATCCTTCGCGCCTCATCCTTGCAAAGCAGCTTGGCTGCACATCATCGACGGGACAGTTTGCGGCCGGTCTCAAGAGAAACCGGCCGCTGCGGGGATACCCTTTCAGTTAACGGTCGGACGTCACTCGCTGTCGCGCCGTCAGGACTACTTAATCTCCCATGTCGTATTATGAGGAATGTCCATCGCGGTATAGCCGCCCGCCCCAGCCAGCGCAGGCATTGCATTGCACGCAAATGGCTCACTCCCAGTAATCCCCGCATATTTGCCGGTGCCGCCCGTGATGATATGGGTACCGCAACCCATGCTTGGCTGCGACTTGTCGACGTCGCGGGTATCAAAGGTCGAGAAAATCTTATCCCCGTCAGCGTCGGCCAACACACAGGCTCCGTCGATGTATTTCTTGGCGCCTGAGTCAACACTGAGGGCTGTGCAGCGCGCCGACATCTTGTCGAACATCTTTTCTCCCTTGATGTTCTGCGTGGTTCCCACCGCCTCTAGCAAGGTGGCCGTGCCGAGACCGGAGACCTCGAGGCTCTGCACCGGGCGGAAAATGAAGTGAGTCACGTAGGGCGAGGTTCCCTTCTTTTCGATCAGATCGGCTAGGATGATCCCGGGAGCAATCGCCACGAGCGCCCCGGAAAGAATCGCTGTCTTTACAAGTGTCATCATTTGTCGCCTCCCTTATGAGAATTAAGAACATTGCACGCGTGCAGAAACCTTTTACGGATGGCACCCTTCTGAACACTGTGCCGTAAGTCACACCAAATCGACCACGGCGCCGGGAAGCGGCGTTCTGTCACAGCGTTCTGTCAAAATTGGTATCCCCGTAACACGCTACTTTGGCGTGGGGACGACGGATGCACTTTGCCAATTACATCGCGGTGGGTCTTCTGATCGCTTGCATGCTTGGGGCGGCGGCGATGGCCCTCTCGGGAGCCAAGAAGCCTCGCGTTTTGTGATTCTTGATCTTATCCAATGTGAGGTACCCCAATTCTCCTCGGCCTCCCATCACGGCTTTAGCAATAGCTCCGGCAACTTGGCGATATTTGCCGCAATCCGCCTCGCTCTCAATTGCCAAAATCAGGGAGCGCGGCGAGGCCTTCTCCTAGTACCTCTATTGCTCTTTTTTTTTCTTCGCGGTTTGCGGTGGACTGGGCGGCCGTCCCAAGCTCTCCATACGATCTCTCCACCAGCCCACAGCACGAAACCTTCCGGCCACCACTCAAGACGAATTTTGCCAGTCCGATCATCCTCGGCTTCAAACATCTTGATGACGTTCGTACTCATCATGCCAGCTGTTAGTGCTCCCTATCCAAGGGGCCAGGTTTGCTATCAGGATTAAAAACATGCCCCGTCCCGGCGATGCTGGACGTG
>Ga0306923_10004358_pt1 | contig 13537 bp, 15 predicted proteins | sample sta12Can44000108_FD_203841 | JGI IMG/M metagenome (GOLD analysis project Ga0306923, IMG submission 203841) | Lab enrichment of tropical soil microbial communities from Luquillo Experimental Forest, Puerto Rico - statanox.12C.anox.44.000.108 (v2)... | ecosystem: Environmental > Terrestrial >... | reverse complement strand
GAGCTTCGAGCAGTACGCGGCGGCGCAGGACGAGGGGAAGCCCTACTCGTCCTTCGGCTTCTCCCTCGGGAAGAAGCTCGTCTTCCCGAAGCTCGCGAAGACGCTGTCCGACCGCTTCGGCGGCCGGATGCGGCTCTTCATCTCGGGCGGCGCGCCGCTCGCCCCGAAGATCGCCCACTTCTTCCAGCTCGTCGGGATGAACATCCTCGAGGGCTACGGCCTGACCGAGACCTCCGCCGCCACGTTCGTGAACCGGCCCGGCAAGAACCGGATCGGCACGGTCGGGCCGCCCGTGCCGGGCACGCAGGTCCGTATCGCCGAGGACGGAGAGGTCCTCGTGAAGGGCGGCGGCGTCATGAAGCAGTACCACGGGAGGCCGGAGGCGACCGCGGAGGTGCTGAAGGACGGCTGGCTCGCGACGGGCGACATCGGCTTTCTCGACGAGGCCGGGCACCTCAAGATCACCGATCGGAAGAAGGACATCATCGTCACTGCGGGCGGAAAGAACGTCGCCCCCCAGAACCTGGAGAACGAGCTCAAGACCGACCCGCTCATCTCGCAGGTGATGGTGCACGGGGACAAGCGGAAGTTCCTGTCCGCGCTCGTCACGCTGAACGAGGAGAATGCGCGCAAGTGGGCGGCCGAGAACGGTGTCGCGCCGGGGGCGCCGCTCCACGGTGATCCGCGCGTCGTCGCCCGGATCCAGCGGTCGATCGACGCCCTCAACGCGAGGCAGGCGAGCTACTCGAGCATCAAGAAGTTCTTTGTCGTTCCCAACGATTTCACTCAGGAGACGGGCGAGCTCACGCCCACGCTCAAGCTCAAGCGGAAGGTGGTCACGCAGAAGTACCAGTCGCTGCTCGACTCCTTCTACGTGGAGTAGGCGAGCCCCCCACGAGGCGCTCGCGTCGCCCCTGGAGCAGTGCTTAACTACGCACCGCGTTCCGTCACTTCGGGCGTCCGGAAAGGGGCCTGCCGGTCCATGGAAGGCAGCGGTCTGCGGGTCCTCCTCGTCGAGGACGACGACGACAACCGGGAGCTGATGGCGGAGGTGCTCGCCGCGTCCGGGTACGAGGTCCTGTCCGCGGCGAGCGGCCAGGACGGCCTCAGGACGCTCTCGGAGCACTCGGTGGACGTCGTCGTGACGGACGTCGGGATGCCCGGGATGGGCGGGCTGGAGATGGCCAAGGCGGCCAAGGCCATCGCGCCTGCGGTGCCGGTCGTGATCGTCACCGGCTGGGCGGAGCGGGACGACATCACGCGCGCGAGGGGGCGCGAGGTGGACGCGGTGCTCATCAAGCCCGTGGATCCCGACGCGCTCACCGCCGCCGTGAACGACGTCGCGCAGGGGCGGCCGCGCCCTTGAGGAGGCGAGCCCAGCGCGCCGCCCCGGCGCGCGGCCGCTCCCGCGCCGCTCGCTTGACAGCCTTCGCGCACGACAATACGTAAGCGATCCAGCCGATTCGGGAATCGATCGCGGGCGGAGGGCAGCGGCGAATGTCAGTGTCCAGCGTGCAGGAAATCTTCGAGAAGCACATCCCGGCGAAGTTCCAGGCCAAGCCCGACGTCGTCCAGAAGATCAACGCGATCTATCAGTTCAACATCTCCGGCCCGGGCGGCGGGAGCTGGAGCGTCGACTGCACGAAGCCCGGCGGCGCCGTGCAGGCGGGCACCGCGCCGAACCCGAAGTGCACGGTCGTCGCGACCGACGCGGACTTCCTGAACATCGTGAACGGCAAGCTCAACCCGCAGATGGCGTTCATGTCCGGGAAGCTCAAGATCCAGGGCGACATGGGGCTCGCCATGAAGCTCCAGCAGATCCTGTAGCGCGTGCTCCCGCTCGACGGTGTCCGGATCCTCGACCTGACCCGGCTCCTGCCGGGGCCGTTCGCGACGCTCGTCCTCGCCGACCTCGGCGCGGACGTGGTGAAGGTGGAGGACCCCGCGGGCGGTGATTACCTCCGCTCCACGCCGCCGCTCGCCGGCGCGCAGTCCGGCGCGTTCCACGCGCTCAACCGCAACAAGCGCTCCCTCGCGCTCGATCTCCGCCGCCCGGAGGGCGCCGCCGCGTTCCGCCGGCTCGTACGCCGCGCCGACGCCGTCGTGGAGTCCTACCGCCCCGGCGTCCTCGACCGGCTCGGCCTCGGCTACGCGGCGCTCCGGGCGGAGAACCCGCGCGTCGTGCTCTGCTCGATCACCGGCTACGGCCAGGACGGTCCGTACGCCGCCCGCGCCGGGCACGATCTCGACTACTGCGCGATCTCGGGCGTCCTCGCGCTGAACGGTCCGCCGGAGCGGCCCGTGCCGCTCGCCGTGCAGGTCGCCGACGTCGCGGGTGGCGGCTGGCCCGCCGCGGTCGGCGTGCTCGCCGCGCTCCGCCGGCGCGACGCGACGGGCGAGGGCGCCCACGTGGACGTCTCGATGACCGAGGGCGCGCTCGCGCTCCTCTCGATGCCGCTCGCGATGGCGGCCGTGCGCGGGACGCCCCTCGCTCGCGCCCGGGAGCCGCTCGCGGGCGGCTCCGCCTGCTACGACGTCTACCGCACGAGGGACGGCCGGTTCGTCGCGCTCGGCGCGCTCGAGCCGAAGTTCTTCGCGGCGTTCTGCGCGGCGGCGGGGCGGCCGGAGCTGGCCGCGCGCCAGCTCGAGCGGGACGGCGCGGGGCCGCGGGCGGAGCTCGAGGCGCTGTTCGCCGAGCGGACGCGGGCGGAATGGGAGGCGCTCGCGGCGGCGCACGACGTCTGTCTCGCCCCGGTGCTCGAGGGGGACGAGCCGCGCGCGAACCCGCAGCTCGCCGCGCGCGGCGCGTTCGTCGAGGTCGAGACGCCATGGGAGGGCAGGAGCCTCTCCGGCGTCGCGACGCCGGTCCGGTTCCGCGACGCCGAGGCGCCGCGCCGCCCCGCGCCGCGGCTCGGCGAGCACGGCGTCGAGGTCCTCCGCGAGGCGGGCTTCTCGCCGGACGAGATCGACGCGCTCCGCCTCGGCGGCGTTCTCGGCGGGTGAAGCGGCGCGAGCCGCCCCGCACAGGGCGGCGGTCGATCGCCTTGACAGGCGGGCGGTCGTGGTCCAATGCTTCGCCCGATGCGCGCGGTGCTCGCTGCTTGCATGGCGGTGTTCCTGCTCGTCGTCGCGGCGGGCCCGCACGTGCACGCGGGCCCGGACGGCGCCGACGGCTGCGCCGTGTGCGTGGCGCGCCACGCGGACGTCCCGGTCGACGTCACGCCGGACCTCGCGCCGCGCGAGGCCCCCCCGGTCGACGCCGCCCCCGAGCCGGGGCGCTCTCCCGTCACCGGAGCTCCGCTCGGCGCCATCCCTGGACAGTCCCCGCCGCGCGCGTCCTGACGCCGCTCACCCGCGCGGCCGCTCGACGCGGCTGCGTGCATGGACGAGAACGAAGCCAGGAGCCGCGGCGAGCGCCCCGTGCGCGCGCCGAGAGCGCCCACATGAACGACCGTATCGCGGCGACGATCGCCGCCGCCGTCCTCACCTGCTCGCTCCCGGCGCTGGCGCAGGAGCGCGCCGCGCCCACGGAGCAGGGCGCGAAGGGTGAGGCGCAACAGGGCGGCGCGACCGCGCCGCAGCAGAGCACGCAGACGCAGACGCCGGCCCCGGCGCAGCAGGGGCCGGCGAAGCCCGGCGCCGACACCGAGGCTGAGAAGAAGAAGCTCGAGGAGGAGATCAGGCGCGAGCTCGGCGGGGCCGGGGCGGCGCAGCCGCAGCCGCACCTGCACCCGGCGCAGCCGCCCGCGGGCTCGTCACCCGAGACGCCCTCGGCGCCGCAGGGCTCGACCGGCGGGAACCCGATGGCCCGCCTCCTGCTCCTGCCCGACATCAGCGCGATCGGGAGCGCCGGGTTCGCTTACGACAGCTACGACGTCGGCGCCCTCTCACCGCGCACGCAGCCCTTCAGCCCGAGGGCGAAGCCGGAGTTCTACTTCCAGGAGCTCGAGCTCGGGCTTCAGGCGGTGGTCGATCCCTACGTGCGCGCCGACGTGTTCATCTCGTTCGCGCAGGAGGGGGTGTCGGTCGAGGAGGCCTACGTCACGACGCTCTCGCTCCCCGGGGCGTTGCAGATCAAGGCCGGCCAGTTCTTCAGCCCCTTCGGCCGCCAGAACCAGCAGCACCCCCACGTCTGGGAGTTCGTGGACGAGCCGCTCCCGAGAACGCGGCTCGTCGCGCAGGAGGTGCTCTCCGGCCCCGGCGTCGACGTGGCCTGGCTCGCGCCGCTCCCGTGGTTCGCTGAGCTCCACCTCGCGGGCCAGACCACGGTCCCGTATCCGAACGACGTGGCGCAGCTCACCGGGATCGCCCGCGTCATCCAGTACTTCCAGCTCGGCGAGCCCGCGACGCTCGGCCTCGGGTTCTCCGCGGCGCGCCGCCAGGAGCCGGGCGGGGGGGCGTTCCGCGATCTCGGGGTGATCGACGCCTACCTCCGGTTCCGGCCGCTCACCACGCGCGCGTACCTCGCGCTCCAGAGCGAGCTCTACGCCCGCCGCTTCGAGAACGTGCCGGACGTGCCGCAGGTGACGCAGACCGGAGGGTACGTCCAGGCCTTCTGGCGCCAAGACGCGTACCTCGGCTACGGCGTCCGGTACGACTGGGCGCCCTCGGGCGGGAACGCCGCGCCCGGCGCCGAGCGACGCCTCGGCGCCGTCGCCACCTGGTTCGCATCCGAGTTCATGCGTCTCCGCGCCCAGCCTTCGTGGGACCGCCTCCCGGGCGGCCGCGACGGCTTCGAGCTGCTCCTCGCGCTGGAGTTCGCCATCGGGGCGCACGGCGCCCATCCGTTCTAGGAGAATCGTCATGCGCCACCTCATCCTCGGCACCGTCGCGCTCGCGCTGCTCGCCGTCGCCGCGCCTGCCCGCGCTGCGTTCAAGGTCGTCACCACCACCGAGGGGCTCGCCGCGCTGGTGAGGGAGGTCGGCGGCGACCGCGTGCAGGTCGAGAGCCTCTCGAAGGGCGTGCAGGATCCGCACTTCGTCGACGCGAACCCGATGCTCGCTGTGAAGCTCCGGAACGCCGACCTGCTCGTCGACGTCGGCCTCGAGCTCGAGATCGGGTGGCTCCCGCCGCTCGTGAACCAGTCGCGCAACCCCGACATCCAGCCCGGCGGGAAGCGCCGCCTCACGGCCGCCAGCGCGGTGCAGGTGCTCGACGTGCCCCACGAGCACGTGGACCGGAGCCGGGGCGATCTCCACCCCGCGGGGAACCCGCACTTCCTCACCGATCCGCGCCGCGCGCTGGACGTCGCGCGGGCGATCGCGGACAGGCTCGCCGAGCTCGACGGCACGGGCGCGGCTGCGTACGCCCAGCGCTACGCCGCGTTCCGCGGGCGGCTCCAGGGGGACATCGCGCGCTGGGACCAGGCGCTCGCGGCCGCGAAGGGTAAGAAGGTCTTCACGCACCACCGGACGCTCACCTACTTCTTCGACTGGACCGGGATCGTCTCCGCGGGCGAGCTCGAGCCCCGCCCCGGCGTGCCGCCGCCGCCCAGCCACCTCGCCGACCTCGTCGTGCTCGCGAGGCAGGAGGGTGTCCGCGCCGACGTGGTCGAGGACTACTACGACACGCACTCGGACGACGTGGTGGCGAACCACGCCGGGATCAAGGTCGTCCGCGTCCCGGGCGACGTCGGCGGCGAGCCCGGGATCGACTCTTACCCGAAGTACATCGACACGCTGGTCGCGCGCGTCGCGGGGGCGTTCAGATGACTTCGCTCGTCTCGCTCGAGGGCGCTGCGGTGGGGTACGGCGGCCACGCGCTCCTCTCCGGGGTCGATCTCGCCGTCGTCCGCGGCGACTTCCTCGCCATCGTCGGCCCGAACGGCGGGGGGAAGACGACCATCCTGCGGACGCTGCTGGGGGCGCTGCCGGCGGTCGCCGGCCACGTCCGGCGCGACCCCGCGCTCCGGGTCGGCTACGTGCCGCAGCGCGAGCACGTCGACACGATCTGGCCGTTCACGGCGCGCGACGTCGTCATGATGGGGCGCGTGCCGGCGCTCGGTCCGCTCCGCCGCGCCGGGAAGGCGGACGACGAGGCGGCGCGCCGCGCGCTCGCGCGCGTCGGGCTCGAGCGGATCGCGGACGCACCGTACGGCGAGCTCTCCGGCGGGCAGCGGCAGCGGACGCTCATCGCCCGGGCGCTCGCGCCCGACCCGGAGCTCCTCGCGCTCGACGAGCCGACGAACGGCATGGACCCGGCGGCGGAGCTCGCCACGATGGATCTCCTGCACGATCTGCAGGAGGGCGGCGGCCTGGCGATCGTCATGGTCTCGCATCGGCTCGAGGCGGTCGCGAACTACGCGCGCACGCTCGCCTTCGTGGACAAGGACCAGACGCTGTTCCGGGTGGGCCCGCTCGACGCGATGCTGAGGCCCGAGGCGCTCGGGGCGCTCTACGGGCGCGACGTGGCGGTGCGGGAGCTCGACGGGCGGCGGCTCGTCTACCCGGTCGCGCGCGAGACGGAGGGCGCAGCGTGAGCGCGCTCACGGAGTTCGCCGCCGCCCGCGAGATCTGGCAGGTCCCGCTGGCCGCCTCGATCGTCGCGGGCGCGCTGCTCGGCGCCCTGGGCGTGTACGTCGTCCTGCGCCGGACCGTGTTCGTGTCCGCCGCGCTCACGCAGGTGTCGACGTTCGGGCTCGTCGCGACGCTCCTCGTCGAGGAGCACCTGCACATCGAGACGGAGCACCCCGCCGAGCAGCTCGCCGTGGCGATCGTGTTCTCGATCGTCGCGGCGCTGCTCCTCGGCGCGTTCCGCCCGCGGCGCCTGCCGGCCGAGGCCACCGTCGGGGCGACCTGGGTGGTCGCGTCGGCGCTGGTCGTCCTCGGGGCGAGCCGGCTCGTCCACGCCGCCCACGACCTCGGCGGCATCGTGTTCGGGAACGCGGTCGCGGTGCCAGCGAGCGATCTCTGGTTCATCGCCGCGGTCGCGGTCGTCTGCGCCGTCCTCCACGTGGCGTTCGCGAAGGAGCTGGCGTTCACGTCGTTCGACGGCGAGACGGCGCAGGCGGTTGGGATGAACGTGCGGCTCTGGGACGCCGTCCTCTTCCTCACCATCGGCCTCGCCATCCCCGCGACGGCGCGCGCCCTCGGCGCGCTCCCCGTCTTCGCCTTCCTGACGCTCCCCGCCGCCGGGGCGCTCGCGATCGGCGCCGGGTTCCGCCGGGCGTTCGTCCTCGCGGCCGCGCTCGGCGTCGTCGCCGCCGGCGGGGGGTACGTCATCTCCTGGCTCGCCGAGATCCCGACCGGCGCGACGATGGTCGCGCTCGCCGCCGTCCTGGCCGTGCCGGCGGCGTTCCGGCGCCGCTGATCACGATGCCGCGCCGGCCGGTTCGGACGCGTCGTCGTCGACGAGCCCGGTGGTGTCGGTGAGGCCGGGCTCGGCGACGGCCGTCGCGCCGCGGGGGATGTTGACGGTGAAGGTCGTGCCCTCCGTCGCGCTGGACTCGACGTCGATCTCGCCGCCGTGGGCGCGCACGATCTCCCGCGCGATGTAGAGGCCGAGGCCGAGGCCGGTCGAGGTCGCGGATCCCGTGAACGCGTCGAACAGCGTCGGCAGGACCTCGGCGGGGATGGGCGCGCCGAGGTTGTGCACCGACACGCGCGCGAACGAGTCCGTCCTCGAGAGGCGCACGCCGATCGTCGAGCCGCGCCCCGAGTGCTGGCAGGCGTTCGCGAGCAGGTTCGAGAGCACCTGCTCGAGCCGGTCGCGATCCCACTCTCCCGCGCAGGCGCCGTCCACGCGCAGGTCGAAGCGGTGGCCGGGGCAGGCCTGCTCGGCCTCGGCCAGCGCCTGCCGGACGACGTCGCACAGGTCCAGCGGCGCTCGCTCGAGCTGGAGCCCGCGCCCGAGCCGCAGGCGCGACACGTCGAGGAGCTGGGCGACCATGCGCTGCATGCGGCGCGCGCTGCGGTTCACGCGCTCGAGCGGACCGCGCACCCTCGGGTCCTCGACGCGGCGGAGCGCGAGCGCCGTGCCGGCGAGGACCGCGCCGAGCGGGTTGCGGAGATCGTGGCCGACGACGGCGACGAAGAGCTCGGAGAGGCGCACCGCGCGCGCGAGATCCTCGACGATCCGCTCGCGCTGCGCCTCGGCCTCGCGCCGCTGCAGGACCTCGCGGTTCAGCGCGTCGATCTTCTGCGTGAGCAGGGTGAAGTGCCGCGCGCGCTCCGAGGAGAGCCGCAGGACGACGAGCCCGGAGCCTTGCTCGGGGAAGCGCGTGCCGTCGCACGTCAGCCGCTCGCCGCGGCGCCGGTCGATCAGCACGCCCGCGTGCGGCGCCGTCGAGCGCAGGCAGCGGGCGAGGTACTCGCGGACCTCGTCGTCCACCCGGAACAGCTCGCCGAGCGGCTGCCCCTCGAGCTGCCCGGAGGACGTGCCGAAGTGGCGGGCCGCCGCCTCGTTCGCGCCCGCGATGCCCCCGTCGACCGAGACGAGCAAGAGCGGGTCGGGGATCAGCTGGGCGATCGCCTGGAAGGTCGGACGCATCTAGTCCCGGACGAACTCGCGCCCGTCGGCCGCGCGGGCCTCAGCGGAGGGGCGCAGGTAGACGGTGACGCGGCAGCCCGGGTCGCCCCGGGCGATCGCCTGCTCGATGGAGATCTTCGCGTAGCCCACCGTGTCCGCGGCGATGGCGCCGAAGACGTTGGACGTCATCATGCAGAGCGACGGGCGGCCGAGGACCTTGTCGCCGAAGGGGCAGCGGCGGTTGCCGAGGACGATCCGCTCCGGCGTCTCCTCGATCACGAAGAAGTCGCCCTGGATGCGGCGCTTGAGGTCGACGAGGACGGCGGAGAGCTGGCCCGGGTCGAGCCGCTCGACGCCGAGCGCGCGCCGGTACTGGCCGCCGATCTCGTCGCCCATCCGCTCGCCGACGACGGAGACGAACCCCTCCGCGTCGCGGACGCCGACCACCTCCTCGAGCGCGCCCGAGAGGTGGCGCAGCAGCGTGCGCATGAAGTCGTCGCGCTCCAGCTCGATGCGCGCGCTCTCGACCGCGCCGGCTCCGCCGTGCTCGTGTGTCTTGGATTCCACGGCGTGGGGCATAACCACGCGGCGGAAGCGACGCACCTGCGCGGCGGCGATCCCACGCGGGGACGCGGCCGGACAGGCGGCGCGGGTGACGACGAACGGCGTCGCCTCCTATCGGAGGACGAGGGTCGCCGAGTCGAAGTGGCGGCCGCTGCAGCAGGAGCTGAGGAGCTTCGGAGACGCGGTGTCGGTGGTCTTCGTCACGACGATCTCGGAGACCGACGGCGCGCCGGCGCCGCAGACCGCGGTCAGCGCGTCGTCGGCGAGCGGCCGGAGGGGGAGGGCGTTGCGGAGGGGCTTCGTGCGCTTCATCGGACGGTCCTTTCCCGGAGGCTTCGACCGGACGTCTCGTCGTCCGCGGTCCGCCTCGGCTCGATCCATGGACTCGCGACCGCGCCGGATCTGACACCTCCGTGCGCTTCGCCCGCCCGCCCGATCGCCGTCTCCGCGCGGTCGCCGGGGCGCTCCGCGCCGGGCGTAACAAAGCTCTTGACCCGCGGCGGCTAGACCAGTACAACCCCGCTCCGCTTCAACACTTTCCCACCTGACGCGGGGTGGAGCAGCCAGGTAGCTCGTCGGGCTCATAACCCGAAGGTCGCAGGTTCAAATCCTGCCCCCGCAACCACTGAAACCGTAGGCCCCGCCAGCCCTTAGCTGCGCGGGGCCTTCGTGTCTTCGGCGCCTCCCCCGCCGATCTCGTCCAGAACTCGTCCACGCCTCCCGGCCGCCGCCTCAAGGCGCCTTGCGGCCTCGCGGACGTCGTCATCGGCGACGACGTTGTAGCGGTCGAACACGGCCCTCGTGCGCCAACCGCCCATCCGCATCACCACCGACTCGGGGATCTCCGCCCGGCGAGCGCGCGTCGCGAAGGAGCGGCGCAGGTCGTGGATCCAGATGCCGTCTAGCCCGGCGCCCGCGCAGGCCCGCTGCCACGCCTTGCGGACGTCCTGCCACGGGCGCCCGGTCTCGGGGTTCGGGAAGACGAAGGGGCAGCCGAGGCGGCGAGGCATGGCCCGCAGCGCCGCGAGCGCCCGCTCGGTCAGGTGGACGACCCGGTCGTCGTTGCCCTTGGTGGCCTCGGGGTGCAGCCGGACGGTGCCGGATGCGAGGTCGAGGCCGTAGGCGTCGGTGGCGGTGGCCCAGCGCAGGTTCAGCGCCTCGCGCAGCCGCATCCCCGTGTCGAAGAGGACGACGAGGATCGGCCTGAGCGACGGCTCGGCGGCGGCGAGGAGCTTCGCGAACAGATCCTCGTCCACGACGGTCCGGCGGACGTTCGGCTTCCGCAGCAGCTTCACCTTCGCGACCGAGTTCGCGGAGAGCTTCCCGCAGGCGACCGCGTGGTTCAGGACGCGCTTCAGCAGCTCGACCTCCCGGTCGAGCGTCGCGGGGGAGGGGGCGGCGCCCCTCTTCGTCCTCTCGGCCAGCCGGGCCTCGCGGTACGCCTCGATGTCCGCGAGCGTGAGCGACGAGGCGGCGCGGTTGCCCACGTGCGCCGTAACGTGGGCGGCGCGGCCCCGGTCGGTCGCGTGGCTGTCGTTGTCGCGCGCGCTGACGGGCTCGTAGAGCCGCCATGCCTCGGCCACGGACAGGGACGGCGCCCTCGTCTTCGCGGCCTCGCGCTCGGGCAGGTAGCGCCCCTCGAACGCCTCGCTCTTCTTCTTCGCTTCGAGCGCCACAGCCTGCTCTCGCGTCGGGATCTTCCGCTTGCTGAACCGCTTCGCTGTGCCGTCCGGCAGGGTGAGCCAGGTGTTCACCTGCCAGAAGGTCTTGCCGTTGCTGAGTGTGTACTTCGAGATGCCCATGGTCTTCCTTGTCTGTCGGCAGACGGGCATCCGCCCCGATCCTAGCGGACCTGGGTTGCGGCTTCACCGCCCGGCGAGGAAGGCGTCGAGCGCCTTGCGGCTGAACCGCATCTGGCGGCCGATGCGGCGCGATGGCCGCAGCACGCCGCGCCGGACGAGCTGGTAGAGCGACTTCCGGCTCGGAAGCCGCAGGTACACGACCGCCTCATCGCTCGTCATCGCATCGGTCTCGACGCGGCGGACCCCGTCCCCCGCAGCCTTGACCGCGTCGAGCAGCGCCGCTGCGAGATCGCGAGCGGGCACGAGTCCGAGAGCGGCAGCGCGCCGCCGAACCCACTCGTCGAGGCCACCGTCGTGCTCGATCTCGGCGTCCAAGACGTCGCGCCGGTCATCCGGCGGGTCGGGTATCCGCACCCAGCCGTCCGGGGTCCAGAGCAGCACTCGCCAGGCCCGAGCGGCTCGTCGGGCACGGGGCCCGGCACACGGTCGATTTCTTCGGCCCATCTGTCGAGGTTCGATCCGCTCATGCCGGTCCCCGTCGCCGCGCGGCGGTGCGCCTACAGCGCGAGCCACTCGGTCACCTCTCGCAACGCGGCGAGCGCGTCGTTTCGGCGGTTAGGATCGAAGTCGAGGTGCTTGACCATCGCAGCGACCACCTGGAGCCACTGCAGGAGATACTGCTTCGGCGGCCTCTGCATGTCCGGCAGCTGGTCCTCCGACATGGGCTGCATGCGCCACTCCGCGTCGAACGCGCGCCAGTCATCCGCACTCCACTTGTCTGACCGGCGCCAGCGCCCCGGGCTTGCCAGCAAAGCGAATGCCGCGAGGGCGTACTTCTGGAACGCCTGAGCGAGGAGATCCGTGCTCCCGCGCACGGCGTTGTAGCGAGCGACGTCGGGAGGGAGGTGGACGTTGAGGATGTCGTCGTCCCGCGCCAGGAGCCAGTACGTCAGGAGGTATTCTGTCGTCGGTCCCTTACGCGGCATCGGGAGGAGCCTGACGGAACCGGGTCGTTCGGTGTTCATTGCTTGTCGCCTCCGTTTCTGATGAGCCCCTCGTCTCGAACCTCGTAGACGGCGAGCAGGGCGCGCCGTCGCGAGATGCGGAGGAGGTGCGCCAGGAATCCGTCGGGCACGATCGCGCGCGCCGCGTCCGGGCTCGTGGGCGGTTACAGCCGAATGTTCATCGCTTCCTCCTCTTGTTCGTGGTGACTCGTGTGAACCCTGGGACGCTGTCGTCCAGCTCGACGAGCGCGCGTCTCACTCGCTCGCGAGGCATGCGGAGCGTCTGCGCCAGCGCACGCTCTGAGATGTCCGGCGACGCCTTCCACGCCGCGTAGACGGCGCGCAACTCCTCGATGCTGACGGGGTCCTTCGCGTGCTGGAGCTGGTGCCATCGCGAGCGGTGAGACCTGCCGCAGGTCTCCGCGTCCGCGCGCATGTGGTCGAGCGACTTCCCGCACCCAGGGAACTTGCAGATGGCGACCCGCCTTGGATTTGACGCCTTCCGCTGCGTGCTCGCGTTCCTGGCGGGCGTGGAGGGCGTCCGGGGGTCGAGCCCCAGGGCGTCGACCACGCGGTCCCAGAGCGGCGCCAGGACGCCGGACGGGAACACCCGCTCCCCGAGCGGCTGGCCGTCGTAGTTCTTCACGAGCGCGTAGTTCAGGACGTTGGAGACATGCTTGCGCAAGCTCGGCTTCTCGGACTCGACCCAGGACTCGGCCGAGACCCTGATGTGCTTGATGCGCTGCTGCTTCGGGTCCGCGTGCGTCAGTCCGACCCACTCGCCGATGACCGCCTCGCCGTGCTCGCCGTCGTCCGCGAGCACGAGGCCGTGGAGATGAGCGTGGCAAGCGTCGTCTTCCGCGCGCTTCTTGCGGCTGAGGACGAACACCGCACCCTGCCCAGCGACGTCCGCGATGCGCGCCGCGACCTCCTTCGCCGCAGCGACGATGTCCGTCGTCGGGCTTGCGATGGTGAGCTTACTGACCGAGTAGAGCCGGAGCGGCCCCCTCCGACCCTCGCCGTCAACGGACGCAAGGTGGTCCAGAACGAGATCCGTGAGGCGGTCAGTCGCGAGGCGTTCCGCGCCAGCACAGGAGCCGGAGCGCGCATCGCGTTCAGCGCGGCTGCCCTTCAGCTCGGGCTCTTCATGCATCTCATGCTCTAGCAAGAAGGCGGTGCCGCCCTGGGACGCGCTGGATTGGACGCTAACGCCGCGAGAGCCAGACGGATTCACCGCCCTAGCGGCGTCATCTGGCTTTGATGGCTTTGATGGCTTCGACGTCATCCATGTCCTTGCGCCGGGCTGGGAACGCAACGAGGGCATCGCTGAAGAGCGGCGCTCTCGTTGTGTCCCAGCATGGCTATTTCCCAGTGGGCTCGACCGTCGGGTGGCTCGCCGTGACGCTCGCGCACGTCGGCGACGGCGACGGATCGCCGTTCACGATGCGCGGCCACTCTGCGTGGAGGACGTCGTGCAGTGGCGTGTTCCGCTTGGGCGCGGGCAGCCGGAGGTCGGCGGCAGGATTGGAGGTCACGAGCCCCTGCCGCCGCGCCTCTGCGAACACGGCGCGCAGCGCAGCGATGATGTTGTTGTGCGCGTTGCAGGTGCTCGTGTCGATGCTGCCGGTCCTCGCCATTCCCAGCATCCGGTGCTGGATGATCTCGGGCGTGAACTGCTCCAGCGACAGCGCCGCGACCTG
>Ga0306923_10004356_pt1 | contig 13542 bp, 8 predicted proteins | sample sta12Can44000108_FD_203841 | JGI IMG/M metagenome (GOLD analysis project Ga0306923, IMG submission 203841) | Lab enrichment of tropical soil microbial communities from Luquillo Experimental Forest, Puerto Rico - statanox.12C.anox.44.000.108 (v2)... | ecosystem: Environmental > Terrestrial > Soil... | reverse complement strand
GCAACCTTCCGCGACTGCCCGGTCTCGGCGTTGCGGATGGTGACGCTCTCCAGATGCTCGCCGCCTTCCAGTGCCGTGACCTCAGAGTTGTACTCGATCGTGATACCCGGGTCAGCCTCGAGACGGCTGGTGAGATAGCTCGACATCGAAGCGGCGAGCGAGGAACCCCGCACCAACACACGGACGCGGCGCGCATAGCGGGACAGGAACATCGCAGCCTGGCCGGCAGAATTGCCGCCCCCAATGATTACGGCCTCGGTGTCCTTAGCATATCGAGCCTCCATCTCGGTGGCCGAATAGTACACGCCCGAGCCCTCGAAATCGGCGAGTCGTTCCAGCGGAAGCCGCCGATACTGCACTCCGCTCGCGACTACGATTGCACTGGCACGGACGCGCTGGCCATTCTCGAAGGCGGCGCAGAAGGCACCGTTCTCTTGCGCCTCCAGCGTCGTGACTCGGCGCGGTATGGCAAATCGGGCGCCGAACTTCATGGCCTGCACCTGGCCACGCCACAAGAGATCCGCGCCAGAGATGCCGGTTGGAAATCCCATGTAGTTCTCGATTCGGCTCGACGTTCCCGCCTGACCTCCCAAAACGATGTCCTCGACGACCAGCGCGCGTAGACCCTCGGCGCCGGCGTAAACGGCCGCCGCCACGCCGGCCGGTCCCCCACCGACGATCAGCACGTCGAAATGCTCGTCGCCGCTGAAGTCGATGTTGAGCCCGAGGAGCCGCGCTATCTTATCCGGCGTCGGATCCGTGATCGGTACTTTGTTGCCGAAGATAACCGCAGGAGTTCTGGCATCGATTGCGCAACTCTTAGCCGATGCCTCGGCTTCCGGGCTGTGGAGGGGCACCGATGCGTAAGGTAACCGATTGCGGCTTGCGAACTCAGCGATGCGACGCACGTTGCGATCGGCCTCCTCGCCTATGAGGTAGAGGCCGCTGCGGCGCTCGTCGAGTTGCGCGCGGCGTCGGGCCGCAAACACGGTGATGATGAGGTCCGACATCTCGGGGATCTGCGACATGAGCGTGAGGAAGGTCTCGCGCGGTACTTCGATTACTCGCGTATCGACTACCGTGCGCAGCGGAAAGGAGGCGGTACCGCCGTACAGCAGGCTGATCTCCCCCATAAACTGAGTTGGCCCAAGGGTCGACGGATAAAGGCGCTCGCCGGTGAACGGATTGACGACTTCAATCTCGCCCTCCTCGACGTACACGAAGCGGTTCGCCTTTTCGCCCGGCTGGGCCATGATCGTGCCCTTGGGATACGTCACTACCTTCCCCGCCGCCCGCAATGCCTCAACATGCGAGGGAGAAAGTGGTGTCCGTATCATCTGGCGCAGATCTTCGCCTATCGTCTCCATCAAGCGCACTCCGCCGTCGGCATGCCGGCCGAGCTTGTCATAGGTAAGGGAGAGGCACCACTGATTTCCCCAGTCATCGGGCTCGCTCTCACACGACGTACGGGCGCGAAGTCACTGGCGCGCCCTCGCGATGCGCTCGATTCTCTTGAGAACGTCCTCGACGTCCCCTACTCGGGTCCGCGGATTCATCACGACCAGCCGCAACACCCTGCGAGCGTCGAGTACGGTAGAACTGATATAGCCGTAGCCGCTCTCATTCAGTTCTTCCTTGATCTGCCAGTGGATCCGGTCGGAGTCTTTGCCGACTTGATTGCGAAGCCGAAAGCACAAGATGTTCGAATGGGGTTGGTGCACGGGCTCAAGAATCCTTGATTGAGCGCAGTAGCGAAACGCTGCGGCACAGACAACGCACGTGTGCGTGACCAACGCATCCCAAATTCGCGCTCCATGGATCTGCCACACGAGCCAGATCTTCAGTGCATCGAATCGCTGTGAACAAGCCATCGTCAACTGTCCGATATCGGGCCAGTGCCGCCGCTCGGCGGCGAACAGATAAGGCGCCCGTTCTGCCAAGGGCTGCGCCAACAGCGACCCATCACGCACCAGCACCCCGGCTCCACTTAGCGGCATGAACATCATCTTGTGCGGATCGAATGCCAGCGAGTCCGCCGAGCCTATGCCCTTGACCCTTCGGCGCAGCCGCCGGCTGAATGCAAGTGCGGCGCCGTGAGCTGCATCCACGTGGAACCAAGCGCCCTGCCGCGTGGCTTCCCGGCGAAGCGCATCGATATCATCAAAGCTGCCCGTCGGAGTGGACCCAGCTGAGCCGACCAGCACGAACCTCCGAAAGCCGGCCTTTCGTGCCCTTACGAAGAGCTCCGGGACTCGTTCGACATCCATGCGGAATTCGTGATCCACAGGGACGCTAAACACCGCGTCGCCTCCCATACCCAAGATCGCCGCCGCCCGCGCAATCGAATAATGGACCTGAGCGCCAACGATTACCGCAATTCGCGAGGCTGCAACCGCCCGCCGTGGCGACTTAAGCGCCTCTCGCGCTGCAAGCAACGCGGTCAGGTTTCCGAACGCTCCTCCGGGAACCAACGTTCCCTCAGCAGTACGCGGGCAGCCAAACAGTCGCTTGAATCGAGCCATCAGCTGCCGATCGATTGCGGTCGCGATCGGCGACATTTCCCAGACCGCGAGGCTCTGATTCATGGCGGCCACCACGGACTCGATCAGCGCCGCCATCGGAATCGGCGCCGCCACCTGTTGAGCCAGGTATCGCGGGTGTGCCAGGCGCAGACTCAATCGCCGAATCTGCTGCGCCAATCGCGCCGCGTTCTTGCTTCGTGCAGCGCCCCGAAGGAAATGGGACGCAAGCGTCGCGGATCGAGGCTGACGCACAGCGCCGCCTCTCTCGAGCAGCGCGCCCACGGCAATCTCGGCGAACTGCCGTGCGACCTTTCTGGTCGCAGCAACATCCCAGAGTGTCTCGATGACGGATTCGTCTGATGCGAGTGCGCGCTTCATAGTTAACCGTTGGCGGGACTGGCCATACGACCGAGACTCGACGAGACAAATGGAGTGTCTCGCACGGATTCGAAGCGCCCCCCATCCGATGTCATTGCCGCTGAATCTTGTGCGATTAGCGGGAGGATGCCTTGAGGAGCCCGTCTCAAGCAACGCGATTAGCCAGGCGTCCGCACCTTCGGCCTCTCCGCCTGGCTCGAATGCCAGTAGGTACTAATCGCGATGTCTGGCCGGCATTTCACGCGTAGATTCCCGCCCTGACGATTCGCTTACCGGGATCTTCTGACAGGATAACGGGAAGGAAATTCGTTCGAAGCCTCATTCCCGGGCCTCCCCTGAGAGTCTGAGGCTTCGTTATTTATCGACGCCGGGCGAGTCGCGGCCGGGACCTCGCACGTACCGACGCGGAGACGCCGCCTGCCGATGGGCGGCGTTTTCCGCCTCCGCGAAGCTCGGCGTTAAGCGGCCCTTAAGCATCTGCCTTCATTCTTCCCGACCGCGCCGGCGGCTGAAGCCGTTTCCGTCGGCGCCCTTGGGGCCGGCAAATCCGGCCCTGTTTTCCGGCACGCCGCTGCAGATTCTCATTCGCCAGATTCAGTGCCGTACCTGGTTGTCCATGGTAGATAAAAGTAGACACGAGAACCCACCCCGGTGGCCGCCTCAGCGGCGTGTGCCCTGGGTGGATAGATTGCGGTGCGCGGTCGCGGCGCGGATGCCCTATGTGCTCGTAACGGCGATCGTGTGTGCCCTCATCGCGTGGTACGCCTATCAAAGGCTCATCCACTAACGGCCAGCTGCCGGTACTGCACCTGAGCGCCGCCTTCGGGGCGGGCTTTTGGTGTCTATTTGACCGTATAAGGTGCCTATTTGACCGTATAAGCGGGGCTGCGATATGCATGACCCGATATTTCGACAGCGCCCCGAAATGAACTGATCAAGGAAGTCAGCATGGGTCAACCTTTTGCTTTTGTAGCGACATGTCCAACCTGCAAGCGCGCGCAACTACAGAATGCGTTTACTCGCGCAGCACTCGCACGATTGCTTGATGGCGGATACCCGGTCGAAGGGTATTGCACCGTCTGCGATGAGTTCTGGACCATCGGCATTCAAAAGAGAGTCGAGATCATCGAAACGATTGCGACGACTGCCGTGTCCTGATGGGGCCGTTAGCCGGTACCCGCCGACCGCTGCGCCGCGTCGATGCGTGCGCGCCATTGCCGCGCTTCGTGCGTAGCCCGCACCTCAGGCACGAGGCGATCAATCAACGCGGAGCCCTCATGCAACAGCGCGACCCGCTTCGCAGGATCCGTAAGCGCCTCTACATAAAGCGCCGCCGCGAGCTCCTTCGGCTGCCATCGATCACCGCGATTGCGTGCCGCGAGCTCCCGCTGCCAGCTGACGACCGGAGCAATGGTGCGTGCCGCATCGCTGAGGTGGCCCTGATGGGCCTGGGCCATCGCAAGCCAGGTAAGCACATCGTTGAGCTGACGGCGGTCATCCATCGCGCTGACGCCGGCGGACCTGCGAGCCTCCGCCGCCTTGGCGAGTGACTGCTCAGCGGCGGCGAACTCGCCGGAGCCAGCCTCGGCGCGGCCGAGGGAGCTGTAAGCAAAGTAGAGCTCGAGTGTCTTCCGGGACTGCAACTCACCGCGCGCATTGAGCGCCTCGAGCTCCTGTATGGTCTCGCCTGCAGCCTTTCTCGCCGCTGGCAGGTCATCGAGCTCCACGGCGGCAAATGCCTCACCGAGCTTCCGCCAGCCATCGGCAATGATCATGGCGTGACTGCCAGCACCTTCCTGCTGGCGCAGCTTCGCGCTCACCGCCGCACCTCCGTTGAGCGTAGCCTTCGCGAGTGCCGCGTCACCGGCGGCAGCTGCAAAGTAGGCAACGCCTGACACGGTTCCGAAATAGTTGATGATGAAACTGGCACCTCCGGTCGTCGGCGAATAGTCGAGCTCCTTCTGGCGGTAAGTCAGGGACTTGCGCAGCTGTCCGCTGGACCAGAGCAAACTCGCGAGCTGACCTTCGGCGACGCTCAGGTTGTTGCGGGTGGTAACGTTGTTCGGATCGAGCTTCAGCAATGTGAGCGACACCTGCTCCTGGCGCAGCGCGTGTTGCCAGGCAGCCTGAGGATCGAGATGCTCGTCGGCGGCTATCGACACCAGCATCCCCGTCAGGAGCTGCTCCGCGTGCAGGGCCAGGCGATAGCCGGGGCGCCGCTCCAGCACCTGGTCCGCCACCGCCAGGGAGTCTTCGCTGACCCGCTGTGCTTCATCGTACTGCCCGAGCCCTTCCAGCGCGGTTGCCATCCAGCCGCCAGCCTCGGCGTAGTAAGCGCCCATGTCGAGGTCGCGCAAGTCGCGCGCACCCAGCTCCGCCGCGATCTGCCTCACTTCCCGCTCGGTAGTGACGGCATCCTCGCGATGGTCTGCTCTGGCCTGCTCGAAACCGATCCGGTACGCGATCTGTACGTACGCGCGGCGCGCCGCCGCCGAGGGGGCCGCGCCGGCCATGAGGGGGCGCAACAGCTCGACCGCACGTCGATTGGTCGGCAGGTCCGAGGGGTCACTGTGGCTCTCGAGCACGCGCCCTTTGGCGGCATAGGCGAGTGCCAGTGCAATGGTGCTGGCCTCGGAGCGATCGCCTGAGTTACGCAGGCCGTTGAGGAGCTGCACCGCTTCATCGGCATTGGCGCCCGCGATATCGAGCTGACCGAGCGTGCGCAGCGCACGCGAGTGGTTGATGAGCGCCAGAGCACCATTGCGGATGCTCTCGGTTCCCCGAAGCGCCGGCGGGAGGCCGTGAAAGTAGTCGATCTGGCGCTGCGAGAACTCCGCCAGCACCTCGAGGCGCCCGAAGCTCTCGAGCTCGCGCGCAAAGTCATCGCTCAGGTAACCGAGCAGGTGCTCGGCCTGCCCGCGGGCCTGCTCGGCGAGTGCGCGCGTCTGCTGGGCTTCGTGCTCGGCGCGCCGCGCATGCTGGCGACTGAAGTAAGCCGCCAGCGCCGCGACGACCGCCAGCGCCGCGAGTACCGTACAGGCGCCCGCGATCTGCCGCGCCCGGACCGCCGCGCGACGCGCTTTGAGCTCGCGCTCCTTCTGCTCGGCGAGCAGCCTTTCGGTGGCCTCACGCGCCTCGCGCTCGTGGCGCCGGTCGCGGCTCGCCGTCACTACGCCACAGAGCACATCGTGAGTGAGCTCGACGCGCCGCACATCGAGTCGTTCCTCGATGCGCAGCAGACGGCGGTTTACCAGCACTGCGAGCGTGTCAGGCGCGGCACCGGCGTCGGCGAAACGCTTGACGAGACTTTCCTCGGCGACGTTCTCGCGGAAGCCGGAGTCCGTGAGGAGCTCATCCTCGATGATGCGGCGCACGGCGGCAGGCTGATCCGCAAGCGCCCGCTCATAGAAATTGCTGAGAATCGAAGCATGCGATCCGGCCAGCAGGTCGAGTGAGATCTCCTTGCGTCCCTGCGCGATACGCGCGTCGTTCAGCTCGCGGCAGATCAGGCTCAGAAGCGAGGGCTCCACCACTGCGTTGGCGAGCTCGGCGCCGCCCGCCACGAAGCGCACGATCGCCTCGGCCACTTCCTGGGTGACCAGGCCCTTGCCCGGTTCCAGCACCGCGGCGAGTGCCTGCGTACCGGTCATCGGCGCGAGCCGCAGTCGATTCTGTGAAATGCTCGGTATCGCCTGCTTGAGTCCCTCGAGCGGAGCCAGGTAGTCCTCGCGCAGCGCGATCAACACGCGGTAGTCGCTGCGCGCAAAGTCGAAGCGCTCGGCGGCCGACTCGTCCTCCTCGAGCTTCGCCTCGAACTCCTTTGGCGGGCGGTTCTCGACGAGGTCGGCAAGCTCGGCGATAAAGCGCGCGGCGCGTGCGCGGCCGAAATCATCGCTCTGCGCCAGCGTGAAGATTTCCTCGAACTGATCGAAGATCAGCAGCGGAATCAGTGTACGGCCCGACTCATCGCGCAGCACGTCATCGCGATGGTGCAGGAACTCCCACAGCGACTCCCCTTCGACCGCCACCCCCGCCTGGGTCCACTCTCCCGAGCGTCGGGCGTTGAGGAGGATCGCCCGCTTGATCTGTTCGGCGGGCTCAGGCGTCCCCCTGCTGTAATCGATACGCACGTACACCGGGCAGTACCCTTGTCCGCGCAGCCGCGGCACGAGCCCGGCGCGCAAGATCGAGGTCTTGCCGAGCCCCGACTGGCCAAAGAGCACGGTGAGCAACTTACGCTGCACGCGACGCGCGAGCTCCTCTACCTCCTCGTCGCGGCCAAAGAAGTACCGGCGCGTCTCCTCCGTGAAGGATGCGAGCCCGAGCCAGGGATTACTTTCATCGACCGTGGCGGTTCCCTGCGCGGCCGAGAGTTCGCGAAGCGCGGCGTTCATCGGCCACGCGCCTGCATGAAGTCGGCGAGGCGTGCGGCGAAGTCGGGCGTCACCTGACCGCCTTCGAGCTGCGTAAAGTGCAGGGCCTTGAATTTGTCTGGCACCAGCGCCTCGGCGGCGGTCGTTGAGTCGATGCTCACCGGCAGGATAAACAGCGCGCCGTCGGCCATGTTGCGCACGCGATCGATGGCGTAACTCCATTCGCGCCGGAAATAGCCCTCGAGGCGGCGCTGGGTGGTGGCGGAGACCACCGGAATGAAGTAGGAGCAACGCATGATGTTGCGTTGTATCTTGCGGTCATAATCGTCGCCGACCTCGAGTCGGTCGATGTCGAACCAGGTCGTGATGCCGGCCGCCTCGAGCCCCGCTTTGAGCTGTTGCACCGCCGGCAGATCCTCGCGCGCATAGCTGACAAACACGGCGTTGTCTGGCATCTCGCGCGCCGGCGGCAGGAAGCGCGCCGGAATCGGGCTGGCGACCGCGGCCGGCTTGCGGCGAGCCTGCCATCTGGTGTGCAGCTCCTCGACGAAGCGCTCGGCTCCAACATAGATCCGGGTGCGCACGCTCACCTGCTGCAGAAAAGCGACGAGGCGGTCATCTTCGCTGCTGTGATTGTCCGCCAGCACTTCCCCGACGTCGCGCGGGTCGGAGAGGCGCTGGCGCTTGGCCATGCGCAGGAACAGCCGCGCCAGCCAATTGGTGAAATTACTGCCGATGAACAGCAGATGATTGTGCTCGAGCTCGTGAAAGAGCTTCTCCGGCACGAGGTGCTCACTCTGCAACGCACAGATGAACTCGAGCAGGTCTTCATCCGAGATCACGTACGTCGGAGACGCCGCGAGCTTCCCGAACAGGTGATACACGATGGGCCGTTGCAGCCGGTCGCGCGTGGACGGCAGGTCGACCACGCGGTTGGGGGCATAGGACAGCACGTCGGTCGATGCGGCTCCGCCGAAGCGCTCGAGATTGATCGCGGCCTCAAGCAGCGAGTCGGCGGTAGTGGATACGAATAGATCGAAGTCAGTGATCGCCGCGAGGTGTCGCAGTGCAGTCGGTGGCGAGAAGGTCGCATCCCTTATGACACTGCGGAGGCGCACGTACGCTTCCTCCCGCCGGCCGCGCGCGGCGAGGAACAGACATACTACGTCGTTAAGCGTGAACGGCTCGGGCAATTCGGCCGTGTTGACGTTGAGCCGTGCGGCGAGTCTCTCGGCCGCCCACTCGAACAGTAGCCGCGGGCCGCGCTCGGTCGTGACCATGAGGAGCTCGGGTCCCACGATCGGGATGACGCGGCGCTCCTCGATAAAGCTCAGAAGGTCTTCCCACGCATCATCATCGAGCGTGGTATTTGCCAGGGTCGCGGCCGACACGGCACTCATGTCGAAGCCCGCTTGCGTTTGGTCACCGGCCTCCAGCGAGCCGCGAAAGTGCGGCAACTGTTCTGCAACGCTTCCCCCGGTCCGACGCTGACCATGCCAAGCCGGCGGGCCTGCGGCGCCGCCGCTTAATTCTTTTGCCGTCGTACGAGTGTGCCGGAACGGCACAGTCGGCGCAATTGAGCGGCTCTAAGCCATGAGCCGGCCGTCAGCCAGTATTGATCCAAACCACTTTAGGCTCGGTGAAATTTTCGATAGCGACGTCACCGTGCTCGCGCCCGAACCCGGAGTCCCGATTTCCGCCCCAGGGCAGCCTCACGTCCGTCGGGCCGAAGGTATTTACCCACACCGTGCCGGCCTTCACACGCTTCACCATCCGATGCACACGAGCGATGTCAGCGCTCCAGACCCCCGCAGCGAGGCTGTAGGGCGTGCCGTTCGCGAGTCGAATGGCATCCTCCTCATCCGTGAAGCGAATGACGGAGGCAACTGGACCGAAGATCTCTTCCTGCGAGATGCGCATCGCGTGCTCGACTTCGGCGAACACGGCGGGAATCACGAAGAAGCCCGTGTCCCCGAGGCGCGTGCCGCCGGTGGCGAGACGCGCGCCTTCGCGCTTGCCGATCTCGATGTAGTCGAGCACCCGCTTCATCTGCACTGCAGAGACCAACGGTCCCATCGAGGTAGCCGCATCTCTCGGATCGCCGACACGGATCGCCTGGGCGCGGGCGACGAGTCGCTCCACGACCTCATCGTAAATGTCGGCGTGAGCGAGAATCCTCGAGCCCGCCGAGCACACCTGGCCGCTGTTGAAGAAGATACCGGAAGCGGCCGCCTTCACCGCCGCCTCGAGATCCGCATCGGGAAAGACGATGTTGGCCGACTTGCCGCCGAGCTCCAACGTGACGCGCTTGAGATTGCCGGCGGCGGCGCGAAGGATCTGGCGTCCGACCGCGGGCGATCCCGTAAAGGTAATCTTGTCGATGTCCGGATGATCGACCAGCGCGGCGCCGGCGGTTTTTCCGAACCCCGGAACCACGTTCAACACGCCGGGAGGCATTCCCGCCTCGAGCGCCAGCTCTCCAATCCGCAGCGCGGTGAGGGGCGTGAGTTCCGCGGGCTTGAGGACCACGGTGCAGCCGCAGGCGAGCGCCGGCGCCAACTTCCACATGCCGATCATGAGCGGGAAGTTCCACGGGATGATGGCGCCCACCACGCCAACGGGCTCACGCACGGTGTAGGTCAACGCGTCCGGGCGCGCCGGGATCAATTGACCGTTGATCTTGTCGGCCCAGCCGGCGTAGTAAGTCACGGTGTCGAGCACCGCGGGCAGATCCTGGCGGCGGATGGCAGAGACGGGCTTGCCTGAGTCGAGGCTCTCGAGCTCGATGAGTGCGTCCTGATTCGCTCGAATGAGCTCGGCGAGCCGCAGCAGTATTCGACCGCGTTCCGCGGCGCGCATCTGGCCCCACGCTCCGTTCAGTGCTGTACGCGCGGCGGCGACCGCGGCATCGATGTCGGCGGCGCCCGCCTCGGCCACCTCTGCAATGACTTCCTCGGTCGATGGATTCACGGTCTGGAAATAGCGTCCGGAGCGAGCTGACCGCCAGCGCCCTCCGATAAGCAGGCCCTCTCGCGAAATCGTACTTCTCAGTGCTAATTCCATGCTCATAACCTATGTCCTCTAATGCATATATAGGCGCCGGGAGCACCCGTTCGAGTGCAAGACTAGACGAAGAGCCCAGATGCGAGGAATATGTGGTCCACAGCCAATTTACTCAAGCTTGGAATATGAACTCAAGACCCAGACTCGGGCGGCAGGCTTATGCATCAACGTGCATAGGTGGAGGGCGCCCGTGCGAACCTATCGGGGCATTCCATGTTTCGGATTGAGATCGAGCCCGTCTGGCGCTTTAAGCGCGAATCGGACGGTGCGTCCTTGCAGTTGATGCTGGATTTTCTGAATGAGATCCGCGCGACCGGCAAAATGACGAGCGCGGCGGGACGTGCACAACTGTCCTACCGACACGGGTGGAACCTCACCGAGAAATGGGCCGACTTCTTTGGTGCTCCACTCGTCGAGCGCCAGCAGGGCCTGGGAACTCGTCTGACCCCGCTGGGTGAAAAGATAGTGTGGGCGGGACAGCGTTTGCAGGCGCGCCTGAAGCCGCAGCTGCAGAATCTCGCGCAGGAGCTCGAAACCGAGCTCAATGAGACGCTCTCTCAGGGCGCGAAAATTGTGCGCGTCCACGCGAGCCACGGGTTCGCCGTCTCAAAGTTGCGCGAGCTCTTGAGCCGCGAGACCGACCTCACGCTGGATCTGCGCTACGTCAGCAATCAGAACTCCCTGGTCTCACTCGCCCACGGAGGGTGTGAACTGGCGGGCGTGCATCTTCCGCAGGGCGAGCTGCGCGCCAAGGCGGTGGCCGCCACGCGGCAGTGGCTCAATCCAAGCGAGCACCGGGTCATCGGGTTCGTGACGCGCGAGATGGGGTTGATGGTGAAGCGAGGCAACCCGCTTGCGATCGCCTCCCTCGAGCGGTTGCTCGACCCCAAGGTCCGATTCGTCAATCGCGACCCGGATTCCGGTACCCGTCGGCTGTTCGATCAGCTCGTGGAGCAGAGGGGACTCAATCAGACGCTCATCAATGGCTATGAGCGCCTCGAATTCACGCACGCCGCGGTGGCGGCTTACGTGGCAAGCGGTATGGCCGACGCGAGCTTCGGGGTCGAAGCCGCGGCACGGCAGTTCGATCTGGACTTTGTGCGGCTCGTAACCGAGGACTACATCTTCGTCAGCACCAAGCCCATCCTTGAAAAGAACAGCGCCGTGCAGCGCGTACTGGCGATCATGCGCAGTGAGGAATTTCACAAGGCAATCGCCGAGCTGCCGGGCTATGCGATCAAGGATTCGGGACAGGTGAAGACTCTGCGCGAGGCACTCCGATCTGGTCGGGAGAGCGGCGACGCCAAAGGACAGGCGAGAACAGGTTCTGGAGGCTAGGGTCGGAATCGAAGCTCCAACACCGCAGCGGTTTCGGCAGCGGCGTCAGCGGCGGAACTGCGATTGGCTCGCGCTCCGGGGTTGACAATGCCGAGCCCGGCCGGCAATAGTTCGAAATCGTCCACTCGTTAATCGAATGCGAAGGTTCGTTAGCGTGCCAGCGCGTCAACAGGTCAGCCGCAAAGTCAGCCCGCAGAAGCACGACCCGATGTTCAATCAATCGGTCGAAAAGGCATTTGCGGTACTGCGCGCCTTCGATGTCGGCAAGAGCGCTCTCAATCTGGCGGAGATCGCCACCGCGGCCCGCATCACTCAAAGTTCAGCGCTGCGCTCGATCCACACCCTGGTAGCTCTCGGCTACCTCGTCAGGAACGATCACCTGCACGGCTGGGTTCTCTCTCCGCGCACGCTGACTATTGGCTATCCCTACCTCGCCAGCCACGCCGTCATCGAGCTCGCGACCGTCCATCTCGTTAATCTCAACCAGGCGTGCGGTGAGTCCGTGAGCCTGTCGGAGCCCGACGGCACCGAGATGGTGTTCATCGCGCGTTTCGCGAGCCAGAAGCCCTTCGTCATCCACATGCCGGTGGGCAGGCGGCTGCCGATGTACTGCACTTCCGCGGGCCGAGCCTATCTGTCAACACTGCCACGCGACGAAGTCCGCGAGGTGTTGCGGAGTTCGACACTGCGCGCTTTGACGCCGCATACCCTGACGCAGATCCCTCAAATCCTCGAGATCATCGACAGTGCGCGCGAACTCGGCTACGCCTGGGCGAGCGAGGAATGCTATCGCGGCGACCTGACGATCGGGGCGCCGATTCTCGGAGCTAACGGCCGGGCCATCGCTGCCGTCAACATCTCCGGGCCGACCAGTCGCTGGACCTCCCCCGACCTGCGTGCGCGCCTGACGCCATTGCTTCTCGAGACGGCACGTGCCGCCTCTGGCAATGTAGCGGCGGCGACTCGAATCCAAAGTACCCGCTGAGATCTTTGGCCGGACGAGCCACCCGATAGCCGCCGCCAAATTTGACGCTCGAGCTCTCCTGGGGGTAGAGTTCGGTCGTCTCTCCGAATGCAATACTTCGATAATCGAAGTATTCGGCGCGAGGTTCGGGGTCGTTCAGTGGCTACCATCGGCCACCATCGCGCGAAACGACCTGACAGTCCGGTCACGCCGCTGCACTGCGGCGCCTGCCGGCGCAAACGGGAGGCTCACATGGCAGAGCGGAGCCGAATGGCCATCGGTGTTCTCGTGGTAGGCGCTGAACCCGGCGTTCCCCATGACTGCTCCGAAATCGATTCTTTTGAAATCCGCCGCAGCGCGCGGTTATCAGAAAAGCTCTTGCGCCCTCGAAAGCCGTCTCATCCGCATGAAGCACGTGACGGCTTGATCGCCCTCGGCAGCAAGTGGTGTGCCGAACGGCGCAGCGCCAGGCTCGTAGCGGCTTCCATCGATTGGCGCGTAAGACAAGGCCGTCGTCAGTCCGAAAAGCACTAAGAGCGTTCCGCTACATCAGAAGGTCGTGATCTCAATCACTGAGGCTGGCATTCCGTGAACTTCGTTGCAAACGCGCCTTTTCGTCTCGGGCAGTGGCGAATTGATCCGGCCCTCGGTGAGATTTCCAGCGAAGGTACAACCGTTAAGCTCGAGCCGCGCGCGATGCGCCTCTTGGTCTGCCTGGCCGAGGAAGCCGGCGAAGTTGTCAGTGTCAATCAACTGCTTGACACAGTCTGGAAGGACGTCGTTGTTACCAAGTATTCCGTTTACCAAGCCGTTGGGGTCCTGCGTCGGGTGCTCGCGGACGATCCAAAGGATCCCACCTACATCGCGAACGTGCCTCGGCGGGGTTACCGACTCCTCGCAACAG
>Ga0306923_10004352_pt1 | contig 13550 bp, 7 predicted proteins | sample sta12Can44000108_FD_203841 | JGI IMG/M metagenome (GOLD analysis project Ga0306923, IMG submission 203841) | Lab enrichment of tropical soil microbial communities from Luquillo Experimental Forest, Puerto Rico - statanox.12C.anox.44.000.108 (v2)... | ecosystem: Environmental > Terrestrial > Soil... | reverse complement strand
TGCATTCGTGGTGAGAACACGCATCTGGTCATCGAGCTTCTTGATGTCCTCATGTGTCGCGAGATCTAGCTGCCCCGGTCTGCGGTAGACGCTAGGTAGACTGAGGACGTTTCACGAGAAAGTCGCCGTATCGTGGTATCGCTAAAAGCCGCATGTTTACTGGGGAAAGGTGGTGAGCGCGGAAGGAATCGAACCTCAACCTACAGATTCCGGATCAATAACCTACAAATCAACGGTTTCGCGAGCAACGCCCCAGCGCGTGAGTCACCGCTACCACCGCTCCGTGTCCAGATCGACGGCGCGCTCGGCCTTGTGTGCCAGGTGGGTGCGCCCATCCTTCATCTTCGCAATCCGCGCATCTCCAACTGAGGGGCTCTTCCCTTCCTCGTTAAAGTGCTACGAACTTACCAAGAGTGGACGCCAGCAACTCGAAGTTGAACAGGATGCCTCGAAGCGACTGACCATCGCTGTGTCCCAGGTTCTGGAGACCACTTAAACGAGGCGCGTCATGTTCAGCGATCTGCACTTTCGACTCCGTGCTCTCTTTTCCAGGCGAAGAGCAGAAAGGGAGTTGGATGCAGAACTGCGCTTTCACTACCAACAACAAATGGAAAAGTACATGGCTGCCGGCATGTCGCGCGAACAGGCAGAACGACATACTCGGCTGGCGTTTGGCGGGTTCGACCAGATCAAGCAAGAATGCCGCGATGTGCGTGGAATATCGTTCATCGAAATCGTTCTGCAGGACACTCGTTACGCATTGCGTACACTGCGCAAATCCCCAGGCTTCACGACAGTTGCCGTCCTGACTCTTGCCCTGGGTATTGGCGCCAATACCGCAGTATTCAGCGTGCTCCACAGCGTCTTGTTCAAACCGCTCCCCTACCCTGATTCCGAACAACTCGTGAGCGTTGAAATCAGTCCACTTGCGTTAGATCCGTCGTTGCGCGGGATGGCGCCAGAGGATTACTTCATATTTCGCGAGCAGGGCCGCACCTTTCAGGACATTGGCATTTACGCCGAAACAGATTCCGATCGCGACGTAAACGTCACTGGCTTCGCAGAGCCCGAGCGAGTGCATGCGCTCTACGTGACTGACGGTGTCCTTTCGATCCTCGGCATTCCGCCTATCAGCGGCCGAATCTTTTCTCCCTCCGACGACTCGCCCGGCGCTCCGCCGACGGTAGTACTGACCTACGGGTATTGGCTGCGCAAATTCGGTGGTGATCGACCCGCGGTAGGGAAAACGATGATCGTGGACGGAAAAGCTCGGGAGGTCATCGGCGTGCTGCCGCCGAATTTCCGTTTTCTCGACGACACGGATCTGGGCTTGATCCTGCCGCTGCAGTTAGATCGCAACAAAACACTCCTCGGCAACTTCAGCTACTTCGGGATTGCCCGTCTTAAGCCCGGGACCACGCTTGTCCAGGCCGGCGCTGACGTCGGACGGATGCTGCCGACCACACTGAACGCTTTCCCGCCACCACCGGGACTTAGCGTCGATTTTTTTCCACAGTCCCGCCTTTTTCCGAGTCTGCTTCCGCTAAAGCAGGACGTTGTGGGTCACGTGGGCACGGTACTCTGGGTCCTGATGGGTGGCATCGGAATGGTATTGCTCATCGCGTGCGCCAACGTTGCCAATCTTCTGCTGGTCCGTACCGAAGGGCGCCAGCACGAACTCGCCTTGCGTTCCGCGCTCGGCGCCACTCGCCGGCGTATCGCCACACAGCTACTGTTGGAGAGTTCCGTTCTTGGCCTGCTCGGTGGCACGCTTGGCCTGGGATTCACCTACGTCGCTTTGCACTATCTTGTCAGGCTTGCGCCAGCTGGGCTCCCCCGCCTGGACGACATTGGCATCGACGTACCAGTGCTCATTTTCACTCTAGGCCTTGCGCTTCTCATCAGCTTGCTATACGGGCTGATTCCCGCCTTCAAGTACGCGGGTGTGTGGGCAAGCCTTTCGGAAAGTGGTCGCACGCTCAGCCCGAGCCGGGACGCCATCTTGCACAAAGCTCGTTGGTTGCTTTGCAAGTGGCACTCGCGCTTGTACTACTGATTTGTTCGGGACTGATGATTCGCACCTTCCGCGTCTTAACACGAGTCAACCCAGGGTTCGTTAATGCTGTTGAGCTGCAAACGTTTCGCATCGCAATTCCTGGCTCCCATGTGCCTGATGATGTCGGCGTCCCGCGTATTGAGCAGCAGATTCAGGACAAGCTCGCGGCTATTCCGGGGGTCTCCTCGGTAGGCTTTGCAAGTGCTGTGCCCATGGACGGAGACAACCGGCTCGACAACGTCTTCGTAGCAGATCACATCTACGCCCAGGGAACCCTGCCTCCGCTTCGCCATCTTCTGTTTATCTCCCCTGGATATTTGCGCACTTTGGGTAGTCCACTTATCGCTGGCCGCGATCTCGATTGGAACGATACGTACAACATGGTTCCGGTCGCCCTCGTCTCGGAGAATTTCGCGCGCGAATATTGGCGCACACCCGAGGAGGCGCTCGGACGTCGCATACGAATCTCTGGCAGTGACGATTGGCGCGAAATTGTCGGTGTTGTTGGCGATTTGCATGACGACGGCGTAGACCGGCCTGCGCGTAGGGCTGTGTATTGGCCGACCTTGTTAGCACAATTTCAGAGCAAGCCACTCCGTGCCAGCCGGTACGTAAGTTATGTTGTCCGCAGTCCTCGCGCGGGCTCGCAAGACCTGATGAAGCAGATTCAACGAGCGGTCCGGTCCGTCGATTCCAATCTACCCCTCGCGAGAGTGCACACCCTCGACTATTACTGCGCTCGGTCGATGGCGCGCACTTCGTTCAGTCTGGTGATGCTCGGCGTCGCGGGAGGTATGGCGTTGCTTCTCGGTATGGTGGGACTGTACGGAATCATCGCCTACTGGGTTTCACTGCGCACTCGCGAGATCGGCGTTCGCATAGCCCTAGGCGCACAGCCGCGAAGGCTCCTGGCACTGGTGCTTGGCCGCGGCATGGCAATCGTCTCCATCGGAATCGCGCTTGGAATTGGCGCCGCGCTGGTGCTGACACGCCTCCTATCGTCCATGCTCTTCGGAGTGCGTCCTGACGATCCACTCACTTACGCGCTCATCGTGCCTCTTCTAGGCATTGTGGCGTTGGCTGCGTGCTACACCCCCGCGCGTCGAGCCACGCGCGTCGAGCCCATGGTTGCTTTGAGATACGAGTAGTCAGTTGTGTTGCTAACGGCATCTCGCGTCCAAGGGTTTGGGGCCATTCCCCGTAAAGTGAGGAGGTCAGTCTCCGTGCGCAAGTCGCCGAAAGCCACCCGCTAAAGGTCGGTGTCGTGGACTGATCAAGGATGCTTGACGCGCAAGCCGGAACTTCTCGAATCATGCCACCGCGCTTTTGTCAACGTCGAGAACGAGATGAGGTTGGCCCGTCAGTTCCTCAGAAGTCGGTTGTGAAAAGTTGAGTACTGAGTTCCCAGAAGCCCGTTTCGAGTCATCTTCGTGATTGCCGACCATCCACTCGGTATGGCGTTGAATTTGTGGCTAACGAAAATGTCGCCTGTTCTAGCAGGAAGCATCTTTCCTAAATATGCGTGCTTAGATTCCCACAGTTGTTGCGGTCCTCATAGCGAGCAGCTGAGGACTGGAACGCGGTTCGGCATTCGTCGGAACTGAGGAGCGTTTACGATCCTCGAGGAAGGCGATCATTTATGGTTTTGCCATCATGGTCGTCTTGCGGGCATCACGGAGACCCCCAGGCCACCAATTCCAATCACCTGCAATACGAAGGAGAGCGGGGCCGATCACAATCCGGACGATGGTCGCGTCAATCAACACGGCGACCGCCAGCGCAAAGCCGATCATCTTAACCACCAGGAAATCGCCGAAGGTGAAACCTGCGAATACAACGATCATGATTGCCGCGGCGCTTGTGATCAGGCCTGCGGTCTTGGCCAGGCCCTCCGGAATTGCATCCATTTCGCTCAGCCCGCTCTTCCTTGCTTCGAGCACGCGTGCGACGAGAAATACTTCGTAGTCCATGCTTAGTCCAAAGACAATGGCAAAGGCGACGATCGGAACAAGTGGGAAGATGCTGCCCGTTCCTCCAGGAACTCCCAGGAACCTGCTTCCATGTCCGTCCTGGAAGACCCAAACCAAAGCTCCGATGGAGGCCGCTACCGAGAGCAGATTCAGGCCGATCGCCTTGACGGCGGCGAAGATCGATCGGAACCCGACCAGTAGCGCAAGCTGAGTTCCTAACACCACCAGTGCTGTTACCCCCGGAAAGCGATCGATGACAATCGTTTCGTAGTCGGCATTGAGTGCCGGGATACCCCCGATGAGAAGCGTTGCGCCCGGTACTCCGGTGAGCGCGGGCGCACCGGTCTTTCTGATCTCCCGAACCCAGTTGACCTGCTCGCGCAGGGAGACAGAGGTCGCTGGCACCACCTCAAGCAGTGCTGCTCGTCCGTCACTGCTCAGAAATGTCCGACGCGTCTCGCGCGAGAGGCTACTGAGGGATGACCGGTCGCCCTCCGCAATCGTGGTGATCGAAATCACACGGGCGCAGCGCGGATCGCTCGCGAGCTGCTTGCTGAGAAGATCGAGCGCATTCCACCCTGCGTCTGTTTGCGCGATAGAGTCCTCCGGGAGTTCGACGATGATACGCAAGGACTCGACAACGCCGGAGCGATCCATCCGCTCCAGTGCGTTGAGCGCGTCGACCGATTCTGCAGCCTGCGGAAGCCAATTGACACGGGGGACACTGGTATCGAGCCGTTGGACCTGCCATGCGAGCAGAAGCAGAGGGACGCCAGCCAAAATGAGTGCCAGCCAGGGATGCGCGACGATCAGCCTTCCCCATCGCCGCCAGCGATTTCCGGTAAGGGCGGCCCGGCGCTCATCCAACGCTGGCGTGAACGGTAGTTTGGCAAAATCAATCCGCGGACCGAGCCACGCCAGCGCTGCCGGAACGAGAGTGTTTGTGAGCAAAACACTTATTCCGGCCACCAGGAATCCCGCAACGCCGATGGAACGGATTTCGCTGATGGGAACGGTCAGAAGGGCGAGGAACCCAATGGCTACGGTTGAAGCCGAGATTAAGAGCGTACGACCGGCCTGACGTGACGCGAGGACCGCGCCTCGAGGACCGTCGTGTCCGGCGGCGATCGCTTCGCGGAACCGGCTAACCATAAAGAGTGCGTAGTCAATTCCCAAGCCCAGGCCGAGCATGGTGGCTAGATTCTGGACCAGAATGGACAGGTGCCAGCGCTGGGCCAGGAAGGCCGTGATCGCCATGGTGGTCGCGATGGCAAGCTGGCCAACTGCCAGGGGAATCAGGGCCGCGACGACGCTGCCGAAGGCCACCAGCAGAAGTGCAAGAGTCGCAGGGATCACCAGACTTTCGCCGCGCTGCACGTCAGCGGCGCTCGCTTTGCGAATGTCAAAATTCAGCGGGATCTCGCCGGTGAGTTCGAGCTTCGCAGCCGGATACCGGCCACGCAGTTCATTTTGAAGGGAACTTGCAACCCCGTGAAGCTTTGGAACGAGCGACTCCACAGGGCCCTCAGTCGAGGCTAGTCCGACCAAAACAAATGTTCCGCCGCCCTTGCCCAGAAAGATGGGATCGCGCAAATCGGTGTAAGAGACTACTCCTGAAACGCCGAATTCCTCTTTCAGCCTCGACACGATGGTTTCTAACGCTTGTCCGCCTTCGTCCGAATCCGCGGGTGGAAGCCCTTGGACCACAAGAACGACGCGGTCAACAAACGGTGACCGAAAACGAGTGGCCAGCTCCTGGCGGACCGTTTCGGCCTGGCTGCCTTCGACACGTGTGGCAGTCTCGAGATAGCGCTCCGCGTGAAACGAGAAAGGTAGAAGTGCAAGGGCTGTTACAAGAACAACACCTGAGACCCAGAAACGGCGCACATGCATGGCACTTATCATGTCATACCAGATCGCCGCCACGTAAACCTCTCGGGCAGCTCCGAAGGACCGCAGAAGCCCAGCCACGGGTTTCTCAGGAACCGGTTCACGATGGCTGCGCTTCGGAGCGGGCGTATATACTTGCGCTGGGCACACCTGCTCCGCTATCCGAATCTGCTAGACTCTGCCTCATCGTTGGAGGAGGATTCATTCGTACTTTCCTGTTGCTCGGCTTGCTTGCCGCAATCCAGCCTGGAGCCTCCGAACCGGCTCTCTCTTACGGCTCAACATGACAGCGTGCATGTTGTCATGACTGGCGAAACCCACCTCGATGTCACTGCGAACTCGAACGGACACCAATCTCCAGCACCAGGCAATCTGGCGTTCAATCAAATTGAACTGCACAGGATCGATAAGAGGCAGGCGGAGGTCCAAGAGGAAAAGGATGGGGCCGTTGTCGGAAGGGTCCGCGAAAAACTTTCGCCTGACGGAAACGAGCTAACGATCACCACTGTAGCCAAGAATCACCCCGATCAAATCACAGTGTGGACCCGAAGCGGAGGAGCAAGGGTCGCCCGAGACCTGTTCGCCGGCGAGTGGACAGAGGACCTCAGCAAGAGCCGTCTGCGGCAAGGGCTGGTGCTCAAAATCGAGACGGACGGAAGCGGCGCGATTCATTTTCTGGGTGACTTCAGCTATACCGCCCGTTTTGACGGAAAGCAGTACGATCTCAAGAACTCGCGCAACGACACCCTGGTCCTCGAACTCGTCGACCCTCGCACGGTGGAATCCGTTTACCGGCGCGGCGATCAAGTCACGCAAAAAGACAGATGGGTGCTTTCCGCTGACGGGCAGCTGTTGACGCTCACCACCACGGGCACGCTGGAAACCGGCCAGCGGCTCATCGAGAAGCTCGTCTTCAAGAAGCGTTAGCCGATAAGGCATCCGTGCAGTTCAGCAGACTGCGCGGTGTCTCAACGCTTATCTCACGCGGGGCGATCGAAATGATCCCCTTGCGATGCATGAATTTCAAGATACCGTTGACCGTGTCTTCAAGGGATGGGTCCGCTTGGCCCAATACAGAGGCATCCCGCGCCATTTGATAGGTCGAACTGTCATACCGTTTGAACTCCATCGCCGAAATGTTGTCGACGGAGCCCACCAGAAAATCCAGGAGCGGGAAGAGAAGATCTTCCTTCCGGCATCTCCGTACCAGTTCGGGAACGAAATCGGGCAGGCTGAATATCTCGAATTGCCGGCCAGTCGCCTTGGTAATCAGCTCGGTGATATCAAGCATGTTCGAATATTCGTCCCGCACCACATGGTATGTCTGATTGGCCGTACCCGGTGTGGTGGAGATCGCCACGATGTTGTTGGCCACAATGTCGGCCGGCACGAAGCTGACCTGGTTGAGCGTATCGACGCCAATGCCATGGTTCACCATGAAGGCCACCAGGCGAACCGCGATATCGAAGTTGTTGCCTCTGCCGGTAACGGAGGGACTCACAAGAGCCGGCCGGAAAATCCGCGTGGAAAGGCCGCGGCTGCGCGCGTCGAAGACAACCTGTTCTGCGACCCATTTGGATTGGCTGTAACCGAAATCGAGGAGCTCCATATTCGCGTTCTGATCGGTCTCATACAGGACGGATTTTACGGCCCAGCCAAACACAAAGGTCGTCGAGACATAATTGAATTCCTTCGGCCTTCCTTCGAAGGCTAGGCGCAAGACCTCGTTCGTTCCAAGTACGTTCGCTTCCCGCATGCGGTCGTAGTTGAACAGATAATTGACGGTCGCGCCGTTATGGAAGATCGTGTCTAATTTATCCGCGAGGCAATCCCACATCTCTGGCGTCAGACCGAGGCCCGGCTGGCCAAGATCGCCGCAGACAGGAATCACGCGGGCCTCGAACATTTCCATCAGCCGGGTATCGCAGGGGCCCATGGAGTCCATGGCTGCCCTTAGCCTTTGCATGCCCTGCTTCTGGTCGGAAGACCGAACGAGCACATGAAGCTTGGCCTGCGTCTGTTCGAGCAGGCTCTTTATCAGGAACGGCCCGATGAAGCCGGTGCCTCCGGTGAGCAGCACCTGATTCAGAGCCGGCATCTTCGCCAGGGGTGAAGGCAGCGGCGGCTCGAAGATGAGCTTGCGGTCCTTGTTCATCAGCTGTTTCTCCGCGGCGCTCTGCTCGTCACGGAAAGCCGCAAGGGAATAACGCAGGTGAACCAAGGCCTCTTCGGGAGCTCGTTCCAGCTGTTCGGCCAGTGCAAACAACTCAGCTACGCTCACGCGCTGAACGACTCCGATATCGACTTGCCGCGCCAGCATCTCGGCGCCTTTTTCCTTCAGAAGCTCCTTGAGCTCATGCATGAACACAACAAGGTCCAGGGAATCCAGGCCGGCTTCGACGAGGTTGTATGATTCGTGGCCTGTCAGGTTGTACCGGGCTTTCAATTCGGCGAAAGGCGTGTGCGTTTCGGGACCTGGCGCGGCGCCCCCCGCATCCTTCTCGCTCGAAAAGTCGGAGAGGACGGTTAACTGACCGTCCAGCCACATCCGCTTGGTCTTGTGACGCATGATCTTGCCGGAGCTGGTTCGCGGAATCGCACGCGGCGCGATGAGGGAAATCACCGCTACCTCCACGTTGAGGTAGTTCCGGATGGCGGTGGCAATCTTTCGAGCGTCGGGCAGCGCCCTGGGGTTTTTTACTTCGGCAACGATCGCCAAACCAGGTTCGCGGTCTTCCTGAATCTGGAAGGCGACAACGCAATTGTGCCGGATCAGACTGGATGCCTTTTCGACAACGTTCTCGATATCCTGTGGGTAATAGTTCTGGCCACGCATAATAATCATGTCCTTGATGCGGCCGCAGATGTAAAGTTCGCCGTCGTGGAAGAATCCCATGTCGCCGGTCCGCAGAAAGCCGTCGTCATAGGGTGTGTCGTCCACCAGCCGCGCGCGAAACTGCTTCAGCGTGAGTTCCGCGTTGTTCCAATAGCCGCGGCACTTGCCGCTTCCGGCGAGCCAGATTTCACCGATGCGCCCCGGCTTCAGAGCGAAGTGCCCTTCCGGGTCTACAATCTTGACGTCGAGCCCTGCGAGCGGATTGCCGCAACTGACAATCTGCGTGGAGCCTTCGATTTCGGAAACCTCGGTCGTCATCCTGGCCTTGCCCAGGGCCATGGCTCGCTTGTTAACGGAAGCGATGTTGCGACCGCCCAGCGAAACTGCCAGAGTATTTTCGGCCAGCCCATAGGCGACGTAGAAACTCTCCGACTTGAGTCCATAGGACTGAAACGTCTCCAGGAACCGGGTGTACGTATCCGGTTTCACGGGCTCGGCGGCACACATCAAAACCCGCAGCGAACTGAGATCGCAACTCTCCAGGCTATCTTTCGAGAGCCTGCCGGCCCGCAGGCAATAGTCGTAGGCGAAGTTGGGGGCTGCCGTCGCGGTGGCCTGGTAGGTCGTGATGGCATCGAACCACAGGATCGGCCGCTGAATGAAGTCCATGGGAGCGAACCCGTAGGTTGTGCCGCCTTTCAGAGCCGGGTAAAGGTAACACCCAATCAGGCCCATATCGTGATACTGCGGAAGCCACGAAACAACGACCGGCGCAGGATGATCGATGACCAGGTCATAGGTGTTCAGGATGTTTTCGTGCGTCACGATCACGCCCTTTGGTTCCATCGTCGAGCCGGACGTGTACTGAAGAAACAGAATCTCCGAGGTATCAAAAGTCGGTTGGTTCGAAATCGTATCCACGAAGTTTTCCGTGGGAATCCACTGAAGGCCGGAAATGTAGTCCACGTCCACGCCGGATGCCGAGACCCCGCTTCTGGCGAGATTCGTCTTGAGAGAGGCGTGATGGTCCTCGCTTGTCAGGATCGCAGCCGCGTTGCAGTCCTTTGCGATGTGCACCATCTTGTACAAGGCGCTCTGGAAGCCACGCGAGCTCGGAGGATAGACGGGCACAGGGATCAGTCCGGCACGCACGCACCCGAAAAAGGTGCAGATCATTTCGAGCCCCGGCGGGTAGGCGAGCAGAAGACGGTCCCCCGCCGCAAGACGACCGTCTTTCCGTAAATGCCCCGCAATGGCCTTCGTTCGGTGCAGAAACGACGCGTAGGTGTAGCTCTCGACTGGATCGCCGTTCACATCAAGAAACGAATAAAGGAGTTTGTCCGGGTGCTCAACTGCGAGCTTGTCCAAGTGGTCCAACAAGGACGCCATCATCAATCAGTGATCCTCCAAAGTTGAACCGAACAAGCAAGAAGCGAAGTCACGTGTTGAGATTATGGTACCAAAGCAGTTGGAGAATTACATGCTCATCGCTTCTACGGGCAAGACGCTACCTCTAGGTGTGGCTCGCCCATTCTTTCCTTGACCGCTATTCAGGGCTCTCGATAGGCTATATAGGTTGCGCGGCACAAATTCGCTGTGAATCAGGGCCCCCGATGAGACGAGTGGAATGCGTCGTGCTCAACAATGATGACGGCGGAGGCGCAGGTGACATTCGAATCCGAAGCGATGATCACCCAAGAGCCCGACATGGCCGATCTTGTACCGTCTGAAGCCGCGTCGCGGCGATCCATGGATCCGGCAGGTGAGACCTCCTTCCCCAAGGTCTTACGCCGTCGCTTGGACAGGTTTTTCGCAGACCAGAAGATCTCCCCGAAAGCCAACACTATGATGTGGGCCAAGATCGCCATCGGTCTGGCCGTCTTGGCGGGCAGCTGGATTTCTTTGTATTTGTTCCGGCCTGGCTCATGGACGTTTGTTGCCCTCTACTTTTCAGGCGGCCTTGCCCAGACATTCCTCTTGCTGAATATTGCCCACGACAGTAATCACAATGCCATCTCGTCTCGGCCGTTCGTGAACAAGACCCTGAACTATGTCTTCGATCTTTGCGGCATCAACTCGTACATGTGGCGGATCCTCCACCATCGCGGCCATCACTCCTGCATCAATCTCCAGGGCGAAGATGACGCGCTTTCGGGTCGCGGCATCTGTCGGTTTACGCCTCATGAATCGCGAACGCCATGGCACCGCTTCCAGCACATCTATGCGCTATTCGTTTACGCGTTGTTTTCTCTCGATTACGTGTTTTTCCGAGACTTCCAGTGCTTTTTCTTCCCGACGCACGGATACCTGAAGCGCACCCGACACTCTCTGCGTGAATACGCCATACTCTTTGCAGGGAAAGGCTTCTACCTCGCCTACATGCTTGTCCTGCCGGTATTGGTGCTGGGAAAATCGCCCCAGCTGGTCGCGGGTGCGTTTCTTTTGGTTCATTTGGTCGTTGGTTTGAGCGTGACGCTCGTATTCCAGACCACCCACACCATTGACAGCACCTACTTTCCCTCCGACCGCGGCGAGTTCGACAATGGCGTATATCACATCTTCGCGACCACGGCCGATTACGCGACCGAGAACCCGATTGTGGGCTGGCTCGCCGGTGGGCTGAACCATCACATCGTTCATCATCTGTGTCCTTACGTGTGCCACACCCACTACGATCGGTTGACCCGGATTGTGAGTGAGACCGCCGCAGAGTTCGGTGTCCCCTACCGGCAACACCCTACTATGGCCGCGGCAATCCGGCATCATCTGATACTTTTGAAGCAACTTGGCAATGAAGACTAATTCTGAGCGTTTCATCTTTGTGCACGAGGCAGTTCTGCCACTTCATCAAAGTGACATGAAGTTTCCCACGCTTGCCGGCACGCATCCGGACGGCAGGCTATGACCCTGTCCTCATCCATACCCGCCGCATCCAGATTGCGATGCTTTGCGGATTCCCCCGCGATGGCCAGCAATCCTGCCGCAGTGTTGTCGAAGTACCACGAAACCTTTGGCGACACCTTCCGGCTCTACCTGGGTGGTCTTAAGGAAGCGATCGTTACGATCGATCCTGCCGTCATTCAGCACGTGCTCAAGACAAATGCGGAAAACTACCAGAAATCTGAAATCCAGGTGAAGCGGATGGGCCACTTCCTGGGGAAGGGCCTTCTTACCACGCACGGGGAAGCATGGCGCACCCAGCGGCGTCTCATCCAGACCGGTTTCAAAGAGCTAGGCATGCTGTCTAAGATCATGCAGGACTCCCTCGCCGAGTCGCTGCGGGATTTCGACAGACAGATCCGTGTCGGCCCTGTCGATGTTTACTCTCACTTCATGAAGATGACCTTCGCGATGGTCGCGCGATCCTTGTTCGGCGCTCGGCTGAAGGACGAAGACATCGACCTTGTCAGCCAAACCATTTGCACAGTGCAGGAATTCATCGTCAGGCAGACATTGCAGCCCTATCTCAATCCCTGGTTTGCCGCGTCGGGCGAATTGCGCAAACACGAAGATAGGCGCACCCGCGCGGACGCCGTTCTGCTCGAATACATCAGGAAACGCCGCCACGAGCCGCCCGGACACGACCTTCTGCAGACCTTGATAGATGCGCGTTACAGCGATGGCGAGGGCATGAGTGATGAACTTGTCCTCAGCGAGAGTATGCAACTGCTGGTAGCTGGGCATGAAACGTCGTCGAATGCGCTATCGTGGCTTCTCTATCTTTTGAGCACACATCCGGATTGTCTTGACAGGGTACGGCAGGAGTTCTATTCCGTGCTGGGCGAAGCGCCTCTGAGTTACGCCGACGTTCTCAAGTTTGAATTTACGACGCAGGTGATCTATGAGGGGCTCCGCCTCTACCCGCCGTTCTGGATGATCGACCGCATGGCTGTCGCGGATGACCGCGTAGGCGATGGGGTCATACCCCGCGGATCAATGATCATCGTGTACGTATATGGCGCGCACCACGCTCCTCGCTACTGGCAAAATCCGGAGAATTTCGATCCGGAGCGCTTCACCAAAGAGGAAATGAAGCTGCGCACGCCATTCACTTTTCTTCCCTTCGGGGGAGGACCACGCGTCTGCATCGGCCAGCACTATGCGATGCTGCAGATCCTCATGATTTTGAGCGACCTAATAAGACGGTACGATTTTGAGTTGGTTCCAGGCCAAACGATCGAAGCCCGCCCGATGGTCATCCTGCGGCCAAAGCACGGAATCCGCATGACCTTCACCAACACCACCGTGCCTGTGGTTCGCCAAAACCTAAAGCCGCGCGCGAGCCTCACTGCAAGAGATGATCCAAGGCACGGCAAGGGCTTCGCACAACAGCTCCTCATTGCGGCGCATCGGGCTGGCTTGTTTGAGAATCGAGCTGAGGGCTCAACTAACAGAGTTGAGACATGAAGGTCCTCGCGGACCGACTTGGATTATGTATGATGCGTCGATGCCGTAAGCCGCCACGGTGTAGCGGTGATGCAGCCCTGTGAGTCCTCAAAAACATCTTGCATTTGCAAATACAATACCTAGCGGCGGGGCGCGGCAAAGAAGCGGTTGCGGAGTTCCAGAAGATCCTCGACCACAGCGGCATCGTGTGGAACTGCCGGACGGGAGCGGTAGCGCGGCTTGGTGTAGCCCGAGCGAACGCCTTGCAGACGAAGAACTCCACCGACGCCGATGCGGACGCGGCGCGGGTTCGAGCTCTGACGGCATACAAAGACTTTCTCACCCTCTGGAAAGACGCCGACCCCGACATCCCCATCTACAAGCAAGCCAAAGCCGAATACGCACGCCTTCA
>Ga0306923_10004347_pt1 | contig 13555 bp, 11 predicted proteins | sample sta12Can44000108_FD_203841 | JGI IMG/M metagenome (GOLD analysis project Ga0306923, IMG submission 203841) | Lab enrichment of tropical soil microbial communities from Luquillo Experimental Forest, Puerto Rico - statanox.12C.anox.44.000.108 (v2)... | ecosystem: Environmental > Terrestrial >... | reverse complement strand
GGCCGCCAGTAACCCGCGGCGTAGAACGCGGCGATCTGCTCCTCGCTGTACCGGTCGCGGACGGTCTTGATCGGTGCGTTCATGGGGACCTCTCCTCGCGTGTCCGAACCCATACGGTGAACGCTAGAATGGTATGACCTTTTTGGCAAGAGGTTGTGTCCAGGAATATTCCTCCTCCACCAGGGTCGCCGCGGTCCAGCCCGCCGCCGTGCGGCCGGGCGCGGTATCAGAGCTGATAAATTAGGTAAGGCCAAATCAAGGATGTGAGCGAGATGCAGGGACCACTGGTCTCGAAGGGCGCGCCGAACCGGCCGCCAGTCCGGCTGACGCCGATGCCTGTTCCCAAGGCCTCTGATGTCCTCGCGGATGACCTGCGCGAGCGGATCCTCCTCGGCGAGTTTCCCGAGGGCACCGCGCTGCCCACCGAGCGCGACCTCGTGACGCAGACCCAGATGAGCCGGGCGACAGTTCGGGAGGCGCTGCGCATCCTCGAAGTCCAGGGCTTGATCCGCATCAGGACCGGCCGGGCAGGCGGCGCCTTCGTGCAGAAACCGGACGATGAGTCGGTGGCCGACTCCGTCGCCCTGGTCATCCGTGGCCGGCGCATCCGGATGGCTGCCTTGCTCGAGACGCGCCAGGCGATCGAGCCCTCCTGCGCGCAGCTGGCGGCAAAGTACCGCACCGACGCTGATCTCGAGCGGCTCGACAAGGCCAACGAGGCCATCTCCGTCGACGGACCACTCATGGATTTTCTTCAGGCCAACGTGAACTGGCACGTCGCAGTCGCCATTGCGAGCCACAACGAACTGCTGACCGGGTTCATGCTGGCGTTGTCGCGAGCCATCTATTCCGCCACTGACACCAAGGGTTTCATCGACAGTGACGTCCGGCGGACGACGATCCGGGCCCACCGGGGCATCACCGAAGCCATCCGCGCGCAGGACCCGGCCGCTGCCCTGCGCCGGATGAACAAGCATGTCCACGCTTACGCTGAGGCGGTTCGGGGGGTGGAGGAGCGCATCGCGATCGAGGTCGCAAGCGGCTGAGCTCTCGCGGCAGCGCACTACTTCCCGAGCACTTCGCGTGTTTCGGCCACGGCGTCGATAGCGGCTTCGTCGCTGGCGGCAAACGGGATGAAATTGACCGTGGTGGCGCCGGCTTCGATGAACGGCGCGATGAACTCGGCGACCTGCGCGGGAGTGCCGCACGGGATGTAGCGCTCGAACTTGCCGAAAGGAGTCCGGTAGAGACCCTCCATTGCCGGAGCGACCCGGTCTCGGGCCTGGGCCCGGTCAGCGCCGAAGCCACACCAGAAGGTTATGCCGTGGCGCCACTCGACGTGGGACCGTCCGGCGGCCACGGCGTGCTGCTCGACGATGCCGATCGCTTCGGCGCACCGGTCGGCGGTGGTCCAGATGCCAAGCCAGCCGTCGCCGAGCCTGCCTGCCCGCCGCAACGCGGCCTCGGACCGTCCGCCGACGACCAGCGGCACTGGCTCGGTCGGGGTGGGGCCAAGACGCGCCTGGTCCAGCTGGAAGAACTCGCCTTCGTGGGTGACGCTCTCGCCGGCTAGCAGCCGTCGCACGATATACAGCGCCTCGTCCATGCGCCGGCCCCGGGTCCGCGGGTCGACCCCGCAGGCGAGGACTTCGCGCCGGTCATCGCCGCCGATGCCCAGCCCGAGCGAGAGCCGGCCGGGAGCGAACTGGGCCACGGTGAGGATCTGCCGCGCCACCAGCACGGGGTGGCGCAGAACCATGAGGTAGACGGCAAGGTACACGCCGAGTTCATCGGTGGCGGTGGCGACCGAGGCGGCGTCGGTGAGCCCGTCGTTGCCGACACCGTCCTGGAACATGACGTGATCGCCGACCATGACGTGGTCCATGCCCGCCTGGTGCATCCGGTCGAGCAGGCGAGTTCGGTGCGCCTTGAGAGCGGCACCGACGATGGGGGGGCGGCCGACCCAGGCGTGGGGCATCAAATTCACGCCGAACCGCGCGGCGCCCGAGACACGGGTGCTTGCGTTCGCGGTGTCCAGCTCTTTCATCGCGCTAGTCCTTGCGCACAGGGTCACCCTGGGTGAGGAACGAATCCCGGCGCTCGACGATCTGCGGGTCACCCATGATCGAGTAACCGTACAGACACTCGAGGCGAAGCTGGTCGTCAAGAGGCCGGCCGACTACCTCGAGAATTGTCTCCTTCGCCGACTCCACCGCGATCCGCGGGTTACGCAGGATCTTGGCGGCCATGTCCTCCGCCGTCGCCATCAAGTCCTCGCGCGGCACGACACGGTTGACCAGATGGCATTCCCTCGCGCGCCGGGCCGAAATGGATTCGCCCATCAGTTCCAGCTCCATGGCGATGCCGACGCCACAGGTGTTGACCAGCCGCACGATCCCGCCGTCGGCGAAATGCATGCCCCGGCGCATGTGGTAGAAACCGAACTCGGCGTCATCGCTTGCCACCCGGATGTCACACGCCAGCGCCAGCTCGATCCCGCCGCCCATTACCTTGCCGTGCAAGGCGGCGATGATCGGCTTGCTGGTGCGATGCAGTCCGCGGGTGATCCCGCCGGCGAAACCTCTGCTGAGCATCTTACGGCCCAGATCGGGCCCGCCCGCGGTCCAGCCGTCGACGTGGGTCTGCAGATCGGCGCCGGCGCAGAACGCCTTTTCACCGTTTCCCGACAAGATTGCCAGCCGCACATCGGGGTCCTCCCGGAACCGCGTCCACGCCTGGAACAACTGCTCCTCGACGTCGTTGTCGATGGCGTTGAGCTTCTCCGGGCGATTCAGTGTGATATAAGCGATCTCGCCACGCTTCTCGTACAGTACTTTCGATTCGACTGAAGTCATTTCACTCCGGATCAACGGGCGTCCCGAACTTGTCGCGCAGGACGAACTTCTGAACCTTGCCGACGGCGGTAACGGGTAGTTCGGACACGAATTCGATTCGCTCGGGAACCTTCCAGATGGCCAGCTTGCTCTCGTTGGTCAGGTAGTCCCGCATTTCTTGGAGCGTGATTTCCGCGGAATCCTTCGGCACGATGACAGCGCAGACTCGTTCGCCGACGGCGGGATCGGGCACGCCGATCACCGCCGCATCCGCGATCTTGGGATGGGCCAGCAGGGCCTCTTCCACCTGTCGCGCGCTGATGTTGAATCCGCCGCGGATGATAATGTCCTTCAGCCGTCCGGTAACCCGAAGGTAGCCGTCCTCGTCGAGCCGGCCCAGATCGCCGGTACGCCACCAGCCCTCGCTGTCCGTGGCCGCGGCCGTGAGGTCGGGCCTGCGCCAGTATTCGAGCATCCGGCCGGGGCCGCGGTAGCGGATCTCGCCGTCCTCGCCCGGGCCGGCCGGCTTATCGTCGTCGCCGACGATGCGGATCTCGACGCCGGGAACGGGCCGTCCGTCGGATGAGGCGACCCGCTCCACGGGATCTTCCGGGCGGCAGACGGTCGCCATCATCGTTTCGCTCGACCCGTATGCGCTGACGACACGGCAGCCGGAGAACTTCTCCGCCGCCTCTTCGACGAGAGCTGCCGGAATGGCCGCACCCGCGGACAGCCAGAAGCGCAGTCGTGATACGTCGTGAACGCTCGGGTTGTAGGCGTCCAGCATCATGCGGAGAAACGGGGCGGGGCTCGCCGTACCGGTGCAGCCGTGGTCGCCCGCGCGACGCAGGGCGGTCTGCGGGTCGAAGACGTCCAGCAGGTGTACCGATGCTCCGGCCATGGTCGGGGCCATGACCCCTAGCGTCAACCCGAGGGCATGGGTCACCGGCGAGGGCATGAACATGACGTCCGACCGGGTCATGCCGAGGGCCTGCACGGCCTGCTTGGGCAGGAACGAACAGGTGTTCCACGTGTGCAGGCAGCCCTTGGGCTGGGACTCAGTGCCGGAGCTGTAGAGGATCAGGTGGCGGTCGTCGGCCGTGGGCGGCGGGGGCAGCACGCTGGCGTCGGGTTGCGTGGTGAGCAACTCATCGAGGGACTTCGCACCGTCCGCCGGTTCACCGCGTACGACCACCCGGAACAGGAGGCTGCTCGCGGTATCGGCTACCTCGCGGGCCATCGCGGCATGGTTGAAGCGCCGGAACTCGCCGCAGGTGATGAGGCCGACCGCGCCCGCGTTCTCGACGATGAAGCCGACCTCGCCTGCCCGGTAGACGACAACGATGGGGATCATGACCGCGCCCAGGCGCGAACATGCCGCGTAGATCAGGAAGTACTCGCTCCAGTTCGGCAGCTGGACGGCCACCCGGTCCCCGGGCCTGACCCCCAACGCCGCGAACGCGGCGGCTAGGCGGTTCGCCTGGCCGCGGAACTCGCCGTAGCTCAGTTCCCGGCTGCCGTCCGAAACGTAGGGATGGTTCGGATCGGCATCGGCCCACTTGTCGATCAACGTGACGAAGGTGTCGTCCCCCCAGTATCCGGCCGCACGATACTCATCCGATCGGCGCAGCTGCTGTTCTGTAGCGTTCATGGCGGTCTCCTGGCGTGACGGCGTTCGATCGCTGGTCCGAAGGGACGCGTCACCTCTGAAGGACGGCGCACCGCGCCCCGGCGGCACAGGTCTGCCCATACAATAGAATGGTCAGACCATATGGTCAATGGTGTCAAGGATGCGGACGGGCGCCAACCCTTTCACTTAGTCTTCCTCGCGAGCGAGGATTGCTAGGCGAGTCCGAGCTGGCGGAGGAGAGTGGCGGAATCGTAGTAGGCGCGGATCGCCGTGGCGCGACCATCATCGGCGACCGTGAACACATCGGTGCCATTGAGGTTGAAAGCCTTGCCGGTCGGCGGTACACCCGGCGGGAATCCCTCGCCGGTATGCGTGCCCGTCATGCGCCATTCGCAGGCAACGCGACCACCTTGGAGGTCAACCAACGGCTCGTCGATCGGTTCGAAAGCAATGTCGGGAAAGCCCTGCCAGCTGGCGGCGAAGAAGCCCCGCGCACCTTCGTAATCGATCAGTTCCGCCGGAAGCGACGGGTCGATCCAGCTGAACGATGGCGCGAGTATCTCTTCGACCACCGCCAGATCCCGTTGGTTCCACGCCGCACAGTACCGCTCGGGATAGCTCACGATCAGCTGAGGGGTCTGCGTCGCCATCTTCAATCCTTCCATCTTCGCGGTCACGCCTCCGCTTGAGCCGGTCACCGACCACACCGTTCTGCGCAACGTCCGCGCTGGCCCGGCGATCGGTCACCCAGTTAGGAGGCCTCGGTAGTAGCTCCCACCGGCGCCCGGATCGGCTCCTCCGCGGTCTGCATCAGCTGACGCCGGAGGTACCGCAGCATGTAGAAGCTGTAGATCCCGAACCAGATCAGCCACCACGGAAATGCGATCCAGAAGTTCCACAGGCCATTCAATGCAAGGGGCCCCGTGTTGAAATACGGCATGACGCTTTCCGGCACGAATGACAGGGCTCCGCCAATGGCGACCCAGCCAGCCCAACGTGGCCAGACAGGCGAGTCGCTCTTGTCCGTTACCGCATAGATCCCGACCGCGATCATCTCGAAGCCGGTGACCAGATACGTCATGTCGTAGATGAACCAGGCCTCACGCCATATGGACTCCTGGAGCACCGGCTGCGATGAGCCGTAGTAAGCCGCGTGCAGGATTTTCCCGGGGAACTCGGCCAGAATCCACGCAGTGAGGCCGCCGCCGATCAGGCTGATGCTGGCCAGGAGAGGTGAACTGTGTTCCTTCCGCAACATGACACGCGACATCACCGCTGCCCACGGTAGGTAAAAAACACCCACCACCATGCATATGATCATGCCGACCATGATTTGCTGATGGTAGGGCCGGAAGTAGTGCTCTACGAGCCCTTGCGGGGTATATGCGGGCGACGGCGGCGGATGATTGTGGCCGAGAAGCCCAAACGAAATGAGGTATCCGACGAGGAAGACCACGCCGCACCACGCTGCGGCATATTGAAGCTTGCGCTCAAGTGGCGTATCCATTATGGCAGTCCTTTCTGGTAAGTGAGGTCGGGCCGGAGAGCCTGGCTACTGGTCGGTGTCGTGGACCAGGACGACCTTGACCGCCTGCCCGCTGTGCTGCATCGCGATCCCGTCATTGATCTTGGAAAACGGCATCGTGGTGATCAGTTCGTCGAACGGGAACTTGCCGGCCTTGTAAAGCTCGATGAGCTGAGGAATGAAGACATCCGGGTCGCTGTCGCCCTCGACGATGGCCTTTACCGTGAGCCCGAGCACCAGGCTCTGGATCAGCGACAGGGACAGCACCGCCGCCGGATCGGAGGGCACGCCCAGCATGCCCAGGGTCCCCTGGTTGCCGAGGCACTGGAGCGCCTCGGCGAGTACCCCGGCATGACCGGTGGTGTCGAGAGCGAAGTTGACGCCCTGGGGCAGCAGACCACGGACCTGCTCGGAGACAGCCCCGGCGGCGGGATCGAGGGTGTGCGTGGCACCCAGCCGAACGGCGAGTTCGCGCCGCGCCGCGACGGGCTCCACCACGATGATGTGACCGCAGCCTTGGATCACGGCGCCGAGCACGGCCGACAGGCCCACCGATCCGGCGCCGAGGATCAGCACCGAGGATCCGGCCGGCGCGGCGAAACTGCGCATTATGGCGCCCGCGCCGGTCTGTACGCCGCAGCCGAGCGCGGCGACCAGGTGCAGCGGGATGTCGGGGCCGACCTTGACGACGTTCCGCTCGCCGGTGATCGCGTGCGTGGCGAACGAGGACTGACCGAAGAAACTGCTGCCAACGGGGCCTTGCTCGTTGCTGATAGGCGATGAGCCGTCGCTGGTACGCAGGCCGGCGTAGTTCAGCTCCATGAACCGGTGGCAGTACGCCGGCGTGCCGGACGCGCACGCCGGGCAGGAGCCGCAGCTGGCGAAACTCACGCCCACGCGGTCGCCCGGCGCGACCTTCGTCACGCCCTCGCCGACCTCGACGACGACGCCGGCTCCCTCGTGGCCGAGCACGCCCGGCAGCGGGAAGGGCAGCGCGCCGTCACGCGTGGCCAGGTCGGTGTGGCAGATGCCGACCGCGCTGATCTGCACCAGAACCTCACCCGGCCGCGGCGCGTCGAGCTGGACCTTCTCCAGGCCGAAGTCGCCGCCGATTTCTCGCAGAACCGCTGCCGTGACTTCCATCAGAATTCTCCTTCGGTGCGGGCCAACATTGCGCCGGGTCTACGTCCCGCTCGGCGTTTATATACGCCACGTGGACACGCTGACGAATGCGAATCAGCGCTATGCGGAAAACCTAATCGCGAGGGCTTTGTCGCGCGTCACCCCGTGGGGAGATTCCCCTCTCCCCCTAGGGTGATATGCCATCCCGATCACCGCTCGACGCGAGCCGTGTCCATTCATCAGGGTGGCCATACAGCGGAACGTTACTGTGGCGGGCTGGCGTCCAGCCTGCTGCTCTGCGGTTGCGGCGCGTCGCCGGGGGCGGCCCGGGCCGCGGCTGGGACCACGGCGGGCTTGTGCCGCCGCAGGATCGCGATCACCAGCAGCATCACCCCGATCACGACCAGCGCGACGGGAACGATCAACTTCATCAGCGTGAGCAGCTCACCGGTGCTCTTGGCCTTGTTGGCGAGGTATGTCACGCTGGCCGGAGTGACGCGGAAGTCGAGGGCGAACACCGGGATCAGGCTCAATGTCTGTGATCCGGCGGTCACGTTGACGACGACTTGCTGGGAAACAGTCTCGTCGACCGGGACGCCAGTCTGCGAGTCGACGTAAGCGACGATGTTGGTGGTCCCGGTGTAGCCGAGCGGGACCGGGCTGGGCAGCGCGGCGAGGGTGGCTGGGGTGATCTTGGCCCGCACAGCGGTCGGCAGCACCGGCGCGAGGCTGGCGATCAGCTTCTTCGGCAGCGACGGCGGGAGCAGTTTCAGCAGCCCAGGGTCCCTCACCGGGCCGGCGGAGGCGATTCTGTACACATTGACCGATCGCCCGTCGCGGGCGGCGTGCCCGGCATAGGAAATCGGGACGATGTCGCGGGTGGTTGAGTCGTAAAAGCGGTAGGAGTCGTTCGGCTGCGGCCCGATCGGGAACGCCGAGCTCAGCGCGCCGACTGAGGGCTCTACCGAGATGCCCGGCGGTGGGGTGACCCCTTCAAGGGTGGTGCGGTCCAGGGCATAGGTGTGGTCGCTGGTTAGCGTCTGGCTTCCGGCGTGGATGGTCAGGTCGTCGGAGACGATCGCGGTGTCACCGTGAATGCTGGTCACCTTTACCCGCCGGTCGACGGCCGTCGGGACATTCGTCGCGATGACGTTCTTGGTGTCACCGGACTGCAGCGCGCTGCTGTTGAGCAGGGTGGCCTGGCCGCTATAGGTGATGCCCAGGCTGGTGTTGCCCGGAAGCTTGGTGGCGACCGGGACGACAACGAAGCGCACCAGCACCCCCAGCACGATCAGGACGATGCCGATGCCAGCCAGGACAACGGAGGAACGACGAACGGACAATTCAGCCTCCTCAGACTCAGAGCACCACACTCTGCCGGATCGCGGGTCCGCGGGAATCATCCGTGCGGGGGATTTCGAGGCTCTTACGGGGGATTTCGAGGCGCACAGGCGCGATAACGCGGGAATGGAGGAGGTCAAACTCGTGTCCAGTCTCTCCCTTTCGGGCGACGAATATATCCCCTCCGGTGACTTACGTCGGCTTCATCGCTGCTGAGAAACTCGCTGATGTGGTGAGCACACCAAAATTCGAAGTAGAAGAACTGGAGACCGATCTCGTGGTCTCCCAGCGCGATGTCCTCGCCGAAGGCGTCGTCGCTCTGAGCCTCGATGATCCCACCGGGCGGCCGCTTCCAGGATGGACCCCGGGCGCGCACATCGACCTGATGCTCAGTGCGTCGTTGGTACGCCAGTACTCGCTGTGCGGAAGCCCGGCCGACATGCACACCTGGCGCATCGGCGTCCTGCGTGATCCGCAGAGCCGCGGGGGTTCAGAATTCGTCCACGACAAGCTTGCCGTGGGCTCCACGGTACGCGTCCGTGGCCCGCGAAATCACTTTTCCCTGGTGAGCGCGCCGCGCTACCAGTTCATCGCCGGCGGGATCGGGATCACACCGATACTGCCGATGATCGAGGCGGCCGAGGCCGCGGGCGCCCGGTGGCACCTGGCTTACGGCGGGCGCAAGCGAGCCTCGATGAGCTTCGTCGAGGACCTGTCGGCCTACGGCGAGCCCGTCACGATCTGGCCGCAGGACGAGCAGGGACTGCTCGACCTGCATGGCATTCTGCGCAATGCGCGCGAAGACACCCTCGTCTACTGCTGCGGGCCCGAGGCCCTGCTGAGCGCCGTCGAAGGCGCCTGCGCATCCTGGCCGGCCGGTGCGCTGCACGTGGAGCGATTCGCCGCCAAGCCCGGGGCGGACCAGCCCGCGTCAGGAGCCCTTGAGACCTTCGAGGTGGTCTGCCAGCGCTCGGGTATCACGCTGAACGTCCCGGCCGGCCGGTCGGTGTTCGAGGTGCTCGAGGACGCCGGGGTCGGCGTGCTGGGTTCCTGCATGGAGGGAATCTGCGGCACGTGTGAAACAGCGGTCATCGAAGGGACGCCCGACCATCGCGACTCGGTGCTGGGCGACGAGGAGCAGGCGCGCAACGACGCCATGATGCTGTGTGTCTCGCGGTCGCTCTCAGATCGGCTGGTGCTGGACCTATGAATCCGAACTATCCACGGGACTGCTGGTACGTCGCCGCCACCAGCGACGAGGTCGGTTCCGGCCTCCTGGGCCGCAAGCTGCTGGACCGCCCGGTCGTGCTGTACCGGCTGGCCTCGGGCGAGGCCGTCGCGCTCGAGGACCGCTGCGCTCACCGCGCCTACCCGTTGTCCAGGGGCCGCCTGGAAGGCGGCCTGCTGGTGTGCGGCTATCACGGCCTGCGATACGACACGGCCGGCGCGTGCGTGGGCGTGCCCTCGCAGCCGAACGTGCCGTACGGGGTGTGCGTGCGCGCATACCCGGTCCGCGAAGAGCCGCCGTTCGTCTGGGTCTGGCTCGGCCAGCCGGGCCGATCGAGCCTGCACTCGCCGCCCAAGCTGCCATGGCTGTCCGGCGAAGGGTGGTCCTCGTCGGGTGAGATGGCGTGCCTGGCGGCCAACTACATGCTCGTACACGAGCACTACCTCGATCTCACGCACATCCCGGAGGTGCACCCGGAGGAGACACCGCCCGGACTCAAGGAAATGCCGGCGCTCGATCACGTGTCGGTATCCGAGACGTCAGTCACCTACACCCGGACCCTGCCGCCCGCGGAACTGGCCGACTGGGAAGCCGAGGCGACCGGCCTGCCGCGGGATCGGGAGTACAAGCGCCGCCATCACGGCACGTTCATCTCACCGGCGATACTCGCAGAAGGATGGCAGATCGACGGCGGCGACGGACAGCCCTACGAGCAGGCGCGCATTCACGCGGTGACGCCTGAGTCCCCGGCCCGCACTCACCTGTTCTCCTGGTTCGCGCACAACTTCGCACTCGACCGCGTGCTCGTCGGCCAGCGCCTGCACGCGGTGATGGCGAAGGTCATGCGGGAGGACGTGGCCGTGCTCGAGGCGATCGAAGCGACCGCCGGCTACGAGGGCTCGGCAGCCGGGATCCATCTCACCGCCGACGCCGGCGTGCTGCAGGTGCGCCGCATCGTGGCGCGGATGCTCGCGACCGAGACAGGTCGAACGTCGGCGGAGGCAGGACGCGCGCCGCGGTCGGCCCCCGCCCGCAAGACGGCCCAGTCCGGCTAGTGATCGAAGAGTTCGCCCGAATGCAGCGGGCGCCAACGCAAAGGGTGAGCCGTGGGCTACAACTCCATCTTCCGACCGGGGCTGTTCGACGGGCAGGTCGTGCTCGTCACCGGCGGCGGCAGCGGTATAGGCCGGTGCACCGCGCACGAGCTGGCGTCTCTCGGGGCGACGGTGGCCCTCGCGGGTCGCGACATCGCCAAGCTCGAGTCCGTCCGGGCGGAAATCGAGACCGCAAGGGGCATCGCCTCCACGCATAGCTGCGACATCCGCGTCGAGGCCGAGGTGATCGCGCTCATCGACGGCGTGCTCGCCCAGCACGGCCGCTTGGACGCACTCGTCAACAACGCGGGCGGGCAGTATCCCCAGCCGCTCGCCCATATCAGCAGCAAGGGGTTTGAGGCTGTCGTGCGACTGAACCTGTTTGGCGGCTTCATGATGATGCGCGAGGCCTACAACCGCTGGATGGCCGGCAACGGCGGCAGCATCGTCAACATCATCGCCGACATCTGGCACGGCTGGCCGAACTTCGCGCACTCCGGCGCCGCCCGAGGCGGCATGTGGACGCTTTCCGAGAGCGCCGCTTCAGAGTGGGCGCCCGCGGGAGTGCGCGTCAACTGCGTGGCCCCCGGCGGCATCGCCAGCAGCGGCTTCGACACCTATGCGCCCGAGGACCAGGAGGTCGTCCTGCGCTTCCCTACCACCATCCCCATGCAGCGCTACGGCAACGTCGCTGAGGTTTCCGCTGCGATCGTGTACCTGCTCTCGCCGGCCGCTTCGTTCATCACCGGTAGCTGCATTCGGGTGGACGGCGGAGCACCCAATGCCCGCTACTGCTGGAACCCGCCGACGCCGCACACGAACTCCGTGCCCTTCGAGGGGTTCCCGCTGGAGTCGATGCCCAAGCTGCTTACGGAGGGCGTCACGCGTCCCGTTAGACGCGCTTGATTCACCAGGCCGAACCTGGGAAGCAACTGAAGATCGGGCGACCAAACGTTGACCGTCAGCCAGGCGTCGCCATGATGCCGTCTGCCAGCTCGAGCGCCGTCGGCCGCGTTCGCCAGCTCCAGACCGGCCGGGCTTCGTTCCCACACGCCCATCAGCCAGACCGCGTCGATGCCGACTGGTGTGACATCGTCCCGGGCCGAGGCCGGCACCTCGGCCAGCGTCACCCGCCGGGCCTGTGGCCCGCGACAGGTCGCCGAGCCAGATAGCGGCGTTGATCTCGTAGATCACCGGCTTGTCCGGCCGCCCGGTGATCGGGGCACCTTGATCGACCGGCCTGCCGCGGCCTGAGTGTCCGCCGCTCGCTGCCGCGGTAGGCCCTCCGCGGCTGCCACGCCGCCCTGGTGCAGCAGTGCCTTGGCGTTCACGCCGCGGAACAGCAACGGCAGCAGTGCCACGGTGCCGGTCCAGCCGGTCTGGTGGCTAGCGCCGATCCCGGCCCCGCTGTCGCCATGGAAGTACTCATAGAACAGCACGAGGTCGCGCCAGTGCGGGTCGTTCTGCAGGATCGGCTGGCCGCCGTGCACCGGCCGGCGGCCGGTGGCGTCCCTGAGGAACGTGCCGGTGAGCCGGTCGCTGATCTCGCGGGCGACCTCATAGAGGGTGCACTGATTTCCGGAGCCCGTCGGGCACTCCACCCTGAACCCATCGCCGAAGTAGCCATGGAGGTTCAGCAGCGCCCGGATGAGCATGACGTTGATCGGGAACCACACCGGGCCCCGCCAGTTGGAGTTCCCGCCGAACATGCCGTTATCGGACTCCGCTGGAAGGTAGCCGACCCGGTATTCCTGCCCGTCCACCTCCAGGATGTAGGGGTGCCACGCGTGCCAGCGGGACACGGCGCGGATGCCGTGCGGCCCGAGGAACTCCTGCTCGTCCAGCATCCTGGCCAGGATGCGGCGCAGCCGGTTCTCGTTGAACAGCGCCAGCAGCAGCGGGCCGGTTTCCGTCAGCTGCCGGCCGCGCAGCGGCATGGCGGCCAGCACCGCGGGGTGATGGGCGAGGAACTCGGCGGTGCCCTGGACAAGCTCCGGGAAGTCGCGGATCCTGCTGCCGACGACCGTCGCGGCGGCGAGCGGCATCAGCCCGACGATGGAGCGCACCTTCAGCGGGACGGAGCTGCCGTCCGGGCGCCGCAGCACGTCGTAGAAGAAGCCGTCCGCCTCGTCCCACAGGCCGATCGCACCGGGCCCGACGTGGCTGGTCGCCGCGGCGATCCAGGCGAAGTTTTCCAGCAGCGACCGCGCCTGCTCCAGGTACACCGGGTTCTCCCGGGCGAGCTCGATGGCCATCTGCGCCATATTCTGGCAGAACAGCGCCATCCACGCGGTGCCGTCAGCCTGGTCGATCTGGCCGCCGCCCGGCAGCGGCGCGCTGCGGTCGAACACCCCGATGTTGTCCAGGCCGAGGAAGCCACCCTGGAAGATGTTGCGGTTGTCGGCGTCTTTACGGTTGAGCCACCAGCTGAAGTTTCTCATCAGTTTCTGGAAGGCAGCCTCCAGGAAGGCCCGGTCCGCCTGGCCGGTCATGACCTTCTCCAGCTCGTAGACCCACCACGTCGCCCAGGCGTGCACCGGCGGGTTGACATCGCTGAAGTTCCACTCGTACGCGGGCAACTGGCCGTTGGGGTGCAGGTACCGGCAGTTCATCAGCAGATCGAGCTGCTGCTTGGCGAACGTCAGGTCGACGACGGCGAGTGCCGCCGCGTGGAAGCCGAGGTCCCAGGCCGCGAACCACGGGTACTCCCACTTGTCCGGCATGGAGATGATGTCCCGGGCGACCAGGTGCCGCCAGTCCTCGTTCCGCAGCCCGGTGCCG
>Ga0306923_10004346_pt1 | contig 13556 bp, 13 predicted proteins | sample sta12Can44000108_FD_203841 | JGI IMG/M metagenome (GOLD analysis project Ga0306923, IMG submission 203841) | Lab enrichment of tropical soil microbial communities from Luquillo Experimental Forest, Puerto Rico - statanox.12C.anox.44.000.108 (v2)... | ecosystem: Environmental > Terrestrial >... | reverse complement strand
CGTTCACCGCCATCGTCTTGGGCTTGATCTGCGGCAGCGTCTGGGTCGCGAGCACGTGCTCTACCTCGCTCGTGCCGATGCCGAAGGCCAGCGCGCCGAACGCGCCGTGCGTCGACGTGTGCGAATCACCGCAGACGATCGTCATGCCCGGCTGCGTCAGCCCGAGCTGCGGGCCGATCACGTGCACGATGCCCTGTCCCGCGTCGCCCATCGGGTGCAGCCGGACGCCGAACTCGGCGGCGTTCTTGCGCATCGCCTCCATCTGGGCCCGCGACACGGGATCGGTCACCGGGCTCCCCGGGCCGGACAGCGGCACGCCGGGACCGGTGATCCCGGTCGTCGGAACGTTGTGGTCCTCGGTGGCGATGGTCAGATCCGGCCGCCGGACCTTGCGGCCCGCCGCGCGCAGGCCGTCGAAGGCCTGGGGGCTGGTGATCTCATGGACCAGGTGCAGGTCGATGTAGAGCAGGTCGGGCTCACCGGCAGCGCTGCGCACCACATGGGCGTCCCAGATCTTCTCCGCGAGCGTGCGAGGTGCGCTGCTCATGCGGTCCATCTCCTTTGAGTCGCGTCGAGTTGCATCTCACAATTTGAGACGGCAGTATCAGTACATGAACAATACTAGTGGCGTCGGCGTTCTGGACAAAGCCGTTTGCGTACTCGCGGCGGTGGAGAGCGGCCCGGCCACCCTCGCTCAGCTGGTCAAGGCCACCGGGCTCGCCAGGCCGACCACGCACCGCATCGCCGTCGCCCTGGAGCACCATCGGCTGCTCGCACGGGACGTCCAGGGCAGGTTTGTGCTCGGGCCGCGGGTCGCCGAACTGGCTTCGGCGGCCGGGGAGGACCGGCTGCTGGCCGTCGCGCAGCCAGTGCTGATCCAGTTGCGCGACCAGACCGGTGAGAGCGCCCAGTTGTACCGCAGGCAGGCTGACGTCCGGATCTGCGTCGCCGCCGCCGAGCGGGCCAGCGGGCTGCGGGACACGGTGCCCGTCGGCGCCGCGCTGCCGATGACCGCGGGCTCAGCCGCGCAGGTGCTGCTCGCCTGGGAGGAGGGCGAGCGGATGCACCGCGGGCTGCGCGGGGCGAAGTTCACCGCGGCGACGCTGGCCAGCGTGCGCAGGCGGGGCTGGGCCGCCAGCGCCGCCGAGCGCGAGGCCGGCGTGGCGTCGGTGTCGGCCCCGGTGCGCGGCGCGGGCGGCAAGGTGCTCGCCGCTGTCTCCGTGTCGGGTCCGATCGAGCGGCTGACCCGCTCCCCCGGGCGCCTGCACGCCGCCGCGGTCGTCGCGGCCGGCGAGAAGATCAGCGACCTGCTCCGCACCGAGCCCGGCCAGCGGCCCTGAGCAGGGCCGTGACCCCAGCGGGCACCGCGGCTAGGGGGCTCATACAGCACCGGCACCTGTGCAGACAAGATATGGCCACAGTTATTACAGGGATCTTTTGCCCTCAGCACACTGCCTTTGGTCCTACCGCTCGGCGGACCTCGCGGGCTAGCCTCGAAAAAGCTGCGAAACCGCGTAGTGCAGGAATAGGGGTACCCCAGATGACAAGGTCGCGCCCATGAAAGTGGCTGTCGTTAAGGAGACCGCGCCGGGAGAACGGCGCGTCGCCCTGGCCCCTGAGACCGTGCCGAAGCTGACAGCGGCCGGTCTTGAGGTGCTGGTGGAACAAGGCGCGGGCAACGGCGCCTGGTTCCCTGATAGCGCCTACAGCGAGGCCGGGGCGGCCATAGTCAGGACCGACGACCTGTACGCGACGGCGGACGTCATCCTCACCGTGACCAGGCCGGATCAAGCGCAGCTCGGCAAGCTGCGGGCCGGGCAGACGGTGGTCGGCATGCTCTCCCCGCTCACCGACCCGCAACTGGCCAAGGACCTGGCGGACAAGCAGGTGACGGCGGTCTCCCTCGACGGGCTGCCGCGGACGCTGTCCCGCGCTCAGTCCATGGACGCGCTGACGTCGCAGGCCAGCGTGGCCGGCTACAAGGCGGTCCTGCTCGCGGCGGCGGCGTACGGCAGGTTCTTCCCGCTGCTGATCACCGCGGCGGGCACCGCGCGGCCCGCGAAGCTGCTCGTGCTCGGCGCCGGCGTGGCGGGCCTGCAGGCGATCGGCACCGCGCGGCGGCTCGGCGCCCAGGTCAGCGGCTACGACGTGCGGCCCGCCTCCAAAGGCGAGGTGGAGTCGCTCGGCGCCGCGTTCATCGAGCTGACGTCCGTAGGCAGCGCGGCGGGCGAAGGCGGCTACGCCCGCGAGCTCACCGCCGACGAACGCCAGGCCCAGCAGGAGGAGCTGACCGCCCACATCGCGCGGCACGACGTGGTGATCACGACCGCGCAGGTGCCGGGCCGCAGGCCGCCGCTGCTCATCACCGAAGACGCGGTGAAGGCGATGACCGCGGGCTCGGTCATCGTCGACATGGGCGCCAGCCCGCTCGGCGGCAACGTCGCCGGCTCGGTTCCCGGCGAGACCGTGGTGACGGAGAACGGCGTCACGGTCATCGGGGCGCAGAACCTGCCCTCGACGGTGCCCACCGCTTCCTCGAACGCGTATTCACGGAACATCTCGGCGTTGCTCCTGCACATGGTCGCGGACGGCGAGCTGAAGATCGACACGAGCGACGAGATCCAGTCCGGAGTCGTCGTCACTCACGATGGCCAGGTCGTGCACCCGGCGGTGGCCAAGCTGCTCGACGGTGAGGGAGGACACTGATGTCCACGGCGCTGGTAACTGACCTGACCATCTTCGTGCTGGCGCTGCTCGTCGGCATCGAGGTCATCGGCAAGGTGCCCGCCACCTTGCACACCCCGCTGATGTCGGCGGCTAACTCGATCCACGGGATCGTCCTGGTCGGCGCGCTGCTCATCGGGGCGACCGCGCACACGGCCGTCGGCTACATCCTCGCCTTCGTCGCCGCGTTCTTCGCCGCCGCGAACGTGGTCGGCGGTTACGTGGTCACCGGCCGGATGCTGAAGATGTTCCGGCGCAAGGCGCCGGTGCAGGCAGCCGAGCCCAAGGTCCCGGTCGGCGCCGGCGCGGAGCACCAGTCGCGGGAGGTGGGACGGTGAACACCTTCACCACCAACATGCAGCTGGTCTATGTGCTCGCGGCCGCCTGCTTCGTCGTCGGCCTGCACCTGATGAACAGCCCGGCCACCGCGCGCCGCGGCAACCAGGTCTCCACGGCCGGCATGATCATCGCGGTGCTCGCGACCCTCGTCCTGATGATCCACGAGGGCACCGTGACCGCCGTCGGCTGGACCGTGCTGATCGTCGGCACCCTGCTGGGCTCCGCGGTCGGCCTGTGGTCCGCCAGGACCGTGCAGATGACCGCGATGCCGCAACTGGTGTCCATGTTCAACGCGGTCGGCGGCGGCGCCGCCGCGCTGGTCGCGGTCTACGGCTACATCCACGACGAGTCCGCCGCGGGCGGCGTGCTCGGCAGCACCACCGTCTTCACGGTGCTGGATGTGCTCATCGGATCGGTGACCTTCACGGGTTCCCTGATCGCCGCAGGCAAGCTGCAGGGCATCATCACCGGCTCGCCAGTGATGATCAAGGGCGGCCGGCTGATCACCGCGGCGCTCGTGGTGGTCGGGATTGGCTCGGCGGCGTTCATGCTCACCACGGCGAGCCTGCCCGCGCTGCTGCTCGTCGTGCTGGCCTCGCTCGCGTTCGGCGTGCTGATGGTGCTGCCGATCGGCGGCGCGGACATGCCGGTAGTGATCTCGCTGCTGAACGCCTTCACCGGCACCGCGGTCGCGATGGCCGGGTTCGTCATCAACAACTGGGCGCTGATCATCGCCGGGGCGCTGGTCGGCGCGTCCGGTGGCATCCTCACCAAGCTGATGGCCGACGCGATGAACCGGTCGCTCGGCAACATCATGCTGGGCGGGTTCGGCACCGGCGACACGGCGATCGCAGCGGCAGTCTCCGGCGACGTGCAGGTCCGCTCGATCGCCGCCGACGACGCGGCCATCCAGCTCGCCTACGCGTCCAAGGTGATCATCGTCCCCGGTTACGGGCTGGCGGCGGCACAGGCGCAGCACGGGGTGGCCGAACTCGCCGCCGTGCTCGAGCAGCGCGGCGTGGAGGTCAGCTACGCGATCCACCCGGTCGCGGGCCGGATGCCGGGCCATATGAACGTGCTGCTCGCCGAGGCCAACGTGCCGTATCCGCAGCTCAAGGAGATGGACGAGATCAACCCGGAGTTCCCGCGGGCCGACGTGGCGCTGGTGATCGGCGCGAACGACGTGACCAACCCGGCGGCCCGCCGCCCCGGCAACGCGGTCTCCGGCATGCCGATCCTCGACGTGGACCAGGCCCAGTCGATCATCGTCGTCAAGCGGTCCATGGGCACCGGCTACGCCGGCATCGACAACGAGCTGTACACCAACCCCAAGACCAGCATGTACTTCGCCGACGCCAAGAAGGCGGTCGCGGAGATGACCGCCGCCGTCAAGACCCTCGTCGGCTGATCGCCCCGCGTCGAAAGGGCCAGTCTCATGATCGTGGGTCATTTGTGGCGGATATCGCCACTTTTGACCCACGATCATGGAAGCCAAGGCTTACCCGGCGACGGGCGCCGCGTCCAGGAGCGCCGCGTTCTGGCGTTCGAGTGCCTTGGCGACGCCGGTGCGCCAGCCCTCGGCCAGAGCCTGGGAGAAGGGGTCTGGGAAGATGTCCTCCTCGCCATGGTCGATCCCGTCGAAGATGGCCCGGGCGACCGATTCCGGAGCGGACTTGGGGATCTCGAGGTCCCGCACCATGTCGGTATCGACCGGGCCGGCGAGGACCGCATGCACCCGTATCCCCCGTCCGGCCAGCAGGATCCGCTGCGACTGGGCCAGGTTGAACGCGGCCGCCTTTGAGACCGAGTAGGCCGGGGTGAGCGGGATCGGGGCGAGGGCCGCGATCGACCCGATGTTGACAATCGCTCCCCCGGAGCGAATCAGGGCCGGGAGGAATGCGCGAGTTACCTCGTAGGTGCCGTAGAGGTTGACGGCAAGGTGCTGTTCGAGCGCCTCGCGATCGCTCAGGTCGTCATTACGGAAAACGCCCGCGTTGTTGATGAGGATGTCGAGAGACCCGACCTCCGCGGCCGCTGCCTCGATCTGCGCCGGGCTGGTCACCTCCAGGGTCAGCGGCGTGACGCGCTCGTCCGGGTGGGCCAGGGGCTGGCGCGTGCCGGCGTAGACGCGCTTGGCGCCCCTGCGGAGTGCTTCTTCGACCAGCGCCTGCCCGATGCCGCGATTGGCCCCGGTCACCAGGACTGCCTTGCCCGCGATCGTCATCTGTTGTTCCTCCGGTGCTTCATGCTGCTGTCGGTTCCGCGCTGCCTGTCTGGCGCGCCTACCGATACAGACCAGCCGGCTTGCGGGGAGTCACCGCGGGCCGCCCAGGAATTTTCCGGCCGTGCGCGGGGACCGGCCCGTCAGGGTTTGCGCGCGACGCCCGCGCACGCCAGGCCGAGCGCCGTGAGCCGGTCTTCCGCCACGGAGGCATCTTCCTCGCCTGGACGCCAGTCGGGAACCCGCACCAAGCCCGGCGCTACGAGCTCCAGGCCATCGAACAGATCGCGGACCTGCTCGAGCGAGCGGAACTGTACGCGGCCGAACGACCGCGTCATGAACTCCCGCAGCTGGACGGCGGCCGGATCGTCGAGGTCGAGCAGGTGCTGGATGAACACGTAGCTGCCGGACGGAAGCGCCCGGATCAGCGCGGTGGTTAGCTCGGCGGGGCGCTCGTAGTCCATGACCAGGTGCAGGACGCCGGACAGCAGCAGCCCGATCGGCCTCGTCCAGTCCAGGTGAGTGCGCACCAGGGGATGGCTGATGATCGCGCCGGGGACGCGGAGATCACCCTCGACCACGACGGTGGCCGGGTTCTCCGCGAGCATCGCCTTGCCGTGCGCCACCACCACGGGGTCGTTGTCCACGTAGACCACGCGGACCGAGGGATCGATGCCCTGGGCGATCTGATGCACGTTCTCGTTCGTCGGCAACCCCGCGCCGACATCGAGCAGCTGGTCGATTCCCTCGTCCGCGACCAGATAGCGGACCACCCTGCGCAGCAGGGCGCGCTGCGCGCGGACGCCAGCGGAAACTTCCGGCACCGTCGCCGTAATCCACTGACCGTGGGACCGGTCAACGGAGAAGTTGTCCTTGCCGCCCAGCAGGTAGTCATACACCCGCGCCACGCTAGGCCGGGACGGAAAGGGCGCCCCGGCCTTTGCCCGCTTCCCCACAAACACGCATCGTACGGGTTCGCGCCCGGCGACGCAGGGTAACCCCGGGCAGCGGGGAAGCCTGCTTTACAGGCATGGGCTTCCCCGCCTTGCCGGTGAAGCGCTCTACCCGGGGAATCTCGTTACTCGCGCCCCAGGTGAGCGGCCGCGATCTTCTTGGGCACCACCATGCGCCAGGCGTCCGTGACGAGCTCACGCATCTCTTCGGGGCCGAGCGCCGCCATGCGAGCGTGCACCCAGTGGAATCGCTGATCGGACAGCCGCGGCATAGCGAACTTGCCCGGCTCGGCGGCGATCAGCGCGGCCCGTTCCTCTTTCGGGAACCCGAAGCCCATCGTCGACTCGTCGGGGGAGATCGAGACATAGACGATCTTGCCGACCCGGAACTTGATGTAGTCGCGGATCAGGTGCTCAGAAGTCCGGGGCAGCGACATCGCCACCTCGCGCACCTCCGCGGCTGTGACCATGGTGCTCGCTCCTCCCTGTGCACAGGCTCATCGTGAGCCAGGAGCGCGGCGGCCGGCAAGGGCGGCCAGCAGCGCGCCCGTGAGGTAAGCGGCCAGCGCCAGCGCCCACAGCCCTGCCATGATCATCGAGCTGAACGCGTGCCCGTAGTCAAGGAAGCTCGCCCCGTTGAACCCGGCGCCTATCACGGCCAGTGCGCCGACTATCGCCAGGGCCGTTCCCGCACGGCTGCCTTTTCCCCAGGTCAGCGCGACGCCGACGATCGCCGCCACGACGAGCGCCAGCCCGAAGGCCGCGTGCGCCGCGGCCCACGCCGGGCCGTCGGCCACCACCCAGGCGACGCCCGACGCCGCACCGGAAAAGTAGTCGGCGGCGTTCGCGCCGGGGTGCCGGCCGGGCAGGACGACGAACACGTTGACCACCATGCCAAGCAGGTACTGCGCTAGCAGGAGGAAGCAGGCGGCGAGATCGACCGCGAGAACGCGCTTCATAGCCGGCCTCCTCAGGTTCTGCTGCCAACTAGTCTGCGCATACTAGTCTGGACCTGTCAAGGAAGCCCATAAGCCAGTGTCCCGAACGGAAGGTGGCGCCTCTACAGCCAAGCGGACAGTGGCGGCCCGTTGCTAACCGCCACTGCCCGCTGACGGCGCGGGCCGCCGTCAGTCGAGGAGCGATTGAGCGGGCGATCGCGTTACTGGCGGACCGGCGAGCCCGAGACCAGCTAAGATGGCCGGCCGCCGAGACCGGACACGGCGACCGCGGCGGCCTCGGCGCCCGCCCGCCCCGCGGCGGCCATGTCGCTTCCGGCCAGCCACGCGGCAAGGAACCCCGCGCAGAACGCGTCCCCGGCCCCTGTCGTATCGCGGACCACGGCGGGCCTGGCCGCGACCCGCGCGGGCTGGCTGCCCTCCGCCACGACCAGCGCCCCGTCCGCGCCGAGCTTGATCACGACGGCATGGTAATAGCGGGTGAGGAGGGCCGCGAGCGACGCTGGATCGGCTCCGCCACCGAGGACGGCCGCCTCGTCCAGGTTGGGGAAGCAGACGGCCGCGCCTTTCGTCCAGGTCAGGAACGCGCCCGGGGCAAGCTGCCGGAGGAACGCCGCCGAGCCGGGGTCGATCGTGAACGGCACGCCGCGGCGCCTGGCCCCGGCGATCAGCCCGAGCGCGACCTCCCGCGTCGCGGGCTGGAAGAACGAGTACCCGGTGAGGTGGAGCAGCGCGGCGCCGTCGAGCAGGGTGGCCGACGCGTCGGCCGGGCGCAGCCGCAGGTTCGCGCCGCGGTCCGTGATCATCGTCCGTTCGCCGTCCGGCCCTACCAGCACGACAATCGAGCCGGTGGGGACGGACTCGTCGGCAGCCAGCCGCGCGTGTACGCCGGACCTGGCGAGTTCCTGACGGTGGAAGGCGGCGTCGCCCGCCCCGGCCCGGCCGGCGAACACCACGTCCAGGCCCAGGCTGGCCATCCAGGCGGCCTGGTTGGCCGCCGAACCACCCGGGCGTACCGTGATGGCCGCCGGATTGTCCTGCCCGTCAACCAGGGGCGCCGCCGTCTCCACCAGGATGTCGTTGATCACGTCACCGCACACGAGCACCCGCGGCGTGGTCACCCCCGGGTGTCCGCACGCTCCGCCCAGGCGATGGCGATCTGGCCGGCGAGGGCGATGTTGCCGCGCGCGACGTCCAGGTTGACCGTGACGCTCGCGCCAGCCGTGGCACGCTGCATGTAGTCGAGCAAGAACGGCGTCACCGCCTTGCCGCGCACACCGCCCGCGTCGGCGGCGGCCAGCGCCGCCGCGAGCGCCCGGTCGTGCAGGCCAGGGTCGAGCTGCCTGTCCGGCGCCAGCGGGTTGGCGATGAGCAGGGCGGACTCGTCGCCGAGCAAATCCCTGGCCGCCATCACGGCGGCGATCTCCGCCGGGCTGTCCAGCCGCCAGTCCAGGTCCTGGCCGGAGTCCGCCAGGTAGAACGCGGGGAACCTGTTGGTGCGGTAGCCAGCGACCGCCACCCTCAGCGTCTCGAGCCGCTCCAGCGTGGCGGGGATGTCCAGGATCGACTTCACGCCGGCCGACACCACGGTGATCGGCGTCCGGGACAGCACGGTCAGGTCGGCCGACTCGTCGAGCGACTCGGCGAACCCGCGATGCACCCCGCCAAGCCCCCCGGTGGCGAACACCCGGATCCCGGCCCGCGCCGCCAGCACGGAAGTGGCGGCGACCGTGGTGCCCGCCGTCCGCTTCCCGGCCATCGCCAGGCCGAGGTCACGGCTGCTCACCTTGACCACGGACTCGTCGAGCGCGATCCGCTCCAGGTCAGCGTCGTCAAGCCCCGCCTTCGGCACGCCGTCGACGACCGCGATCGTGGCGGGCGTCACCCCGGCCGCGGTGAGCATCTCCTCGAACGACCTGGCCGCCGCCAGGTTGCCCGGCCGGGGCAGGCCGTGGGAGATGATCGTCGACTCGAGCGCCACCACGGGCCGCCCGGCCGCGAGCGCCGCGCGGACCGGCCCGGATAGCTCAGGCACAACCGGCATGAGCACGACCCTATCCGGCGCCGCCGAGCTCACGGCCACGGGATGGCCAGGCTCTTCCGGGGCAGAGGCGGCCGGCGTATGGTGCGGGAAGCACCGAATGAGACAAGACGGAGGCTCCCGTGACCGAGCGGACCAAGATCACCTTGGACGAATCAGAGATCCCGACGCAGTGGTACAACGTCATCCCGGACCTGCCCGCGCCGCCGCCACCGCCGCTGCACCCCGGCACCTTGCAGCCAGTCGGGCCGGACGACCTCGCACCGCTGTTCCCGATGGAGCTGATCCGCCAGGAAGTCACCGGCGACAGCTACGTCGACATCCCCGGGGAGGTCCTCGACGTCTACCGGCTGTGGCGGCCGACCCCGCTGTTCCGCGCGCGGCGGCTGGAGAAAGCGCTGAACACGCCGGCCCGGATCTACTACAAGTACGAGGGCGTGTCCCCGGCCGGTTCGCACAAGCCGAACACCTCGGTGCCGCAGGCTTTCTACAACTCGCGGGAGGGCACCAAGCGGCTTACCACGGAGACCGGCGCGGGTCAGTGGGGCAGCGCGCTGGCGTTCGCCTGCGCGCAGTTCGGCGTGGACTGCGAGGTCTGGATGGTCCGCGCGTCCTACGACCAGAAGCCGCACCGCCGGACGCTGATGGAGACCTACGGCGCCATCGTGCACCCGAGCCCGTCCCGGGCGACGAACGCCGGCCTGAAGGTGCTCGCCGACGACCCGGACTCACCCGGGAGCCTGGGCATCGCGATCAGCGAGGCGGTCGAGGCGGCGGGCGGCAGCGCCGAGACGAGATACGCGCTCGGGAGCGTGCTCAACCACGTTCTCATGCACCAGACGGTGATCGGCGAAGAGGCCCTCAAGCAGTTCGCCGCGGCCGGGGAGGCCGGCCCTGACCTGATCGTCGGCTGCACGGGCGGCGGGTCCAACTTCGCCGGGCTGTTCTTCCCGTTCCTGCGGGAGAAGCTGGCCGGGCGCGCCAACCCGGTGATCCGCGCGGTCGAGCCGTCGGCGTGCCCGTCGTTCACCCGGGGGATCTATGCCTATGACTTCGGCGACACGGCCGGCATGACGCCGCTGCTGAAGATGCACACCCTCGGCCACGGCTTCATCCCCGACCCGGTGCACGCCGGAGGGCTGCGCTACCACGGCATGTCGCCGCTGCTGTCCCACGCCTACGAGCTCGGCCTGTTCGAGGCGATCGCCAAGCCGCAGCGGGAGTGCTTCGCCGCCGCGGTCACGTTCGCCCGGGCCGAGGGCATCCTGCCCGCGCCCGAGCCGTCGCACGCGCTCGCGGCCGTGGTCGATGAAGCCAAGCGGTGCGCGGAGACCGGCGAGGAGAAGGTCATCCTCACCGCTCTGTGCGGCCACGGCCACTTCGACATGGTGGCCTACGAGCGGTACCTGGCCGGCGAGATGACCGACTTCGACCTGCCGCAGGACCGGATCGACGCGGCCATCGCCGCCCTGCCCTCCGTCCCCGGCGCGTAGCCCGCCCAGGGGCACGACCATGATCGTGGGTCATTTTTGGCGGATATCGCCAGTTTTGACCCACGATCATGGAACCGCTGGCCCCGCGGGTCTGAACCGGCGGCGGCGGGTGACTGCTGATGCCAGCGTTTCCAGCGTGGCGGCGGTCATGTCGATGTCCATGCATGCGTCGGTCACGCTCTGGCCGTAGGCGAGCGTCGCGGGGTGGCCAGGGCTCTGGCGCCCCGCCACCAGGAAGCTCTCCAGCATCACGCCGGTGATGCCGCGCTCGCCCGCGGTGAGCTGCTCGGCCAGCGCCTGCGCGACGTCCGGCTGGCGGCGGTAGTCCTTGCCACTGTTGCCGTGGCTCGCGTCCACCATCAGCCGGCGCGGCAGCCCGGCCGCCGTGATCAGGTCCAGCGCCTTGGCGACGTGCGAGGCCGCGTAGTTCGGGCCGCCGCGGCCACCGCGCAAGATCACGTGCGTGTCGGAGTTGCCCGCGGTCGACACCACCGCGGCCGCGCCGGCCGCCGTGACGCCGAAGAAGGTGTGCCCGACCGCCGACGAGCGGCAGCCGTCCACCGCGACCTGGACGTCGCCGTCGGTGCCGTTCTTGAACCCCACGGGCATCGACAGGCCCGACGCCAGCTGCCGGTGGACCTGGCTTTCTGTCGTGCGGGCCCCGATCGCCCCCCATGTCACGGCGTCGGCGATGTACTGCGGCGTGATCGGGTCGAGCCACTCGCAGCCCACCGGCATGCCCTGGGCGAGGATGTCGAGGAGCAGGCGGCGGGCGGTGCGCAGGCCGCGGTGCACGTCGAAGCTCTCGTCCATGCCCGGGTCGTTGATCAGGCCCTTCCAGCCGGTGACCGTGCGCGGCTTCTCGAAGTACACGCGCATCACGATCAGCAGGTCGCCGGCGTACCGCTCGCGGAGGCGCTCGAGGCGGGCGGCGTAGTCGAGGGCGGCCTTCGGGTCGTGGACCGAGCACGGGCCGGCGACCACGAGCAGCCGGTCGTCGGCGCCGTCGAGCACCGCGCGGACCTCGGTTCTCGTGCGCTCTACCGTTTCCGCTTCGGCGGCACCGAGCGCAAGCTCGTCCAGCAGCGCGGCCGGCGACAACAGCGGCTCGTAGCGGACGATCCGGGTGTCCCTGACGCGTGACATCGGGGTTTCTCCTCCCGGGCGCGCCGCGCCCGCGTGTCCGGGAGCCAGCTACGCCCATTTAGTGACGGGGCTGTCGCGTCCCGTCTTCGGCTGGCTCCGGGCGGTGGATAAGCGCACGCGGGTACGCCTGGCTCCACCCGGAGCCAGCGTAAAGCGCCAATACCACCGTGACACGCGGTCGATCATACACGGCCGCGCAGGCACGGGAACCGCGCGCGTGTCGTTAGCGTCGGTTCACCTCGCCAGTACATGATCATGCGCATGGACATGAACCTCGCCGAGACCTTCGTCCTGTTCCTGGCGCTGGCCGGACCACAGAAGGTGCTGCTGTCGTTCGCGCGCCTCGGGCACTTCCTGGACGTCCGGAGCCTGCGGCTGGTGGCCTGGACCTGCTCGCTGGCAGCCGCATGCGTCGGCGTGACCTGCGCGCTGACCGCGCCGTGGATAGCGACGTTTTTCCACATCAGCACGGCCTCCGTGGGGCTGGCCGCCGGCCTGACGTTCTTCGTCTACTCGGTGGGGCTTGTCCTCGGAGTGCATTTCGACTCCCCGGCTACCTTGGAGGCGGAGACCGGCCGTCCCAGCCTGACTCACCCGCTGAGAAGCGGGTTCCGCGAGATGCTTGTGCCGTTCGTGGTCAGCCCGCTCGCCATCGCCGCCGACCTGCTCGAGTCGCTGACCGCGAACGACTGGCTACACCGCCTGGAGGTGGCGGGAGCGTTCATCGCTGTCTGCGTGGTTAACCTGATCTTCGCCTGGGCGCTCGCCCCTGTGATGGGACGAATGCACGAGATCGTCCTCGACGTGCTGTCCCGGCTGCTCGGCGTGCTCCTCGCCGCCGTGGGCGTGGAGCTTTTCCTGCAAGGACTGGCGACGCTCGGGGTGCTACCTGGAAGCGGCGCACACTAACCGTCCCGTAATTAAGTAAACATTATCGAACGAAAGAAAAGCCTCTCGCCAAGATATTGATGGCTAAAACGACGAAAGTTACCATCTGGGCAACCGCGGCCACACCCGGGCCGCATTCGCCGAGAGGTGCCCTATGACACACCGTCTCCCCAGGTTCCTCCTGTATCCGATCGCTGCTGTCATCCCCGTGCTCGGCCTGCTCGCCGGCCTCGGCAGCCTCGGCGCGGCCGCGAGCGCGAGCACGCGCCCCGCCGCCTCGGCGTCCGCCCAGGCGGCAGCCCTGGCCAAGGCCGAGATCAGGCGGCTCAGGGTCGGATTCCACGGCACTAACCACATCGTGTCACCGCCCGTCCGCCACGTGAGCGGCCTGACCCAAGTGCAGAGCACCAACTGGTCCGGTTACGCGGACACCGGCAGCTCGTTCAGCAAGGTGACCGCCTCCTGGACCGAGCCGTCGGCGACCTGCAGCAGCCGCACGGAGTCGCTGGCCGCGTTCTGGGTGGGCATCGACGGGTACAGCAGCGGCTCGGTCGAGCAGGACGGCACGCTCATCGAGTGCTACCAGCGGCATGCCTACCAGTACACGTGGTGGGAGATGTACCCCACCAACGCCATCCAGGTAGTGGGCTCCAGTGCGGCGGCGGGAGACCACATCACGGCCTCCGTGGTCCGCAGCGGCGCCAGCTATGCGTTGTCCGTCACCGACTCCACGCACTCGGCGAACAGCTTCACCACGACGCAGGCCTGCTCTGGCTGCGCGAACACCAGCGCCGA
>Ga0306923_10004345_pt1 | contig 13557 bp, 9 predicted proteins | sample sta12Can44000108_FD_203841 | JGI IMG/M metagenome (GOLD analysis project Ga0306923, IMG submission 203841) | Lab enrichment of tropical soil microbial communities from Luquillo Experimental Forest, Puerto Rico - statanox.12C.anox.44.000.108 (v2)... | ecosystem: Environmental > Terrestrial > Soil... | reverse complement strand
CCGGCGACGCCACCTGCGACAAGGTGTGCGAGGACCTCTACCGCACCCTGTCCGAGCAGGGCGTCGAGGTGCTGTACGACGACCGTGACGACCGCGCCGGCGTCAAGTTTGCCGACATGGACCTGATCGGCCTGCCGTGGCAGCTGGTCGCCGGCCCCAAGGGCCTGGCCGCCGGCGTGGTGGAATTGAAGAACCGTCATTCCGGCGAGAAGCAGGAACTGTCGGTGGAAGCCGCGCTCGCCAAGCTGACCGCCTAAGGGACGCCCGCCCGTGTTCGATGCCTTCGAGAGGATGGTGGCCTTCCGGTACCTGCGGGCTCGCCGCAAGGAAGGCTTCGTCTCGGTCATCGCCGGCTTCTCGCTCCTGGGCATCGGCCTGGGCGTGGCGACGCTGATCGTGGTGATGGCGGTGATGAACGGCTTCCGGCAGGAGCTTCTGTCGCGCATCCTCGGCATCAACGGGCACATGGGCGTCTATGGCGCCGGGCCCGTGCTGACCGATTTCGACCCGCTGGCCGAAGCCATCCGCAAGCTGCCCGGCGTCACCCGCGCCATTCCCACGGTCGAGGGCCAGGTGATGGCAACCAGCCCGGCTGGCGCCGTGGGTGCCATCGTGCGCGGTGTCCGCCCGGATGACTTGCTGGGCCGCGAGATCATTCGCAAGGGCCTGCAAGGTTCGCCCGACGAGTTCAAGGGCGGCGATGCCGTGTTGGTGGGATACCGCATGGCGGAGAAGCTGGGCCTGAATATCGGCGACACCATCACGCTGATCTCGCCCAAGGGCAACGCGACCGCCTTCGGCACGATCCCGCGCATGCGCGGCTACCGTGTCGCCGGGACCTTCAACATCGGCATGTTCGAGTACGATTCAGGCTTCGTCTTCATGCCGCTGGAGCAGGCGCAGACTTATTTCCGGATGCCCGGAGCGGTGAGCCAGATCGAGGTGTTCGCCGACAATCCCGACCGGGTGTCCGAGCTGCGCACCGCCATCTTCCGGGCCGCCGGCGGCAACGTGCGCATCTATGACTGGCAGCAGGCCAATTCCAGCTTCTTCAACGCCGTCCAGGTCGAACGGAACGTGATGTTCCTGATCCTCACCCTGATCATCCTGGTGGCGGCGTTCAACATCATCTCGTCGCTGATCATGCTGGTGAAGGACAAGGGGCGCGATATCGCCATCCTGCGCACCATGGGGGCGACGCGCGGCATGGTTATGCGCATCTTCTTCCTGTCCGGCGCCTCGGTCGGCGTGGCGGGCACCCTGTTCGGCGCCCTGCTGGGGGTGTGGTTCGCCACCAACATCGAGCCCATCCGCCAAGTCATCCAATCCATCATCGGTCGCGAGCTGTTCTCCGCCGAGATTTACTTCCTGACCCAGCTGCCCGCCCGCGTCGATGCTGGCGAGGTGGTGGCGGTGGTGTTGATGGCCCTGGGCCTGTCCTTCGCCGCCACCATCTATCCCAGCTGGCGTGCCGCCAATCTCGATCCGGTGGAGGCCCTCCGCTATGAATAGCCCCGCCGGTCTGCGGCTCGAATCCATCAAGCGTTCCTTCGCCCAGGGCAAGGACGTGCTTCACGTGCTCAACGGCGCCGATCTCACTATCCAGCCGGGCGAGATCGTTGCCCTGGTCGGCCCCTCGGGTGCCGGCAAGTCAACGCTGTTGCACATCGCCGGCCTGCTGGAGCGCCCCGACGAGGGCGAGGTGTGGCTGGCAGGCGAGGCCTGCGGCAAACTGGGCGACGATCGCCGCACGGCATTGCGCCGCTCGCATCTGGGCTTCGTCTACCAGTATCACCATCTGCTGCCCGAGTTCTCGGCGCTGGAGAACGTGGTGCTGCCGCAGATGATCGCCGGCAAGGTCAAGGCCAAGGCGGAGGAGAGGGGGCTCGAGCTGCTCGATCGCCTGGGGCTTAAGGCCCGCGCCGACCACCGTCCCGGCCAGTTGTCGGGCGGCGAGCAGCAGCGCGTCGCCATCTGCCGTGCGCTGGCCAATAATCCCAAGGTGCTGCTGGCCGACGAGCCCACCGGCAACCTGGACCCCAATACCGCCGAGGCAGTGTTTCAGGAGTTGATCGGACTGGTGCGCTCGTCGGGCGTTGCCGCTTTGATCGCCACCCACAACCCCGAACTGGCCTTGCGTATGGACCACGTGGTGCGGATGCAAGACGGGCGGCTGGTCCCGGTGGCGCGCGGAGCCTGACGATGGTGTCCGCCTTCGAACGCCTGGTTGCCTTTCGCTACCTGCGCGCACGGCGCCGCGAGACCCTGATCTCGGTCACCGCCGGGTTCTCGCTGGTGGGCATCTCGCTGGGCGTGGCCGCCCTCATCGTCGTCATGTCGGTGATGAATGGCATGCGCGGCCAATTGATCAGCCGCATGATCGGGGTCAACGGCCATCTGGTGGTGGAGGGCAGGGGAACCCCGCTGACCCATTACCAGGACCTCGCCGCCCGCCTGCGGCAGATTCCGGGCGTGACCATGGTCGTTCCGGTGGTGGAAGGACAGGTCATGGCCAGCTCTGCCGGGCAGGCATTGCCCGCCTTGGTGCGCGGTATGGCGCCTGAGGACTTGGCCCGCCGCCCGGTGGTCGGCCCGTCGGTGGGCGAGCGTGCCATCGAGGGCTTGGCCAATGGCGGACTGGTGGTCGGCTCCCAGTTGGCGAGCCGGCTGCAATTGGGGGTGGGAGACAACCTCACCTTGATGTCTCCCAAGATCGACCGCTCCGCCGGAGTTCCATTGGTGCCGCGCACCCGGACCCTGGAGGTGGCCGGCACGTCCTCGGTCGGGCTGTGGGAATGGGATTCCCGCCTGATCTACATGCCGCTTGAGGACGCCCAATCCTATTTCGGTCTAGGCGACGGGGTCACCCGGCTGGACGTGATGGTCAAGGATGTCAACCAAGTTGAGCAGGTCCGCCAAGCCATCGCGCCGCTTGCCGGGGATGCCAAGGTCGAGGACTGGCGCCAGGTGAACAAGGCCATCACCTCGGCCCTGGACGTGGAACGGGACGTCACCTTCATCCTGCTGCTGCTCATCGTGGTGGTGGCGGCCTTCAACGTCATCGCTTCGCTCAGCATGCTGGTGAAGGAGAAGGCCTCCAACATCGCCATCCTGCGCACCATGGGCGCCAGCCGAGGCTCGATCCTGCGCATTTTCCTGCTGGCCGGCGGCAGTGTCGGCATGGCCGGTACGCTGATCGGGTTGGTTCTGGGGCTCGTGCTCGCAACCAATGTGGAGACCATCAAGCGGCTGTTGCAGGCTATGGGCGGTGGCGGGCTGTCGCCCGAGGTCGCCTTTCTCGCCAATTTGCCGTCCCAGGTGGACCCGCTCCAGGTGGTGGGCGTCGTCCTGCTGTCCCTGCTGATCGCCTTCACCGCCACCTTGCCGCCTGCCTGGCGCGCGGCCAAGACCGATCCCATCGAAGCCCTGCGCTATGAGTGAGGATTTGGGGGCTTGTCCCATCTGCGACCGGCCCATGGTGGCCGGGCCGTCGGTGGACGAGCACCATTGGGTCCCCAAGTCGGAAGGTGGCCGCCAGACCGCCTTCCTGCACCGCATCTGCCACCGTACCCTGCATGCCCGCTTTAGCGAGCAGGAATTGGCGCGTGATTATTCCACCCCCGAAGCGATCCTCGCCGACCCCGACATGGCCATATTCATCCGCTGGGTGCGAAAACGGCCGGCCGAATACATGGACTGGCCCAAGGATGTCCGCGGGCGCTGAATTGGAGTATACTGGTCGGCAGCCAAAGGAGGCCGGCCATGACGCCCAAACCCGCCGCCGCGCCCAAGCCGCTCACCGTCGATCTGGACCGTGCCATCCTCGCTTTGTCGGACGCCCTCGACTTCATCGGGGTGGACGACATCGGCCACGGCCACCGCGTCGCGCTCATGGCCCATACCTGCGCCAAGGTGCTGGGTTGGGACGAGGAGGCGCTGCATACCCTCGTTCAGGCCGGCCTGCTGCACGATTGCGGCGTGTCTTCCACCCGTGAGCACCGCTCGTTGGTCAACGAGATCATGTGGGAGGGCGAGCACGCCCACTGCGAACGCGGCTTCGGCTATTTGGGCTCGGTGCCGCCGTTGGCCCATCTCGCCCCCATTATCCTTGAGCATCACACTCCCTGGGCGCATCTGCGCCATCGCGGTGTCGAGCCAAGCGTCGCCCTGGCCGCCAACCTGATCTTCCTGGTCGACCGGGCCGACGCGGTGCGCGCCCGCGGCATCGCCGAGGGGCGGCCGGTCATCGACGTGTTGGCGCGCTACAAGGGCAGCCATTTCGCCCCCGAATTGATGGAGGTGTTCCGCGAGGAAGCCCAACGGGAAGCCTTCTGGTTCATGCAGGAGGAGCCCACCCTGCGCGAGCGGGTGACGGAAATCCTGACCGGGACGCCGCCGCAGCCGCTTTCCATGGCTGAGATCAAGGGGCTGGCCGGCATGTTCGGCCGCATCATCGACGCCAAGAGCCCCTATACCGAGCGCCATTCCATCGGCGTCGCCAATGTAGCCCTGCACCTAGGCCGCCATTTCAGGCTGTCACCGACGTCGTTGGACATGCTCGACGTGTCGGCGCTGCTGCACGATCTGGGCAAGCTGCGCATTCCCGACGAATTGCTGGAAAAGCAGGGCCCCCTGTCGGCGGACGAGCGCCGCCGCATGGCCCGCCATGCCTTCGACACCTACGAGGTGCTGCGCCGGGTCTTCGGTGACGGCCCCATCGCCCAATGGGCGGCCTTTCACCACGAATACATCTCGGGCCACGGCTATCCGTTCCACCGCGAGAACGACGAGTTGCCGCTGGAAGCGCGGATCATCGCCGTTTCCGACGTTCTCCAGGCCCTGGCGCAGAAGCGGCCCTACCGCCAGCCGCTCGGCCCGGCGGAAATCGTCGCCATCCTCGACGGCATGGCCTTCGGCGGCAAGCTCGATCCGGCCGTGGTGGACGTGGTAAAGGGCGATCTGAACGCCTATTGGCAGGACGCTGTTGCCGGAGAGGGGGCCGAGGCGGCATCATAGGCGGATGCCCATCCACGCCGACTTCGTCCACCTTCGCGTCCACACCGCCTATTCCCTGTCGGAAGGCGCCATCAAGACCAAGCAGCTGGCCAAGCTGTGCGACAAGATGGCCATGCCGGCGGTCGGCATCGCCGATACCGGCAACATGTTCGGCGTGGCCGAATTCACCGGCGCCTGCTCGGATGCCGGCATCCAGCCCATCATCGGCTGCCAGCTTGCGGTGCGCCGCGAGGGCGAGGCGCCCTCGAAGGATGGTCGCCGGCCGGAACCGGACTGGGTCGTGCTGCTGTGCCAGAACGAGCCCGGCTACTTCAACCTGATGAAGCTGATCTCCAAGGCCTATCTGGAGACCGCCTCGGGCGAGACGCCGCAGGTTTCCATGCACGACCTGGAAACCCTGTCGGGCGGCCTGATCTGCCTGACCGGCGCCATGAGCGGCCCGGTGAACCGCCTGTTGCTGGACGGCCAGAACGAGAAGGCCCAGATCGCCTTGGTGCGCCTGGCCCAGGCCTTTTCCGGGCGCACTTACGTGGAACTGCAACGCCACGGCTTGCCCGACGAGGATGCGGTCGAGCCGGCGCTGGTGGATCTGGCCTACAAGCACGATTTGCCGCTGGTCGCCACCAACGAGCCCTATTTCTCCGATCGCGGCATGTACGAGGCGCACGACGCGCTGATCTGCATCGCCGAGGGCGCCTATGTGTCCATGGAGGAGCGCCGCCGCCTCACGCCCGAGCACTATTTCAAGTCGCCGGCCGAGATGCGCGAGCTGTTCGCCGACCTGCCCGAGGCCTGCGACAATACCCTGGTGGTGGCCCGGCGCACCGCCTTCATGGTGCCCAAGCGCAAGCCGCTGCTGCCGCCCTACCACATGGATGGCCTTACCGAGCCCGAATTGCTGCGCAGGAAGTGCTGGGAAGGCTTGGCCTTGCGGCTGGAGAAGCACGTCTTCCAGCCCGGCATGACCGACGAGGAGAAGGAGCACGCGGCAAAGCCGTATCGGGAGCGTATCGAATACGAGATCGGCATCATCGAACAGATGGGCTTCCCCGGCTACTTCCTAATCGTGGCCGACTTCATCCAATGGTCCAAGGTCCACGACATTCCGGTCGGACCGGGCCGTGGCTCGGGTGCCGGCTCGGCGGTGGCGTGGGTGTTGACCATCACCGACCTGGACCCCTTGCGCTGGGGCCTGCTGTTCGAGCGTTTCCTCAACCCCGAACGCGTGTCCATGCCCGACTTCGACGTGGATTTCTGCCAGGACCGCCGCGAAGAGACCATCAAGTACGTCCAGGACAAGTACGGCTACGACCACGTCGCCCAGATCATCACGTTCGGTAAGCTGCAGGCCCGCGCGGTGCTGCGCGACGTGGGCCGCGTGCTGCAAATGCCGTACGGCCAGGTGGACCGCATCTCGAAGATGGTCCCCAACAACCCGGCCAACCCGGTGACGCTGGAACAGGCGCTGGAGATCGAGCCGCTCTTGAAGGAGGCGCGCAACAGCGACGAGGCGGTGCGCCACCTGATCGACACCGCCATGAAGCTGGAGGGCCTGTACCGCCACGCCTCGACCCACGCCGCCGGCGTGGTGATCGGCGACCGGCCGCTGGACCAGTTGGTGGCGCTGTACCGAGATCCGCGCTCGGATATGCCGGTGACCCAGTTCAACATGAAGTATGTTGAATCCACCGGCCTGATCAAATTCGACTTCCTGGGCCTGAAGACGCTGACCGTGATGGTCACCGCCTGCAAGCACATCAAGAAGATCAAGGGGCTCGACGTCGACCTGTCGGCGTTGCCGTTGGACGATTCGCTTTCCTATGAACTTCTGACCCGGGGCGATACCGCCGGCGTGTTCCAGCTGGAATCCGCGGGGATGCGCGATGTGCTGCGCAAGATGCACCCCAACCGCCTGGAAGACCTGATCGCCGTGGTGGCGCTCTACCGCCCCGGCCCGATGGATCAAATCCCGCGCTACATTGCCTGTAAGCACGGCAAGGAAGATCCGGACTACATGCACCCGCTGCTGGAGCCCATCCTGAAGGAGACCTTCGGGATCATGGTGTACCAGGAGCAGGTCATGCAGATCGCCCAGGTGCTGTCGGGCTATTCGCTTGGCGGCGCCGACCTGCTGCGCCGCGCCATGGGTAAGAAGATCCGCGAGGAGATGGAGGCTCAGCGCAAGACCTTCGTCGACGGCGCGGTGGCGCGTGGCGTGGACGGCGACCAGGCCTCCATGATCTTCGACCGCGTCGCCAAGTTCGCCGAATACGGCTTCAACAAGTCGCACGCGGCCGCCTACGCGCTGATCGCCTACCAGACCGCCTGGCTGAAGGCCAATCATCCCGCCGAGTTCATGGCCGCGACCATGACCTACGAAATGAGCAATACCGACAAGCTCAATTCGTTCCGGCAGGAACTGGATCGCCTGAAGATCAAGCTGTTGCCGCCCGACATCAACAAGTCGCGGCCCGATTTCTCGGTGGAAAAGCTGGCCGACGGCACTCTGGCGGTGCGCTATGCGTTGGCCGCCTTGAAGAACGTGGGCGAGGGCGCCTGCAAGCAGATCGTCGAGGAGCGGGATCGCAACGGCCCCTACAAGGACCTGTTCGACTTCGCCCGCCGCCTGGACACCAAGCAGCTCAACCGCCGCCAGATGGAAAACATGGTCCGCGCCGGCGTGTTCGACAGCCTGGAGAAGAACCGCGGCAAGGTGTTCAAGAACTGCGAACCGCTGCTGCGCTATGGCGCCGCCGAGGCGGAACAGCGGGGCTCCAGCCAGATGAGCCTGCTGGGCGGCAACATCGCCCCGGCGCCCAAGCTGGAGAACGCCGCCGACTGGTCGCCGCACGAGAAGCTGTCGCAGGAATTCGACGCCATCGGTTTCTACCTGTCGGCCCACCCGCTGGACGCCTTCGCCAAGAGCCTGAAGCGGCTGGGCGTCATCAAAATCGCCGAGCTGCCCGGCCACCTTCAGGCCGGCGGCAAGGGCCGCGTCAAGCTGGCTGGTTCGCTGCTGGCAAAGCAGGAACGGACTTCGGCCAAGGGCAGCCGCTATGCCTTCCTCACCCTGTCCGACAGCTCGGGCATGTTCGAGGTGACGGTGTTCTCGGAAACCCTGGCCGCCTCGCGCGAATTGCTGGAGGCCGGCGGCCCGTTGCTGCTGGAAGTGGATGCCAAGCTGGAGGACGAGCAGTTGAGGCTCACCTGCCAGCGCATCGCCTCGCTGGACCAGGAGGCGGCGCGCGCTGCCGCCGGCCTCAGGATCTTCATCCGCGACCCGGCGCCGCTGCCTGTCCTGGCCCAGTTGATGGAGAAGGAAGGCAAGGGGCGCAACCGCATCCTCATCGTCACCCAGATGGAAAAGCGCGAGGTGGAGCTTGGCGTCCCCCGCACCATCCAGATCAGCCCCGGCTTCATGAACGCCTTGCGTTCGGTCGCCGGGGTGGTCGAGGTGGAGGAAATCTAGTAGAACGGGCTGCCTTTTCCGGCGGATCATAAGAGCCCGATCTCCATGCGCATTCCTTCCGTTTTGCTGTTGGTAGCCGTCACCGCCTTTGTCAGCATTGCCGGCTGGTGGTGGTTCAACCGCCCCATTCCTGTGGCATTGGCGTTCGACGAGCCGTTCCCCTCGGTGTCCTTTGCGCCGTTCCGCCGGGGCCAAAGCCCCATCTCCAAGGATTACCCGCCGCCGGCCCAGATCGAGGAAGATTTGAAGAGCCTGGTGGGTGTGGCCAAGGGCGTGCGCACCTACACCTCGCGGGAAGGCATGGAGGTGGTGCCGGAGCTGGGGCGCAAATATGGCATCGAGGTCACCCACTCGGCTTGGCTGGGCAAGAAGCTGGACGTCAACGCCGCCGAGGTGGACAACCTGATCAAGGCGGCCAACGACTATCCCGACAGCATCAAGCGCGTCATCGTCGGCAACGAGGTGTTGCTGCGCCAGGACCTCAAGCCCGAGGAACTGATCGCCTACATCCGCAAGGTCAAGGCGGCGGTGAAGCAGCCGGTATCCTATGCCGACGTCTGGGCCTTCTACCTGCGCTATCCCGAGGTGGCGCAGGAGGTGGACTTCATCACTATCCACATCCTGCCCTATTGGGAAGACGAACCCATCGGTGTCGAGGAATCCGCCCAGCACATCGTCAAGATCTACCGCATGATGCAGGAGAAGTTCCCGGGCAAGCCCATCCTGATCGGCGAGGCCGGTTGGCCCACCAGGGGGCGCAACCGCGGACCGGCCGCGGTCAACATGGAAAGCGCCGCCCTGTTCGTGCGCACGCTGGCCAAGGTGTCCAAGGAAAACGGCTTCGACTACAACGTGGTGGAAGCCTTCGACCAGCCGTGGAAGGCCAAGCTGGAGGGAACCGTCGGCGCCTTCTGGGGCGTGGTCGACGTCGATCGCGCGGTGAAGTTCCGCATGTCCGGCCCGGTGCAGGACAACCCCAACTGGGCGCGTGACGGCGTTGTTTCCGCCGTGCTCGGCGCCCTGCTGGCCCTGGCCTTCCTACGCCGGCCGCAAGATTACAAGCCCGGACGTGCCGCGGTGCTCGCCGCCTTTGCCCAGCTCATTGCCGCCTGCGTGGTCTGGCAGGCCATGAATGCCTGGATCACCCGCGACAGCGACCGCACCATCTGGCTGGTGGCGACCCTTCTGCCCGGCTCCAAGGCGTGGCTGGCGGTGGAGCCGTTCATCCGCGATCTGCTGACATTCATCCGCATCGCTCTGCATGCGGTTTTCGGCGCCGTGCTGTTCCGCACCGTCGGCCAGTCCCTGCGCGAAGGCGCCGAGCCGGCCCGCAGCCGGCTGGGTGAAGGCTTCGTGATCTTCTACGGGGTGTGCGCCTGGGCGGTGACGGTGCTGCTGTTCTTCAACGGCCGCTACCGCGATATCCCCAACATTGAATTCCTGGTTCCATGCGTGGGCGTCGCGGTCTGGGGAATGATCCGCCTGTGGCTGCTTGGCCTGCCGTGGCAGAAAGCCTTCGCCGTCGGCCGTCTGTTCTCCAGCGAAATTCCGACCCGCAAGGCCGCGGGCCGCGAGATGTCCATCGCCCTGCTGATCGCGGTGGCACTGGCGCCGTTGTCCGAATCCCTGGCGCTGTTCCTGGGCGAGGACTTCCAGGCCATGCACCACGGTCTGGCCGAGCAGTTCCCGCTTCTCGTCCGCATCTCCTACGCCAACGGCGAGATGCTGGCGTGGGCCGCCATGCTGCTGGTCATGGCGCTGCCGTTCATCGCCGAATGGCGGCTGGGCAGGGCAACCACTGGGAAGGCTTGATTTCTGCGTTAGCGCATTCGCTTGCGCAATGCGTCATGGCCGGGCTAAAGCCCGGCCATTCACGCGGCCCAGTCCGCTAACTGGGCGGAAAGCCATTCACGCCCGGAGCAAGTCCCGGCATGACGGCTTTTGATCGAACTGCCGCTTAGCGGCATTCCCCCTTCGAGCCTTCGGCGCAAATCCGGCCGTCAACCCAGGTTGCGCCCGACAGCACGGTGGCGGTCCACAACACCCTCTTGATGTTGGCACCCTTGAGATTGGCGCCGGTCAGATTGGCGTCCAGGAAATTGACGCCCTCAAGGTTGGCGCCCTCCAGGTTGGCGCCCACCAGGTTGACGGCATGCATGTGGGAGTTGGAGAGGTTGGCGCCCTTGAGGTTCGCCTTGTTGAAGTTGGTCAGCTGAAGGTGCGAGCCGGACAGGTTGGCGCCGGACAGGTCGGCCTCGTCCAGGCGGGTGGCCATGAACTGGCTGTCGTGCAGGTCCTTACCCGGCGCCTTGACCTTGCGCAGCTCGGCCCAGCCGCAATTGGCTTCGGGCTCCAGCTTGCAGCTGGGGTTGACGTTCTCCTTGTCATTGGCCGCCGCCGAGCCGGCCGCTACCGCCAGGACCAGACCCGCCAAAAGAATTCGCCGCATGCTCGCCTCCCACGTGTGTGAAATACGGCGCATGGTAGCGTAATCAGGAGGTAAGCATATTTGACCTTGGCTAACTACAATATTAGCATGTAGATAATATGCAAGACAAAGGCCGTGGCGTGAACCACGGCCTTGCTCGTTATGCCTTGGCCAGCAGGCGGGCCACTTCCGGGGCGGTATAGGTCAGCACTGCATCCGCGCCGGCGCGCTTGAAGCCGACCAGGCTCTCGACGATCACCCGGTCCCAGTCCAGCCAGCCGTTGAGGGCGGCAGCCTTCATCATGGCGTACTCGCCCGACACCTGATAGGCGAAGGTGGGAACGCCGAAGGCTTCCTTGACCCGGCGCACGATGTCCAGATAGGGCAGGCCCGGCTTCACCATCACCATGTCGGCGCCTTCCTGCAGGTCCAGCGCGACCTCGCGCAGGGCCTCCTCGGTATTGGCGGCGTCCATCTGGTAGTTCTTCTTGTCGCCCTTGAGCACGCCCTTCGAGCCCACCGCGTCGCGGAACGGGCCGTAGAAGGCCGAGGCGTACTTGGCGGCATAGGAGAGGATCTGCACGTGCTGCAGCTTGGCCTCGTCCAGGCCGACGCGAAGGGCGCGGATACGGCCGTCCATCATGTCCGACGGCGCCACCACGTCGCAGCCGGCCTCGGCCTGCACCACCGCCATGCGGGTCAGGATCTCCACGGTTTCGTCGTTGAGCACGTAGCCGTCCAGGGTGAGGCCGTCATGACCATCGGAATTGAACGGGTCCAACGCCACGTCGCAGACGATGCCGATCTCCGGCACCGCCTTCTTCACCGCGCGAACGGCACGGCAGACCAGATTGTCGGGGTTGACCGCCTCGCGGCCGTCGGGGGTCTTCAGGCTGGGATCGACCGACGGGAACAGGGCGAGGGCGGGGATGCCGAGATCGCGGGCCATGCGCGCCGCCTCGACCGCCAGATCGATGGACAGGCGCTCGACGCCGGGCATGGAGCTGATGGGCTGGCGGGTATTGGTGCCCTCGATGACGAAAATCGGCCAGATCAGGTCATCGACCGACAGCTTGTTCTCGGCCACCAGACGGCGCGACCACTCGTGGCGGCGGTTGCGGCGCATGCGGGTGAAAGGAAAATCGGCATGAGGTAGGAAAGCTGGCACTTCCCGGTCTCCTGGTGGCTGTGCGGAAGGGGCGGGGCCGCCATCATAGCGGCGGCGGCGGGGGGCTCCAGGGAAATCGCACGCAAGGCATTTGCGCGCCAGTGAACAATTGTCCATGAAATGGAAAGGGCCGGCCCTTGCGGGCCGGCCCTGGCGTCCATGCGATGCGGCTCAAGCCTTTTCCAGGGCCTGGGCCAGATCGGCGATGATGTCGTCGATATGTTCGATGCCGATGGACAATCGCACATAGCCCGGCGTCACGCCCGAGGCCAACTGGTCTTCGGCCGACAGCTGCGAGTGCGTGGTGCTGGCCGGGTGAATGGCCAGCGAGCGGGCGTCGCCGATGTTCGCCACGTGGTAGAAGAGTTGGAGGTTGTCGATGAAGCGCTTGCCGGCCTCGACGCCGCCCTTCAGTTCGAAGCCCAGCAGGGCGCCATAGCCGCCCTTCAGCACCGTGTCGGCACGGCGGCGGTATTCACCGCTCTGCTGCGACGGATGGATGACCGAGGCCACCTTGGGGTGCTTGGCCAGGTACTCGGCCACGGCGATGGCATTCTGGTTGTGGGCGCGCATGCGCAGCGGCAGCGTCTCCAGACCCTGGATGGCCTGGAAGGCATTGAACGGGCTGATGGCGGCACCGATGTCGCGCAGCAGGGTGACACGGGCGCGGATGATGTAGGCGATCGGGCCCAGCGGCTTGACCGCCTGGGTCCACACGGCGCCGTGATAGCTGGGATCGGGCTCGTTCAGGAGCGGGAAGCGCTTGGCGTGCTTCTCCCAGTCGAACTTGCCCGAATCGACGATGGCGCCGCCGATGGAGGTGCCATGGCCGCCGATATACTTGGTGGTCGAGTAGACCACGATGTGGGCGCCTTGCTCGATGGGCTTGGCGATGATGGGCGCGGCGGTGTTGTCGATGATCAGCGGCACGCCGACCTTGTCGGCCAGCTTGGCCACCTCGGCGATGGGGAACACCTGCAGCTTCGGGTTCGGCAGGGTCTCGGCGTACCAGGCACGGGTGCGCTCGTCGGTGGCGCGCACGAAGGCCTCGGGATCGGCCGGATCAACGAAGCGGGCCTCGATGCCCAGCTGCTTGAAGGTGTTGGCGAACAGGTTCCAGGTGCCGCCGTACAAATCGGTCGAGGTGACGAAGTTGTCACCGGCCTGGGCCACGTTCAGAATGGCGAAAGTGCTGGCGGCCTGACCCGACGACAGGGCCAGCGCGGCGACGCCGCCTTCCAGCGCGGCCAGGCGCTGTTCCAGCACGTCGGTGGTGGGGTTCATCAGGCGGGTGTAGATGTTGCCCAGTTCCTTCAGCGCGAACAGGTTGCCGGCGTGCTCGGTGTCGCGGAACTGGTACGAGGTGGTCTGGTAGATCGGCACCGCGACCGCGCCGGTGGCCGGGTCGGCCCGCCAGCCGGCGTGCAGCGCGAGGGTCTCCGGGTGCAGGGTCTCGTTCGGCATCGCCGCGCGTCC
>Ga0306923_10004344_pt1 | contig 13558 bp, 13 predicted proteins | sample sta12Can44000108_FD_203841 | JGI IMG/M metagenome (GOLD analysis project Ga0306923, IMG submission 203841) | Lab enrichment of tropical soil microbial communities from Luquillo Experimental Forest, Puerto Rico - statanox.12C.anox.44.000.108 (v2)... | ecosystem: Environmental > Terrestrial >... | reverse complement strand
CGCCATCTTGCGGCCGTCAGCCTGCTCGAGTGCCGCCAGCATCTTGGGCGGCGAGATCGGCAGGTGGGTCATCCTGAGGCCGGTGGCGTTCTTGACCGCGTTGGCGACCGCGGCCATGCCGGGGACCAGCGGCACCTCGCCGACACCCTTCACGCCCTGCGGATGCTTGGGGTTGGGGATCTCGATAAGGCCGCACTCGAGCCTGGGCAGGTCCGAGGCCACCGGCATGCGGTAGTCGAGGAAGCCCGGGTTATCGACGTGACCGCGCTTGTTGTAGATGTACTCCTCGGTCAGCGCCCAGCCGATCGCCTGGGCCATGCCGCCCTGCAGCTGGCCCTCGACATAGTCGGGATGGATGGCGCGGCCGACGTCCTGGAAGCAGGTCATGCGGATGACCTTGGTCTTGCCAGTGGCAGGATCGACCTCGACGTCGGCGATGTGGGTCGAGAAGCCGCCCTCGGCGCCGGCGGTGTTGAGCTGGACACCGGCGCCGATCGGGCCGCCGGTCTCCGGCGCCTTGGCGGCGATCTGGGCGAGGCTGAGCGGCTCGAACTTGCCGGCGTTGTCGCCGGCCGGACGGGCATAGCCGTTGTCCCAGGTGACGGCGTCCTCGTCGATCTTCCACAGCTTGGCGGCGCGGGCGCAGAGCTGCTTGATGACGATCTCGGCCGACTGGGTGACCACCATGGCCGAGGCGAAGGTGACGCGGCTGCCGCCGGTCAGGTTGGAGAAGCCGACGCTCGCGGTGTCGCCGATCAGGACGTTGATGCGGCTGGGATGGATGCCCAAAAGCTCGGCGGCGATGTTGGCGGTCGAGGCGCGGGAGCCGCCGATGTCGGGATGGCCGGTCATGACCACGACGTTGCCGTCCTCGGTGATGTTGACCTGGGCGCTCGATTCGCCGCCGGCGTTGAACCAGAAGCCGGATGCAACGCCGCGACCGCGCGGCTTGCCGTCCGCCGATTTGCCGATTGGCGTGTGGTAATGCGGATGAGCTTTCGCGACTTCGACCGTCTCGACATAGCCGATGCGCGGAAACACCGGGCCGTGCGCGGCCTTGGTGCCTTCCTTGGCGGCGTTCTTCAGACGGAACTCCAGCGGGTCCATCTTCAGGGCGTGTGCGACCTCATCAAGCACGCATTCGACCGCATAGGCCCCGATCGGCGCGCCCGGCGCGCGATAGGCCGCGACCTTCGAGCGGTTGGAGCAGACGTCGTAACCGATCGACAGAAGGTTCGGGATGTCGTAGGGCGTGAAGCTGCAGCCGGCGGCACCCCGGATCGGCGAGCCAGGAAACGCGCCCGCCTGCAGATAGAAGGTGCCTTGGGCGGCGACGATCCTGCCGTCTTTGGTGGCGCCGATCTTGACCGTGCTTTTCGAGCCCGATGTCGGCCCGGTTGCGCGCATCACCTCCTCGCGGGTCATCACCATCTTGACCGGGCGTCCGGACTTTTTCGCCAGCAGCGTTGCGACAGGCTCGAGATAAACAATGGTTTTGCCGCCAAAACCGCCGCCGATTTCGGCGGGAATCGCGCGGATGTCGCTCTGCGGGATTCCGGTCAGCATCGAGGTCATGGCACGCACCATGAACTGGCCCTGGCTCGAGCTCCAGATCGTGGTCTTGCCGTCGGCGGCAACCGAGATCAGGCAGGCGTGCGGCTCGATATAGCCCTGATGCACCGGGCGCGTCGCAAACGTGCGTTCAATGACGACCTCGGCCTTGGCGAAACCTTCGGCAATATCGCCCTTCTTGTGCTCGATCTTGCCCGCGATGTTCGACGGCTTGCCCTCGAACATGTTGAACTCGTGCAGAATCGGCGCGTCCGCCTTGATCGCATCGTCGATCTCGATGGACCAGGGCAGGACCTCATAGTCCACCTCGATCAGCTTGCAGGCCTCAGCTGCGATTGCTTCGGTGGTGGCAGCGACCGCTGCGACGGGGTGGCCGGGAAACAGCGCCTTGTCGCGGGCCATGACGTTGCGGCACATCCAGCGCATGTCCTGGATGCCGAGCATGACCGCGCCCTTGGCGATCGGGAAATCCACGATATCGCGGGAGGTCACCACGGCCTTCACGCCCGCCAGCGCTTCCGCCTTCGAGGTGTCGATCGCGCGGATGCGCGCGTGCGGGTGCGGACTGCGCAAGACCTTGCCCCAGATCATACCGGGCATGGTGGTGTCGGCGGCAAAGGCCGCGCGGCCGGTGACCTTGTCGACGCCATCGGGGCGAATGGTGCGCTGACCAATCCACTTGTTGTTGGTGACGATATTCATCGCGTTGCCTCCCGCATTTCGGCGGCGGCATCCAGCACCGCGCGCACGATCTTGTCATAACCGGTGCACCGGCAGAGGTTGCCGGCGAGCCAGAAACGCACCTCCTCCTCGCTCGGGTCGGGATTCCTTTTCAGCAAGGCATCGGAGGCAACCAGCATGCCCGAGGTGCAGATGCCGCATTGGAGCGCGGCATGTTCGAGGAATTTCTGCTGCAGGGGATGCAGCCTTTCGCCGTCGGCCATGCCCTCGATGGTGCCGATCTCGCGGCCCTCGGCCTCCGCTGCGAGCATCAGGCAGGAGCAAACCAGCCGGCCGTCGAGCATGACGCTGCAGGCGCCGCAATCGCCGGAGGCGCAGCCTTCCTTCGAGCCGGTCAGGCCGAGCTGCCCGCGCAGGGCGTCGAGCATGGTGTCAGCCGGCTCGCACAGAAATTCCATCGGCTCGCCGTTGATGGTGGTGGAAACGTGCAGCTTCGCCATGAGCGTCAATTCCCCTTGTTCGCGTTGGCGCGTTGCGCCGCGATCGCAACCGTGCGCTTCAAGAGCACCCCGGCAGTCTTGACGCGATAGGCAATGGTGCCGCGCTTGTCGTCGATGGGGCGGCAGGCGGCGCGGCAGGCCGCTGCTGCCGCCTCCAGCGCCTTCGCATCGAGCCGCGAGCCGACCAGCGCGTTTGCGGCATCCGCTACCAAAAGCGCGGTCGGCGCCACCGCGCCGAGGCCGACGCGGGCAGCCGCGCATACGCCGTCCTTCAAACTGAGACTAACGCCGCAGCCGACCACGGCGATATCCATTTCGGTGCGCGGGATCATGCGCAAATAGGCGTCGCTGGAGCCAACCTGCCGCGGCGGCAGGGTGAAGTTGACCAGAATTTCGCCCGGCTTGAGATTGGTGCGGCCGGGTCCCGCCGGCACCTCCTCGACCTTCATCTGCCGCCGTCCGTTCGGGCCCTGCACCGTCACCACGGCACCCGCCGCGATCAGGGCGGGGACGCTGTCGCCGGCCGGTGAGGCGTTGCAGAGATTGCCGCCCGCGGAGGCACGACCCTGTACCTGCTTGGAGCCGATCAGGTTTACCGCTTCCAGCACCCCGGGCCACACTTTACCGAAGCGCGGATGCTCGGCGAGCACTGCGCCCGCAACGGCGGCGCCGACGACGAAGCCGCCATCGGCGGTTTGCACGATTTCAGTCATCTCGCCGATCTTCTTGATGTCGACGATCAGGCCCGGCCGCACCAATCCCGAGCGCATCTGCACCAAAAGATCGGTGCCGCCGGCCAAAATCCGTGCCGCGCTACCCGCTGCCGCGAACGCCGAAATCGCCTCTTCGAGGGTGCCAGGGGCCACATATCGGATATCCGCCATATCGTTCTGCCCTCTGCCCTCTCCGGTTCCATCAGCCGCTCCCGTTAAGGGCGGCCTGCTGTTTTGGCTAGTGGTCCGATTCTAACATTCGCGTCCCACTTGGGGAGCCACGTTTGCGAATGTTAGAATCAAAGGACCACTAGCAAATTATTTGATCTAGTGAAGCCTTGGATTTGACGTTCGCGTAGTGAAACCGAGGCAGGAGGGTAGCGAACGTCAAATCCGCTCCACTAGCCTCCACAAGCGGACGCGGCTGGAACAGCCTCCGCGGCTCATCTCTTGGGGCATGCTCCCATGCACAAACCACGTTTGCCTGCCCCGGATGCCACGCAGCACGAAGTGATGCGTTGCTGATCCGGGGCCAACCGCCACTGGGGATGTGTGGGTCCCGGGTCTGCGTCGCATCATTGCATGCTGCGCCGCGCCCGGGACATGGTCACCTTTAGCTCGTTCAGCGCGGCGATCTACTGCACCAGTTCCGGCCACGGCACGATGGTCGATTTCACCGTCTTCATCGCCATGGCGTCCGCCACCGCGCGGCCGACGCCCTCCTCGGTGAAGGGATAGATCGTCTGCGTCTCCAGCCACGGATATTTGTCGCGGGTGCGGTACAGCATGTCGACGCCGAGCGGCAAATCGTTGCCGGTAAAGCCCCAGGAGCCGAGCACGTTGAGGTCCTTGGTGCAGATGCGGTGCCAGGAGGTGTCGATCGAGCCCGCGTCGGTGAACTGGCCCATTTCAACATAGGTGCCGCCGTCGCGCAGCATCTCGATGCCCTCGGGGCCGGCGGATGGATGGCCCGAACAATCCATCACGAGATCGGCGCCGAAGCCGCCGACGATGTCGCGCACTTGCTTGATGCGTTCCGCCGGCGTCCAGAGCTGATCGATGTCGACGGTTGCCTCCGCGCCGAATTTTCGCGCCAATTGCAGCCGCGGCTCCTCGGGCGCGCCGACACAGATCACGCGCCCGGCCCCCATTTCCTGGGCGGCCGCGACAGCCAGGATGCCGATCGGGCCGGAGCCCTGGATCACCACGGTGTCGCCCCAGGAAAATCCGCCGGCGCGGGTAGCGCGGTTGAAGGCACGGATGCAGGAGGTGAGCGGCTCCGACAGCGCGCCCAGCCGCAGCGACATGTCGTCGGGCAATTTGTAGATTTTGGTTCCCGGCAGCATGTCGAGATCGACATAGACATATTCGGCCCAGCCGCCCCACAGATGCGGCGCCTTGTCGAAGCCGAGATAGCGCCCGTAATAGACCGGCGTCAGGCACTTGTTGGCGCTCTGCGGATAGTGGATGCAATAGTAGCAACGGCCGCACGGCATCAAGGGCGGGATCATCACCTTCGAGCCGACCTTGAGCGGCTTGCTCATGAAATCTTCAGCGAACTCCGCGCCGCATTCGACGATGACGCCGCCAAGCTCGTGGCCGAGCGTGAACGGCCAGGGCAACGGCTTCGGCCAGTGGCCTTTGAGGATATGCAGGTCAGTGCCGCAGACGCCGCAGGCGCCAATCTTGATCAGCGCGGCCATCTTGCCGACCTTCGGCCACGGCACGGTGCGGATGACCGGCTTTGCGCCCGGACCATCGTGGGTGCAGACGCGGATCTGTTGCATGGCTCGGTCTCCGTGGGCCCGCATCTTTACCCACTCTTCCGCGTCGATGATATTCAAACGATGGGCTAAGTCCGCATCCTCAGGCGTAGCTGAGCGAGCTACATCCACGCCCGCTAACTCCTCGTTAACCCTGCCGGACGTAGGGTCGTCTGATACCGAACGAGCGGTTTTGTCAGGTGGCGAGATGGCGTTGCCGAACAAGAAAATTCCGCCGGCCGCCGAAGAGCGCCGGCGCTTCCAGCGGGTCAAGGTGCACCTGCTGGGCCGCTACATGCTGCCGGATCGGCGCGAATTTCCCTGCCAGATCATCAACATGTCGCCGGGTGGGCTTGCCCTCCTGGCTCCCGGCATCGGCAATGTCGGCGACCGCGTGATCGCCTATCTCGACCATATCGGCCGCGTCGAGGGCAGGATCACCCGCATCATTGACAACGGCTTTGCGATGACCATTGGCGCCACGGCCCGCAAGCGCGACAAGCTTGCCGCCCAGCTGACCTGGCTTGCCAACCGCGACATCCTCAACCTGCCCGAGGATCGTCGTCACGACCGCATCGCGCCGCGCAACCCGATCGCGATGCTCACGCTCGAGGACGGCGCCAAGATGACCTGCCGGATCATCGACCTGTCGCTGTCGGGTGCGGCGATCGCCGCCGAAAACCGCCCGCCGCTGAGGTCGCTGGTCATGCTCGGCCGCGTCCAGGCGCGCGTGGTGCGAAACCTCGACGAAGGCTTTGCCATCGAGTTCGTTCATCAGCAGAACACCGATACGCTCGAAGAGAACGTAACCGCGCGGTAAACCGCTTTCCCCTTTATTTCCGGTATTTTTTGCGCAGCGCCGGCTTGCGCGCTGGCAGCGGCGGCCACGCCGCGGCACGCTAGCGGCGGGCAGACACGGTTAAAGCGGCCTCCGTTTCGTCCCACAAGCCGCTGATATGGCGACGATCGCATGCTTAATCGATAAAATTTTATTCAATCGCAGTTGTTTCAAATTTTCAGCGAATACAGTTCAAACCCGATTCGACTTGTCGGAAATTTTGAATTTCATTCGTCTCGAATCCTGCCGGCGCATTTAGCGGCGGCGAAAAGCCTTTGTGCGAAACGTGGTCCCAACAAGAAGAACGGGGGCCAGGATGTTCGCAATCAAGGGACAGGGCAAGCTGCTTGCGGTCGTTGCCATGCTGCTGGGGATGCACACGCAAGCCTCGGCCGGCGGCGAGCGCGTACTCTATGCGAGCCTCGGCGACACCACGCGTGCGCCGATCGGCTGGGTCGAGTTCTGCCTCGAGAATCCCGAGGAGTGCAGCGGTCGCCCGACTGAGCCGCGCGATGTGGTGATGTCGCAACAGGCCTGGCGCGATCTGCTCAAGGTCAACCACTGGGTCAACGAGACCGTGAAGCCGATGACCGACATGGATCATTGGGGCGTGATCGAAAAGTGGTCGCTGCCGACAGACGGTTACGGCGATTGCGAGGACTATGTGCTGTTGAAGCGGAAGATGCTGATCGACGCCGGCTGGCCGCGCGCTGCGCTGTTGATCACGGTGGTGCGCGATCGGCAGGGCGAAGGCCACGCGGTGCTGACGGTCAAGACCGACAAGGGCGAGTTTATCCTCGACAACCAGAACGAAAACGTTGTGGCCTGGACAGAGACCGGATACCGCTTCGTCAAGCGCCAGTCGCAGAGCGACCCGAACGTGTGGGTCTCGCTCGGCGATACACGTCCGTCGGTTGCCACCGCCAGCGCAAGAGATCGCTGATTCGAAACCTAAAAGGAGCTACGCGACCCGGTCACATCCCCACCCCTCCCCGTCCCAGACCGGATCGCGCGCGGCCAGCTCTCCCCCAAGAGCTGGCCGCAACTTTTTTGGCAATGTCGATCCCGGGAAAGGCGTTGCTCCTCCGAGCGCCCGCCTGCAACACGCATCGGCGACAGGACGCGGGCTTGATTGGCAACTGAGGCGAGCTTCTACAACAAAGGGAGCCCATCATTGGCGACGGGCTCCAAGTTCAGGGAGGAAACGCCTGTACACGGGCCAAGAGTACCCTGATTCTCCCTTTCGTTGTGTGGTTGAATTCACATTCACCCGGTTGAAATTCTGAAGGACGGGTTCCATGCCTGCCCACGCTGGCCTCCCTTCACATCCCGCTCACCATCTCCCACGAAAACAAGAGTTAACCGACAATCTTGGCCCTTGATTCAACCCTCCCTGCGAAAGCTCGTGGGATGCGAGACCGTTAAGAAGCTCGCCGCCGGAGGTTGTCTTGAAGCATTTATTTATTGCCCTGTTGGCTCTCCAACCCGCAGTGAAAATCCTGCTCATTCCGAAAAAGCCCGAAGGTCGGATCCCGAAGTTGCTCGTGGATGGTGCCGCCGCCAGCAGTTCCGAACTTGTAGACGAGTTGATTGGACATCACCGCTACTACGGCCGTGCCGCACGCCCTTGAGATGGCTGCGATCGATGACATTGTCGAAGAAGCCCTGCGCTCGCAAAACGAGCGCAGGGGCGGCGTGCGTCCGAGACTCAAGAATTACCTCAGCATGCTTGCTTCGACTGGCAAGACCGAGGGGGAGCTGAAGGCCTGCGCAAAGGCCTATCTGAAGGAGTTCAGAAAGCCCGACTCTCGTTATTCCGGTTGCTGATTCGCTGCGGGTACAGCCAGACAAAAAACCACTGGTATCAATGAGTTGCTGGCGGTCCCTCGATTCCTGGTTTCGTAAACGTGGCTCCCCAGACGAATGCGAATGTTGGGATCGGACCACGAGCCGGCCACCTTTTGTCCGATTTGTTGCTGAATAGTTAGCCTGCGTCGAGCGTTTTCGGCGCGCCGAAGGTCCCGCAAGTTCCGCCGCGTTCACTTCTGAAACGAAATCGCCGGGGGCGCCAGGCATGGAAACACCTTCACATCCTCTTGGACACTATCCTCCCACCAAGCAGCGCAATCCTTTGACGCAGCTTGCGCGGGACGAGCTCACCAACACGACCGCGCGCATCGGCACCCAGCCGATTGCACTGGCGGCTGCAATCCTTATCGCGCTGCTTGCCGGCGTCGCGTTGATCGCTGGATGGCGCGCCTTCACGGGCAACTCGCCCGAGCTTGATCGCGCCGTTGCCGCCCGCCAGTTACAGGCGCGCGCCACCCAAGCCTCCGAGCAATTGGTCGAAAAAGCCAAGGGGTTGGAAGCGACCCAGCAGGAATCGATCGATCAGCTTCAGGTGGTGCAGGACCAGCTGCAGACCGTTCGGCGTCTGCTGGCTGCGCAACAGACCGACACCAAACGGCTGTCCGAGCAGGTCTCGGCGCTTACCGAGGCGATCGAAGGCCTGCGGCAATCCTACGCCAGCGCGCAGACCTCCGATCCCGAACCCGCAGGCGTTCGAAACCGGTCGATCCGACGCGCGGTCGGTCACCACCGGCGCGGCAGGTCGCACAGCTAAGCGCGATCTCGTGTGGTGGCCTTCGCGATCCGCGGTTCCAAATTCCCGCGGCTTTGTGAACTAGCTCACATCTTCTCTCAAAAATCCGGCCGAGACTTCGTCACACCGGAAGGCGTAAGCCGATTTTAATTTCCGGGGGTTGGCAAGGTCGTCGGCGGTATACTGCGCCGGCGGCCTTGTTCTTTATTCCGCTCCATACAGCCTTTTTATTTGCGCGTTCTCGCAGGCTGGTGATTTGCCTTCCACGCGTGATTCCGAGCCAATCCGCACCCTTAGGTTGTTTTGGGGTTCGCGAGCGGATCGGCACCGCCTTGCTCCAAAAAAACACTTTCAACAACAGGAGCAAGCTGATGCGTGCTGAACCCGTGCTGACACCCGACGTCATCGGACTGACCAAAGTCGCGCCATTCTCGCGGCGCGGCTTCATGACCGCATCCGCTGCGGTAGCTGCCGGCTATACGCTGGCCGCAGGACCGGTGCGGGCCGACGCCATCAAGACCGACACCGAAGGGCTTGATGCGGGCGAGACCAAGATAAAGGTGGCCGACGGAGAAATGCCGGCCTACTTCGCTCGGCCGAAGGGAGCAACCAATGCACCCGTCGTGCTCGTGGCCATGGAGATTTTCGGCTTGCACGAGTACATCAGAGACGTCACGCGCCGGCTTGCCAAGCTTGGCGCGTTTGCAGTGGCACCCGACTATTACTTCCGCAAAGGGGTCGATCTCACCAAGATCACGGACATTCCGCAACTCCTGCCGATCGTGAACGCGAAGCCGGACTCGGAACTCCTGTCGGACCTCGACACCACGGTCGACTGGGCGAAATCGCAGGGCGGCAACACGGCAAGGCTCGGCATCATCGGCTTCTGCCGCGGCGGGCGAACCGTGTGGGAATATTCCGCGCACAGTACCGCGCTCAAAGCCGCCGCTTCCTTCTATGGTCCGCCGGTGGATGCGCCGAACCCGCTCTGGCCCAAGAGTCCGACCCAGCTCGCAGCCGAGATGAAGGCGCCGGTGCTCGGCCTCTTGGCGAAGCGGATACCGGGATTCCGGTCGCCACCGTCGAGGCGTTGAAGGCGGCACTGGCCGAAAACAAGAAGACCGCGGAGTTCAAGATCTATCCCGCCGCGCCGCATGGATTCCACGCCGACTACCGCGCAAGCTACCGCAAGGACGCAGCCGAGGATGCCTGGAACCAGATGCAGAGCTGGTTCAGGAAGTACGGCGTCTTGGGCTGATCGCCTCAAAGAGCCTTGGTTCTGATTGAATCAGAACCGAGGCTCTATTCGCTCGAAAACGCTATAGTGTTATCAGCGGCGGTTTCGCCGACGGCTCTCGTGCCCTATAATTGCGCGCGGCTTTAATGGGCCGCGCGTAATCCTTTTGTAGAGGCCGTCTCGCCATGCGCAAATTGATTGCCTTCGACGACGATACGTTCAACAAGCTTCGCCAATTAGCGCGCGACAGGATGGCGACCTTTCAGGAATTGGCGGATGAAGCATTCGCCGATCTGCTCAAAAAACACGGCATTCCGCTGGACCTGAAGGACGCGCTGAAGAAGAGCGCTGCCCGCAGTGGCGCACCGGCAAAAGTGATCCCGCTCAAGAAGCCGACCGGGAAAGGTTGAGCGCAGGAAACCCGGAAAGATCGTCAGCCGATCTTTCGGAAACCCTTTTTGAATCGCAGACCGTTGGCGATGTAGAATTCGGCCGAACCGCGCGCCATTTCCGCCTGAGCCGGATCGACCTTGCGGATCACCCGCGCCGGCGCACCGATGATCAGGGAATATTCGGGAAACTCCTTGCCCTCGGTAATGACCGCGCCCGCGCCGACAATGCTGCCGCGACGGATGAGGGCGCCATTCATCACGATCGAGCCCATCCCGATCAGCGCATCGTCCTCGATCGTGCATCCATGCACGATGACCTTGTGACCGACCGTGCAGTTTTTCCCGATTTTGAGCGGAAATCCAAGGTCGGTGTGGCAGATCGCATTGTCCTGCACGTTCGAGCCCTCGCCGATCTCGATCCACTCAGTGTCGCCGCGAACCACGGCGCCGAACCACACGGTCGCCCGCGCCCTCAGACGAACCTTGCCGATCACGGCCGCGGTGTCGGCAATAAAAAAGTTGCCGTCGGCCGGAAGCTCGGGCGCTTGCCCGTCAAGCTCGTAGATCGCCATGGAAATCTCCTGTCCGGCGGAGACCTTGGCATGACGGCGTGCGCGTTTTCAAGCAAGAGGTGCCCGGCAAAAAGCGAGTTCCGAGTCGCGCCAGAAAGCGAGCTAGGCCAGCAGCCCCGCCGCGCGCAGGGTCATCAGGAAGAAGGCTCCCGACATCATGCTCCAGAAGCCGGCGATGACGGTTGCCATCATCACGAATTCGAAACGCCGCCGCTCGACCTGCACGCCGAGCAGCGTGTTGCGCATGATGATGAAGGGAGCGGCGAATACCAGGAATGGCACGGCCGCGAAGCGTCGGCGCGCGATCCCTTCCTGAAGCAGCCCAAATCCCACGGGGCGCTCTGTCATCGCCTGATATCCGTTGGTGAGAGCGCCCGCCAGCGCAAAGCCGATGCAAAGGCAGAACAATGAATTCAGCGCATCCGGCGACATCGATATCTTCTTGCCACTCCACGAGACTGCCCTCTCCTTTGGCAAAACCGCCGGCGCGCCGCCACATCATCCTTAAGAAAAGGTTAATACCGACGGCGGAGGACCGGCAATCGCGGACTTCCATTCGGCGTCGGCCGTGACCGCGCGCTGCGCAGCGGTTGATCCCTGGCAGGAGGCCAGGCGAAGCTGCGCGAGGACGCACATGCGGATAGGCACGTTCTCTGCACGGATCGACGCATCGCTCGCGCTGGGACCAATAACAGACTCACCCGTGCGTTTGGTCGCACCACGGGACCGGCATCAGAGGCAGATATGCTTTATTCCACTCACAAATCCCTTCCGGCCCGCGTCGAGAAGTCAGCATCTTTGCCGGTTCTGCCTGACTGATCACGATATGCAAGACAATCAGGCCAACGCCGACGGGGTAAGCCCATTTGGCGAAGCGAAGATCGCCGAATTTTTCGAGGAGGATGAGTCCGCTCAAAATGATGAGAGGATCAGTGATTATGAAGTACTCGGCTTTGAGGCCGCGACGAATTCCGAGAGCGTCAATTCCAATGGCGCAACAAAGGAGCACCGCAGCCTGCAAGGCGATTTGGCGTTCCGAACGACGCCAAGCGTAAATTATGCCGGGAACAACCAGCCACGTCAAAAATACGGTCGGTCTCGGCGAGCTAAACAGGACGAATGTGTATCGCCTCAAGACACCGAGCACTCCGGAAAGCAGCAAACCAATGCTCCCTCCGACACTACCCTCGTCGACGACGGCTACAGCCCGAGAGTCAGCATATTTGATCATTTCTTCGAGAGGGTTCATCAGCACGACGAGCGTCTTGGGGTTCAGCTGGAAATACAGCGTAAGCAAAGCCAGCGAGGCCCCGGCGACGATTGCAAAAAATGAGGCGCAGAATTCAAGAGGCGCTACCCGCCAAACAGTTGCGAACGCGAACAGCCCAATCCCGATCCATACGATGATGCCTGTTTGGTACAGGCCGGTGCGCCCGAAAATGATGGGGTGCAAATCAGCCATCTCACTACCGGCCTGATAGCCGAGTTTGATTAAAGGAAAAGCGCAGGCAAACAAAACAGCGGCGATGCCGGCGATGAAGAGAGTCGCGCAAAACGCGTACACGTTGGGAGGTTTAGTGGTCCAGATTTCTGTACTTCCGCTTTCAGACGTGCCGAACATCAGACAAATTATGGGAAGCGCGGCAATGAGAAAGACCACGTGAACCTTGTTTTCGTACCCGATAACGCAAAGGAATGCTGCTGCACCCATCAACAAGGGCCTGTAGTTCGTAGCTCGGCGCGCCGCCAGAAGAAGAAACAGCAGACCGATGACAACCAGACCCGCGGCGAGCATTTCGCTACGCAGCATACGAAGATGAAATTGCATTCCGCCCGAAAAGGCAAAGGCAAATGTCGCAAGGCCCGCAAGGCGCCAATCACGAACAATTGCTCGGACGAGCAGCCCAAACACAAGCACCAGTCCCGTTGCCATTAAACAGACAAGCACTCGCGCCCATCGGATCAAGGCCGTCATCGCTTCTGCAAAGCTTTTCGCGTCTGACGGGAGGTTTGAGAGAGATACGAAATCGAGAACGCCAATGGCGTTAAGAAGCCTGAACCAGTAACTCTCGACAAGGATCGTGACGTAAGCGGGATGAGGAAAAAATGCGGGTTTTCCGTCATTTAGCAGCAGTGCATTGTGGATGACTATGAAGTCCATATCGGCATTTCGCCAATAGACAACGAAAAGGCCGGCAACGAGGAATGACAAAAGCATCAGTCCAATTATGAGTGAGAGACTTGCGGTCCAGCTGTAGGCCGTTAACCGCGTCAGCGCGTCCTGTACGTCGCGGTTTGATGGAATTTTGGCCACATCGGCCAGAACATTCGTCATGTTGCTTTGATTGAAGCGATGAAGTAGGGGAACGAGAATATCTTGCAGGTTGTCTCTTGCAAGTTATCTCTTGCAGGTTGTCTCTTGCAGGAGTTCTCGGAAGAAGCCTGTTCAGTAGTGAAGACCGTTCACAAGATTGCAGTCGCAAGGGTTGCGTACCGCGCTCTACATCAGCTACGCAAATTTGCCGGACTTTCCGATCGTTGCGTTGTCGCCCGGAATGGCTTGATTTACGACCTCGATTTAGCAGAGGGGATCGAGTTTGCTGTCTACCTTCGCATTTTTGAGCGGAGTACTTCAAGAGTCCTCAGGAACCTCGTAAGACCGGGCGACAGGGTCCTGGATAATGGAGC
>Ga0306923_10004343_pt1 | contig 13558 bp, 14 predicted proteins | sample sta12Can44000108_FD_203841 | JGI IMG/M metagenome (GOLD analysis project Ga0306923, IMG submission 203841) | Lab enrichment of tropical soil microbial communities from Luquillo Experimental Forest, Puerto Rico - statanox.12C.anox.44.000.108 (v2)... | ecosystem: Environmental > Terrestrial >... | reverse complement strand
TACCGCGGGCGGCCGACGCGCGCACCACGCGCACCCGCTGCCCCGGGGCCCATGGTCCCGAAGAATCGTCGTGCGTATGGGACGAATTCTTTACGCCAAGAAATTAGTCTTCGCGATCATGCGATGATGGGGAGCGGCATGATGTCCCGCGTGAATACAGATGCGGGTGATATGTGCACCAGCGCTGTCCAGGCGGCCGGGCCCGGGGCTAAGCGCTGAGGTAGTCCCGACGTACGATATATCCGCCGTGCTATGCGCCCTGCAGACAGATCGCCGCCAGGTACCAAAGCGGCTGCTGCCACCCTAGTAGGCCACTCCCTTGACGGCGGCGTACGCGTAAGGGTGGTGGCCGGTCCTCCGGATATGTTGAGGTTCACCGCTGACCGGGAACCATCTTCACCATCAGGGCGCCCGCAGATCCCGCGCCGGCAGCCTGGTCCACGCCGCCGATGGGCGTGATCGCGTCGTTTCCGCCGTCCCGTCCGGCCGGTCAATTGTGGCGTTAGCCCAATTGGCTCCCCCTGCTACTTGTGCCGTCAACTTCCGCGCCGCGGAAATATTGTGTCAACGCCCGTGCAGCGCAACACTTTGGGCAATTGCATCCTCCCGTCGGCGCAGGCCGGGAAGGGCGGCGCTGACGGCACTTCAGAGCTGGGGTGAGGCTGGGCGTGCCATCTACTGAAGACCCGGCGCAGGAAAGCCCGCGGATCGTCCCGGTAGACGACTACGTCAGGGACGAGCTGTATCCCGGATACAAGACGGCCTTCGGCTACTCCAAGACGCCGGAAGACATCACCGAGCGGGTCCGCACCTGCCTGGAATACCGGGACGCGGAACGCCTCGAGATATCGACCGACTGCGGCCTGCGCCGGGTTCCCCGGTACCTGGCCATCAGCAAGATGTCAGCCGCCGCCGAGGCGGCGCTCTCACCAACCCCCTCGTGAGACAAGGAAGTTTCCCATGGCAACCGCAACCCCCACCGCTAGACGCACCTCCTCGCTGGTCACCCGGATCCCGACCGACGACTCCCTGCCGCGCTGGCGCGCATGGACCAGCACTCACCCGGTAGGCAGCTCGCTGCTGGCAGGTGCCGTCGCGACCCAGTTCGCGACCGTCTTTGGCATCTGGTTCCATGGCTTCGGCCTGCCGACACTCAACTGGCCCGCGGTGAACGGCCAGCTCATCGTCCCGACCGCGTCGGTGGGCGTGCAGTACTTCGCCGGCGCGATTTCCCACTTCGCCGACGGCGTCTTCTTCGCGCTGCTGTTCGCGCTGCTCTTCCACCCCCTGGTCCCGCTGCGCAACACCATGCTCGGGAACCTGATCAAGGCGCTGCTCTACGGGACCGTCCTCGCGATCATCAGCGCCGCCTGGTGGGTTCCGGCCGTTTACGTCCCGCACCACGCGGGCTTCCTCAGCACCGGCCTCGGCTGGAAGCTCACCTTCGGCATCTTCCTGTGGCACTGGATTTACGGGTACTTCCTCGGCACGGTCTACTGCCCCGCGCCGAAGGAGCTGCCTGAGCCGCAGAACGAGGCCCTCAGCCCGGCGACCGCCGAGGCAGCGGGGGTTAACCGGGAGACCACAGCCGCGTAGCCCGGCGTGCGGGCCCCTCGGGTCACGGGCCGTGACCCGAGGGGCCCGGTGAATTCGGCGCCCCGGCCGCGTTTCCGCGGGAACGCGGCGCGTGGTGCGGGAGCGGCAGCCGCGCCGGGCGTTTCGCCCGGGGAATGCCACAGGCTGCCTGCCGGCGGCGGGCAGCGTGCATCACGTGCACCACCTGCCCCGCGGCCCATGATCACGGAAGGTCCGGGCCCGCAGGGGGGCGCATCCTTTCCGCCGAGACCGAGACGTCGGAGGCGTCGCGCTCGATCACCTGTGTGCCGCGGCTCAAGGTTGCCTTAATCGTGGCGCAGGGCCGTTCAGGCAGGCTCTTGCCCAGGAGTCCAATAAGGGGGGACATGACGACCACGACCGGTAACACGTACACCCGCAGCCCTGCAGATCCCGGGCCCACGGGACACGTCCTGCTCCGCGATGACCTAGGCCGCCTCACGCTCCGGCGGCTCCGGCCCTGGCATTGGCTGCGGGCCCGCTGCGCGGCGGCGCGGCTGGACCGCGAGCTCGCCGCCGGCGCCAGCCCCGAGACAAGCGCCCTCCTCGCCACGCGCGCGATGCAGCTGACGTCGATGAAGTTCCGCCGGGATCTGGCCACGAACCTGCAGCGGATCCTGGCAGCCGCGGGGCAACCGCCGGCCGGCCGGCCCTCGCCGACGGCTGGCGTTCATCCGCCGCGCATCCCGGTGTGCCGAGCGCGGATAAGCCGGTCAGCCGACCCGCTCGCCATGCTGGCTGGGTCCCTGGCTGCTCCCGGCCCGGTCCCGGTGCGAGGCGTGGCGCTGATCAGCCAGCTGCTGGCTGACGGCGCGGGCCCGCTCTACCAGGAGGCCTGCGGCGATGATCTAGGCAACATCATCGAGAAGGCGACGCGGGCCCTGACCGTGTGATCTCCGCGACCGCGCTGAGCGCTAACCTTGCGACAGTCGCGGCCTTCCCGTTCGGGATATTGCTGTCAATTACCGAAAGGACCTGAGAGCTGATCCCGCCCAGAGCCCGCAGCTCTTCCGGCGAAAGCACGTCGACGAGGAGCTTCCTGACGGCGGCGACGTGGCCCGGCGCGGTCTCGACGATCTTGGTCCAGCCGTCCTCGGTGAGCACCGCGTTGATAAAACGGCCGTCGCCGGGGCAGGGCTCGCGGCGGACCCAGCCGCGGCTTTCCATGCGGCTGACTACGTGTGACAGCCGGGACAGCGAGCCGCTGGCCATCCGGGCGAGTTCGCTCATCCGCAGCGTGCGGGCGGGGGCTTCGGACAGGGCGGCCAGCACCATGTACTCGAAGTGGCTGATGCCCGCGTCCTGCTGCAACTGGGCGTCCAGGGCGCCGGGCAGCCGGAAGAGGAGGGCGGCGAACGGGCGCCAGGCCGTTTGCTGCTCGGCGCTTAGCCAGTTCGGTTCCATCCTTACAGGCTATGTCATCAGGTTGACGCTTCAATCCCAATCATGTCGATGACACGGGTGACGGCCTCGGCTTCCCAGCCGGGGGCCATGATGTGCGTGCCCGCCACTCCGGGGACCTCGCGGAGCTGGCTGATCACGTCGGCCGCGACCTGCACGCCGGCCATTTTCGCCTCCTCGCCGGCGAGGCCGGCGAGCCGGGCGAAGGTCGCGTCGTCCACTTCCACGCCCGGGATGTTGTTGTGCATGTGCTCGAGGGTTCGGCTGCTGCGCGGCGGCATGACGCCGACGAGGACCGGGATGCCGTCGAGCGTGCCGTCCTCGACGAGCGGCGCGAACCAGTTGGCGAAGCGCGACACGTCGTAGACGATGTTGGTCTGGAAGAACTGGGTGCCCGCGGCGATCTTCGCGACTATTTTGCCGTGGCTGTCCGCCAGGGGGTTCATCGCGCTGGCGACGTAGAAGCCGGTCGGGGTCGTCAGGGTCTCCCCCGCGGCGAGCTGCCCGTCGTTGAGCTTCCTGATCAGGCGGACCAGGCCGAGGGAGTCGAGGTCGCTCACCTTCGTGGCCATGTCCGCGTACCGGCCGACCTTGAGGGGGTCGCCGGAGAGGGCGAGGATGTTCCGCACGCCGAGGGCCCAGGCGCCGAGCAGGTCGGCCTGGAGCGCCATGATGTTCCGGTCGCGGGTGGTGACCTGCATGATCGGCTCGAGGCCTTGCCCGAGCATCCAGGTAGCGGCGGCCAGGGGGCTGACCTTGACCGTCGCGGCCGCGTTGTCGGTCACGTTCGCGGCGGTGACCTTCGGCGCTAGCGCGGCCGCCGCCAGGCGGAACGGTTCGGCGACCGGGTCCATGGGCGGGTTGAGTTCGGCGGTGAGCGCGAAGCTTCCGGAGGCCAGGACGTCTCGAAGGGTCATGTGCGGAGATCTCCCTTCCATATATGTGATTCTTCGCCCAGATGGGGCCAGAGGGAACTGTCCGGACGCACAAGGCCGGGCGGCGCGGCTCGTGGGCACGGCAATAAGTTGACGCTTCAACGTGTTGCTAGGGTACGATTGAAGCGTCAACTTCATGGAGGTGGTGAGCCGTGCGCTCCATCTTCGACCCGGCCGTCCCGGCCGGAGCGTACGACGAGTTCTCGAAGTCCGCGGCGCCGCTGAGCGCGGCACAGCGGGCCTGGGCGCCAGGAGACGGTGCGCTGCCCGCGCTCTACATCGGGCACGGCGCTCCCCCGCTGCTCGACGACGCGGAGTGGATGGGGCAGCTCGCCGCGTGGACGCACACCATGCCGAAGCCGCGGGGGGTGCTCATCGTGTCCGCGCACTGGGAGGCGGCGCCGCTGATGCTGTCCGCGCCGGCCGCTGGGACGCCGCTGGTCTACGACTTCGGCGGGTTCGCGCCGCGGTATTACACGCTGACCTACCGGACGCCCGATGCCTCCGCGCTGGCGCGCGAGGTGGCGTCTGTGATGCCGGACTCCTCGCCGGTCCACCAGCACCCGAGCCGGGGGCTTGACCACGGCGCCTGGGTGCCGCTCAAGGTCATGTACCCGCTGGCCGACGTGCCCGTGCTGCAGCTGTCGCTGCCGACTCAGGACCCGTCGCGCCTGCTGTCGCTGGGCGAGCGGCTGCGGCCGCTGCGGGAGTCCGGGGTGCTGATCATCGGGTCGGGGTTCCTCACTCACGGGCTGCCGTTCATCACGATGGAGATGATCACCGGCGGTGTGGTGCCCGGCTGGTCGAGCGAGTTCGACGCGTGGGCGGCCGAGGCGCTGGCGCGCGGGGACGTGGACGCGCTGGCCGGCTACCGGAAAGCCCCCGGCATGCCGTACGCGCACCCGACGGCGGACCACTTCCTGCCGCTGTTCGTCACGCTCGGCGCCGCGACCGATCCCGGCAAGCCGGCGGAGACGGTCATCGACGGCTACTGGATGGGCTTCGCGAAGCGCTCGGTCCAGGTGACCTGAGGCGTGCGCCGGGCTAGGCCGGGGGCTCGGGGATGAAGGGATGCAAGTGGTCGGCGCCCTTGCTGATCACGCCGTAGCTCGCCTCGGGCATCTCCTCCCACGCGCCGGGCAGGTCGCCGAACGGCTCGGAGACCACGAGCCGCGCGTCGTCGCCCACTTCGCGCAGGATCTCCCGGTCGGGGTACTGCTCCCGGAGCCTGCGGACGTCACGGGTGAAGAACAGCGACCGTGACTTGCCCTGGCTGGAGTAGCGGAACACCCACACGGTCTCGCCGTCGGTGGTGGCGATCGTGCCCTGGAACGGGTACTTGACGTCCCGCGCGCGGCCGCGCGCCTCGACGAACCCGATCGCGCGGGCGACCGCCCCGGGCGGGTCGTCGGCCAGGCCGAAGGTGAGGGCCAGGTAGAACAGGACCTCGGTGTCCGCGGAGCCCTTGATCTCGGGGAACAGCGACTCGTCGACCGCGAGCACCAGGTCTCGCTTGATGGCGGCGAACCCGCCGATGAACCCGTTGTGCATGAACAGCCACCTGTCATGGCGGAACGGGTGGCAGTTGGTCTGCTGGACGGGCGAGCCGATCGCCGCCCGGATGTGCGCGAAGAACTGGTGCGACCTGATGTGACCGGCGAGCTCGCGCAGGTTCTGGTCGTTCCACGCCGGCTCGATGCTGCGGAACACCCCGGGAGCCGGGGCGGTGTCATACCAGCCGATGCCGAACCCGTCGCCGTTGGTCGTCTCGGCCCCGAGCCTGGAGTGCAGGCTCTGGTCGATCAGCGAGTGGACCGGCGTGTAGAGCACGTCGGTCAGCAGGATGGGGGCGCCCGTGTAAGCGAGCCAGCGGCACATGCGTCACTCCTGTCTAGCGTTCCAGGAACTCACGGACCCGGGCGGTGTACGGGGACATGTCGTAGCCCGCCACGTAGGCGCCGGCCATGCGGACCGGATCGCCGAAGAAGTAGTACTCATACAGCGCCTGGCGGCCCGCGAACGCCGACATGCACGTGTCCCAGAGCAGGCGGAACAGCCGGACCCTCGCGGCGCCGGTCAGCGTCGCCGCCTGCAGGTACGTGTCGATGTCGGCCGCCGCCGGGCCGGTGACGTCGGCCTCGGTCGGGGTGGCCATCAGGCCGGAGGCGCCCAGCTTGCGCAGGATCTCCGGGAACCGCTGGTAGCGCGCGGGGTACAGGTTCCTGGCCGCGTTCAGCGGCGCCCAGGAAGGGGTGAACACCCCGAACGAGTTGAGCGCGGCGTCCGCCTCGGCGGCGCGGCCGAAGGCGCGCAGCATCTCCAGCGTCGTGATGATCTCGGCGAGGTCGGCCTGGACGTGCTGGAACTGGCCGATGCCGATCGCCTCGACGAGCGAATTCGTGGCGCCCAGGATGAACTCCGTCTTGGCGGTGGTGCGGGCCACCACCTGGTGCGTCATGTGGTTGATCGCGGACGTGGCGGTGTAGAAGCCGTTGCACAGTTCGGGGTCGCCGAGCGTGAAGCAGCGCTCGTAGGGCACGTGCACGTCGTCGAAGACGACCACCGCGTCCGGCTCGTCGAACCGCGAGCCGAGCGGGTGGTCGAAGTGCGAGCGGCCGTAGTCGAGGGGCTCGCGGGCGATGTAGCGCAGGCCGGGGGCGTCGGACGGGACCGCGAACGCGAACGAGTAAGGCTTGTCCTCCGGCGTGCCGCGCAGCACGGTGGACGGGAAGACGAGCAGCTCGTCGGCGAACGGGCCGATCGTGGCGAGCATCCGCGCGCCGCGCACGACGATGCCGTTGTCGTCCTCGCGCACGATGTGCGCCATCAGCGCGCCCGCGCCCTGCTGGCTGCCCGCCACCGCGCGGTTCGCCTGCGGCGGGATCAGCGTGTGCGTGCAGAGCAGGTCTTCCTCGCGGACCTTCTCGTAATAGGCCACGACATTCCGGGCGAACGCGGCGTCCGCCTGCCCGAACCAGCCGGCCGCCGAAGCGAGCCCCATCAGCGCGCTGTTCAGGTAGTCGCCGGTGCGGCCCAGCATGCCGAACGAGCGGTCCGCCCACAGCTTGAACGCCCTGCGCCGCCGCTCCAGGTCGGCCGCCGTCCGCGGGATCAGGAACGAGGTCGCGACCGGCTCGCCGGTCGACGGCGACGGGTACGTCAGCACGTCCCGGCAGGCCGGGTCGTGCTGCATGTCGAACAGCTCGGCGTAACTGCGCACCACGTTGCGGAACGCCGGGTGCGCCGCCACCCCGCCGGTCAGCGTTTCACCCTGGATCTCCACGTGCGTCCTGGCCCCGGCCAGCCGGTCCAGGAACTCCGCGCCGGTGCGTGCGGGCATGGCGGCCTCCTCGTCGAGTTCCCCCGGAACGTAACTCCCCTTTCCGGCCGGCAGACAACCCACTTGCCAGGCTGGCCAGTTCGATGGTTGCCTGTACCGGTGACGCGCAGGTCGGCGGCGGAGTGGGTGACCTACCTGCTTGAGCCGAAGAACTGGATCATCGCGACCGTCATCGCGGTCGGCTGGCACGCCGACGGGGTAGCGGGCCTGGGCTGGGGGCTGCTCGCGGCGTTCTTCGCGGCGATCCTGCCCACGCTGTTCATCACCCGCGGCATCCGCCGGGGCCGCTGGGACGACCGGAACGTCGGCGGCAAGCGAGCCAGGCTCGTCGTGCTGTCGTTCATCACCGTGTCGGTCGCCACGGGCCTCATCCTGCTGGTGGCGCTGGGCGCGCCGCCGCAGCTGACCGGGTACTTCGGCTGCATGCTGGTCAGCATCGCGGCGCTGGCCGCGATCACGACGGTGTGGAAGGTCTCCATCCACTGCGCGGTCGCGTCCGGCTCGGTGACGCTCCTGTCGCTGCTGTACGGCTCGTGGCTGGTCCCGGCCTACCTGCTCGTCGCGCTGACCGCCTGGTCCCGGGTGGCGGTGAAGGACCACACGACGGCCCAGGTCATCGCCGGGTGCGTGCTCGGCGCGGCCGCCGCCGTGGTCACGTACGCGGTCATAGCGCCCCGATGACGATTACAGGGTCCAGATGCGCGCCGTTTCGTCGGTGCTCGCGGTGGCTAGCCGCCGGCCGTCGGGGCTGAAGGCCAGCGCGCTCACCGCGCCGGTGTGGCCTTCCAGGATGCGGGTGCACCTGCCGGTCGAGCAGTCCCAGAGCCGGACCGTCGTGTCCGAGCTCGCGGTGGCCATCAGCATCCCGTCGGGGCTGAACGCGACGACGAACGCGGAATCGGTGTGGCCCTCGTGGGTGCGGATCGCCGCCCCCGTGGCCGTCTCCCACAGGCGGGCGGTGGCGTCCTCGCTGGCGGCAGCCACCACGGCTCCGTTCGGGCTGAATGCTATTGACCACACCGTGTCGGAGTGGCCGCTGAGGATGCGCAGGCAGTTGCCGGTCGCGGCGTCCCACAGCCGGGCGGTGGAGTCGAAGCTGGCGGTGGCGAGGAGCGTGCCTTCGGGTGCGAACGCCACGGCGGACACGATGCCGGTGTGGCCGGTGAGGACGTGGCGGCAGGTGCCGGTCCGGATGTCCCACAGCCGGGTGGTGCCGTCGCCGCTCGCGGTCGCGAGCAGCGTGCCGTCGGGTGCGAACGCCGCCGCGTAGACGATGTCGCGGTGGCCCTGCAGGATGCGCTGGGACCTGCCGGTGGTCGTGTCCCACAGCCGGACGGTCTCGTCGTAGCTGGTGGTGGCCAGCAGCCGGCCGTCCGGGCTGTACGCGACGCCGAACACGGCGACGGTGTGACCGGTGAGCTGGTTGGTGCACGCGCCGCTGCCGACGTCCCACAGCCGCGGCGTCAGGTCCGCGCTCACGGTGGCCACCCGGGTCCCGTCCGGGCTGAAGGGCGCGGCGAACACCGCGTCGGTGTGCGCGCTGAGCGTGTGCCGGAGTTCGCCGGTGGCGGCGTGCCACAGCCGGGCTGATTTGTCTTCGCTGGCGGTGCTGAGCCAGGCGCCGTTCGGGCTGAAAGCCACCGAGTTAACCGCGCCCGTGTGGCCGGCGAGCGTGCGCGTGCCCGCCGTTTCAATAACAGTCATGTAACCGCCTCTGGGGTCCCCGCGTGCCGAGGGTTACCTGTGGGTCATGCGCGGACGGGTGATTCTGCCGTCGATGCGCGCCTCATTCTGCACTTTCCGCGCAGCGGTGACGGCTTTTTCGCTGCTTCGCGGCCCGCGTTGCATCAATTCGTGACATAAGCCGGCGGGATAATGGCGGGATGGCGGCTGATGCGACCCGGTCGGAACTGGAAGCTCTATACAAGGACCTGCACGCTCATCCCGAGCTGTCGTTCGCCGAGCACCGGACGGCGGGGATCGCCGCGGAGCGGCTGGACGCGGCCGGGTTCACGGTCAGCACCGGGATCGGCGGGACCGGCGTGGCGGGCGTGCTGCGCAATGGGGACGGCCCGGCGGTGCTGCTGCGCGCCGACATGGACGCGCTGCCGGTGCGCGAGGAGACGGGGCTGGACTACGCCAGCGACGTGATGGCGACCGACGCGCGTGGCGAGCGCACGCACGTGATGCACGCGTGCGGGCACGACATGCACGTGACCTGGCTGTGCGGCGCCGTCGCGTCGCTCGCCGCAGGCCGCGATGACTGGCAGGGCACGGTGATCGCGGTCTTCCAGCCCGCCGAAGAGATCGGCGCGGGCGCGCGGGCGATGCTGGACGACGGGCTGCTGCGCCAGGTCGGCGTACCGGACGTGGTGCTCGGCCAGCACGTCTTCCCGCGCGAGGCGGGGACCGTGCTCTACCGGGCCGGCGCGATGCTCGGCGCCGCGGAAAGCTGGGACGTCACGCTGTACGGGCGCGGCGGGCACGGCTCGCAGCCGGAGCGGACGGTCGACCCGGTGGTGATGGCGGCCTCGGCGGTGTTGCGGCTGCAGACGCTCGTGGCGCGCGAGCTCGCCCCCGCCGAGCTTGGCGTCGTGACGGTGTCCCGGCTGCGTGCCGGGCACGCGGAGAACGTCATCCCGGACACCGCGACGATCACGCTGAACTTCCGTGCCTTCGACCCCGGGGTGCAGCGGCGCCTGACCGAGGGCGCGCGGCGGATCATCGACGCCGAGGCGGCCGCCTCGGGCGCACCGCGCGCGCCGTCGTACCAGACGCTCAGCGCGTTCCCGGTGACGGTCAACGACGCCGGGCTGACCGCCCGCCTGGCCGGGGTGCTGCGCGGCGCGGTGGAGATGGAGCCGGTCATGGGCAGCGAGGACTTCGGGCTGTTCGGAACGGCCGCGGGTGCCCCGTCGGTGTTCTGGGGAATCGGGGGGTCGTGGGACGGCGCGCCGGGGAACCACTCCCCCCTGTTCGCCCCGGTGCTCGAGACCACGCTGCCCGCCGGGGTGGCCGCTTTGGTGAGTGCCGCCCGGCACGTCCTGGGCTAGGCCCCGGGACCGGCGGACCGGAACCGGCTAGGCTTCGGCCTGGAGGTACCGATGCGGCTGGAATCGGTGGGCAAGCGGTACGGGCTGCGGCAGCCCTGGATCGTGCGTGACGTGAGCCTCGACGTGCCGCCGGGGCGGCTGATCCGGCTGGAGGGGCGGAACGGGAGCGGAAAGTCCACGCTGCTCCGCGTCGCCGCCGGAGTGTCGGTGCCGTCCGCGGGGCGGGTGACCGCGCGGCCGCACACCGGGTACGTGCCGGAGCGGTTCCCAGGCGGGCTGCCTTTCTCCGCCCGGGACTATGTGCTGCACATGGCGCGGGTCCACGGGCTGCGCGGGGCGGCCGCGGCCCGCGGCGCGGACGAGTGGCTGGAGCGGCTGGGCGCGGCCGGGCACGCCGGCCAGCCGCTGCGGAACCTGTCGAAGGGCATGTGCCAGAAGGTGGCGATCGCGCAGGCGCTGCTGTCCCGGCCGGGGCTCCTCGTTCTCGACGAGGCGTGGACCGGGCTCGACCAGGCAGCGCGCGGGACGCTGGACGCGGCGGTGACGGTGCGGGCGGCCGACGGGGGCGCGGTGCTGTTCGTGGACCATGACCAGGCGCGACTCGCCGGGCGGATCAGCGAGCGGTGGCGGTTCGACGGCGAAGGGCGGGTGACCGCCGTTCCCGGGAGCGCGGCTGACCGCACGGCCGCCCAAGACGACGCCGTCGTCGTGGCCGACCTGGCCGGCGTCGAAGGTGACTCGCGGGCGCGGATCGAAGGCCTGCCGGGGGTGCTGTCCTGCTCCGAACCGGGCTACGGGGCGGCGGGCGACCTCGGCGCCACGGTGCGGGTGACGGCCGGGCAGTCCGATGACGTGCTGCGGCAGGTGCTGTCCTGGGACGGGGTGCACGTGGTCGCCGTGCGCACGGAAAGGGCAGCCGGGCGATGATCGCCCTGCTGCGGTATCAGACGGCGATCCTGCTGCGGTCGCACCGGTGGATCTTCCCGCTCATCGCCTACGGCCTGCTTGTCGCCGCGGGGGCGACGTCGCCCGCTCCGGGGTCGGCCCTGCTCGCCGCGCAGTCGACACAGCTCGCCCAGGGGCTCGACTGGAGCGCGGCCATGCTGGTGCCGGTGGTGGCGTTCCTCACCAGGTCCATGCTCACCGCCGAGCCCGACGCCGCGCGCGCGTGCGTCGCGGCGGCGGCGGGGCCGGCCCAGGCACAGCTGGCCGCCCTGCTGACCGCGCTCGGCGGCGGGATCGTGCTCGGCCTCGGCGGCGCCTGCCTCACCCCGTTCATCACCGGAACCGCCGCGGCGGCGGTCGCGCACCCGGAGATCTTCGCGGCGGGCCTGCTGACCGCCGTGGTGTGCTTGCTGGTCGGATCGGCGGTCGGCGCGCTGTGCAACCCGCCGCTGCTGCGCCACCCGGGCGCGGCCATGCTCGCCACCCTGGCGGCGGCCATCTTCGCGCTGGCCTCGGACGTGTCCCCGGCGTCCGCGGCGCTGCGTCGCGGCGGAACGTCGCACGGCGCGCAAGGGCCGGGCCTGGTACCGCTGCTCGCCGCCGCGTGCCTGCTCGCCGTCATCTGGGGAGCGTCGCTGTACGCGGGCGCCCGGCGCGACAACCGGGCGCTGAGCGCCACCTGACCAACCCCTGGATATCGAAGTCGGCGCCTGGCGTGGCGGGGGCTTCCCCCGGGTACCGGAGGGGGTGCAGCATGGCACCAGATCACCTACGGGAGGGGAACTCATGCCGGACCCGCGAGTCCTGGGAATCGTGCTGGCCGGCGGTGCGGGCACCCGCCTGGCGCCGCTGACCGCGGACCGCGCGAAGCCAGCGGTGCCGTTCGGCGGTGTATACCGCCTGGTGGACTTCGCACTCTCTAACCTGGCCAACAGCAGCATCAGGAAGATCTGCGTCCTCACTCAGTACAAGAGCCATAGCCTGGACCGCCATATCTCCACTACCTGGCGGATGAGCGACCTGCTGGGCAACTACGTGACCCCGGTGCCGGCCCAGCAGCGGCTGGGGCCGCACTGGTACACCGGCTCGGCGGACGCGATCTTCCAGTCGATGAACCTGATCAACGACGAGAACCCGGACCTGGTCGTGGTCGTCGGCGCGGACCACGTGTACCGGATGGACCCCCGGCAGATGATCGAGCAGCACCTCGAGTACGGCGCGGGCACGACCGTGGCGGCGATCCCGGTCTCCCGGCAGGACGCGAAGGCGTTCGGGATCGTGGGGGTCGGGGCCGACGGCCGGTCCATCGAGACGTTCCTGGAGAAGCCGGCTGACCCGCCGCCGCTGCCGGACAGCCCCGAAGAGTCGTACGCGTCCATGGGCATCTACGTGTTCGCCACGAAGGTCCTGGTCGACGCGCTGCGCCGGGACGCCGAGGACGAGGAGAGCCGGCATGACATCGGCGGCAACATCATCCCGATGCTGGTCGCCGACGGCGCCGCCCAGGCCTACGACTTCATGACCAACGTGGTCCCCGGCGCAACCGACCGGGACTGCGGCTACTGGCGCGACGTCGGGACGATCGACGCGTACTTCGACGCGCACATGGACCTGCGTACCGTCGAACCCATGTTCAACCTGTACAACTATCGCTGGCCGATCCTCACCCACGTGGAGGCGCTGCCCCCGGCCAAGTTCGTGCACGAAGAAGGCGACCGGATCGGCCGGGCCATCGACAGCCTGGTCAGCAACGGCGTGATCGTCTCCGGCGGCCTGGTGCGGCAGTCCGTGCTCTCCCCCGGCGTCCGGGTGAACAGCTGGGCCACCGTGGACCGCTGCATCCTGCTGCACAACACGGTGGTCGGCAGGCACGCGGAGATCCGGGACGCCATCATCGACAAGAACGTCGTCGTCCCCGAGGGAGTGCGGATCGGCGTGGACAAGGAGCACGACCTCGCCCGCGGGTTCGTGGTGTCGCCCGGCGGCATCACCGTGGTCGGCAAGGCCCAGGTGGTGACCGAATGAAGGTGGCGCTGCTCACCCGCGAGTATCCGCCGGAGGTTTACGGCGGCGCCGGCGTCCACGTCGAGTACTTGGCGCGCGCGCTGGCGCCGCTGGTGGACCTCACCGTGCACTGCGAGGGCGCGGACCGGCCCGGCGCCGTCGCGCACCAGCCGTGGGACGCGCTCAAGGACCAAGTCCTGCGGTTCTTTTCCGCTGACCTGTCGATGGCGGACGCGGTCGCGGGGGCGGACGTGGTGCACTCGCAC
>Ga0306923_10004341_pt1 | contig 13562 bp, 14 predicted proteins | sample sta12Can44000108_FD_203841 | JGI IMG/M metagenome (GOLD analysis project Ga0306923, IMG submission 203841) | Lab enrichment of tropical soil microbial communities from Luquillo Experimental Forest, Puerto Rico - statanox.12C.anox.44.000.108 (v2)... | ecosystem: Environmental > Terrestrial >... | reverse complement strand
GAGCCAGATGGCGTCTTGTTCGCAGGCGAGGCACATGGTGCTATTCCATCACCTTGGGAACGAGGAAGTAGTGATCCTCGGTCGCCGGCGCGTTTTTGACAATGGCGTCGGCCATGCCGCCGTCGTCGACTTTGTCCTGGCGCATCCTCATGTCCATCGGCGTCACCGACGTCATCGGCTCGACGCCATCGACCCTGACCTCACCGAGTTGCTCGATGAAGGCCAAGATGGCGTTGAGCTCACCCTGCAGGGCAGCGACCTCATCCTCGGCGACCGCGATTCGCGCGAGGTGAGCAACGCGGCGGACGGCATCTGCGTCGACAGCCATGAAAGTCTCTAACGCTTGCGCAAATTATGCACCGGCTGGCGTGGCCTATACCAGAGGCCCGCGAGCGAGCCAACCGCGGCCTTGATCGGGCTAGCGTGTTGCCCGCAGCGCCGTGTTCTCGGCCGGAATGCGGATCGCCAAGACGGCGGCGTTGAGGATCGAGAATGCGAGCGCGTAGAGGGGCAGGCCCAATGCCAGCGGCACGACCGCGACCTCGCCGCAGACCACGGCGTAATTCGGATGGCGCAGCAGCCGCCGGTATGGCCCCCGCGCGACCAGGCGCTCGCCGAGCACGGTGACGATGCGGTTCGTCCAGCGCGAAATTCCGGCGTGGATTGCGACGCCTGCGCGCGGCGTTTATTTTGAGGGCATGACGCGTAGGGTCCTGCCCATCCATATCGTCGGCGGCGGCCTCGCCGGTTCCGAGGCCGCGTGGCAGATCGCGCGGCGCGGCGTGCCGGTGGTTCTGCACGAGATGCGGCCCGATCGGGCCACAGCCGCCCACAAGACCGGTCAGCTCGCCGAGCTTGTTTGCTCCAATTCCTTCCGCTCCGACGATGCCGAGGCAAGCGCCATCGGTCTCCTGCATGCCGAGATGCGCCGGCTCGGTTCGCTGGTGATGCAAAGCGCCGACGCCCACAAGCTGCCAGCCGGCGGGGCTCTTGCCGTCGACCGCGACGGCTTCGCCGCCGCGATCACGACGGCGCTCGAAGCTGAGCCATTGATCGAAATTCGACGCGAGGAAATTGCCGCTCCCTTTCCGGAATGGGACAATGTCATCATCGCCACCGGCCCGCTGACTTCCCCGGCGCTGGCCGACGCGCTCCGTGCGCTCACCGGCGAAGATGCGCTCGCCTTTTTCGACGCCATCGCGCCGATCGTGCATCGCGACTCCATCGACTTCGATGTCGCTTGGTTCCAGTCGCGCTACGACAAATCGGGCCCGGCCGGCTCCGGCGCCGATTACATCAACTGCCCGATGACGCGGGCGCAATACGATGCCTTCGTCGATGCGCTTCTCTCCGGCGAGAAGATCGCGTTCCGCGAGTTCGAGGAAGCAACGCCCTACTTCGACGGCTGCCTGCCGATCGAAGTGATGGCCGAGCGCGGCCGCGAGACCTTGCGCCACGGGCCGATGAAGCCGTTCGGGCTCACCGATCCGCGGCGGCCGGGGCGAAAACCCTATGCGGTGGTGCAGCTACGTCAGGACAACAAGCTCGGCACGCTGTTCAACATCGTTGGGTTTCAGACCAAACTGAAGCACGGCGAACAGACGCGCATCTTCCGCACCATTCCCGGCCTCGACCGCGCCGAGTTTGCCCGGCTCGGCGGCCTGCACCGCAACACCTTCCTCAATTCGCCGAAGCTTCTGGACGCGACGCTGCGGCTCGAGGCCGAGCCGCGGCTGCGCTTTGCCGGCCAAATCACCGGCTGCGAGGGCTATGTCGAGTCGGCGGCGACCGGGCTCCTCGCCGGCCGCTTCGCGGCAGCCGAGCGGCTCGGCGAAACACCGATGCTGCCGCCGGTGACCACAGCCCACGGCGCGCTCCTGGGCCACATTACCGGCGGCCATATCGAGACCATCGACAAGGGGCCGTGTTCGTTCCAGCCCATGAACATCAATTTCGGCCTGTTCGCGCCGTCTAGCGGCGTGGCGCGGAACGCGCGGAAGCAGGCGCTGTGCGCCCGCGCGCTTGCCGACCTCGACGGCTGGATCGGCGGCGCGCTGCCCCACGCTGCCGATAAGCGCCTCTGTGCTAAACGCTTAAGAATGGCGGCAGGCGAAGACCTGAAGGAACTTGGCGGACGCTGGCGCGACGGTGTCGTGCTCAAGCGCGACGTGTTTTCGACCATCGAGCGCGGGCGCTTCCAGACCGACAGCGGCGAGGTCGAGGCCGTGCTCCGCCGACTCGATCAGGTGCCGTGGTGGAGCCGCGGCCTCGCCTATTTGCTGTTCTGGCGCGAGCGCCGCGCGCTGGCGACCGCTGGTAAGCTCGGCATTGCACCGCCGCTGTTGTTCGCCGGCCGCAATGCGCTCGTTCGCGGCTGGATCGAGGGCGTGCCGCTGCATATCGCCAAACCTCACGGCGACGTCGACTATTTCCGTTCGGCCAAGGCGGCGTTGCGCACGCTGCATCGCTCAGGCCTAAGCCACAACGATCTCGCCAAGGAACAGAACTGGCTCTACGCCAACGGCCGCCCCTATCTGACCGATTTTCAGCTGGCGTCGTGCTTTCGGCGCCGCAGCCTTATCTTTCGCATCGCGCGCTACGAAGACTTGCGCCATCTTCTCAAGCACAAACGCCGCTACGCGCCCGAAGCGCTGACGTCCGCCGAGCGCCGTGTGCTGGCGCGGAAGAGCGTCATCACGCGCGCCTGGATGGCGACCGGCAAGAAGCTTTATTACGCCATCACCCGCGGCCTCAATATCACCGATCGCGAGGGGCGGGGTTCACGCTTTAGCCGCGAGGCGCCGCAGATCGCGGCGAGGCTTCGCACCCATCCGCAGGTGAGCGATGTCGCGGTCGTGCCGTTTCCCGATCGCCGCGCCGGCACTGGCCTCTACGCCTTTGTCGAAGGCAAGGCCACCGACCGGGAGCTGATCGATTTTCTCGGCGGCAAAGGCCCCGAGCACCTGCAAGTGGTCGACGCGCTGCCGCGCAATTCTCAAGGTGAAGTGCGAAGCGAGATTTTGGAGCTCGTCGCCATGAATCAGCTCGACCTGATCGCGCCGTTGATCAAGAGCGATGCCGAGCGCGCCATCGTCCGGCGCATCGTATCGGAGCGCCGCAATCTGCGCGACCGCTTCGCGTTCTAAGCTTTAGCCCGCGATGCGCGCCGGATTGCGCGCGGCGCGCCAGATCAGCCACTGTCGTCGCCATGGCGAAATCTCGGCCGGCGCGAATGGATCGCGTCCCGCCAGCCGATCGAGCAACGGTCGTACTAGCGCAATAGGCAGGAAAGCGGGCAAAACCGCCTGCTGCAGCGCTGGAATATTCTCGTTCGCCGTTCGCAGATGAGCGCGCGCAATATCCGCAAGCTCCGCAAACGCAGCGCGCAGATTTTGCGGCGATCGCCGCGCAAAAATGTCGTGCGGCTCGACTCCGTGACGCTCGAGCACGTCGAGCGGGATATAGAGCTGGCGCCGCGACGCGTGTTGCGGAAAAGCGCGCAGCAAAGTGGTGAAGGCACGGGCGACGCCGGCGGGACCGGCGACTGCGTCGATCCCCTCCCCCGTGCCAAGGATTTGCGCCGCCAGCGCAAGCAGCGCTGAAGAGGTTTGCCGGGCGTAGGCCTCGAGATCGGCAAGCCGCGCCATCGGCTCGTCGTAGAGATCGAAGCGCCGCGCTTCGACCAGAGCTTTCAGCTTGGCGACAGGAAGCCGGTGACGCTCGATCGCGGCGAGAAGCGCGGACGCAACCGGATTGGCGCTCGCCTCCTCGGCCCTGTCACCCTCGAGGACATCGCTCCACCATTGCAGCCGGATCTCGCCGGGCAACGGCTCCCGCGCCGCCTCGCGCACGCGCGCCACCTCGACGTTGAGAGCGTAAAGCGCATACAGCGCATCGCGGTGCTCTTCTGGGGCAAATAACGAGCAGAGATAGCGGTCGCGGTCAGATGTCCGGACCAGCGCGGCGCAATAGGCGAACGCGTCCTGCATGGGCTTGAAGTCTAGCAGAGCCTCAATCGACCGCGATCAGGCCGGCGCCAACGCGGCGGCCCTCCATCAACATGACGTTGTAGGTTCGCACCGCCGGCCCCGTGGTCATGGCATCGACCGATATGTGCGCCTCGCGGAAGCGTAGCCGCAGCGGCTCCGGCACGGTCCACGGCGCAGCGCCCGTCCCTAGGATGAAGAAATCGAGACTTTCGGCTTGGGCAAAAACCTGGACCAGCACTCCGTCGGTCACTGCAGCCGGCGCAGCGACCGGCCATGCCCAAATGCCGTTCGGCAGGCTTAAGAGCGAGCCCCGGTGCGACAGGCCGGCGAAGCGAAAACCGCCGCCGCCATGGGCATCGATCAGCGTTTGGCGCGGCAGATGGGGCGCCGCCGCCGGCACTAGCGCCGCGCCCTCGCGCGCTGGGGCGCCGTCGCTGCAGGCTCCGGCTCGGGCTCATGCTCCTCCGCGCCGCCCATGCGGCTGGTGCCGACGCCGAGATAGATCAGGATCGGCGAAGCGATGAACACTGACGTATAGGTGCCGACCAGCACAACGCCGAATATCATGGTGGCGGTGAAGCTATGGATGGCCTGACCGCCGAACAATAGCAGCGCGAGCAGCGAAATTGCGACCGTCAGGTGGGTGACGATCGAGCGCGACAATGTCGCATTGATCGAAACGTTGAGCAGATCGGGCATCGACATGCGCTTATAGCGGCGCAGCATTTCGCGGATGCGATCGTAGATCACCACCGTGTCATTGAGCGAATAGCCGAGAATGGTGAGCAGCGCGGCGATGCTGGTCAGGTCGAAATCGATGCCGGTCAACGACATGAAGCCGATGGTCAGCACCAAGTCGTGGACATTGGCGATCATGGCGCCGAGCGCGAACTGCCACTCGAAGCGGAACCACAGATAGATCAGGATCGCGCCGATGGCGGACACAAGGCCGATCGTGCCGTAGGCGAGCAGCTCGGTCGACACGCTCGGCCCGACGACTTCGACACGGCGGTAGTCGAAGTCGGTGCCGAGCGCCTTTTGAACGCGTTGCACCGCCTGCTGCTGCGCCTCGTCGCCACCCGGTTGCTCGGAGATGCGGATCAGCACGTCGTCGGGCGCGCCGAATTCCTGCAGATGGAAGTCGCCGAGATTGAGCGTGCCCAGCGTCGAGCGCATCGTGGCGAGATCGGCCGGTCCGGCCTTGGTCTTCACCTCCATCAAGGTGCCGCCGACGAAATCGATGCCGAAATTCAGCCCATGGAAGAAATAGAGTGAAATCGCAAGGATCGACAGCAGCGCCGACACGGGAAAGCTGATGCGCCGAAAGCGCATGAAGTCGAATCGGGTGTTGTCGGGGACGATGCGAAGGAGGCGCACGGGGCTACTTTCAAAAGAGGGTCAGATCGGAACCGTGCGCGGCCGCCACAGCCGCACCCAATAGGCCACGATCAATCGGGTCAGCGTGAAGGCGGTGAACAGGCTCGTCAGGATGCCGATGCCAAGCGTGACGGCAAAGCCGCGCACCGGCCCGGTGCCGATATAGAACAGCACCGCGGCGGCGATGAAGGTGGTGATATTGGAGTCGAGGATGGTGGCGAGCGCGCGCGAGAAACCTGCGTCGATGGCATTGATGGCGCTGCGGCCGGCGCGCACCTCTTCGCGGATGCGCTCGTAAATGAGCACGTTGGAATCCACCGCTATGCCGACGGTCAGCACGATGCCGGCAATGCCGGGCAGCGTCAGCGTCGCGCTGAGCAGCGACAGGATGCCGAAGATCATGGCGACGTTGATGATGACCGCGATATTGGCGAACAGGCCGAACAGGCCGTAGGTCACGAACATGAAGATGATGACCAGTGCCGCACCGGCATAGGACGCGCGCATGCCGGCCTTGATAGAATCCTCGCCGAGACCCGGGCCGACCGTGCGCTCCTCGATGATGGTCAGCGGCGCCGGCAACGCGCCGGCGCGCAGCAAGATGGCGAGGTCGTTGGCCTGCTGGACGGTGAAGCGCCCGGAAATCTGCCCGGAGCCGCCGAGGATCGGCTCGCGGATCACCGGCGCGGAGATCACCTTGTTGTCGAGCACGATGGCGAACGGCTTGCCGACATTGGCCTGCGTTGCCTCGGCGAAGCGGCGGGCGCCGGTCGAGTTGAAGCGGAAGTTGACGACCGGCTCGCTGGTGCGCTGGTCGAAGCCCGGCTGGGCATCGACCAGGTCGCCGCCAGAAACGAGAACGCGCTTTTCGATCAGCACCTTGCCGCCGTTCTCGCCGTCGAGCAACTCGGAGTCCGCCGGCGGTCGCGTCTGCTCCGCCTGCTCGGCGCTCATTGACAGATCGACCATGCGGAAGTCGAGCTTTGCGGTCTTGCCTATAAGTTCTTTCACGTGCGACGGATCGCGCACGCCCGGCAATTGCACCAGAATGCGGTCGATACCTTCGCGCTGGATGGTCGGCTCAGACGTACCGAGCTCGTTGATGCGACGCTCAATGATCTGGATAGATTGATCGACCGACTGACGAATGCGCTCGGTGAGCGCCGCATCGGTTGGCGTCAGCGTGATCAGGCCGCCGTTTTCGTTGACGTCGAGGGTGCGCTGCCCGGAGGTGCCGAGAATACCGGACATCGGTGTCGACAGTTCGCGCAGCTTCGAAAGCGCGGTCTCGATGTCGGCCTCGCGCGTGATACGGACCTGTACGGAATTGCCGACGATGGCGCGGCCGGTGAACGGAATGCGCGCCTGGCGCAGCACGCGCAGCACGTCGTCGGTGAGCGATTGCAGACGCTCCTTGCGCACCGCGCTGGCGTCGACCTGAAGCAGCAGATGCGAGCCGCCCTGCAGGTCGAGCCCGAGCACGATGTGGCGCTGCGCCAGGGCCGGCCAGCGCTTCGCCATGCCTTCGGTGAAGAAATTGGGCAGCGCGAACAGGCACACGACCAGCGCCGTGAGCACAATAGCCGCCGCCTTCCACCGCGTGAAAAACAACATAGACTTCGCTTTGCCTCGTTTCCGGCGGCCTGACGCCTAGCTCGCGCTATCGTTCTTCACCGGCTCGCTCTTGGCGCGCACCTCGCTCACCATTGAGCGCAACTGCCGCACGCGCACGCCGTCGGCGATCTCGACCTCGATCTGCTCTTCGTCCACCACCTTGGTGACCTTGCCGACCAGGCCCCCATTGGTCACCACGCTGTCGCCGCGGCGCAGCGCCTTGACCATCTCCTGGTGCCGCTTCATCCGCTGCTGCTGCGGTCGCAAGATCAGGAAATACATAATCACGATAATCAATATCAGCGGCATGAATTGGACGATCATGCTACTGGAATCGCCGCTGAGGCCGAACGGGCCAGCTTGCGCGAATGCCGGCGAAATGAACATTGCTCCTCCGGTGGCCATTTCCGCACGCCAGCCTTCTTCAAGAATGGCCGATTTGGCGGGCGAAATCGGCGCGGACTATAGCCACCGCCTGCCCAATTGCAACGCCGCGGCGAGCGGCCGCGGGCCGCGCTTGCCGGGCTTCCTGTGCCCCGCTAAGGGAAGGGCGCAAGTCGGTGAAATCATGGCTCAATCTTCGTCACGGTCGAAAAGCAAAGGGGCGCGCAAGACGGCTCGACCCAAGGCCAAAGGGCAGGCCGGTGACGGCGCCGGCGGCGAAACGCTGAGCCGTGTCGCCGCGGCGCTCGAGCGCCTTGCGCCGGCTGCGCCGGCCGAGCCGGATTTCGACGCGGCCGAGGCCTTCGTCTGGCACCCGGAGGGACGCAACCTTGCAGCGGTGCGCCGCGTCAACCGGGTCGAGATGTCGCTGCTCAAGGGCATCGACCGAGTACGCGATCTTTTGGTCGAGAACACCGAGCGCTTCGCCCGCGACCTGCCCGCCAACAACGCGCTGCTTTGGGGCGCGCGCGGCATGGGTAAGTCCTCGCTGGTCAAGGCCGCCCACGCTTCCATCGGCGCCGCGCACCCGAAGGCCGGGCTCAAGCTCATCGAAATTCACCGCGAGGATATCGAGTCGCTGCCGGACCTGATGGGCATTCTGCGCAATACGCCGCAACGCTTCATCGTGTTCTGCGACGATCTGTCGTTCGACGGCGAGGACACCTCCTACAAATCGCTGAAGACCATGCTCGAAGGCGGCATCGAGGGCCGGCCGGAGAATGTCATCTTCTACGCCACCTCGAACCGCCGCCACCTCATGGCGCGTGACATGGTGGAGAACGAGCGCGCGACCGGGATCAATCCCGGCGAGGCGGTCGAGGAGAAAGTGTCGCTGTCCGACCGCTTTGGGCTGTGGCTCGGCTTTCACCGCTGCAGCCAGGACGAATATCTCGCCATGGTCGAAGGCTATGTCGCCCATTACCGCGTGTCGGTCGACGCTGCCGACCTGCGGCGCGAGGCGCTGGAATGGGCGACGACGCGCGGCGCGCGCTCGGGCCGCGTGGCGTGGCAGTACGTGCAGGATCTTGCCGGCCGGCTCGGCGTCAAAACGGCAGGCTGAGCCGCTTGCTAAACGCACCAAATCCATTCCGCCGTCCACAAATCCCTGCTGTAATCGCCGGGTACATAGCCACATCGACGTCGTCGCAGTTGCAGCCATGAGCGGCCCGCTATCCGGAATGAAGGTGCTGGAACTCGCGGGCATTGGGCCGGGGCCGTTTTGCTGCATGATGCTGGCTGATCTGGGGGCCAACATCCTGCGTGTCGACCGGATCGAGCCCTTCGACCTGGGCCTGCCGCTCGATCGTAAATTCGACGTCTTGGCGCGCGGACGCCGATCGATAGGGCTCGACCTCAAACAGGCGAACGCCGTCGCCATCGTTATGGAGCTGGTCGACAAGGCCGATGTTCTGGTCGAAGGTTTTCGGCCCGGTGTTGCCGAGCGCCTCGGCATCGGTCCGGAGCCTTGCTTGGCCTGCAATCCGCGCCTGGTTTACGGACGCATCACCGGTTGGGGACAGGACGGTCCGTTGGCACAGACCGCCGGCCACGACATCAACTACATCGCGCTCACTGGCGCGCTGCACGCCATCGGCCGCGCCGGCCAGGCGCCGGTGCCGCCGCTCAACCTCATCGGCGATTATGGCGGCGGCGCCATGTATCTCGCCTTCGGCATCCTGAGTGCCCTGTACGAGCGCAGCGTGTCAGGCCGCGGCCAGGTCGTCGACGCCGCCATGACCGACGGCGCGGCGAGCCTGATGTCGATCTTCTACGCCCGCATGGCGGCGGGCGCCTGGCGCGACGAGCGCGGCGTCAACATGATCGACGGCGGCGCGCCGTGGTTTGACGTGTACGAAACCGCCGACGGCAAACATGTCGCGGTCGGCGCCTTGGAGCAGCGCTTCTATGATGAGCTCATCAAGCGGCTCGGGCTCGATGGGGCCGACCTGCCCGATCGCAATGACCGCTCGCGCTGGCCGCAATTGCGCGCGCGCCTGCGCGAGACGTTCCTGCAAAAGACGCGCGACGAGTGGTGCGAGCTTCTCGAACAGCACGATGCATGTTTCGCGCCGGTGCTATCGCTCACCGAAGCGCCGTTGCACCGGCACAATCGGGCGCGCAAAACCTTCGTCGAGGCTGAAGGCGTGACCCAGCCGGCGCCGGCGCCGCGCTTCTCGCGCACGCCGGGCGCGATCGTTCGCGGCGCGCCGCAGCCTGGCGAAGGCGCCGCCGCCCTGCTCTCGGACTGGGGATTTGACTCAAGCGCAATCGCGCGGTTCCGCGACTCCGGTGCGCTCATTCTCGACCCCCTGCCCGACGCCTGATGGCGAACCTATTCGACCTTGATGTTGGCCGCACGGATCACCTTGGCCCACTTCTCGGTATCGTCGTCGATCAGCTTGCCGAATTCGGCGGATGTCATCGACAGCGGCGGAACGCCCAAGGCGATCAAGCGCGTCCGCGTGTCCGTTTCGGCGACGGTTGCGTTGATCGCATTGTTGAGCTTGTCGATGATGGCCGCAGGCGTCGCCTTTGGCGCGCAGATGCCGAACCAGCCGCTCGCATCGTAGCCCAGCACGGACTCACCGATGGACGGCACGTCGGGCAACACATCCGACCGCTTTGCGCTGCTCACGGCTAGCGCGCGCAATCGGCCATCGCTGACGTACTGCAATGATTGAGTGATCGTCGAAAACGCGACCTGCACCTGCCCGCTCAGGAGATCGGGGATGTAGCCGCCTCTATACGGCACGTGGACGAGCTCGATGCCCGTCATCATCCGCAACAGCTCGTACATGAGGTGCGGCGTGGTGCCGATGCCGGGCGACGCCATGTTGATCCTGTCCGGATTGGCTTTCGCGTAGGCGATGAACTCCGGAAGCGTTTTCGCCGGCATGTCCGTATTGGCCACCAGCAGGAAGGGTGCGCTACAGATCATGCCTACGGCTGCGATGTCGCGTACGAAGCTGAAGGGAAGGTTTGGATAGAGGCTCGCGTTGACGGCGTTCGCGTTGGCGGAAAGGAGCAGCGTGTAGCCGTCGGCCGCCGCCGCGACGACATCCTGCGCCGCCATGCTGCTGCCGGCACCCGACCGGTTCTCGATGAAGAATTGCTGACCGAGGCGATCCCCCAACTTTTGCCCAATCAGGCGGGCAATGACATCGGGTCCGGTGCCGGCCGGAAAGCCGACGATCAGGCGCACTGGCCGCGTCGGATAATCGAGCGCCCAGGCGCCGCGCACGGCGGCCGGCAGCGCGGCAGCACCCACAGCAAGATGCAAGAATTTCCGGCGGGGAAGTTTCATGCTTCACCCCCAGGGATAGTCGGACGTCGTGCGCAGGTTACTGCACCACTCGCTCGAGCATAAGGGTATGATGCCGGTAACGGCACTTCGCAGAGGGAGGTTAAAATTTCCCGGCCTTTATGAGCTCGCGACTTAGGCGCCGTTCAAATATTGCGACGGATCGACCGGGGTCGCGCCCTTGCGGATCTCGAAGTGCAGCTGCGGCGAGCTCACATTGCCGGTCTGGCCGGAATGGGCGATCACCTGGCCGCGCTTCACCATTTCGCCGCGCTTGACCAGGATGTCGCTGGCATGGGCGTAGGCGGTGACGAAGCCGTTCGCGTGACGCACCAGCACCAGATTGCCGTAACCCTTGAGCTCGCTGCCGGCATAAGCGACGACGCCGTCCTCGGCCGCCTTGACCGGCGTGCCCTCCGGCACGGCGAGATTAATGCCATCGTTCTGCAGGCCGTTCGGCGTCGGCCCGAAGCCGGCGATGACGCGGCCACGTACCGGCCAGCGGAAGCCCGGCAGATTGCCGGCGGGCTCGGCGGTCTTGACCGAGCTCTCCTGGACCGGCGCTTCCGGCGTCGCGACCCGCGCGCTTTGCGGCGAGTCTATAGCGGCAACGTCCTGGACGGTCGCGTGAGCCTGGGTACGCGGGATCGAGGCGGTCGTGCCTGGATGCACGTCGGGGACGATAATGCGCTCGCCGACTTTGACCATGGTATCCGGCCGGACGTTGTTGGCCTTGGCCAGCATCATGACCGGCTTGCCGTAGAGCCGCGCGATTGAGTGCAGCGTCTCACCCGGCGCCACCACGTGCACGCCGCTGGTCGGCGTCAGCACCGTACGCGGCGCACCGACCGGCGCAACCGGCGGCCGCGCGGCGATCCGTGTTGCCGGCGGTATCGCGCCGGGCGACCGGCGCGGGATCACCAGATGCTCGCCCGGATGCACCACGGCGCTCGACATGTTGTTCGCCGTCATGATGGCGGAGGCCGGCACGCTGTGCCGGCGCGCGATCGATTCCAGCGTGTCGGCGGGGCCGACCGTGATTGGGGTGCCGCCTTCCCAAGTCCAAGCGGGCGGGGCGGCGGGAACGGAACCGGTCACCTCGCCGGCTTGGTAGGAGCCCATACCCTGGCCGCCGCCGGACGAGCCTTGCGCGTCGGCGCCGGCGAGATGGGGCAGCGGACGGCTCTCGACGTGCCCGGAAGGCGCTTGCGAAATGGAACCGGTGGTGTCGCCGCTGTGCTGAGCGCTAGTGGAGCCGAAGAAGCGCCCCGAATCGGTGCAGCTCGCGGCACTCAAACCGATTAACGAAATCGCAACCACTCGCGGCCAGAAGGCCGACCGACGCAACGCGCACATGATCACCCGCCCGCACCCAAACACTACAAAACGGGGCAGTTAAACAACGCTGAGGTAAACAGGCGTTTAAGCGCCAGAACGGAACTTTAAGATAATTGGAACTGTGGCCGCGCTGCTACAATTCGCGCGCTTGGCCAGGCAAGAGCGGCACGAACCGCACCGCGATCAGCTCCTCGCGCTTCAATTCGCCGTTCGCCTCTTTAGTCAGCTTGACGATGAATTGCGTGCCTTTGTGCGGCCCGAGCGGCAGCACCAGCTTGCCGCCGACGGCGAGCTGATCGACCAGTGCCTGCGGCACCGCGTCGGCTGCGGCGGTGACGATGATGCGGTCGAACGGCGCGCGCTCTGCCGCCCCCTTCAGGCCGTCGCCGGCGATCACCGTGACGTTGCCGTAGCCGAGCGTCTTGAGCCGCTCGCGCGCGACCTCGGCAAGCGTCCGATAGCGCTCGATGCTGACGACCTTGCGGGCGATGCGCGACAGCACCGCGGCCTGATAGCCCGAGCCGGTGCCGATCTCGAGCACGCGATGCTCGGGCGCGACTTCCAATTGCTCGGTCATGTAGCCGACCACATAGGGCTGGCTGATGGTCTGGCCGCAGGCGATCGGCAGCGCCTGGTCGGCATAGGCGCTGTCGGCGAATTCCGGCGCGACGAAATGTTCGCGCGGCACCTCGTCCATCGCCCGCAAAACCGCCTTGTCGCTGATGCCGCGCCGGCGCAGCGCCAGCTGAAACCCCATGCGTTCGACGTCGGCTGTATTTTCCCCGGGCACCGCGACCCTCAGGCTTGAAAACCGTGCTGCAACGCCTTTCTTAGCACCTGCAGAACGGCGCTTATACGGCTTCGGCGGGCGGCCGACCAATCGAATGTCCTGTGGAAAATTGCACAGTGACGGCGGAACCGATCCGGCACCCAAGCGTTGCGAGGAAGCGGACCTGACCTTTGCTGCGGGCGGCGGAGCTTCTGACTAACTTTGGACGTAGTTGGGGAGATTTTTAGGGTGCCTCTCAGTAACTAGGCGTGGAGCACGGGGATCAACATGACAGTAGCGTCAGCGCCCGCGGGTAGGCGCATTCTCGTTGTTGAGGACGAGTCGATGATCCGCGTGCTGCTCGAGGGGATGCTGGAGGAGCTCGGCTACACCATGGCGGCGGAAGCCGGCGAGCTCGACGAAGCCATGACGCTGGCGCGGCAGGGCGAGTTCGATGCCGCCATCCTCGACGTCAATCTCCACGGCGAGCCGATCACGCCGGTTGTCGATATTCTGGTGGAGCGTGGCTTGCCGTTCGTGTTCTCGACCGGCTATGACCTGCGCGGCGTGCCCGAAATCTACCGCGCCAAGCCGACCTTGCAGAAGCCTTTCAAGATCGACGCACTGGCGCAGGCGCTCGCCGTCGTCGCGGCGAAGCCCGGGAGGGCCTAGCGTTTCTCGAATAGCTTAGCGAGCCGCGTCACCATCGGTTCGTCGGTGAGATCGAGCT
>Ga0306923_10004338_pt1 | contig 13564 bp, 11 predicted proteins | sample sta12Can44000108_FD_203841 | JGI IMG/M metagenome (GOLD analysis project Ga0306923, IMG submission 203841) | Lab enrichment of tropical soil microbial communities from Luquillo Experimental Forest, Puerto Rico - statanox.12C.anox.44.000.108 (v2)... | ecosystem: Environmental > Terrestrial >... | reverse complement strand
CGGGCGCGAGGTGCTCGGCGGCGCCTTCGATGAGCGGGGCCAGGGCGAGCATCGCCACCCGTCGACGTCGAGTCATCTTCGTGCCTGAGCCCTCTTTGACTTGGCCGGAGATGAACCCCCTGTAGTGCCCGAGGATCATCCCGGGCCAGGATTCGTAGTGTCCGCGCGAGATTTCGACCGCATCGATGCCCTCGTCTTGCATGGTGTTTGCGACGCGGAGCAGTTCGCTGGTGGTGGCGCCCTTGCGCAGCGGCAACATGTCGGTGCCGTTCATCTTGAGCAGGACGGGGAAATCGTCGCCGACGCGGCGGCGGATGCCCTGGTAGACCTCGCGCAGGAGGCGCATGCGGTTGTCGAGGGTTCCACCGTATTCGTCGGTGCGCCGGTTGGTGTGGGGGGTGAGGAACTGCCCGAGCAGGTATCCGTGGGCGGCGTGGATCTGCAAACCGTCGAACCCGGCCTCCCGTGCACGTGCTGCGGCGGTGGCGAAACTGTCGACTAGTGTCGGGATTTCGTCGGTGCGCAGGGGGCGCGGCTTGGTCCCGTACAGCGGTTCACGGACCGAGGATGCCGAGACGGTGCGCTGGCCGGGGACGGCGGATTCGACCATCTGCCGCCCGCCGTGGTTGAGCTGGGCCACGAGCATGCTGCCGCCATCGTGCGCCAGTTGCACCCATTGTCGGAGGCCGGGCAGCTTGTCGTCGGCGTCGATCCCGGCTTGGCGCCTGGCGGACTTTCCCTGCAGGGATACGAACAGGTTGCCGGTCACGATCAGCGGGGTGCGTGCTTGCACGATGGGTTCGTAGAACTGCAGCAGTTCGTCGGTGACGAAACCGTCTTCGGTGGCGCGGGTTTCGCTCGTCGCAGATTTGAAGAGCCGACCGGGAACCCGCAGTTTGCCGATTTGTAGTGGCTTCAGCAGGGAGCTGGCTGAACTTGTGGGCATGGGTAGCTCCTGGGGCGTGAATCGGTGGGGGCTGACGCGGCCAAGGCTGCTTGACCTCGGCCATTCGCGGATCTCGCCGGGACACTTTTCTCTGTAATGATCGCTACATTACTGTAATGATCACTACAGATGCAACCCCGTGACGGGCTTCAAGGGATGGGCGACGGCGCAATCGAGAAACGCGTCGACCTCGCCTCAACGAGGCTGACCCGGGTCGATGCGTACCGCGGCGACGGTGTGGTCTATCACTTCTGAGAGCTGCTGGATGGGCGTCGGCCCCGATCCCGACGGCAGCGTGAGCGCTACGTACACCGGCCGGTCCACCGTGTACCACGTGGACCTGCCGGCTTCACCGGCCGATTGCTGCGCGGCCGTCACCTGGAACCACTGCACCTTATCTACGACCTGGATCGGGGAGCCCACGACGAAGTCGGCGGGCCGGTCGAGGCCGCAGCGCAGCACCACCGGGTCGCCGCCGGCCCCGGCCCGCCAGGCCGCCGCGCCCGGGGGCGCCGGCTGCGCGAGGGACGCGCGTTGATAGTCCCCGAGCCGTTGCGGGAGCGCGTCGGCCAGTGCGCGGCACGCGGGGTTGGTCGCCTGCGGCGCCGCGACGGCGGGAAGGACGACCGGTTGCGGCGGCGCCCGGCGGGTCGCCGCGATGACCAGGATGACGCCGATCGCCACGACGGCCAGCGCGACCGCGGCGATCAGCAGTGCGCGCGGCGGTCCGCCTGGGTCGGCAGCGGTACCGGTGTCAGGGTCGGTCGTCACCGCCCGCGCACCTCCTGTCTCGTACACTGGCGCGGTCCGGCAGGCACTTAACTTACCGCAGGTCGGGCGGCCGTACAGTGGCCGTCGCCGGACCGTAGGAGGTGGCGTGCGCGACCACAAATTCGAGGCTTTGGGGGAATCCCCCACGCTGCAACAGCTCGGCGAGTTCGCCGTCATCGATCGGTTGGTGCGGGGCCGCCGACAGCCCGGCGCGGTCCTGCTCGGTCCCGGCGACGACGCGGCGCTCGTGTCCGCCGGTGGCGGTCCCACCGTGGTTTCGACCGACGTGCTGGTGCAGGACCGGCACTTTCGGCTGGACTGGTCGACACCCCACGACGTCGGCCGCAAGGCGATCGCCCAGAACGCCGCCGACATCGAGGCGATGGGCGCGCGGGCCACGGCTTTCGTGGTCGGTTTCGGAGCGCCGGGTGATACGCCGGTGGCGCTGGTGGACGCGCTGGTCGACGGGATGTGGGACGAGGCGGGGCGGATCGGTGCCGGCATCGTCGGCGGGGACTTGGTCGGCTGCCCGCAGTGGGTGCTGTCGGTGACGGTGCTGGGTGACCTGGACGGCCGTGCGCCGGTGTTGCGGTCCGGGGCGAAGGCCGGCTCGGTGCTCGCCGTCATCGGTGAGCTGGGCCGCTCCGCTGCCGGATACGCCTTGTGGCACAACGGAATTGAGGGATTCGACGAAATCCGGGGCCGTCACTTGGTGCCGCAGCCGCCCTACGGCCAGGGCGCGGCGGCCGCGGCCGCGGGCGCCCAGGCCATGATCGATGTCTCCGACGGCCTGATCGCCGACCTGCGGCACGTCGCCGAGGCATCGGGCGTGGGTATCGATCTGTCCACCGCGGCGCTGGCCGCAGACCACGACGCGCTCACCGCGGCCGCCGCCGCCGTGGGCGTCGACCCTTGGCCGTGGGTGCTCGGTGGCGGCGAAGACCACGCTCTGGTGGGCTGTTTCGCCGGTCCGGCGCCGGTCGGCTGGCGAGTGATCGGGCGGGTGCTCGACGGGTCGGCGCGAGTGCTCGTCGATGGACGGGAGTGGCGGGGATACGCGGGCTGGCAGTCGTACTAGGGTGACGCCGATGACCGTCTACGCGATCGCCCAGCTGAGGTTCACCGACCGGGCAGCCTACGACCGGTACCAGGCGGGGTTCATGGACGTTTTCCGTCGTCACCCGGGAACGCTGCTGGCGGCCGACGAGTCGCCGCAGGTCATCGAGGGGAAGTGGGACCGCGAGAAGCTGGTGCTGATGTCGTTTCCGGACGAGGCGGCGTTCCGCGGTTGGGCGCAATCACCCGAATACCAGGACATCTCGAAGGACCGGCTGGCCGGCGCCGACACGCTGGTGCTGCTGGTGGAAGGGCTGCAATGACCGCGCGCCCGTTGAGTGAACTCATCGAGCAGGGCTGGGCGACAGCGCTCAAACCGGTCGACGACCAGGTCGCCCAGATGGGACAGTTCCTGCGGGCCGAGATCGCGGCCGGGCGCAGGTACCTACCCGCCGGCCCGAACGTGTTGCGCGCCTTCAGTTATCCGTTCGATGACGTCAAGGTCCTGATCGTGGGGCAAGATCCCTACCCGACACCCGGGCACGCTGTGGGCCTGAGTTTTTCGGTGGCACCCGACGTGTCTCCGTTGCCGCGCAGTCTCGACAACATCTTCGACGAATACGTCGCCGACCTCGGCCATCCCAAGCCGTCGTGCGGCGATTTGACGCCTTGGGCGCAGCGCGGCGTGCTGCTGTTGAACAGGGTGCTCACGGTGCGCCCAAGCAACCCGGCGTCGCATCGGGGAAAGGGATGGGAAGCGGTGACGGAGTGCGCGATTCGCGCGCTGGCAGCGCGGTCGCGCCCGCTGGTGGCGATCCTGTGGGGCCGCGACGCGTCAACCCTGAAACCCATTCTGGCCGAAGGCGATTGCGTGGCGATCGAGTCGCCGCATCCCTCGCCGCTGTCCGCTTCCCGCGGTTTCTTCGGCTCGCGCCCGTTCAGCCGCGCCAACGAGTTGCTGGCGGGAATGGGCGCCGACCCGATCGATTGGCGGCTGCCCTGACCGAGATGACCGCTTTGCGCGCACACCACCGGGGTGGCCCGGAGGTGCTGGTCGTCGAGCGCGCACCCGTGCCGGTTCCCGCGGCCGGCGAGGTCTTGGTGTCGGTACGCGCCGCGGCCATCACGTTCGACGAGTTGACGTGGGACGAGACGTGGACCCGCGACGGCGTCAGCCGGACCCCGGTCATCCCGTCCCACGAGGTATCCGGCGTGGTCTTCGAACTGGGCTCGGGGGTAAGCGACTTCAAGCCCGGCGACGAGGTGTACGGACTGATCGAATTCGACCGCGACGGCGCCGCGGCCGAATTCGTCACGGTCCCCGCGACCGACCTGGCCGCAAAGCCGTCGACCGTGTCGCACACCCGCGCCGCCGCGCTGCCGCTGGCCGGGCTGACCGCGTTGCAGGCCCTGGTCGATCACGCCGCGGTCCAACCCGGGGAGGCGGTCCTCGTGCACGGCGGGGGAGGCGGAGTCGGTGCCTTGACGGTCCAACTGGCCGCCATCCTTGGCGCACGGGTCACCGCGACCGTGCGCAGCGATGCGCGCGAGCTCGTCAGCGGCTTTGGCGCCGGCCGGGTAATCGACGTTCGCACAGAGGCGTTCGACGAAATCGGCCCCGTGTACGACGTCGTCATCGACACCGTCGGCGGCGAGACGCTGGACCGGTCGTTTGGCGTGCTGCGCCGAGGCGGACGGCTGATCACTCTGTCGGCGCCCCCGCCGGTCGGGAGAGCCGACGACTACGGCGTCACGGCAACGTTTTTCATCGTCGTGCCGAATCGCGACCAGCTTGCCCAACTTGCCGCGCTCGTCGACAGCGGGCGACTTCGCGTGGAAATCGCAGAGACGTTTCCGCTCGACGACGGGCGTGACGCATTTGAAAGCGGCCGGCGCTCACCCCGGCGCGCGGGCAAGACCGTCATTGTCGTTCGGGACTGACGTCTTTCGACGGGTGACGTGCGCGGGCGGCGATAGTTAGCCGCGGACGACCTTGCCGGCCTTGATGCAGGACGTGCAGACGTTGAGCCGCTTCTTGTTGCCGCCGGGACGGGTCACGACGTGCACGGTCTGGACGTTGGGGTCCCACCGGCGGCTGGTGCGGCGGTGGGAGTGCGACACCGACTTGCCGAAGCCGGGGCCCTTCCCGCAGATATCGCACACAGCGGCCATTGTTCTAACTCCTCAAATCCTTCAGACTCCGGCACCTGGCCGGGACAGCCCCGGATGAGCCGGGCCAAGCCAGGATACCGACTGGGGTGGGCAACCACCAAAACGCGGCGCTTTCGGTGCTCGGCGAGCACAGCGAGGCCGCACCTAGAACGGCGGCGGGTCGTCGTCGGTCTCGGGTGGGGCTGGCCCGACACGGCTTGCTGGCTCTGGGCGCCGCTCTTCGCGGTTCTGTCGGCGTTCGGTGGCGATGCGGTGGGCGCGGTTTTGGGCGCGGGTGCGCCGGCGTTTGGGCATCATCGCGGTGCGCTCGGCGCAGTAATCCAGCGGTAGGTCGGCCTCTGGTGCCGGCATGTCGCCGACCGCGTGGCACAGACTCGGGAAGAGTAGGGCGCTGCCCGGGGTGGTGACATAGGTCTGCCCGGCCGGCGAGGTGAAGATCAGTGTCCCGTCAGCCAACTGCCGTTCGTGCCAGCCCAAAAAGGTCTTGGCCAGGTGGTGCTAGCGAAATGCTGAAGTGTGTTTTAACCAAGCGAACCTGCTGAAACAGCCGCCATCGCTGCCGGTCCCGTCGGCGCCGCCGATATCAGTCGGTGCTAGGGGCCGCCATTGCCGCCCTTGCCGCCGGAGGCGAACTGGCCGGCGCCGCCAACGGCGGCGGCGCCGCCGCCGCCACCACCACCGATGCTGCCGGTGCCGGGGCCGCCGGGAGGGGCGCCGACGCCGCCGGCGCTGCTGCCGGCGCCCCCGTTGCTTCCAGCGCCACCGCCGGTGCCGCCAGCGATGACCGTCACGCCATTGTCAAGCGAGGCGCCGCCGCCGTTGCCGCCGATGCCGCCGGCGCCGCCGGCGATACCGCCGCCGCCGCCACCGCCGCCACCGGCCGCGGCTAGGCCACCCCCGCCGACGATGAAGGCGTCGGAGCCGAACTGGCCGCCGCCGGTGCCGCCGCCCGTACCGCCCAAGTGGCTGACGACACCGCCGTTACCGACGGCGGCACCGCCGCCACCGCCGCCACCACCACCCGGACCGCCGGCGGTGCCGGCACCGCCGCCACCGCCGCCGCCGGTGCCGCCGGTGCCTACGACTTGGGCAAACGCAGGGCTGCCCCCGCCGCCCCCGGCGTTGCCCGTACCGCCGTTGCCGCCGTTGCCACCGATGCCGCCGTGGCCGCCGCCGGTGCTGTCGCCGCCACGGCCGCCACCGCCACCACCTCCGCCGCCTGCACCTGCGTCGGTTGAGACGCTGTTGAAGACTGTGGCGTCACCCCCGTTGCCGCCGTTGCCGCCGTTGCCGCCCATGGTGCCGTTGCCGCCGTTGCCGCCGGCGCCGCCGTTGCCGCCGACAAACCCGGCTTTGCCGGAGGTGAGGACGTCGATGTTCCCGCCGGTGCCGCCGTTGCCGCCGGCGCCGCCATTGCCGTTGGGTCCGGCATGACCGAAGAACTGCGAGCCTTGGCCACCGGCCCCGCCGTCGCCTCCGTTGCCGGCGTTTCCGCCGTTGGTGGCGTTGAAAACGATCGGGTTGTTGCCGGGGTTGGTGGCGGTGACAGCGTCGCCGCCGGCCCCGCCGGCCCCGCCGGCCCCGCCGATGCCGCCGCCACCGCCATTGCCGGACAACAGCCCCCCGCGGCCGCCCGCCCCGCCGTGACCGCCCGTCGTCCCGTTGCCGCCATCAGTGCCGAGGGTCGCGAACCCCGCGGTGCCGGCGATGCCAGCCCCGCCGGCCCCGCCCCGGCCCCCGTTGCCGAGCAACCCGGCGTCACCACCTCGGCCGCCGGGCTGCCCGGGCGCCCCGGACCCTCCATCGCCGCCATCGCCCCACAAGATGCCGCCCGGCCCGCCGGGCTGCCCGGTGCCGGGCGCACCGTTGGTGCCCTTGCCGATCAGCGGGCGACCCAAAAGCAGATCGGTGGGCGCATTGATCACTTGCTCGACAGCGTGCAACGGCGAGGCGTTGGCCGCCTCGGCGAGCGAATACGCGCCCCCCGCACGGCTCAAGGTCTGGACGAACTGGGCATGAAACGCCGCCGCTTCGGCGCTAAGCGACTGAAAGGCCGTTCCGTGGCCGGAAAACAGCGACGCGATCGCCGCCGACACCTCATCACCCGCGGCGGCCACCACCGTCGTGGTCGGCGCCGCCGCCGCGGCATGCGCGGCACTCAACCCCGAGCCGATGCCCGCCAGATCCGACGCCGCCGAAGCCACAAACTCCGGAACCGCCACCACATACGACACCGCTGCCCCCGCCAGGTCGTCGACACATCAGTTGCGTCGGATGAATATGAAGTTGATATGAAAAGGTCTCGCGAAGCGTACGCCGATTCCGACTCGCCATTTGGGCGTTTCGGCAAACGTTTCACCCCCCGCCGTAGCATCGGCCGAAAAACGCTTGTCGACACGCGTCCAACAACTCTCGTTATCAGCAGCCGCCCAACGACCTTGAGCCCCCTCGTTGTCGGTTTTTCGGCGAAGATCCCTTTCTCACCGGTAGTTACTTGTCCGCACCGTTTGCTGGTGCGTCGGTCGCTAGGGCCGCGCGGTGCCCGGCTCGCTCATCCGTGGATTTTTCACGTGGGGGTAAATTTGTCGCTATGCCTGGGATGCTTTCGGCTGCCGGGCCAGCGGGATAGCAGCGCTCCATGAGCTCATCAAACCGGGCGATCACCTCCGGGTCGGACATCCGCTTCCATTCGAACATACATTCGATCATGCCACAGGTGACTGACACCGGCCCAACCTTCAGATGAGTCTTCACGAACAAGCAACAGCTGCGTCACAACTTGCGACCGGTGGTGTCGCCCCCGCTGGCTAGGCTCAATGGGCCGGTCCACCCCGGCGGGGAGTGCTGCGCGGCGGCTATCCGCCCTGCGTGCGGTCGCCGGGCTACGCTGGCGCCCACCGGGTGCCGCGCGGAGGAGGTGGGTCACACTGGGCATGTCGAATCGTGTGCTGGACGCAGCGGCCTTAAGGGACTGGGCGCACACCGCCGTCAGCGACCTGATCACTCACATTGACGAGATCAACCGGCTCAACGTGTTCCCGGTCGCCGATTCCGATACGGGCGCCAACATGCTGTTCACCATGCGTTCCGCGTTGGCCGAGGCGAACGCGGGAGCCGGCACCGAAATCGGCCCCGGTTGCGTCGCGCGCTCCGCCGCAGCCCTGTCGGCAGGCGCCCTGAACGGCGCTCGCGGCAATTCGGGCGTGATCTTGTCGCAGATTCTGCGCGGCATCGCCGACGTCACCGCGATCGCGGCGGCCGAGGCCGGCGGCGAGCTGCCCGACATGGACGCCGTCATGCTGGGGACTGCCCTGCAGCGCGGTGTCGAGCTGGTCATCACGTCGATGGGCGGCGAAGAAGTTCCGGGAACCATCGTCTCGGTATTGCGGGCCGCCGCCGATGCCATCGAAAAGTGCGCCAACGAAGGGCTGGCCGCCGCCATCACCGCCGCCGGCGACGCGGCGGTGGTCGCGCTGGAAAAGACCCCCGAGCAGCTCGACGTCCTCGCCGACGCCGGTGCGGTGGACGCCGGGGGGCGGGGCCTGCTGGTCCTGCTGGACGCGCTGCGTTCGACCCTCGTTGGGCAGGCGCCCCCTCGCACGGTGTATGAGCTGTCGCCGCGCGCACCGGAGCCGGAAACACCCGCCGAACAACCCGAGCCGCAATTCGAGGTGATGTACCGGCTGGATGGTTCCGATTCGGCCGCCGCGGAAGGGCTGCGGAATCGGCTCGAGGAGCTCGGCGAATCGGTGGCCATAGCCCAGGCGGCCCCGCAGGAAGCCGACGCGCCGGACAGTTACTCCGTGCACGTACACACCGACGACGCCGGGGCCGCGGTCGAAGCGGGGCTGGAGGCCGGGCAACTGAGCCGGATCGTGATCTCCGCGCTGAGCTCCGGCACAGCCCTGCCGACGGGCGGTTGGACGCGGGAACGGGCGGTGCTGGCCGTCGTCGACGGCGACGGTGCCGCCGAGCTGTTCTCGGGTGAGGGCGCATGCGTGCTGCGGCCCGAGCCGGGGGCGGGCGATCCGACCACGGATATCAGCGCCCACCGGCTGGTGCGGGCCGTGGTCGACACCGGCGCCGCACAGGTGATGGTGCTGCCCAACGGCTATGTGGCCGCCGAGGAGCTGGTAGCCGGCTGCACCGCGGCCATCGGCTGGGGGATCGACGTGGTGCCGATACCCACGGGGTCGATGGTGCAGGGGCTGGCCGCGCTGGCCGTGCATGAAACGGACCGGCAGGCAGTCGACGATGGCTTCACCATGGCCCGCGCCGCAGGGGCGGCCCGGCACGGGTCGGTGCGCGTCGCAACCGAGAGCGCGTTGACCTGGGCCGGGCGCTGTCAGCCGGGTGACGGCCTGGGTATCGCCGGCGATGAGGTGCTGATCGTGGCCGCGGACGCGCCGGCGGCGGCGATCGGCCTGCTCGATCTGCTGCTGGCGGCGGGCGGCGACCTGGTCACCGTGTTGATCGGCGCGGGTATCGAGACAGAAGCCGACGCCACCGCGGTCGGCCACATCCTCCAAGGCCATGTGCACGACAACCACCCGGGAACCGAGCTGGTCACCTACCGCACGGGCCACCGTGGCGACGTCCTGCTGATCGGGGTCGAGTAGCCGTGGTGTCACTGTCCGACCGGCTCACTTATCTGGTCGACGCCAAGTCCGGCCGTCTCCTCGACGAGCTCTTCGGCATCCGGACCGTCGACGACCTGTTACGCCACTATCCGCGTGGTTACACCGAGGGCGCGACTCAGCGCGGCACGGGCGAGCAGGCCCCCGACGAGGGCCAACACATCACCCTCGTCGACACGATCACCGACACGGAGTCGTTTCCGATGAAGAAAGACCGGAAGCGTTGGGTTCACCGCATCATTCTCGGGTCTGGACGCAGCAAGGTGACCGCCACGTTCTTCAACGCGAACTACATCAAGAAGGACCTTACGAAGGACACCAAGGTGATGCTCTCCGGCGAGGTTGGCTACTACCGCGGAGCAATGCAGCTGACCCATCCGGCATTTCTGATCCTCGAAGCACCGGACGGAAAGACCCACGGCACCAAGTCGCTGAAGAAGATCGCCGACGCCTCGCACGCGGTCAGTAGCGAAGAGGTGACGTCGGCATACGAAGGCCGCTTCTTCGCGATCTATCCGGCCAGCGCGAAAATGCAGAGCTGGGACATTTTCGCCTGCGTACGCCAGGTGCTCGACGTCCTCGATCCGGTGGCCGATCCGTTGCCGGCGGAGTTGCGCGACGAGCTCGGCCTGATCGCCGAGGACGAGGCGCTGCGCGCCATTCACCTTTCCGAGAACGAGCACGAACGCCGGCTTGCGCGTGAGCGATTGACGTTCGACGAGGGCCTCGGCCTGCAGTGGGCGCTGGTCGCCCGCCGGCACGGTGAGCTGTCGGAATCCGGACCCCCGGCGCCACCGCGGTCCGACGGCCTGGCGGCACAACTGTTGGGGCGGTTGCCATTCCAACTGACCGCGGGACAGCGCGAAGTGCTCGACGTACTGTCCGACGGCCTCGCGGCCACCCGCCCGATGAACCGCCTGCTGCAGGGTGAAGTGGGGTCCGGCAAGACGATCGTCGCGGTGCTGACGATGCTGCAGATGGTCGACGCCGGCTACCAGTGCGCGCTACTGGCACCAACGGAAGTTCTTGCCGCGCAACATCTTCAGTCGGTTCGCGACGTGCTCGGCCCCTTGGCGATGGGGGGGCAGCTGGGTGGCGCCGACAACGCCACCCGGGTGGCCCTGCTCACCGGCTCGATGACGGCCGCACAGAAAAAGCAAATCCGGTCCGAGGTCGCCGGCGGGCAGGTCGGAATCGTCATCGGCACCCACGCTCTGTTGCAGGAAGCGATGGAATTCCACAACCTCGGCATGGTGGTGGTCGACGAGCAACACCGCTTCGGTGTGGAGCAGCGAGACCAATTGCGCGCCAAGGCCCGCCCGGGCATCACGCCGCACCTGCTGGTGATGACGGCGACCCCGATACCACGCACCGTCGCGCTCACCGTGTACGGCGATCTCGAGACTTCGACGCTGCGCGAACTTCCGCGCGGACGCCAACCGATCACCACCAGCGTCATCTTCGTCGAGGACAAGCCCGCCTGGCTCGACCGTGCGTGGCAGCGCATCATCGAAGAGGTCGCCGACGGCCGCCAGGTGTACGTGGTGGCGCCGCGGATCGACGAATCCGATGACGCCGACAAACAAGAAGGCGCCCGCCCGTCGGCCACCGCCGAAGACTTGCATGCCCGGCTGCGTTCCAAGGAACTGGCGAACCTGCGGCTGGGGCTTATGCACGGGCGATTGCCCGCCGACGAGAAGGACGCTGCGATGGCCGCCTTCCGGGCGGGCGAGATCGATGTGCTGGTGTGTACCACCGTCATTGAGGTGGGTGTCGATGTCCCCAATGCCACGGTCATGCTGGTGATGGACGCCGACCGGTTCGGAATCAGCCAACTGCATCAGCTGCGCGGCCGCATCGGCCGCGGTGAGCATCCGAGCCTGTGCTTGCTGGCCAGCTGGGTCCCGCCGGGATCGGCGGCCGGTCGACGGCTGCGTGCCGTCGCCGAGACCATGGACGGCTTTGCCCTTGCCGACCTGGATCTCAAGGAGCGGAAGGAGGGAGATGTGCTGGGCCGCAACCAGTCCGGCAGGGCGATCACCCTGCGGCTGTTGTCGCTGGCGGACCACGGAACGTTCATCGAAGCCGCCCGTGACTTCTGTGTCCAGGCTTACGCGGAGGACCCCTCGAATCCCGAATTGGCTTTGACGGCAGCGCGGTTCACCAACACCGACCGCATCGAATACCTGGACAAGACGTGAATCGCAAGCTGCTGCTGTGGTTGTCGGCGGCCGCGGTGCTCGCGGTGCTGGTCGCTTATCAGACGCTGGGATCATTGGCGGCCAGGCAGGCCGAAGTCGCCGCGCGGGCCGATGTTCCCACGGTGCAACCCGGCACCGACGTGCTGGCGGGCGTCGGGGTGCTGCCGGAGCGGACGCACCGCTACGACTACCGCAGGGCGGCGTTCGGCGATGCCTGGACCGACGACAACGATGCTCCGCTCGGGCACAACGGCTGCGACACCCGCGACGACATCCTCAACCGGGACCTCGTCGACAAGACGTATGTGTCGATCAAGCGCTGTCCGGATGCGGTGGCCACGGGCACGCTGCACGACCCGTACACGAACACCACCATCACGTTTCAGCGCGGTGCCAAGGTCGGCGAAGCGGTACAGATCGACCACATCGTTCCGCTGGCCTACGCCTGGGACATGGGGGCGTACAACTGGCCGTTCCCCGAGCGTGTACGTTTCGCCAATGATCCGGCCAACCTGCTGGCCGTCGAGGGCCAGGCCAATCAGGACAAGGGCGATTCGCCGCCCGCTCACTGGATGCCGCCCAACGCCGCGTTCGCGTGTCAGTACGCGATGCAGTTCATCACCGTGCTGCGGGGTTACGAGTTGCCGGTAGACCAGGCCTCGGCGGGCGTGCTGCGTCAGGCCGCGGCCACCTGCCCCGCGGGGTAGGTCGTCGGCAGCCGCGCGCTACGAGCCGTCGTACGTATTCGGGTCCGGGCGCAGGCGGGTGCCGTCGTTGAGACCGTTGATGGCATCCATGTGTTCGGCGGCCAACTCGAAATCGAAGATGTCCAGGTTGCTGGCGATGCGCTCGGCGTCGGTCGATCGGAAGATGACCGCGTTGCCCAGTTGCACGTTCCACCGCAGCAGCACCTGTGCGGGCGTCTTGCCGTATTCGCCTGCGACCGAGGTCACGGTCGGGTTGTCCGTCAACCTGCCGAGAGCCAGCGGGGTGTAGGACTGGGTGACGACGTTGTGCTGCGCATTTGCTTTGCGCATTTCATCTTGATTGAGCAGTGGGTGCAGCTCGATCTGGTTGACCGCCGGCGTGACGAAGGCCAGGTCGATGACCACCGAGAGGTGATCTTCGGTGAAGTTGGACACGCCGATCGAGCGGGCATGGCCCTCCCCGCGGGATTGGATCATGCCGCCGAAGGCGTCCGGGTACTTGCCCAGCGACGGGGCCGGCCAGTGGATGAGGTACAGGTCGACGTAGTCCAGGCCGAGCCGTTCCAAGCTGTCGTTGCAGGCCTGCGGGGCGCTTCTGAAGCCCTGGTCCGGGGTGGCCAGCTTGGTGGTGACGAACAGCTCCGCCCGCGGAATCCCGGAAGCCGCAATCGCGCGGCCGACGGCGGCTTCGTTGCCGTAGGCCGCAGCCGTGTCGATGAGCCGGCAGCCGACTTCCAGCGCGGCCGAGACCGCGCGTTCGGTCTCGTCGTCCGATAATTCAGCGACCCCCAGGCCAAGCACCGGCATGGTGTTCTCGTCATTGAGAGCGATTGAGGGTACGGCGGCGCGCGACTCGCCAGTCAACGTCATTCACCTGCCTGTGAAATTGAAGGTACGAGGATCCGGACCCAGCCGGGTTCCATCATCAAGCGAGGATATCGACGCCACCTCATCGGCACTGAGTTCGAAGTCGAACACGTCGAAGTTGCTCGCAATCCTTGTGGGGTTCACCGACTTGGGGATCACGATATTACCCAGCTGAATATGCCACCGAATCAATACCTGGGCCGGTGT
>Ga0306923_10004334_pt1 | contig 13566 bp, 6 predicted proteins | sample sta12Can44000108_FD_203841 | JGI IMG/M metagenome (GOLD analysis project Ga0306923, IMG submission 203841) | Lab enrichment of tropical soil microbial communities from Luquillo Experimental Forest, Puerto Rico - statanox.12C.anox.44.000.108 (v2)... | ecosystem: Environmental > Terrestrial > Soil... | reverse complement strand
CAATGGCTTGGCGTTTCTGCCGAAACGTTGCCATTCACTCCACGGAAACGGCAGACTGCGCGAGGCGCTTACGCGAGAAGTGGATTTCAGTTGTCCGGTAACCGGTCCCAGCTTTGGCTCTGCCACCGATCTCGTACCGGGAGAATCGCGCAGAATTTGTCACCGAAGAGAGACCGCAGCAGCTGCGTTGGTGCGCCCAGTGAAGCTTGCAACCGCGTAGGTCATTTGGCGGACCGTTGGGCCCTGACAGAGCAATCCCAATCGCGGGCTGTTCACGCCAGGAATTTGACGGTAACGCCGATGCCATGACTAAGCTGCGACCGCTCGGCGTGGTGCGGGGACGCTGCCATGAGAGGGTTTACTGCGGAAAGCGTGAACTCAGTCCTGCCAATTGTTCGCAGGTGGCGCGATCCCGAGTCGCTTCATCTTGTAAAACAGTGTGGTGCGCTTCAAGCCGAGTCTGGCAGCTGCTCCTCGCAGACCTCCGAGCTTCCAATTGGCGCGTTGGCAGGCAGCGAGAATCTCTTGGCGGACGGTGTCCTCAAGGGTCGGGTTTGAAGTCGGCACGGATATCGGCTCGCAAGTTTCGAGAGGCGCCGGTTCGAACACGCCATCGTTGGAAAGAATTACGCCGCGGGCGATGTAGTTTTGCAGCTCTCGAATGTTGCCGGGCCAGCAATGACGAACCAGGGCGCGCATAGTTTCCTCAGGGATGGTTTCGATTGTTTTTTCCATGGACGCTGCGAACTGTTGAACGAAGTGTTCCACCAGCGCGGGGATATCGGCTTTCCTTTCGCGGAGCGGTGGCAGATAAATCGGAAAAGCATTCAGCCGGTAATACAAATCTTCGCGGAATTCCCGGTCGTGAACCATTTGCTTCAGGTCCTGGTTCGTCGCCGCAACCACGCGAACATCGACTCGCGTTGTGCGCGTGCTGCCCAGCGCCTCAAACTCACGCTCCTGAAGCACGCGGAGCAGCTTGGGCTGCAGCTCCAATGGCATATCTCCAATCTCATCGAGGAACAGAGTGCCGCGATCCGCCAGCGCAAAGCGGCCAACATGGGAATTGATGGCGCCCGTAAAGGCTCCCCGTTCATGTCCGAAGAGCTCGCTTTCGAGAAGACCGGCAGGCATGGCCGCGCAATTCACCTTCACCAGATTTCGGTTTCGGCGGGAGCTAAGCTCGTGAATCGCCCGCGCGATGACTTCCTTGCCGGTGCCAGTCTCTCCAGTAATCAAGACCGTTGTACTCGTGCCCGCTACGGCCTCGACCTGGCTGAGGATTGAGCGCAGGCTGCCGCGGCGCCCTACGATCGTGTCCAGGAACGAGGCTTCCGCGCGTTCTTGTTTGCGTGCCGTCCGTTCCTCATGACTATAGAGACGGCCATTCATCGCCGAGCTTTCGGGATATCGAGTGACCCCCATGACTGACTCTGATGCTGGGCTCATGTTCTGGTCCTTTTTCTGCTCATCTACGCGTGCGCTTCCGCGGTCGTGAGCTGACCGGAATTCCTGCCTGCAAGAGCAACCCTTGGATCGCAAAACCGTCTTTCCGTGTCTCGTGAAAAAGCTAAACCCTTATCGCCCGGATGCCGATCAATGAGCAGCATATCGCCCTGATGCACTTGTGCAGTGGCCAGCAGTCTGGCAATTGGGTAGACTACATACCGCTCTATAGCTCGTTTCAAGTGGCGCGCTCCGTATCGCTGGTCGGTTCCTTCCTGCAGCAGGAACTCCCTGCCTTCCTCGGTGATCCGAAATAGGAACGGCCCCGTCATCGAATCCAACACGCGCTTCTGAACATTGCGCAGTTCGATCTCCAGCACTTCGTCCAGTTCCTCGCGCTTCAGGGGATGGAACACCACCAGTTTGTCCAGGCGATTCATAAACTCAGGCGAGAACCTGCGCCTGGCCGCTTCTACTGCCGCCCTCTCCACCTTTTTCTGTAATCCTGCTCTGGGCTTGTCGTTCGGCTGGATGAATCCCATGCCTCCTTGCATCAAATCCGCGATCTGGCTGCCTCCTAGGTTCGACGTCAGAAAAATCACTGTTTGCGACAAATCCACTCTGCGGTTATCCCCTAGGGTGAGTGTCGCCTTATCCAGCATCCCCAACAGCAATTGCCAGAGCGCGTCGCTTGCTTTTTCGATTTCGTCAAACAGCAAAAAACTCAGTTTTAGCCCTTCGCGATGGCTTGCGACCAGCGCTTCCTGAGTGATGAGCGGATGTGTTTCGCGGTGGCCGAGATACCCTGGCGGCGAACCAATCAATTTCGCGATTTCGTGGGAGTGCTGGAATTCCGAGCAGTCGACCTTGATCACTGCGCGACAGTCTCTGAACAGAATCTCGGCTGCGGCCTCGACCGTGCGCGTTTTGCCTGAACCGGTTGGTCCTAGAAACAGCAGGTTTCCCACTGGGCGCCCCGGAGAATGCAAGCCGGCGCAGAACACTTGGTAAAGATCGACAATTGCTTGAACAGCCTCTTCCTGCCCCACGACCTTTTCCCGCAGCGCACGCTCGAAGTGGCTCGCTCCGGAACTCCGCTTTCTCGCGTCCAATTGTTTTCTTTGGGCCATTTGTATTGCTGCGACCATAACTGCTCCTTCTACTGACCAAGCTCAAGTCACCGGGACCCGTTCGTCTTTCATTTCTCCGAACTTTCGCCAGATTCTCTTCCCAACCGATGTATCCTCATCCACTCTCGGATGTACGGCGGACAGTTTTTGATCTGCACGTCCGCTTCGCACTTAGCGAGAAAGATGATCGCCTCTCGGTCCACCAAGGTGAGGTCCTTCAGGTCCAGGACAATCCGGCGGCCGTTCGTTTCTGCCTTGAACAGCCTTTCCAATTCGGCTACACCTTCTGCGTCCATTCGGCCGCTCAGTCTAAAGACCGCCTCTCCGTTCGCTGCTCTTGTGATCCGTAGCATCCGCCCTCTCTTGGGAATTCTTACCTCCTGTGGCGTCCTTCACACACGCTGTATAGCAACCACAGCGCCAACGCCAAGCTGTTCAAAACAGGATGCTTAATAAAAACTCGAATTTTCGAGTTCCGAAAATTTCCGAACTTCGAAACGGTTCTTTCTGGGGCTCTTTGAGAGAGATAGTTAAAAGCGATTTCTTGATGGGCCTGTAACTTTGAAGCGATTTTTGTCGATCTTCAGTGACCTGATCTTCGAATCTAGCGTGGATCCTGGAATACCGAGTTTGACAGCAGCGCCTGAAGGCCCGGACACCCTTCCGCCGCTTTCGCGGAGAGCAGCCTCAATGATTGCTTTCTCCCGAGAAGGAAGCCTCCTAAATAGAGCAAGCTCCTTATTCTGCTCAGTGGCAATGTGCTGCCGCGAAAGCCAACTTTCATCCACAGAGAAATTCTCCGTTTCCGAGACGATGACGGATCGCTCAATGACGTTCTGTAATTCGCGGATGTTGCCCGGCCAGGGGTACGACTGAAGAAGGTCCAGGGTCCTTTTGTTTATGGCTCGTATGTTTTTTCCTGCTTTCCTTGCAAAACGATCAACGAAGTACTCGACCAGCAGAGGGATGTCCTCTTTTCTTTCTCTCAGCGGAGGGATCTCTATCGGAAAAACGTTTAGCCGGTAAAACAGGTCTCTGCGAAACGTGCCCGCAACGATGGCAGCTTCCAAGTCACGATTGGTGGCCGCGATGACCCGCACGTTTGCCCGGAGCGTCTGACTGCCACCTACGCGCTCAAACTCCTGCTCCTGCAGGACGCGGAGAAGCGCGACCTGGGTCTCCATCGGCAGCTCGCCGACTTCATCGAGGAAGATGGTCCCGCCATGCGCCAGCTCGAAACGGCCGAGGCGCTGTTGCGTCGCTCCAGTAAAGGCGCCCTTCTCGTGGCCGAATAATTCCGAGGCAATCAAATCGCGCGGCATGGCCGCGCAGTTCACGCTTATGAAAGCTCCCTTTGACCGCTTCGAACGCTTGTGGATGGCTCGCGCGATTAGCTCCTTGCCCGTGCCCGTTTCCCCGGTAATCAGAACGCTAGAGTCAGTGGGAGCGACTTTCGATACGCGAGAAAGCACGGCTCTCAGGGCGGCGGAGCCTCCGATAACCTCCTCAAACATCGAGGTCTTATCGATTTCTTCTCTCAAAGCAACGTTCTCTTCGTACACCTGATCTTTCAACTTCTTGATTTCGGCAAGCGCATTTTGCAGGTTGTCCTCCGTCTGCTTGCGCTCGCTAACGTCTCTCACTGCTGCAGAGACAAGCGTGCCCTCCTCCGTCTCTAGCGGACTGAGGCTGATCTCCACCGGAAACTCCGTTCCGTCTTTCCGCCGTCCGTAGAGATTCAAACCCCTACCCATCGCCCGCACACGAGGCTGGGCGAAGAACCCCGCACGGTGCCCAGGGTGTCGGCCCCGAAACCGTTCCGGCACAAGAATGTCAATCTCCTGCCCCAAGAGCTCTTCCCGCTGGTACCCGAACACTTTCTCCATCTGTGCGTTGATCAATACGATCATGCCCTGCCGATTCATCACAACCATGGCATCCGGTGCGGATTCCAGAAGCTCTCGGAATTTTTGCTCGGCCCTTTTGCGCCCGGAAACGTCGGTCACTGCTCCCACGAACTCCAGGCAACCGCTGTCGTTTTCGGAGGGACGGCCCACAACATGCACGTATTTGATTGATCCATCGGGCATCTGCAAGCGATGCTCAATATCGAACTCCGTCCTCTCACGTGAAAATCGTTCGATGTGCTGCTGCACACTCTGGCGGTCTTCGGGATGGACTCGTAAGAGGACGAATTCGATTGTTGGTTGCGTTTTTCGCTCGAGGGCGAAAATTCGATACGTCTCTTCAGACCACACGATCTCGCCGCTTGCTGGCTTCCACCCGAAGCTGCCCGTAGTACTCAGCCGCTGCGCCTCCGCGAGGTAAGACTGGGACTCCTGGAGATCCCGATAGAGGCGCGCGTTCTCGAGCGAGATCGCCGCTTGCGACGCCAGGACTTTCAGCACTGTGACCCGGCTTGGAGTGAACACTCGCGAGGCAAGATTATTTTCGAGATAAAGTACACCGACGAGTTTGCGTTGGTTAATCAACGGCAAGCACAGGATTGAACGGGTTTGATGCTGTAGGAAGTACGGATCCGCAGAGAATGGAGTTCTCTGAAGTGAGGCATCGTCCAGAATTAAGGCTTCCCCAGTGCGCACAACAGAGTGTGCGATCGACTCTGGCAAGAGGTGCGAGTTCGCGGGCGCGTCTCCCAGTCGGACGACGATCGTGTCACCAAGGGTCGTGGCTTCAGCCTCTAAATGCAGATTCCTGTCCCGAGGGACAATCAATAAGCCCCTCTGCGCACCCGCGTGTTCAACAGCCGTGCGCATGAGTACATTGATGAGTTTCTGCAAGACCATCTCCCCCGAGACCGCCTGCGAGACCTTAATGATGGTGGCCACATCCAGGTGTTCAACCGGTGCCTCGATCGTACTGCTTGGGGTTCGAGGATGTTTTTCCGCAAGTTGGGGATATAGGTCGTCAATTTGCCGAACCTTCCCATCGGCACCCCAACTCAGATAGCAGGAACGGGCGTTTTGCAGGTAAGTGTCCGCGAACTGACCGAACCCGCGCGCCCGGTAAAAGGCCGAAGCGCGCTCAAAAGCGAGCGCTTCGTTGTGGACGAAGCCGTTTGCCCGAGCCGAGTGGATGGCCTGCTCGTACAAACGTTCGGCATCGAGTTCGCGGCCTTCGATGCGGGCAATCTCGGCGCCAACCAGCGCGGCGCGATTCTCGAAGTTCTCTGGGCAATTCTGCGCCCAGATATCGAGTTGTCGCAGGTGATGGGCCACAGTCTCCAAATGTTGCTGAAACTCGTCGGGTGACGCGGAGTCGCAGCATGCGGCGCGAGACAGCGCGCTGTAGAAGTGATATTCGGCAGCTTCGAAGAACATTGAGGATGCCATCGCCCCCAGAAGCCGCTGCGCACGCGAGGAGGACGCGATGGCGGCAGTATAATCGCCGGCAAAGAAGCGCGCTTGCAGCTTGCGGATCCAATACCAACATTCGACATTCTGCAGCCCCGGGTTGCTGGCGAGCCGGCGCTCGGCTGCTGACTCCTCAAACTGCTCATTGTCCAGAGATCCGAACTGGCGGTTTAATCCGCGTAGCGTCCGCACCAAACCGAGCTGTGCCCCAATCGCCTCGACCGGCAGCACGAACTGCGCTTTCAGCCCGATTTCCAGACCGCGTTGAGCTTCGCGTTCCACCTCAGCGAGGTGATCGCCCGCCGCCAGCATGTTCGTGGTGCCATGTGGCCCAATAGCGCATGTATGAAGCACATCGCCGATGCTTTTTGCGCCTTCGAAAGCCCGATACAACAAATCACGACCGGCCTTAACAGGCCTCGCCCAAGGAATGACGGCAGATCCGAAAGTGACTTGAGTCGCTGGCTGGAAGTGCTTCCAACCGCGTTGCTCGGCCAGTTCGCAGCCGACCCGACCGAAGCGGTACCCCGCCTGGTAGTTGCCGAAGCGGGCGCAGGCGAGAGCTCCCAGCCAGGCATAGGCGTAGCACGACGCATCGCAGTTGCCCCGCTCGACACTAAGATTGACCGCGCGGCAACTGACCAGGGCGTGTAGATTGTTATCAAGGGTGAATGCGGGGAGTGCGAGTTTCACCAGGAGGCCCAGGGTGGCGAGGGATACTGGGTCGCTCAATACGGGCAGCGCGATGAGATCCTCAATGGCACTGGTTCCGAGCTGCGACCAGATCCGTTCGTATTCACGTCGCACTTCCTCATCAGTAGGGTGCGGTGACCATTGCACGCCCACATCTCGGAGACACTCGAGACCGACGGATATAGCGTCGCTGAACTGGCAGAGCGACATGTGTAGATCTATGCGTAAGCAGGCAACAGCCGCCCGCTCGACGAAAGTATGAGTGTGTGTAGCGAGCGTGGTCAGACGCTCCTCCGCTGGGACGAGTTGTCCCGCCACGTACTCGCATTCCGCCCGATTCAGCTCCAACGCAAACGTGAGGTCATGGCGGTGCTCCCAGCTATTCTCCGGGAGCAGCACTGCACCTGAGACGAGATGCGTGAGCGCCGAGGCGTGCGCCGCGGACGCCTTCGCACGCTGACCAGCGATCAGGTTGAGCTCCGCCAATTGCTCGCGCTCCGCTCGTGAGCTGATCAATGCCGCGCCGCGATTGAGCTGATTGAGAATTTCGAAGATCGCCTGTTCCCGCTCCGCCGGAGGAGTGTGTGCTAATAGCAGCCTTCCGACGCGGAGGTGCGCCTCGGGGCGTAAACTCTCCGGCATGAGCGAGTATGCGGCCTCCAGAATGCGGTCGTGGATAAACTTATACGAGCCCTCCTGCTGCTCGACCATCTCGGCACGAACAGCCTCGTACAAATCAGAATGGACCTGGGACTCGTCTGTGCCGTACGCCAGCGATAGCGTCGTGACCCTCGCCGAGTTTCCGAGGCAGGCTAGCTGCTGCAACGCTTTCTGCGTTTCGGTCGGCAGGCGCCGCAGCTTTCCAACCATAAGGTCCACTACGTTGTCGGTGTACCCTTTCGCGCGAATGCGGTCGAGGTCCGGCGACCAGCGACCATGCGCGCGATCAAAAGTGAGCAGCCTCTCGTGCTCGAGTGCGGAGAAGAACTGGATCGTAAAAAATGGATTGCCCGCAGTCCTGTTGTAAACCAATTGGGCGAGCGGGAGGACGCACTCCGGCTCGGATTGAAGGGCGTCCGCGATCAATTGCGCCACGTCCTCCGGTGAGAGCGGCGCCAGTTTGATTTCGTTGATGCTAGCTCCAGCCTTGCGAATATCTTCGAGTTTTCGAGCTAGTGGATGAGCGGTATCGACCTCGTTATCCCGATAGGCGCCGATCACTAACAAGTGCTGCACGTCTGCTTGCGTCAGGAGATCCTCGAGCACTTCGAGCGTGGCCGAATCGAGCCATTGCAAGTCGTCGAGGAACAGCGCGAGTGGGTGTTCCGGTCCCGCGAACACGCCTATGAATCGCCGGAATACGAGTTGAAATCGCCTTCGCGCATCTTGTGGCGAAAGCTCCGGAACCGGTGGCTGTTCGCCAATAATTACCTTGAGCTCGGGGACGAGGTCGATCATGAGTCGTCCGTTCTGGCCCAACGCTTCGCGGATGGCGTCGCGCCAGGTCACCATGTCGGCTTCGCTCTTCGCCAGGAGCCCCCGGGTTAGGCCTCGCAAGGCTTGCGCCAGTGTGGAATACGGGATGTCGCGTTTGTATTGGTCGAACTTACCGGAGGCGAAAAGGCCGCGCCGCGGAACGAGCACTTTGTGTAGCTCATTCACGACGGATGATTTCCCAACACCTGAATATCCACAGACCAGCACCAACTCCCGTGTGCCACTCTTAACGACGCGGTCAAAGGAGGCGAGCAACGTCTTGATTTCAGGCTCACGTCCGTACAGTTTCTCCAGAATCAGAAGGCGGTCTGGCCTGTCATGTTCTCCCAGCGGGAAAACGTGAATGCCACGCTCACGATCCCAGTCCTCCAGACAGCGGCGGAGATCACTCTCCACGCCTGCTGCGGTCTGATAACGCTCCTCAGGAGTCTTGGCAAGCAGCTTCATAATAATTGCCGAGACAGACAGCGGAACATCGATTAGCCGCTCGGCAGGCGGCAGTGGCTGTCTGGCAATGTGACAGTGAACCCACTCCATCGGATCAGAAGCGGTGAAAGGGAGGGTGCCGGTCAACAGTTCGTACAGGGTGATGCCAAGGGCGTAGAGATCGCTACGCGAGTCGATCGAACGATTCATTCTTCCCGTTTGCTCTGGGGCCATGTACGCGAGCGTTCCCGAGATGAATTCCGGAGGCTCCGCGGATTGGCGCTCGCGCGGCAATCGAGAGGCAATACCGAAACCCATCAGCCAGGCCCGGTCCAAAGCAGCATTCACAAGCACGTGGGACGGCTTAATGTCTTTGTGGATGAGACCAGGACCGTGAACCTGGCAGAGTGCGGCAGCGAGGGCAATCCCGCAGCGAAGAAACTGCCCTAATTCCATGGGCCCTGTAAGAAGTCGATCGAGTGGCTTTCCGCCTGGATCCTCGAAGACGAGCATGGTCCGGTTCTGTAGTTGTGTGAGGGCGATCGGACGAATCGCCCATGCTGGATCGAGGTCGTCTTTCAAAGAGAATTCGTGCTCTATTTTCTTGATGATTGCGGGAACCGGAGGCTCCATCACGGGCGACAATGCGAGAATAGACGGTGGATTCGTCTCCGCCTTGGTCGAGCACAGACCGCGGTACAGGATGAACTCTCCATCCTGACGAAGCGTTTCCAGCCGGTACTCCGAAAGGTCCATCACACGATTAAAACTCGATCTTCAACCCGTATTGCATGATGCGAGGATTCACGCTCATTGCGCTGATTTTTCCGAAGGTGCTCGGACTCGAAACATCACCCGCGGGATTGGCAAAATTGGGGTGATTGAAGAAGTTGAAGAACTCCCAGCGGAAAACCATTGTGACCTTCTCCCCGAGTCTCGTGCGCTTGATGAGAGCCATGTCGACGTTGCGCTGATCCGGCCCTCTAAGAATATTCCTTCCTAAACTTCCAAAGATTGTCCCCCCACCAGTAACTGGATACTTTCCGTCGATCAAACCTCCGTCAGGAATGAATGGCGCAGGAGCAAATACGCTGGTGTTGAAGAACTGATTTACACGGTTGCTGACGCTCCCAGTGCGAGGAGCGTCATTTAGTGTTGCCCCGGCCACCAAGTCGCCGGTGGTAAAGAACGTTGCGGGTCCGAAGAGCGTGCCTGCGGCACTGTCAAGAATACTGAAAGGCAGCCCGGATTGGAGCGTGACGACGCCGGAGGTTGCCCAGCCCTCGGCCAATTTGCTGAACGAAAATCGACTATGGCTCTTCGGCTGAGGCAGTTCCCAAGTGTAGCTGGCCACGAACCTGTGCCTGCGATCGAAATCCGACAAACCTCGTTGGGCGGCCAAATCATTCTGATTATTGAAAACCTGCTCACCAACGATCGGGTCGCCGAAGAGTCCAAGACCAGCAGAACCGAGACTATCGCCAGCTGTGTCGATCGATTTTGAGAAGGTATATGCCGCCAGGAACTGAAGGCCGTAGCTCAATCGCTTATTGATTGTTGCTTGGAGAGAGTTATAGCTAGAGGTTCCGCTGCTCTCGAGACGAGACACAAGTGGAGCTAATCCAAGAAAAGGAACTCGTTCGGCGGCATTGGCGACCGAGTTGGTGGTCAACCCATTTACAGGATTACCGGGACTAGCCGGGGCAGCCTGATTGTTGCTCCGTGACACCGCAAGGTGACTGCCTTTGGCGCCGGCGTAAGCGAACGAGAATAGCCAGTTGTTGCGCTGGTACTGAATCTCCAGACCATAGTGCTGAATCGTCGCCTCCCTGAAATCAGGATCGATGACTGAGGCGAATAGAGGGGTACGCTCCCCTGTGTATGGCGGACCGGGCAGCAGGGCGCCGATGAAGTTAGGGAAGGACGAGGCCGGGGGGAGTATGGGAAACGGATATTGCAGGCTGGATTCTGCATTGGCGGCACCGATCAAAATCTCGGAGAAGGCGAAGGGAGGACTGAAGACGAGGACCGTGCTGGCTCCAACGAAGCTGATGCGATTAGCGTAAATTCCATAACCACTTCTGACAACAATATCGCGCGATGAGAAGGGCTGCCAGGCCAAGCCTATGCGCGGTTCGGGGTGCAGTTGAACTGGGTCATTGACAAGCGTCGAATTTTTGCGCGGATACCCTTCAGGTCCAGGCTCGCTGTAATTGTCGGGCAGGACGAATCCTGATGTAGTGGGGTTTGTAAATCCATTCGGCGGTGGTGGAACATAGAGCTCCGGGTAGAAATTGGCTATGTGCCCGTGGGCTTCACTCTGCTGACCGTTCGCCTCGAGGCGCAGCCCTACATTGAGGGCGAGAGTCGGCGAGACCTTCCAGTCGTCCACGGCGAAAAAATGAGCCGCGGTCGAGCGCAGTCCGACGTGCGGGACGCCGGCGGTGACCTGTTCCAGAAAAACATTGGAGAGCGGTGTGCCATTGCCACCTGCGCTGACAGGCCCTGCCGGCAAACCAAGCAGAAAATCGGGAAAGGAGAGGAGGGTGAGCGATCCGTCCGTAGTATCGAGACGTTCGTTGAATTGATTCCGGAATATTTCAGATCCAAAGTGAAGATTGTGCTTACCTCGCGACAACGATGCGGTATCAGAAAAATAGAAATTGTTGTTCGCCGCCTTACTCTTATCATTTACTGCGTTTCCAATCTGAAAAGCGCCCACTATTTGGATGTGCGGCAGGCTCCTCACCTGCGGGTCGCCAACACGACTTATCCCCACTGATTGAGCCGTCAGCGATCCGAGGGCGGAGCTTCGACTGGCGATGCGGGAGAAGCCGGCGCGGAATTGATTGACGGTCTGCGAGGAGAAGATGTGAGTGTACGCAATGGCCAGATTCCGGTTGTCGAAGGTACGAAGGGCCGGGAACCCGGGCACGGTGGCGCCAGGAAACGGCACATTTTGATCCGAGTTTGAAAAGAAGAACCTCGCCGATAGCTGATCAGTCTTGGTCAGCGTCAGGTCGAGGTTGGTGTTGAACTGGTCTTCGTCGTAGCGTCCTGGCAAGACCGCCGTATAGTTGACTCCACTGCCCGGAATCTGCGGGCTCGGGATCACAAATGATCCATCGGGGTTCCTCGCGTTCAGCAAATTGAGGGCTACTGGATTGATGTTTGATCCATCCCGCGCGATCGCCACACCCCCGAACAGTCCTGTTTGACCGCCGAAGATCGGTCCCAAAGAGGCAGGCGTACGCACCAGCGGGAGTGGAGGCAGCGTCAGTGATCGCACACTGCTGGCGAGTGAGGCCGCATTCACGTCCCGTGTGGCTTGGTAAGAAACGAAGAAAAGGGCCCGCTTCGTAGACCAAGGCACGGGGCCGCCCAGAGTGCCACCGGGTTGGTGGCGGCGAAATTCTCCTCTCGGTACGCCTGTCGCATTAGCAAAGAAGTTGTTAGCGTTCAAGGCCTCGTTGCGGCCGAAGTAGTAGGCGTTCCCGTGGAGCTCAGCTGTGCCCGACCTGGTTTCTACGAGCACGTTGGCGCCGCCTCCGCGGCCATATTGAGCATCGTAGAGCGAATTCTGAACTTTGAACTCCTGGATCGTATCCGGCGCGGGTATCGCCAACCCGCCACCGCTGTTATGAGTTGCCTCGGTCATGTTGGCACCGTAGCTGTTGGAATCCACACCGTTTAACATGAAATTGTTGTCGCCGCTGCGGGCGCCATTGGCGCGAATCTCCTGGCTTCCAGCTCCCAGCTGTGTCGCATCCACGACATCCGTATTTGTACCAGCCGTCAGACCGAGAATCTGCGTGTAGTTGCGATTTACAAGTGGCGACGCCACAATCGTCGCTCGATCAATTACTCTTCCGAGTGCGGCGTCCTCAGTTTGCAGCAGCGGAGCTTTGACCTCGATCACGTCTTTGACGCCTCGTACCACAAGTTTCATCGGAATCCGTCTCACTTCGGTAATCTGAATCATTACCTCGCGCAAGACGATGGGCTCAAAGCCCACGGCCTCTACCGTCAGCTCATATTGGCCCGGCGGCAGCAGGGCGAAGCGGTATAAGCCGCTAGGATCAGTAACGTCAGTGAACGTCTGTCTCGTTCCATTGTTGCGCAAGGTGATCGTCGCATTGGACACGACGGCCCCGGCCGGATCGAAGACCGCACCAGTTAAGGCTCCAGTTGAGGCCGTTTGAGCGAACAGATCGAAGGAAGTGAGGATGACGAGGAGGCAGAGCGCCAGGCTTTGCCTAGTTGAAGCTTTGACGTGAGTGCGGCCGGCGAAAAACGCAAACTTACCATCGCCGTGAAGGCTGTCGAGATGGTAATCCGAGAAGCACATCGTGGATCCTTGAATCGACAGCCGTTTTACGTGGCATCAAGACCAATCAGCGCGCCGGTGACTCCCAGTATTATCGGCGGCTTAAAAGGCACGTAGTCTGCCTTCGCGCGCACCGACATGTGCAAACGCGCGTGCCCACGACCAATTGGTGAGAACACCGACGCGGGATAGCACCGAATCATGTACATTGCAGGGTTGCCCTCTTAAACAGATCGCAACCGTGTAGAGGAAGGTCAGTTAAGCTGGGTTCTGCCATGAATCCTCCAACAGTGGAGGCGGTGTCGATATTCGCCTCGACGTCACGTGTACCGATAGCCGCGGGAGCGCGGGCATTAGCGACGAAGCGTATAGCAATCAGCAAGGGCTAGGGTAACTGTCGGAAATGACAGGTGATTTGGTTGAACTCGCTTCGAGCGACATAGAAGTAAATAGAGGTAGTGCTGCACTAGTCGACGGTTGGTTAACTCGGAAGTATTTCTGCCTGCCCAAGTTCCTCCCAGTACTTGACTAGCTTTGAGTCGCCAACCCCACTGGGCGATCAAGCCCACCGAGGAGAGTGGGACTTCGACTCAAAGCAAATGAGAGGCCGTAACGCCTGTGGTGATCTGTCGCGGGGAAACAGTTCTGCGTAATCTCACGAATCGCGAGATCG
>Ga0306923_10004331_pt1 | contig 13568 bp, 12 predicted proteins | sample sta12Can44000108_FD_203841 | JGI IMG/M metagenome (GOLD analysis project Ga0306923, IMG submission 203841) | Lab enrichment of tropical soil microbial communities from Luquillo Experimental Forest, Puerto Rico - statanox.12C.anox.44.000.108 (v2)... | ecosystem: Environmental > Terrestrial >... | reverse complement strand
GTCCACAACGGCCTGCACCGCCTGGTCTTGCCCGACAATCTTCCGGCGAAGTCCCCCTTCAAAGTCCCGCGATTCGATGCTGCGAAGCGACGGATCGAGTTGCACTGCATGCGCACCCATGGTCGTGCTCCCCTACCGGTATCCCCGTTCGCCCTGCGCCTTCGGACGTCCAGAGCGCTCAAACTGATCGAGCTTCACGTCGAGCGTCGAACGCAAGAGCCGCAGTTGCGTTACAAGTTCCCGGCTTGAATTGGCGCGATCCGTCAGGAGTAACAGAGGTGGGGACAGATCGGCCAGGTCTGAGTTGAGGTCGCGTACCGAATGCATCAAGTTCCTCACATACGGCGACCGGATATCGAACAGTTCTACCCGACTGCTAACTTTCTCTCGCAGACGGGACCAATCGAGTTCGAGGAAAGGGTGATTTCGCGTGACCGCGCGAACAACTTCATCTGAGATGTGGGGCCTCTCACCAAGACTCGCCAGATGCAGCTGTTGCACTTTTCCGCCACGGCGCACGTTGTGCACCAAGAAATACGTGTTGCCTTTTCGTCGAACGAAAGCCACAACAGTCTCTCTTTCTGGCCGGGCCCAACAACGGCTGTAGTGTATCGGCGATCCACTACGCCGTCAATGGTACGATTAGAGAAGTGGCCAAAACGTTGCATCGAATCGGTTATTAGTGACGAGGAACGCGGCGACTAGGTGTGAATGCGAGAAACAAAGGCATTGCCGACGGCAGCTACATGATTGCCCAGGAAAATCTGATGGTAACCATTAGGATGCTGAATCGAACTGAAACGGGGCGCCGAAAGGGTGACTAGAAAAATGTCCTGGGAGCCCGTTTATCGGCTGGTGAGGAAGATTCCGCGGGGGCGTGTTACCACCTATGGCGAACTCGCTCAAGCACTGCGGCTGCCCGGCGGAGCACGTGCAGTCGGATTTGCCTTGGCGGCCACTCCGCGCGGACAGGGTATTCCCTGGCATCGCGTACTGGGCGCCAAAGGGCGGATTCGTGTGCCCGAGCACTACGCCGCCCTGCAGCGCAAGCTGCTTGAGAGCGAAGGCGTGGCGATCGACGGAGAGGCAATCGATTTGAGGCGGTATGGCTGGTCACCGCTGAGGAAAAGGGCCGGTGCCAAAGCCACAAAACGTGCGGCTCGGAAGCGTTGATTCCGGCGTCTCTGGCCATTGTGATAGAAGTATTGCCGGGATCTAAAGGACCCCCTTTCGTGGGCGAATCAATCATCCGAGTGGCGGATCTGTGTAAGAGTTATGGGCCTGTCCAGGCTCTTCGCGGCGTGACCTTTGACGTTCACGAAGGTGAAGTCTTCGGGCTGCTTGGGCCGAACGGCGCCGGCAAAACGACTACCGTCGAAATCCTGGAAGGCCTCAGAACCCCGGACCGCGGCACGGCTGAAGTCTGCAGCCTTAATCCTGAATCTGCGGGCGAGGGCTTAAAGGAGGTGATCGGCGCTGTCCTGCAATCTACGTCTTTACCCGCCAAGCTGCGAGTCAGGGAAGCGCTGGAGCTGTTTGCGAATTTCTATCCCCGCCGGGCCGATGTCACTCAGCTCTTGCGCCGCTTTCAGTTGGAAGAGAAGGCCCATGCGTTTTACAGCGAGCTTTCCGGCGGGCAGAAGCAGAGGCTTGCTCTTGCCCTGTCCCTTGTGAACGACCCCAAGGTGGTTTTTCTCGACGAACCGACGGCCGGACTCGATCCGCAGGTCCGGCGCGAGATTTACGACATCATTCAAGAGCTGCGCAGGGACAAGAAAACGGTTCTGCTGACCACTCATTACATCGAAGAGGCGGAGCGCCTGTGCGATCGCGTGGCCATCGTGGATCACGGGCGGGTGATGGCACTCGGCACACCACGCGAACTGAAGCAGAAGTCGGCAGGAACCACGCGCCTGGAGATTCGGCTGGCTCGAGCGGCGGCCAACGGCACACTCGCCCATCTCGACGGTGTCTCCGATTGCCGAGAATTCGACGGCGCCTATGTGCTGTACTCCAGCCGCCCGCCCCAGACCATCGTCGCGCTCGTCAAGCAACTCGAAGGGGAAAACAATGAGCTGCAAAGCCTGGAGATGTTTTCGCCTTCGCTCGAAGATGTCTTTATCGAGCTAACCGGGCGCCGCCTACGGGAGTGAAATGAAAACGCTCAGCCGAACTTGGACCTTGACGAGGCTCCGTTTGCGCCTGGCCGTGCGCAATCGCGCCTTTTTCTTCTTCAGCCTGGTCATGCCCCTGATCTTCCTTTTCGGCGCGGCGATTTTCTTGCGGCGAGGCCCGGAGCGGACCCAATGGATCCCCTACGTCCTGGGAGCTGTGCTCACCACCACGGTGATGGGAAGTTTCTGGGGCCTGAGCGTTCAGCTCGTGACCTTCCGCGAACAAGGGATTTTGCGGCGATTCCGTCTCGCGCCCGTGGGAGCGGGGCCCATTCTGGCCTCGAGCATCCTCTCCAACTATTTCATGTCCCTGCCCGTCGTCGCTTTCGAGTTTCTGGTCTGCCGCTGGGCCTTCCACATGCACACGTGGGGAAATCTCTGGTTGGTGTTTCTACTGGTAACCGTAGGATCTGCTACCTTCTCCGCTCTGGGCCTGATCGTGGCCAGCGTGACCAACACCATGCAGGAAACTCAAATGATCAACAACCTGCTTTGGATGGCTTTTCTATTCTTGACTGGCGCCACCGTGCCCCTGGCGATTTTTCCCATCTGGTTACAGCGAATCGCCCTGTTTATTCCCGGGCAATACTTGGCCACCGGGCTCGAATCCGCGACAACCAATATGGCCGGGCCGGCGGAGGTTATCGAGGATGTGATCGCCCTTACGCTGGGGCTGTTGGTAGCGTTCGAAGTCTCGCGCCATCTGTTCCGCTGGGAGCCGGACGCGAAGGCACCGCGAAGCGCAAAGCTGTGGGTCCTTGCGGCTTTGGTGCCCTTTCTCTTGTTTGGGGTTTGGGAAAACATCGCCGGGAATCGATTGCACAGGGTGGATCGCAATTTCGAAACGCTCAGTGGAAGCACGATCCCGGAGCAAGCAACTGGAGCACGCTAGCGTCGTTCTACCTTCCGTGTTCTTGAGTGAATCCGTCAGCGCGCGACTTTCATCGAAAGTGGTACCAGAATTCCAAACGCATTCGTACCATTACCCTGTCCCTTTCTTCGGGGAGTGTTCATGAAAGCCATTGTGGTAAGAGAGTTTGGTGGCCCTGAGGTTTTGAAGCTCGACGACCTGGTCGACCCCCAGCCCGGGCCAGGGGAGCTGGTCGTAAAGGTCCGCGCCATCGGCGTAAATCCTGTGGATACGTATATACGCGCTGGCGCCTATGCGCGTAAACCAGCGCTACCCTACACCCCTGGCACCGACGCCGCCGGGACCGTCCTTCTGGTGGGCAGTGGCGTGACGCGCTTCAAGCCAGGGGACCGCGTCTATACAGCCACAACGCTCTCGGGCGCATATGCCGAGCAGGCCCTGTGCGATGAAGCACTTGTGTTTTTGCTGCCTGCCCACGTGTCGTTCGCTCAAGGAGCTGCGGTGCACATTCCGTATGCGACCGCGTTTCGCGCCTTGTTTCATCGAGCACGAGCTCAGGGCGGCGAAACCGTGTTGATTCATGGCGCGAGCGGAGGCGTAGGCATCGCCGCCGTACAGCTCGCTCGGGCAGCGGGCTTGCATGTCATCGGCACAGCCGGATCGGATCGCGGCCAGCAACTGGTGATGGCGGAGGGTGCCCATCAAGTTCTGAAACATGGGTCTGGGAACCATTTCGAAGAAGCTCTTGCCGCCACAAACGGGCGCGGCTATGACGTTATCCTCGAAATGCTTGCCAACGTCAACCTCGGCCGGGACCTGGGCATCCTCTCCCCGAAGGGGCGCGTGGTGGTTGTGGGAAATCGCGGAACGGTTGAGATCAACGCGCGCGATCTCATGACCCGTGATGGCTCCATTCTGGCGATGAGTCTCTGGAATGCCACCCGGCAGGAACTTACCAGCATTCATGCCGCGCTTGGGGCGGGACTCGAGAACAAATCGCTTCGGCCCGTCATCGGGCAGCAATTGCCGCTCGCCGAAGCGGCGCGAGCGCACCTTGCCGTTATGGAATCGGGCGCTTACGGGAAGATTGTGCTCATGCCATAAACTTGAGGAGCAACTGGCTTGATCCTGACGATCATCTTTGGTGCCGCTACGATCGCGGTCGTTTTATGGGAAGCGTTCGAGACGGTTGTCCTTCCTCGCCGCGTAGCGCGTCCTTTTCGCCTCACAGTCCTGGTGTACCGCGGCACGTGGGCTCCTTGGAAGGCGATAGCGCGCAGGTTCAACAAAGACAAGTCCCGCGAGACTTTTCTCAGTTTCTTCGGGCCGCTTTCGCTCTTGATCCTTTTTGCCGTTTGGGCAGCACTGATCATTATCGGCTTCGGCTTGTTGTACTTCAGCTCGTCAGCGGCGGACTCGACCCACCCGACCTTCGAGACCTGCTTGTATTTAAGCGGCACCACCATGTTTACCCTCGGCCTGGGAGACGTGATCCCGCATAACTGGCCGGAGCGAGTACTGGCCGTTATCGAGAGCGGTCTCGGCTTCGGTTTTCTCGCCCTGATTCTCAGCTACCTCCCGGTGATCTACCAGGCGTTCTCGCGGCGCGAGGTTAACATCGTGCTGCTCGACGCGCGTGCCGGCTCGCCCCCCACGGCCGCCGAACTCCTCCACCGTCACGCAGGAACCAGTGGTGCAGTCGCCCTCGAGCAGACCCTTCGTGATTGGGAACATTCTTCCGCGGAGATTCTTGAGAGTCACGTTTCCTATCCGGCGGTAAGCTACTTTCGCTCGCAGCACACCAATGAGTCATGGCTCGCCGCTCTGACGGCCATCCTCGATACGTGCGCTCTCTTGCTGTCTTGCGTTGAAAATTCATCGACGCGACAGGCGCGCCTCACGTTCGCCATGTGCCGCCACACGGTAGTCGATCTGGCTCAGCTTTTTGGCGAGGCGCCCCCGGCGAGCTTGCCCGATCGGCTGCCGCAGCCCGTATTTGAGCGCCTTCGATCCGCTTTGACCGAAAGTGGTTTCGCTTTGCGGCAGGATAGGGAGTCACTCGCTAAGCTATCGATGCTGCGTAGTATGTACGAGCCATACTTGGACGCTTTATCGCACTATCTCTACATGCAAGTCCCGCCGTGGATTCTTGCCACGGAAATTGTAGACAACTGGCGCACCAGCGCCTGGGGCCGCATCTCGGGCCTGGCGCTTGCGGTCAGCAATGCCCCCGACGACCACACGGACTAGTGAATCACCGTGTTTGTGCGGCCAAATTGGCATGGCGGCGCACGATTTCCCCAGACGCGGGCGGTAAGGGCCAAAATCCGTGTGTTATACTTCTCGGGCGATTGCTATCGCGCGCCTTTTAATGGGATTGGAACCCCGATGAGCCTCCCGAAGACTGAAAAGATTTGGTGTAACGGCAAGTTTATTCCCTGGGACGACGCAAAGATCCACGTCCTGTCGCATGTGGTCAGCTACGGCTCGGCAGTCTTTGAAGGCGTACGCTGCTATGAAACGCGGCGCGGTCCTGCGATTTTCCGTCTCCGCGAACACATGCAGCGGCTGCTGAGTTCTGCGCACATTTACCGAATGGAGGTTCCCTTCTCTCTGGACACCCTCTGTCAGACGGGCCTCGATCTGGTGCGAGAAAACAGGATCGGGGCATGTTACATTCGCCCGATTGTGCTGCGTGGCTACGGCGATGCGGGCGTCGATCCGCAAAATTGCCCGGTGGACGTCTATTTCGCATGCTGGGAATGGGGAAAGTACCTCGGCGAAGAAGCACTGAGGAGCGGCGTGGACGTTTGTGTCAGCTCGTGGAATCGCCCCGCGCCAAACACTCTGCCTCAGATGGCCAAAGCTGCCGCGAACTACATGAACTCGCAACTGATACGCATGGAAGCGAAGGCTAACGGCTACTCGGAGGGCATCGCTCTCGATGTCAACGGGTATGTGAGCGAAGGCTCGGGGGAAAATATTTTCGTGGTGATGAACGGCACAGTTTATACGCCTCCCTTCGCGAATTCAGCTCTGCCCGGTATCACGCGCGATTCGGTGATTACCTTGTGCCGCGAGCTGGGTTTCCCTTTAGTCGAGCAAATGATTCCGCGTGAGATGTTATACATCGCCGAAGAAGTATTCTTCTGTGGAACCGCCGCGGAAATCACGCCGATTCGCTCGGTCGACCGCGTCAAAATCGGAACCGGCTCGCGAGGTCCAATCGCTGAGAGCATTCAGGAAGAATTCTTCGCCATCACCAGTGGCAAAGTGTCGGACCGTCATGGTTGGCTTTCGCCGGTGGACGTTCCGAGCGGTGCCGCGGTGCGCTGACAGATTGCTTCTGGTTGTGCGTTGCTTGGCACTGCTGCGTGTTTCTTTGACTGCCCCATTCCCTTCCAGTAGAATCCGCGCGTTTCAATGGGTAGACTCTCACAGAAGCTGCTCGCTGAATTTGTAGGGACGTCGGCCATCGTGCTCATCAGCGTCGGCGCGATTTGCAGCGACCAGTATTTGACCACGACCGGCAAGCCTGGCCTGGGCACTCTGGGCGTCGCTCTGGCCTACGGGATGGCGGTGGCTGCGATGATCGCCGCACTGGGACGAATTTCCGGCGGCCATTTCAATCCGGCGGTCACGGCCGGTCTGTGGGTCACGCGGCGGATGGGCTCGATCGTGACCCTTTTGTACTGTGTCGTACAGCTACTGGGTGCCGGGGCGGCCGCCTACACAATAGCAGCCATCGTGCCCGATTCCGTCTGGGAACAGGTTGCCCTGGGCACACCCGCACTGACACCTGACTTCACACGCACGCACGCCATGGCTCTCGAAGGCGTTGCGGCGTTTCTCTGGGTGTTCGCTTTTTTTGCAACGGCTGCCAGTCAGAGCGCAGTCTCAACGAAAATGAGCGCTCTCGCCATCGGGCTCACGGTTGCGGTTTGTGCACTCTTCGCATATCCCTTCACGGGCGCGGCGATGAATCCCGCGCGAGCTTTCGGCCCCGCGCTTGCCTCACGCCACTGGACCAATCACGGCGTGTATTGGGTTGGATCGCTACTCGGCGGGATCGTCGCTGCATTCATCGGCGATCGTTTCTTTCCGGCCCAGGGAACTCAGTAGAGGGGACCAGCAGGTTTGCCGCTCGCGCAATTTTCGCCGCCGGGGCGGCAGGTTGCGCCTCTAGAAACCTCCTGTCTGCCACGGTTGCGGGCCTCGGGGGTGCGTGCTAGCGTGGCTACAGCTTCAGAAACGGGGACAATTTCACATGGCCGTCAACATTGATGATCTGCTGCGCCGCGCTGTCGAGAGTCGCGCGTCCGACTTGCACCTGAAGGTTGGCAACCATCCCTATCTTCGCGTCGACGGTCTGCTCACGCCGCTCACGGATATTCCCCGCATCACGCCGGAAGAAATGTTGTCCATGGCCTTCAGCATGATGACCAACCGGCAGAAGCAAAAATTCAAGGAAACGGCCGAACTGGATATGGCCTATGGCGTAGCCGGTCTGGGGCGCTTCCGCGTCAATGTCTTTCAGCAGCGCGGCAACGTCGGCATGGTTCTTCGCGTCATCCCGACCAAAATTCGCACCATCGAAGAACTGGAACTCCCTCGCATTCTGGCCCAGGTTTGTGAAGAGCAGCGCGGCTTGATTCTCTGCACCGGGACCACAGGATCCGGTAAATCCACCACGCTCGCGGCAATGATCGACCGCATCAACTCGTTGCGCGCCGAGCACATCATCACGATTGAGGACCCGATCGAATACCTACATCGGGACAAGAAAGGCTTCATCAATCAGCGCGAAGTCGAAGTCGATACATCGTCTTTCTCGACAGCTCTTCGCGCCGCGCTTCGCCAAGATCCTGACGTGATTCTGGTCGGCGAAATGCGCGACCTTGAAACCATCGCCACCGCGTTGCTTGCAGCCGAAACCGGACATCTGGTTCTTTCGACCTTGCACACGCTCGATGCCACCGAAACGATTCAGCGCATCATCGCTGTCTTTCCGCCGCCCGAGCAAAAGCAGATTCGCCTGCAGCTCTCCTCGACTCTGAAGGCAGTCGTCAGCCAACGCCTGGTACGTCGAGCCGACAACACGGGCCGCGTTCCCGCCGTCGAAGTGATGGTCTCTACCGGCTACATTCGTGATTGCGTCATCAATCCGGACAAGACGCGCATGATCCGCGACGCGATCGCCGCCGGCACCAGCCAGTACGGCATGCAGACGTTCGATCAGTCGCTCTTTGATCTTTACTCCCGCAATCTCATCACACTCGAAGAGGCTCTCATGCGCGCTTCGAATCCGGACGACTTCCACCTCCGCGTCCAAGGCATTCGCTCGTCCGCCGACGCGGCCCGCGAAGACATGGAGCGCGCCATGAATGAATTCGAGCGCCTCGGCAAGCGATAGTCTAGAAAGAGTTGTCGTTTCCCAGGGTTTGTGAGGAAAACTCCTACCTTGCTTCCCGGCCTCCTCCTCTCTATTCTTTGCCCATGTATTCCCGTTTCTCGCCTGGCAAGGTCTTAACGGAGCAGCAGCTTTACACCTCCGCGCTCCGGGCCCTGACGCGCCGTGCGCACTCGATCCATGAAATGCGCGAATATCTAGATCGGCGGGCCCACAACAGCGAGCAAGTCTCGCCTGTGATCGCACGTCTTTGCGAGCAAGATTACCTCGATGACGCCCGTTACGCCCTCGAATACGCTCGCCAGCACGCCAATTCGCGCCGTCAGGGACGCTTCCGGATCGCACGCGAGTTGCGCGCCCGTGGAGTCCCCGATCGCCACATTGATGCCGCTCTCAAAGCCACCTTTGCAGAGACCAATGAAGCCGCTCTCCTTCGCACTCGCCTGAACCGCCACACGGCGCACGGCCGCACCGTTTTCGATGAGCGAAAAATTGCGTCCTTGTATCGCAGCCTGTTGCGCGCCGGATTCTCTGCGGATCTGATTCGAAGCGAGCTTCAAAATCTAGCCCGCGGCGGTGTGCCGGACCTGCCCGAGGCAGACCCCGAGTAACCAGGTTCTCCACTTCGATGTTCGCCCTGTCTTCGCCTGCCCGATTCGTGTCACCGGTTTTTCTCCGATTGCCTGGCCTGCCATGAAGCCGTAACATTCGAGTTCTTCGGCGAAAGGGGAGCAAATGGCTGCCACATGGAAAGGCGCGCTGACGTTCGGGTTGGTGTCGGTACAAATCCAGCTTTCACCGGCGGCTCGCACCGAGCGCATCAGCTTTAATCAGCTTCACACAGTGTGTCATTCACGCCTGCGGCAGCCACTGTTTTGCCCCACCTGCAATCGTATGGTGGAGCGCAACGAAATCGAAAAGGGCTACGAATACGAAAAGGATCAATATCTTTTGTTCACAGAGGAGGAATTGGACAAGATCGAGCCCGAATCTGCCCGCGTGATGGAGATCTTGGAGTTCGTGAAGCTCGACGAGATCGACCCGCTCTATTTCGACGCCTCCTACTACGCCACGCCGGAGCCCGCCAGCGCGAAAGGGTTCCGCTTGCTTCAGGAAGCTATGCTGAAATCAGGTCACGCCGGTATCGCCAAAGTTACCATGCACAACCGCGAATACATCGTCATTATTCGTGCCCGCGAGGAAGGACTCACCGTCCACACCATGTTCTACCAGAATGAGATTCGCCAGCCTCTCGAAGGCCGCGGCGACAAATTCGAAATCAGAGACCAGGAAAGGGCCCTCGCCTTGCAGCTGGTCGAAAGCCTTTCTTCTCCGTTTCAGCCCGAGAAGTATCACGATCAGTATCAGGAAGGCCTGCGCGTGCTTATCGAAGCGAAGGCGAAAGATGAAGAGGTGGTGGTTGCGCCTCCTGTATCCAAAGCGGCGCCACCCGACCTTCTTTCCGCTCTCAAGCAAAGCCTGGCGCAAAAGGGCCCGCGAGCAGAAAAGAAGGCGCTTTTGCGCGTGGTTCCCAAGGGTGAGCGTCCCGCCGTCCCTCCCGCCCCCGCCGAGGCTCCCAAGAAGGCGCGCCGCAAGGCCGGCTAGCGACTTCCCCAAACGGCCCCCAAAGGCGTCTTTCGAATAATGCCGGCCCTTCTCAGATGGCAGCCAGCTTCAAAGCTCAGCACCGGACCTCGATGGTCTGCACAAGCGGTTCGTCAACCTGGCCGAGGCGATACCTGCAGACAACCACGAGCGTCCGCTCGATCGCCGAAGTCTACCTCACGTTGCGGGGCGAAAATCTTCGCTGGGCTGGCAATCTGCGTCGATTTTCGGCTGCAAAAAGCGTAAAGTCTCTTCCGGCAATTCAGTGCGAGGGGCTCGCCAAATGAACCGTTTGCTGACTATTTTACTTGCTGGGCTGGCTCTCACGCTTAGTGCGGGAGCGGCCCAAGTAGACGCACAAGGCACGGCATTCAACGTCCGCCAAGGGGCCGTCGCTGAGCTCAAGGAGGCGCAAAATGAACTGGTCAGCTTGGCGCAAGCAATGCCCGCTGAAAAATACACCTGGCGCCCCGCCGAAGGCGTCCGCTCGGTCGCTGAGGTTTATCTCCACGTTTGCGCCGGAAATTTCGGTTTGACCGCCATGGCCGGTGCCACTCCCAAAACGGGTTTCCGATTTCAGGGCTTCGAAAAATCGACCACCGATAAAGCCGAAATCGTCAAGCAGCTGAACGAGTCATTTGAGTTTGCCGAAAACGGCATCAGCAATCTCTCCGATGCCGACCTTTCTAAACCGATTAACTGGCAGCAGTATCCCACCGTGGGCGACCTCGTCCTCCATATCGTTGCGCATGCGCACGAGCATCTCGGACAATCGATCGCCTACGCCCGCATGAACGGCGTCGTCCCGCCGTGGACCGCCGGCCAGCAACAGCGCATGCGCCAATCGCCCCCGCCCCGTGCACCGCAGAATTGAAGCAGTCGACACCTGAAAAAAGCAATTGCTGAGAACCTGTCGGTGGCAAGTCTTGCTGGCGATTACAGGTATAATAAACTTAAGATTCTGAGGGCACTTTGACCGGTAGCGAAATCCGCAAGACATTTGTGAAATTTTTCGAACAGCGCGGCCACCGCGTGGTACGCAGCTCTTCGCTCGTCCCGGCGAACGATCCCACGCTGCTGTTTACCAATGCGGGGATGAACCAGTTCAAGGACGTTTTTCTCGGGCTCGAGCAGCGCGATTACCAACGCGCCACCTCTTGCCAGAAATGTGTCCGCGCAGGCGGCAAGCACAACGATCTTGAGAACGTCGGTTTCACCAATCGCCATCTCACATTTTTCGAGATGCTCGGCAATTTTTCCTTTGGCGACTACTTCAAAAAAGAGGCCATCGAATACGCCTGGGAACTGGTCACCTCGCCTCAATGGTTTGGCGTTCCTGTGGAAAAACTCTATTTCACTGTTTTCGGCGGAGCCGAAATCGCGCCGGGAAGCAAGCTCCCCGCCGATTCCGAGGCGGGGGCCGATTGGGCGAAGGTAGGTGCGCCCCAGGATCGCATCGTCCCGATTCCGGGACTGAAGGAAAACTTCTGGGCCATGGGCGACGCCGGCCCCTGCGGCCCCTGCAGCGAGATTCATTACGACATTGGCCCGGGGGCCTCCGATCAGGGCCACACTGACTGCAAGTTTCCTTGCGATTGCGGCCGCTATGTCGAAATCTGGAATCTCGTCTTCATGCAGTTCAATCGTGACGCCGGTGGCGAGCTCAAGGCCCTCCCGAGGCCTTCTGTGGATACGGGTATGGGCCTAGAACGGATGGCGGCCGTCCTGGAGGGCAAAGTCAGTATTTTCGAAAGCGATCTCTTCATGCCCCTGATCCACCAGGCTGAGAAGTTCACGGCCGCGAAGTACGGCCACAATGCTCAGACCGACCCTTCCTTTCGCATCGTTGCCGACCATGCCCGCGCCACAACGTTTTTGGTCGGCGACGGTGTGTTGCCTTCGAATGAAGGCCGCGGCTACGTTCTGCGTAAAATTATGCGCCGCGGCATGCGGCACGTGCGGCTGCTCGAACCGGAAAAGTCCTTCTTCACGGATCTGGTTCTGGCCGTTCGCGAGTTGATGGCTGATGCCTACCCCGAATTGAGGAGTGCAGCAGGAGCAAACATCCCCAGGGTCGTCGCCGAAGAGGAGCGCCGCTTCACGCATACGATCGAAATCGGCCTGAAGAAGCTCGAAGCCGCTTTTCTGCCCATCGCGGCCGGCCGCTCATCCGAGGGAGAAGCTGGTCAGGCCCCTCGCGCTGGGACCCTATCGGGAGAACAGGCCTTCATGCTGTACGACACTTACGGATTACCGCGGGATTTTATTGAGGACGTGACGCGAGACGCCGGGGTGGAGGTCGATTGGGCTGGTTTCGATCGGGCCATGCAAGAACAGCGCGCACGAGCCAAGGCCTCCTGGAAAGGCGTCGGCAAGGAAGTGGCCAATCCCGCCTACGCCAAACTTGCGCAAACTTTCAAAACCGAGCCCGCTTTCTACTCCGGCACCAAAACGCACGATGCACGCATCGAGGCGATCCTCACGAAAAACGGCCCGGTAAACGAAATCAAGCCAGGCACTGACGCCGAAATCGTGCTCGACCGCAGCTCGATTTACGCCGAATCCGGAGGTCAAGTCGCCGATACGGGTGGCTTCTACGACAATTCCGAATCGCTGGAAGTGGCCGTGGTGCGTGACGCCTACTACCCGATTACCGGACTCATCGCGCATCGCATCGTGGCCAAGGAAGATTTGCATGTAGGCGATCGAGTCGCCACCGTCGCCGATCCCCAACGTCGCGCTCGTAACATGCGGAATCACACCTCCACGCATCTGATGAACGCGGCGCTGCGCAACATTCTCGGCAAGCATGTGAAACAGTCTGGCTCGCTCGTCGCGCCAGATTATCTGCGCTTTGATTTCACGCACTTCGCCGCTGTCGATCCGAGCGAGCTCGCCGACATCGAACAACAGGTGAACGAGGAAATTCGCAGGGACCTCGAAATTCGCACGGACATCATGAATATCGACGATGCACTAGCCTCTGGCGCCTTGGCCTTCTTCGGCGACAAGTATCCCGAGGCGAACGTGCGCGTCGTCACCGTTCCCGATCCGGCTTCTCCACGCGGCTTTTACAGCAAAGAGCTGTGCGGAGGCACGCACGTCTGGCGCACTGGCGCGATTGGAATTTTCAAGATCCGGGGTGAGCAATCGACGGCGGCGGGCATTCGCCGCATCGAGGCCATCACGGGCGAGCGTGCTCTGGCCGACTATCAACGCGTGCTCGAGACGCTGCGCGCTGCCGCGGGGCTGTTGAATGCCTCCGAAGAGCAGCTGATCCCCGCCTTAGAGCGGCAAATCGAGCAAGTAAGGGGACTCGAGAAGCAGCGGGAGGCGCAGAGGCGCCAGGCCGCCAGTTCGAGGGCGCAGGAGCTGATCGATGAAGCTCGCGAGGTCAAGGGAGTGCGGGTCATAGCCGCCAAGCTCGACGGATTTGACCGTGAATCGCTGCGCAATCTTTCGGATTCTCTTCGCCAAAAGCTGGTCTCCGGGGTCATTTTTCTTGCCT
>Ga0306923_10004330_pt1 | contig 13569 bp, 14 predicted proteins | sample sta12Can44000108_FD_203841 | JGI IMG/M metagenome (GOLD analysis project Ga0306923, IMG submission 203841) | Lab enrichment of tropical soil microbial communities from Luquillo Experimental Forest, Puerto Rico - statanox.12C.anox.44.000.108 (v2)... | ecosystem: Environmental > Terrestrial >... | reverse complement strand
GTCTTGACGCGGAGCTTGGTCGGCTTGAGTTGGAACCTGTGGACATTGCAGCGATGCTGCGCGCTCTGGCAGATGTCCATGACGCGACCCGCACGAACGTCTCGCCCCGCCTGGTGCTCGCAATCAGCAAGAGTGAAAGAGACCTTGTGGTGGCCGGGATCGAAACGAGGCTATCGCAGGTGTTTCGCAACATCATCGGGAATGCAATATCGTTCAGCGAGCCGTTGGGCGAAATCCGCCTGGCAGCGCGGCATGACGGCCGCGCGGTTCTCATCACCGTCGAAGATGAGGGACCGGGTATCCCCGACGAAAAATTGAGCGCGATTTTCGATCGCTTCTATACCGAGCGCCCGCACGGTGAACAATTCGGGACGCATTCCGGGCTCGGGCTTTCGATTTCGAAGCAGATTGTCGAGGCCCATCGTGGCACTATCTGGGCGGAAAACCGGAAGGATCCGGGTGGCGCCACGATCGGTGCTCGCTTTTCCGTTCGGCTACCGGCATTTGCGTGACGAACACTCTCGCGACCGACCCCCTACTAGTCAACGCCACAGCGATCGCGATCGATGGGCGAGCCGTTCTGTTCCGTGGCCCGTCCGGAGCTGGGAAATCGGATCTCGCCTTGCGACTGATCGACGACGGGGCGCGTCTTGTTGCCGATGACCAAGTGGAGCTCCGACGCGAAGGAGAGCACATCTTGGTCAGGGCTCCGGCTACGATCGCAGGCCTCATCGAAATTCGTGGGGTCGGAATCCTTCGCGTCGACGCCCTGGCAGAGGCCAAGCTGGCCATGTTTGCCGATCTTGTGCGGAGGCAAGAGATCGAGCGGCTTCCCGAACCCCGCCGCGAGGATGTGCTAGGGCTTGCCGTTCCATCGATCGCGCTGTCGCCATTCGAAGCCTCCGCAGGCGCCAAGCTGCGCCTGGCGCTGCGCACGTTTGCAGCCGACTCGGCGTCCGTTGTCACGGCGCGCGGCGGTGACGCCATGCCGCGGCTTGTCAGTAACACGGTGCCGCGACGGGTACTCCTGGTTACTGGAATGTCTGGGGCGGGGCGCTCGACCGCGCTGAAGACCCTCGAAGACCTCGGTTATGAAGCCTTCGATAACCTACCAATCTCGCTGATGTCGGCCTTAATTGAGAGCGCCGCGGCCGATGCGCGGGCGATTGCCGTCGGCGCCGATCTGCGCAGCCGGGGTTTTGCGACGGAGAGCATACTGGAATCCCTCGGTGCAGTCGTCGGCCGGACCGGTCGCGAACTCAAAATGTTGTTCATCGATTGTGATGACGAATCGTTACAACGGCGCTATACCGAGAACCGGCGGCTGCACCCCCTCGCCGGCGACCGTTCTGTAATGGATAGTATCCGGCTCGAACGCCGAGTAGTCTCCGCGTTGCGCGACCGTGCTGACCTCGTGATCGATACCTCCAATCTGAGCGCCGCCGAGTTGCGAAGGCTGGTAACCGGCCATTTTGCCCTTGCGACGACCGGTCTTCGTGTTTTCGTCACTTCTTTCGCGTATCGACACGGTATACCGCGAGATGCCGATCTGACTTTCGACGTGCGCTTTCTCGACAACCCGCACTACGTCCCGGAGCTCGAACAACTTACCGGGCGCGACCCTCCCGTTGCAGCCCATATCGAGCGCGACGCGCATCTTTCGTCTTTTCTCGCCAGGGTGTGGCAGCTGTTGGAGCCGTTGCTCCCGCGGTACGAGCAAGAAGGAAAGACCTATCTGACGATCGCCATCGGCTGCACTGGAGGCCGCCATCGCTCAGTGTATGTCGCCGAGCGGCTGGCGGCGCAACTCGGCGCCGCAGGCCTCTCGGTGGGGCTGCGGCACCGCGATCTCATCACGTCCGGCGCACCGGCTTTGGTTGCACCAGGTGCGTGGGTTGTCGCGCCCTGAACGGCAGCGGGTCGCTCCAGCAGAGGAAACAATGATTGGCATGGTTTTGGTAACCCACGGGCGGCTCGCCGCCGAATTCGTCGAGGCGCTCGAGCATGTCATTGGGCCACAGGCCCAGATCGCTGCCGTATGCATCGGCGCCGATGACGACATGGAAAAGCGCCGTCAGGACATCCTGCGCTCTATTGCCGCAGTCGACACGGGCGAGGGTGCTGTTCTGTTGACCGACATGTTCGGCGGGACCCCCTCAAACCTTGCTATCTCCGTCATGGACCGCGCGAAAATTGAGGTGATCGCCGGGGTCAATTTGCCGATGCTGATAAAGCTAGCGAGTCTGCGTCAGAGCGAGGGCATCGAACGAACCGTTCTCGGTGCTCAGGAAGCAGGACGCAAATACATCAACGTCGCTTCTCAGTTGCTCAGCGACGTGCGCCGATGAACGGTCGGCCCGGGGACGACCGTACGAGCCAGAAACCCGCGTCGCTGGCTCGGGCGGCTTCCCGGGTCGCGACGATCTGCAACCGCCGCGGGCTGCATGCGCGCGCCGCCGCCCGCTTTGTCAAAACTGCGGGGCTTTTCAATGCCGAGGTCTGGGTGCGTAAGGACGGCATCGAGGTCTCCGGCCGCTCTATCATGGGTCTGATGATGCTGGCTGCCGCACCCGGCACGCTAATCCGGCTCGCCGCCACCGGACCTGAAGCCGAAGCGGCGGTGGCAGCCTTGGCGAAGCTCGTCGAATGCAAGTTTGATGAGGATTGAGGAGGTTACCGGCTCTGTGCCTCAGAGCGGCGAACAGCGACTATCGGGTCTCGCCGTATCCCCGGGAATTGCCATCGGCTTGGCCCACATTGTCGAGGGTGGCGACCTTCCGGTATCGGAGAACTACGTTACTAAGGGCGAGGTCGACGCCGAATGCCAGCGCTTCGCCGAGGCAGTCGCGGTCTCGCTGAAACAACTTCGCAAGGTTAAGGCCAAAGCTGCAGGCCTACCTGGTTCAGCGGCCGAGGAGGTTGGCTATCTTCTCGATGCGCATCTAGCCATGCTGTCGAACTCGCGCTTGGTCCGCGGTGTCAAGGATCGCATTGCCCGGACGCAGATCAACGCCGAGCGCGCGGTGCAGATCGAGATCGACGATATCTCCGATAGCTTCGCCGCGATGCGCGATCCGTACTTGGCAGCGCGGATCGAGGACATCCGGGTGGTTGGCACCCGGCTTATCCGCAATCTGATCAAAAAACCCTACGCCGCTTATTCCGCGGCACTCGACGGCGCCGTCATTCTTGCCGAAGAGCTGACTCCTGCCGATACCGCGCTGATCGATCCACGGCGCGTCGCTGGTTTTGCAACAGTCTCCGGGGGCGCCGAAAGCCACACCGCAATCGTCGCCAGAGCGCTCGGCCTGCCGGCAGTGCTCGCGGTACCGGGTCTGCTTGATGGCGCACGGGCCGGTGTCACGGCGGTGATCGACGGCATCGACGGGTGCGTGATCATCGATCCGTCTGCCGAGACGACCCGCGAATACGAGGTCCGGCGTGACGCTCTGGCGCGGGAACAGCGTGGTCTGGCACGTCTGCGCCGACTTCCCGCGATAACCCGCGACGGTGTCGAGATCACGCTCGAGGGCAATCTCGAATTGCCGATCGAGCTGCAACAGGCGGTGGCCAACGGTGCGATGGGGCTGGGCCTCGTCCGCTCCGAGTTCCTCTACATGAACCGCGACGACCTCCCAGGCGAGGAGGAGCAATACGCGGTCTTTTCTGCGCTGGTGCGCGGCATGGAGGGAAAACCGGTCACGGTGCGGACTTTCGATCTTGGCGGTGACAAGATCGCGCGGTCGTTGAGCGGCCATAACGTCGAGCCCGCCAACCCCGCGCTCGGCTTGCGGGCGATCCGTCTATCGCTCCAGGATCGGCGGTTGCTGGACCCGCAACTGGGCGCGATGCTGCGAGCCGCCAGCGAAGGGCCGTTGCGCATCCTGTTGCCGATGATTTCAACGGCCGGCGAGATCCGTCGTGTGCGGGAGGCAGTTGAACAGGTCGCCCGGCGCCTGCGGCGGCGCGGCGTGGCGCTGCCTAAAGCCCTGCCGCCATTGGGCGCGATGATCGAGGTGCCGGGCGCCGCGCTAGCCGCGGATTCACTCGCCTCCGAGGCGGATTTCTTCGCGATCGGCACCAACGATCTGATCCAATACACTCTGGCGATCGACCGCAGCGACGAGCAGGTCGCCCATCTCTACAACCCGCTGCATCCTGCGGTGCTGCGGCTGATGCAGTTCGCCGTCGAGGCGGCGTTGCGGCGCGGCATGCCGATCAGTGTCTGCGGTGAAATGGCCGGCGAGCCACGCTTCGCCGCGCTCTTGCTAGGTCTCGGCCTGCGCAACCTGTCGATGGCGCCGCGTAACATCCCGCGGGTCAAACAGCGCATCCGTGCGCTCGACATGGTCGCCGCAACGCGCCGAGCGCGAGCCATCATGGACCAATCTGATAGCGGCCGCATCGCCGCGCTGCTCGACGATTTCAACGCTGTGGCACTGCCGCAGTAACATCGCGCGCCCACGCGGTCGCGCGACTTCGCCTCGACTCATAATATTCACAAGATGTTAACCATGATCTTGGAGATCTTGTTATCGGCCCTGCGGATTGAAAATGGGACGTTGAATGCCTCCGTTGATCATCGAAAAGGAGAACGGCCGCATTGCTGTCAGCAGTCCCTACCACCCTGATTTCCCGCTCAGGGCTCGCAGCCTCGGCGGAGTGTGGGACTCCGCGCGGCGCGTATGGATCTTCGATGCCGGCGACCAGGATCACGTGAGGTCGCTGTGCCGTGAGATATACGGCACAGATGGTAAAGAAACTGGTACGGCCGGGACGGCTCCGTTCCCGCAGGCCATGGGTCATAACGCGAAGGGGTTCGCGGAAGCGGCGTCTGCTGTGCCGCACTACTATGGCCATCGTCGTAGGCTACGCGAGCGGATGATCGCCGCCGGGGCGGAGAGCCTGCCGGATTACGAGTTGCTCGAGATGCTGCTTTTCGCCGCCAACCCGCAAGGCGATGTGAAGCCGACGGCAAAGACGCTTCTTGCGCATTTCGGCGGGTTTGCTGAAGTCATGAGCGCCGATCCGGATGCGCTATCCGAAAGAGGGCTGGGGCTTGCTGGCGTCGCCGCGATCAAATCGGTGCGTGAGGCGGCTCTGCGGTTGATGCGTCTCGAATTGCAGCAGCGGCCGGTTGTCGGCTCCTGGGACAAGCTGATCGATTATTGCAACGCGCACATCGCGCACAATACGGTCGAGGAATTCCATGTCTTGTTTCTCGACCGCAAGAACATGCTGATCAAGCACGAGCGTCAGCAGCGCGGTACGGTCGACCATACGCCGGTCTACCCGCGCGAGGTAGTTAAACGCGCGCTCGACCTAGGCGCTGCAGCGCTGATCCTGGTGCACAATCACCCCTCGGGCGACCCGACCCCGTCGAAGGCCGACATCGCCGTGACCCGGGACATCAAGAAGGCGGCGGCCCCACTTGGCGTAGCATTGCACGACCACATAATCATAGGGCGCCAGGGTCATATCAGCTTGCGCGATCTCGGGGAGATTTAACTGCTGCTTTCACCCGTTCCGCAAACGCCGGTTCCGGTTGAAGAGCGATGCGCCCCGCAAGTTAGCGGATGTCACAAACCATATGCTGGATCGGGGGTGTCTTGGTCGATCGCATCGAGAAGGCGACGCCGGTCAAGAGGTCCATTGTCCTTCAACCCACATCCAACCTTCAGGGCCGTGCTCCCAGTAATCGGGGATCCAATTCGCGGTCGGCGAAGGGCGCTGTGCATAGTGTCCCGGTACCCAGACATATTGCAGTCCGTTCCACCGCCAGTGACCGTATTTCCAGAGGGCCTGCGGCGAGGGCGCAGGCGGCGGGATCTCGGCACGTCTGGGCGGCGGGGGACGGGGCGCCGCTACCACCGGGGTTCGCGCACCATCGGATGGGCGAGCTGCCGCCTCGCTCTGTGGCGTTGGCGGCGCCGAGCAGGCCCCCGACATAAGCAAGCCTATCGCTGCCGCGGCAATGCCGATCGTTCGATCGAAGCGCAGCATTCGATTCTCCACCGTTCACACGGCGCGGGTTGACCCCGAGCCTTCGTTAGGCGCGAAGCGTACTCCAACCGGGTCGGCTTCCACAAGCCGCCGCTCCTCTTGAAACCCTTGTGCTATGCTGGCACCGCGGGCGGCGGAGCCATGAGTTGAGGTGCAACGCGATGCGGGCTGAGGGATGGCTTTATTGGGTGGCGGTCGGGCTGTCCGCGGCGGCTATGGCCCTCGTCGTCATCTACATCATCCTTGTACAAGACAACCGGGCGGTGCAGGCGGACGTCAACCGGCGGCAACAATTCATCAATCAGAGCATTCAGTTCGGCCGCATCAACGAGGCGCTGGTTCGAGCGTTGGCGGCGGCTGCGGTAAGCAACAAGGACGACAAGCTGCGCGAACTGCTGGCGGATAGCGGGATCACCATCAATGCGTCGGGAGAGCCGGTGCTGTCGGCAAGCGGTCCAGCCGAAAAACCTGCCCCTGAACCGACCGGAAAGCCACAGTGATGATGACCCGGGGTAGTACCGGCGCTCCGGTATCGGCGGAATGGGGACTGCCCGTCGTCCTCCTTGTCGCATCGTTTTTTGTGCTGATGGCGTTTGAGACAGGCTATGCGGTTCACGACCGCGGCGCGCTGGCGGAGCAGCAGCGGCTGCAAGAACCTACCGTTCAGGAGGCGATCAAACTGCGGCAGAAGCTCGAAGCGCTCGCCGGCAAAACGGCGCAGCTCGCCGCGGACGGCGACGACGGCGCGAAGGCGGTTGTCGATCAAATGAGGCGACAGGGCGTCAACTTGTCTCCGCCCAAACAATAGGCGCTCCGCGGAGCGTCGAGGAGGGCTCCCGACCCTTCGCCGAGCTTGACAGCAGGCGGCCGGCGCGCGGAGATGCCCGCGAGGAGGAACCGACCATGCTTGACGGCTACATCTACAACGCCCTGCGCACCCCCTTTGGCCGCCACGCCGGCGCCCTTGCCCGGATGCGACCCGACGACATGCTGGCGGCGGTCGTTTCCGAGGTCGTCAAACAGAGCCCGTTCGCCCCGGAAAAAATCGAGGACGTCGTCGTCGGCTGCGCCAACCAGGCGGGCGAGGACAGCCGGTGCGTGGCACGGCATGCCGGGCTGCTCGCCGGATTGCCGATCGAGGTCGCCGGCTCGGTCCTGCAGCGCAATTGCGGCAGCGGCCTCAACGCGATCGTCATGGCGGCGCAGGCCGTCACCTGCGGTGAGGGTGAAGTCCTGGTTGCCGGCGGTGTCGAGAGCATGAGCCGCGCGCCGTTTGTGATGAACAAGGCGGAAACCCCGTTCAGCCGCGACGGCCGCGTCTTTGATTCGACGATCGGCGCGCGTTTCCCGAACCCGAGGATCGAGCGCCAGTTCGGCGCCGACACGATGCCGGAGACTGCCGACAATCTGGCGCGTGACTATCAGATCACGCGCGAAGCCTGTGACGTGTTCGCCGAAGCCTCGCAGCGCAAATACGCGAAGGCCAAGGCCGAGGGGTTTTTCGAGCGCGAGATCCTGACGGTCGAGGTGCCGGGTGGACGGGCGGGGCCGGTCAAGGTCGCCGAGGACGAGCATCCCCGACCTCAAACGGATCTAGCCGCGCTGGCCAAATTGCGGCCACTGCAGGATGGCGGGGTAACGACGGCCGGCAACGCGTCCGGGATCAACGACGGCGCGGTGGCGATGATCGTTGCCAGCCGCAAGGCGGGCGAGGCCGCCGGCGCCGAGCCACTAGCCCGGGTAGTCGCCAGCGGCGTGGCGGGGGTGCCGCCCCGGATCATGGGCATCGGCCCGGTCGAAGCGTCGAAAAAGGCGCTGGCCCGCGCCGGGCTCGGTCTTTCCGACATCGACGTGATCGAGATCAACGAGGCCTTCGCCGCGCAGGTATTGGCCTGTCTGCGCGGCCTCGAACTCCCGTTCGATGATAGCCGGGTCAACATGAACGGCGGCGCGATCGCGGTCGGTCATCCGCTCGGCGCCTCGGGGCCGCGTATCGCTCTGACTGCGGCGCGCCAATTGCAGCGCACCGGTGGCCGCTACGCGCTCGTCGCGATGTGCGTCGGGGTCGGCCAGGGCATCGCCGCGGTGCTCGAACGGGTCTGATCCGTCAGCCCTTCCGCCCGGTCGTTGCTTTCCCAGATAGGAGGGATGACGTCCGTTCCGACTTTTGCCACGCGGCCGACCTTTCTCGGCCTCGAGCAGGCCAACACCGACGCGGCGATTTGCATCGCCGGCATTCCCTTCGATCTTGGCACCTCGAACCGGCCGGGAGCGCGGTTTGGGCCTGCCGCGATCCGCCAAGCGAGCCGCATGCTGGTCGATGGCGACCACCCGGCGTCTTGGGCCGAAATCGAGACGATGGATCTCTCCGACGTCGGTGATTTTCGGATCGCGCATGGCGACATCGAGGGTACGCTCGCCAAACTTGAGGAGCAGGCGGCAACCATTCGGCACCTCGTTGCCCTTGGCGGCGATCACACGATCACGCTCGCGTTGTTGCGTGCATTGGCTCGGCGAGAGGGGCCGGTCCGGCTCGTCCATTTCGACGGCCACGTGGATACCTGGCCGGAGAGCTTCGGTTTGGTCTTTGGCCATGGCTCGCCGTTTTACCACGCGATCGTGGAAGGGGTGATCGATCCGCACCGCACGATCCAGATCGGCATCCGCTCACCGCTACACCGCGAAATATTTGATTGGACCGTCGCCAAGGGCGTGACGATCGTCACAGCCGAGGATGTCCACGAGACCGGGCCGCAGGCCGTTGCCAAGCGGATCCGCGATGTCGTCGGGAGCGGCCCGGCCTACCTCAGCTTTGATGTCGATGCGCTCGACCCTGCCTTCGCTCCGGGAACCGGCACACCCGAAGTCGGCGGGCTCGCGACCTGGCAGGCGCGGGCGATATTGCGCCGGCTGGCTGGGCTCGGCTTTGTCGGGATGGATGTGGTCGAGGTCTCCCCGCCGTACGATGTCGCCGAGATCACCGCGCTCGCGGCGGCGACGATCGCCTGGGACTACATCGCCCAGCTCGTGCCGCAAGCAAGACGGCAACGCAGTGATGGCTAGCATCGAAGATTTCGAAAAGGCCTTGAACAGGCTGGCAATTTTCCCATTTTAGACGCCGACGCAATCGCACGTGCCTAGAACCCCGATCGCATAGGGGTGCTGCTACGACGTAACGCGTCCTTTTCGGCCGAGCCGGCCACCCGTGGGCCGGCCTCCTTAAGGGAAACGGATATGTTCCGGCACGCGATGCGAAGTCCTCGCACCATCATCTGACGCCCCGGGGCGCTCCCGCCCCGGCGACGTGATTCACCCCGATCGGTCATTCCGCCTCTGGCGCTACCGGCGCAAGGAGCGGCATGTCGCCTCCTGTGTTCGGAGGATGGTCCGATGGCGCAAGCCCGTCTCTACGCTCCCCGCCCGCAAGGGCGTGGTGCTCTTCCCTCGATTGATGATGTGGTCGCCCGGGTGCGGCCCAGCGATCCGTTGCTGTGCCTCCGCCCGGCAGCGATCGCCGGCGTGGCCCGGCGGTTTGTCCATTGCTTTCCAGGCGATGTCCTTTACGCCGTGAAGTGCAATCCCGAGCCTCGTGTCCTGCGCGCGCTGTGGGTCGGGGGCGTTCGCCATTTTGACTGCGCCTCGCTCGCCGAGCTGGCGCTTGTCCGCGAGCTGTTGCCAGCCGCAGAGGTGCATTTTATGCACCCGGTCAAGTCACGGCCGGCGATCCGCGATGCCTTCAACGTCTACGGCGTGACCGATTTCGCGTTCGACAGCGCCGACGAGCTGGAAAAGATCCTGCAGGAGACGGTGCCGGTCGGGCTCGTCGGTGATCCCCCGATCCTCGGCCTGTTCTTGCGACTCGCTTTGCCCAAAGGCGCCGCGGTCTACGATCTGTCCGGCAAGTTTGGTGCCCGGCTGGAGGATGCCATCGAGCTGCTGCGTGCGGCCCGGCCGCACGCCATTCGTCTCGGCGTTGCGTTTCATGTCGGCTCACAGTGCCTCGAACCGAACGCCTACACGCGGGCGATGGCGTTGGCCGGCGAGGCGATTGCGAATAGCGGCGTCGCGGTCGACATCGTCGATGTCGGCGGCGGTTTTCCGGTCAGCTATCCCGACATGACCCCGCCGGCGCTCGCCGATTATATCGCGGCGATCCGGGCTGGCGCTGTCACGCTGCCGGCTGGCGTCCAGCTGTGGGCGGAGCCAGGCCGAGCTCTGGTCGCCGCCGGCGGGTCGGTTGTCGTGCAGGTGCAGCTGCGGCGCGGCGACACGCTCTACGTCAATGACGGGGTTTATGGCAACCTGAGCGACGCTGGCGCCCTCGGGTTCCGCTTTCCGGTGCGCCGCATTCGTCTCGGCGAAAACGATGATGCACAAATTGGGCTCGCCGATTTCGCCCTATTTGGACCGACCTGCGACAGCGCCGATCGAATGGGCGGGCCCTTTCAGCTGCCCGCCGATATGCGTGAGGGCGATTGGATCGAACTCGGCCAGCTCGGTGCCTACGGAGCCTGCCTGCGCACCGGCTTCAACGGTTTTGGCCAAGCCGACCTGGTCGAGGTAGTCGACCTGCCGATGCAGCCGACGCCGGGGTACGAATAGCCGGCCATACCTTCTTGGCGGCCAGCGTGCGATAGGGTGCCGACCCCGGATCACCGTCTGGGGTGAGTTTGGGCGAGGGCATTATGCGGACCGCTTGCTCTGGTCCGCGGTCAATACCACCTGATCCTAGCTTCTAAAAGAAACCGTACCTTGTTGATGAAGATCCTTGTCGTCGAAGACGATCGCGAGACAGCCACGTACTTGACCAAGGGTCTGAGCGAGAGCGGCTACACCGTCGATTGCGCGAGTGACGGACGCGAGGGTCTGTTTCTGGCAACGTCCGGCGACTACGACGCGATAGTTCTAGACCGCATGCTGCCCAGCATGGATGGTCTTTCAATACTGGGCGCGCTGCGGGCAGCCGAGATCCACACGCCGGCCCTGATCCTCAGCGCGCTTGGTAGTGTCGATGATCGCGTCAAGGGGTTGCGCGCGGGCGGCGACGACTATCTGGTCAAACCCTTTGCCTTTAGCGAGCTGCTCGCCCGGTTGGAGGCGCTGCTGCGGCGCGGCACCGGGCCGACAACCGCGACCAGGCTGAAAGTCGCGGATCTCGAGCTCGATCTATTGACGCGAAGCGTCAGGCGCGGCGGAAAAACAATAGAAGTACTGCCGCGCGAGTTCCGGCTACTGGAATACCTGATGCGCAATGCTGGTCATGTCGTAACCCGCACAATGCTGCTCGAGCACGTCTGGGACTATCATTTCGACCCGCAGACCAATGTCATCGACGTCCATATCAGCCGCTTGCGGCAGAAGCTCGACAAGAGTTTCGATCAGCCTTTGTTGCATACGGTTCGCGGCGCCGGCTACTGCCTGCGCTCACCGGAGTAACCCGCGAGGCGGGCACCGATGGCCGCCGAGGAGTCTGGCTTTGCGCCAAGGGGACCAGTTTCGGCGGCACGGACCCTTCGCAACGTTCGGAGACTAGTCGGAACGCACGCGTTCCGACTTGCGGTCCTTTACTTTCTCGTATTCGCGGCTTCGGTATTGGGTGTCTTGCTGTTTGTCTATTGGACGAGCGCAGATTTCGTGGAGCAGCAGACCGAGGCAACGCTCGATGCGGAGATCACCGGGCTAGCCGAGCAATATTCCCAGAGGGGTTTGAGCGGGCTGATCCAGATCGTAGCAGCCCGGAGCGCCGGTGATCGCGGCGATGCGATGATCTATCTCGTCACGGACCCCGACGGAAAACCGCTCGCGGGCAATATCGCGGGCTGGCCCGCCGGTGTTCCGATTCATTCGAGCTGGCTATCCTTCGCCCTCGAGCGAACCGTCAACGGCCACATCGAGCTTCGTCCCGCCCGAGGCAGGTTGTTCGTCATCCCCGGCGGGTATCGACTGCTGGTCGGCCGCGACATCAGCGACGCGGCAGCGTTTCGCGGCCAGGTCAGAGCTACCCTGTTGTGGGCCGGGTTGATCGCACTTGGCATCGGTGTGATGGGCGGCATGGTGATGAGCCGCAACATGTTGCGGCGCGTGGAGCAAGTGAATCGGACGAGCGAACGCGTCATGGCCGGGAATCTTGCAGATCGCGTCCCGCTCCGCGGAACGAACGACGAGTTCGACCAGCTCGCCACCAACCTCAATCGGATGCTCGATCAGACCGAACGGCTGATGACGGCGATGCGAGAGGTTACCGACGACGTCGCCCACGATCTGAGAACGCCGCTGTCGCGGCTGCGCACCCGCCTCGAAGGCGCCCTGGTAGCGCCACCTAGGGCCGATGCGGCGACGGCCGGAGCGGGCCAAAGTGATGCCATCCGAGGGGCGATCGAGGAGGCCGATCGCCTGCTCGCGACATTCAACGCTCTCCTCGGAATAGCCGAACTGGAATCGGGCGCACGCCGCGATCATACCGAGGCATTAGACCTTTCCGACGTTGCCCGGTCCGCCGCCGAGCTCTACGAGCCGGTCGCTGAAGAAAAGGGGTTCGCGTTGAAGGTGCTGGCGGAGCCCGGCGTCAGAATCCGCGGCGACCGGCACCTCATGTCGCAAGCGCTCGCCAACCTTCTCGATAACGCTCTCAAATACGCCGGTAGCGGCCGGATCGAGCTGCGGGTCTTTATCGACAACGACCAGGCGATCCTCGAAGTGGCGGATCAAGGGCCGGGAATTTCGGAGGCGGATCGGCAGAGCGTCCTGGATCGATTTGTCCGCCTCGAACCGAGCCGGACAACTCCCGGAAATGGCCTCGGCCTGAGTCTGGTTCGCGCCATTGCGCGGCGGCACGACGGCTCGGTTACGCTGGAGGACAATGCGCCGGGGCTGCGGGTCCGGCTGAAATTCCCGAGGTTGCGAATGTAAAACCTCGGCCGGGAACTCGTTACCCCTTCTTTCTCTGTCGATCGCGATCCTCGATCCGGCGCGCCGTTTCGACCATCATTTCGCGAAATTCCCGCGCCTCGAGACCGGCACTGCGTAGCACGGGCGTCATTACCTCGTCCGCGAGCAGGTCTTCGAGGCTCGGCTCACCGCGGCAGCACTCAAAGGGCTCGTCCATGACTCCCCTCCTAACCTGTCCGATTGTACGCAGGGTCGCCGCCAAGCATGTCCGCTTTGTGTCCGCGGATCGGAAATTTCGCGGCAATTTGTATAGACGCCGGTCGCCATTATCTCACCGGTAGCGTCAATACGGCGTCAGTGGCTCCTGCGCGTCATGTCTGCCGGGTCATCAGCAAACCGCTGTACGTGGCTAGCGTGATCCCAAATTCGGCTACGCGGGTTTGGACGGCGGGGCTCAGCAATGCCCCGAGCTCTCCCCTGCGACGGAAGCCAGGCATTGCGGCGTCGAGCACGGGGGTACCCTCGGTGGCCGGGTGGAGATAAATCTCGCTGATCCCGTCAGGCAGGCGTGGGATCAGGCCCAGCAAGCGCCCTTCGTCGAAGTCGCCACTCCAGGCGAGGCCAAACACATGGTCGTTGACCAACATTCCCGCCGCCCGCAATCGACGTTGCAGGCGC
>Ga0306923_10004324_pt1 | contig 13576 bp, 13 predicted proteins | sample sta12Can44000108_FD_203841 | JGI IMG/M metagenome (GOLD analysis project Ga0306923, IMG submission 203841) | Lab enrichment of tropical soil microbial communities from Luquillo Experimental Forest, Puerto Rico - statanox.12C.anox.44.000.108 (v2)... | ecosystem: Environmental > Terrestrial >... | reverse complement strand
GCTCCATCCGCTGCGCGAACGACCTGGCCTGGTCGCTGGCCTGTTCCGCGGTCAGGCCGCTGATCGCCGCGTAGAGCTGCAGCCCCTTGCCGCCGGAGGTCTTGGCCAGCGGCCGCAGCCCTTCGCTCTCGAGGAGCGGCCGGAGCGCTACGGCTACCCGGCAGCACTCCGCGATCGTGGCGGGCGCGCCCGGGTCGAGGTCGAACACGAGCAGGTCGGGTTCCGGCTCCTCTTCGCGCGGGAAGCGCCACTGCGGCACGTGCAGTTCCAGGGCGGCCAGGTTGGCCGCCCAGATCAGCGCGGGCAGGTCGTCGATGACCAGGTAGCTGATCGTCGCGCCTGGATCGCGCGCCCGGGAGCTGCGCGACTCCACGTCCTCGGTGCGGATCCAGTCCGGCCGGTGGGCCGGCGCGTGCTTCTGGAAGAACGCCTCGCCGTCGACGCCCTCGGGGTAGCGCTTGAGCGTCATCGGGCGGCCAGCGGCGTGCGGCAGCAGCACCGCGGAGACCCGCTGGTAGTAGTCGAGGACCTCGGCCTTGGTGAAGCCGTCCGCCGGGTAGAGCACCTTCGTCAGGTTGGTCAGCGTCAGCGCGTGACCCTCTACCTGGACAGGTATCTTGTCCATCACGTCTCCCGAACCACGTCGGCGGGGTTCTTGTCGTCGCGCAGCCCGTGATAGACGGGTGCGCGCATGCGTCCGGCCCTGGTCCAGCGGTCGAACGCGACCTCGATCACAAGGCGCGGCTCTACCCAGACGGCCCCCCTGGCATGCTCGGCCGGCACCGGCCCGTCGAACGGGCTGTCCGGGCGGCGCAGCGGGCTGAGCTTCTCGCCGAGCATCCGCAGTGTCGCGACGGAGAACCCGGTTCCGACGTGCCCGCAGTACAGCAGGCCGCCGGGGCCGTGCACGCCGACCAGCAGCGAGCCGATCTGTCCCAGCCGGTTGCCCTTGCCCGGCTTCCAGCCGGCCACGATCACTTCCTGGCGCAGCAGGTTCTTGATCTTCAGCCAGCCGGCCGACCGGGCACCCGGCTCGTACCGCGAGTCCAGCCGCTTGGCCACCACGCCCTCGAGCCCGTTGGCAGCGGAGGCGGCGAGGACGGCGTCGAGATCCTCGCCGGGGAAGGTGGGCGGGGAGAGCCACCACCCTCCGTTCGGGACGATGGGGGCGAGGATGTCGCGGCGCTCAGCGTAGGGCAGGGCGGTCAGCGGGCGCCCGTCCAGCTGCAGGATGTCGAAAGCGAGATAGGTGACCGGCTGCGTCTGCGTGAGGCGGAGGGCCTGCGCGGGCGAGGAGACGTGCATCCGGGACTGCAGCGCCTCGAAGTCGGGCCGGCCCTCGCTGAAGGCGACGATCTCGCCGTCCAGCAGCACCTGCTTGTGCCCGACCGCGTGCGCCAGCCCGGACACTTCCGGGTACGTGGCGGTGATGTCCTTGCCGGTCCGTGAGATCAGCCGGAGCTTGCCGCTCTCGATGGCCGCGAGCGCGCGGACGCCGTCCCACTTCATCTCCACCGCCCAGTCCTCGCGATGGTGGCCAGGCGGACCGCCGAGCGTGGCGAGCATAGGCTTGATGGACGCGGGCAGCGGCAGCCGCTCGCGGTGGATCATCCAGTTCCTGCCGCCGGTCGCGAACAGGACATAGCCGCCGGTGACCCGCTGGCCCTGCAGGGTGACCTTGACCTCCCGGTCATCCCACTTCTGTGCCTCGTACGTGCCGTGATCCCAGATGGTGACGCTGCCCGCGCCGTACTCGCCCTTGGGGATCTGCCCGTGGAACGTCGCGTACTCCATCGGATGGTCCTCGGTGTGCACGGCCAGGTGGTTTATCGCGGGGTCGTCGGGCACTCCCTTGGGCAGCGCCCAGGAGACCAGCACCCCGTCGCGTTCCAGCCGGAAGTCCCAGTGCAGCCGGCGGGCGTGGTGTTCCTGCACCACGAAGATGCCCGCCGCCACCGGGGCCGGCCCGGCGGCGGAGCCTGTCCCGGTGTCCGCCGTGTCCGGGACAGGCTCGGGCGTTCGCGACGCGTCGCGCTTGCTGCGGTACTCCGCGAGCCGGTCCACGCCTCGGGGGTACCCGCTGGAGCGCGGTTCTACCAGCGGTGGTGGGTGGCGTACGAGGAGTTCTGGATGGTCTCCATGTCCTCGGGCGGCTCGTAGACCGACTGCACGGCGACACGGCCCGGGCCGCGAAGCCTGACCCAGATGTTCCGGTAGCTCCAGCGGGCGTGCCAGAAGTTGAACCCCATGTTCCGCGGGTACTCCAGGTGCAGGTGCACCTGGACGGTGATGTCCCGGTAGAGCAGCGAGCTCGGTTGGACCAGGAGCGACTCGCCATGGTTCAGGTCCCGGATGAACGTGTTGCCCGGGGAGTGCAGCAGCAGCAGCCCGGGCCGGTCGGAGGCGGTGAAGATGTCGCCGTACTGGCCCATCGGGTAGTGGGTTTCCTTGTCGTCCCCGGTGCCTGTCACGTACCAGATGTGGTTCTGGTCATAGTCATAGTTGATGTTCCCGGTCGCGCACAGGAACCGGTGCTCGCGGACCCACATCCGCTGGCCGTGCTGTAGCGGCAGCGCGATGACCTCGCCCGCGTGGTTGTCCGACAGCGCGATGTGCCCGGGGCCGTAGGCCTCGGCCATGATCACCGGCATGCCGGCCCGCATCCGCTTCCAGCCGCCGCGCATCGACATCGTGCCCAGCCGGGTGGCGGGGTCCGCCCACAGCAGGTGGTGGTGTGAGAAGTAGACCATTTCCTGCGGGGCCAGGTTGAACTCGGCCACCGGGACCGTGGTGCCCGCGATCTGGCAGTGCGACTGCCCGAACTGGAGCCTGGCCATGTCCCTGATCGGCGGCTGCTCAACCCATCCGGAGTCGCTGACGACCGACTTGATGTCGACCGGCGCCCCGCACAGCGGACAGGTAGGCGAGTTCGGATCGCTCGGTTGCCTGCAGTAACGGCAGGTGTACTGGTTCATCGCTGGCTATTCCGAGGCGTGGTGGTGGACGTACATCGACTGGATGCCGACCCGGCCGGGGCCGGTCATCTCCGCGAGGTACATGCTGTGCCGCATGAAGCCGGTCTTCAGCGGCATCTGCACGGCCTGCATGTTGACGGTGGAGTCCTTGTAGAGGAATCCGCCCGGCTCCACCAGGATCTTCTCGCCCTGGCGGAGGGTGCGCTCCAGCACGTTCCCGTTCCCGTGCAGCATCAGCAGGCCCGGGTACTGGGCCGTGACGAACCGGTCCATGAACATGCCGCTGCCCCCGTGGAGGACGTTGGCCAGGCCCTTGATGCGGACGAACGAGTACTGGATGCTGTGCGAGGCCAGCAGGAACGCGTGCTCACGGCAGTCCAGCTCCATGCCTGGGTGCAGCGGCAGGACCACCAGCTCGCCGGGCGCGTCGCGGGAGAACGCCACCCTGCCGGGCCCGTTCGCCACCGTCACGATGTGCGGCATGCCGCCGAGCGTCCGCTTCATCCCGCCGGCCGTCTTGAGCGAGGAGAGCGGTACTGTCTCGTCCTTCCACAGCAGCACGTGGTGCTCGAAGTAGACGGCGTCCTGAGGGGATAGGGCGATCTCCGCGACCGGAACCAGTTCCCCCTCTACCTGGCACGTGCTTGCCGAAAAACGGAACTCGGTCATGTCGCGCAGCCGGGGCGCCTCGCGCCACCCGGAGTCGCTAACCTTGTCCCGGACGTCAAGCGGCGCGCCGCATGTCATGCAACTGGTGGTTCCCGGCTGATTATGCGCGTGACACCACCCACACTGGATCGCTTCCACGCCTGGAACATAGCAGTTCAAGCACGGTCATCGCTGGATATGTCGGTCCAATCGCCTTACCCGGTACTCTTGCCGCTATGGCACTGTTCTCGCGGGAATTCATCGCGGTACCTGATGATCGTAAGGGCCAGATCGTCTTCAAGTGGCCCGACATAACGATCCGCCGTTTCACGCATGCGATCGTGAACGCCGACGAAGTGGCGATGTTCGTCAACACCGGCCAGGTCGTGCAGACCATGGGGCCGGGCCGGCATGAGATCAACGCCGATGAACTGCCGGGCCTCGGCGCGATCATCGACTTCGCCACCGGGGGCAACGCGTACCGGGCCGAGCTCTACTTCGTCGGCACCCGCGAGTACACAGGGTTCCGGTTCGGCGGCCGCGTCGACGACGTGCAGGACCCGCGCACCGGGCTCGTGGTGACGCTCCGGGTCTTCGGGGATTACGCGCTGCGCGTGATCGACCCGGCCCGCCTGGTCACGAACCTGACTTCGACGGTGGACGTGACCGACAACGAGCGGATCGCCGGCTGGGTTAGCGACCAGCTGCTCAAGGTGCTCCGCACCAACGTCACCACGCAGGTGGTCGCGAACGGCTGGCCGATCCTTGGCCTGTCGGTGCACTCGCCGGATATCGAGCAGGCCGCGATCACCTCGGCCAACGGCCAGCTCGAGGCCTACGGGATCGCGCTGACCCGGATGGGCAATTTCGACATCAACCTGGCGCCCGAGGACGCCGCGCAGCTCAAGCAGCTGGCCAAGGACACCTCGTACTCCCACCTCGCCGGCGGTTTCCAGCAGTACGCGGCCGGCGAGATGGCGCTCGGCGCCGGGCAGGGCATGGCCCAGGGCGGCGGCTCGACCGACGGTGCGTTCCTCGCGGCCGGCATAGGCCTTGGCGGCGCGCTCGGCGGGCTCGGGCAGCAGCAGGCACCGCCGCCACCACCACCCGCGCCCGCTCCGGCGCCCGCGGCGGCAGCGCCTGTCGCGGCGGCGGCGACCGGGGCGACGTGCGCCTCGTGCTCGACGGCGAACCCGGCAGGGGCAAAGTTCTGCATGGGCTGCGGCCAAGCCATGGCGCCGGCGGTCAAGCACTGCACGGAGTGCGGGACCGAGTTGCCCGGAGCGGCTAAGTTCTGCGCCAACTGCGGCACCCCCGCAGGCGGCTGACCTGTCTTTACGCAGGAATTCCGCCCGCCAGCGAGTTCTGGCGCGCCCATCAACGGAGACGCCAGCGCGACAGGTGGGCCCGCCAGCGCGCTTTCGCGGCCGGTTTTGAACGGTTTTGATGATGAAACCGGTTCACTCCGCGGTGCCTGAGGAGTTACCTTCGTTGGGTGGCCGGGATAACCATGTACGACACCGTGCAAAACAATCAGTTCCCGCCCGGCGCCCAGGCATATGCCGCGTATGTCGACGGGTCCGTTGGCGACCAACCCAACTTCGCTTATATCGTCCGGACTTTCCCCAAAGCACACCATCTGAGCATCGCGCTGTTCGCCAGCAATAACGCGGACTCGCTCGACGTCGAACAGGGAGCGGCAGCCCCGTCGGACGTGCCCGGCTGGTACGAAAGGCAGAAACAGCGGGGCATCCCGCGGCCGTGCGTGTACGCGAGCGCGTCGACGATGACGAGCAGCATATTGCCGGTGCTCAATCAGGCGCACATCGGCCGGACGGCCGTCCGGCTGTGGAGCGCGCACTACGGGCTTGGCCAGCATATCTGCGGGCCGCATAGCTGTGGCGCGGTGCCGGTCGACATGGACGGCACGCAGTGGACGAGCAACGCGCTCGGCCGCAACCTCGACCAGTCTTATCTGCTGGAAAACTTCTTTACCTCGGACCCGGGCGTCATCGTGGAGGCGGATTTGCAGTCAGGACAGCTGAACGTCGGCAGCCATGCGCTCACTGCGATCAGCGTGGCACCGGGAACGGCACACCGCATCGCATTCGGCTGCGACAACGGGGTCCACGGGCAGCCGCCCGCCAGGCTCCGGGTAGCGATCTACGGCGCGGGGCCGGGGTGGTACGTGGAGCCGGAATTCTCGGTGGACGGGACGAAAGGGCTGAAGCAAGTCCCGTTCCCGGACCCGGCCCACACAGGGGTAATCTCGGTGATCCGCCAGGACGCCGGCGAGGTCCCCGTCGGCTTCGTCGTCTACTAGGCATTACGCCCGCGGAAGCCGCCGTTTCCGCATGCTACGGCTCCCGCGGGCGCTGGTTCATGCCCAGATCAGGCGTACTTCTGGACCATGGCGCCGAGGTTCGGCAGCGCGACCTCAATGTGCTTGGCCGCACCCCCGCGGACCGCGTTGTATGCCTTGATGATCACCGGCCGCCCGGAACGGTCACGCATGGAGTCGGTCACCGACAGGAGGGCTTCCGATACCTCGTCGGGCCGTTTGGCCAGGTAATCGCCGAAGTCGGCGCTACCGGACGTCTGGAAGTCGGCCCAGAACGGCTGCAGCTTGTCGGCCATGTCAGGAAGCATGTCCGCGACCGTTTCCTGGTAATAGCCGGGCGCGAACGTGGTCACCGCCTTGTAGGCGACCTTGATCGCGGTCCCGGAGATGCCACCCTTGCCGGCGAGCTCCTGTTCGATCATCGCCTGGACATCGGCGACAACCCGCGGCTGGACGTCAGGGGTGAGCAGCATCTCGTGCAGCGTAGCCATGAGGAAATTGGTCTCCTTATCGGAACGTCAGGGAATCCTGACCACGGTACTGACCGAACGCCGCGCGGGAAGGCGCGTTGACTAGACGGTTACGTCCCATTTCCCTGGCAGCCATGCTGCCTCGCCGCGCCTCCGCGGTTTGGGGGCTAACCTGTGTCAGGCTTGCTGCCGCGATCGTCCGCCATCGAGGCACGGGGAGTCTGATGCTCGGCAGGGATCATGCGCTGAGCGGCGCGCTGGTGTTCGCGGCGCTGGGGCCGTCGCTGCACGTGACCGGCCCGCACCTGGTCACCGGGGTGGCGATCGCCGCGGGTGCCGGCGTGCTGCCCGACATCGACCACCCGGACAGCACGATCTCCCGGTGCTTCGGCTTTCTGACCCAGGCGTTCGCCTGGATCGTGGACCGGCTCTCGGGCGGCCACCGGCACGGCACGCACAGCCTGGTCGGCATCGCGGTGTTCACGGCGGGCGCGATAGCCGCCGGCTGGTACCAGCTGTCCGGACGGCCCATCGGTCACACGGTCTTCTCCTGGCACATGGTCCCGGCCGCCCTCTACCTCGCGCTGCTGTACTCGGCCGCGCTGCGCGCGCTGCACATCGGCAACCACCACGGCGACCTGCTCGGCATCGGTGCCGCGATCATCACCTGCTACACGCGCGCGGACCTGGCCCTCGTACCCCTCGGCCACTGGCATGTCCCGCTGCTGGCCCTGGCCATCGGCCTAGGCTGCGCGGCGCACATCGCCGGCGATGAACTGACCCACGGCGGCTGCCCTGTCTTCTGGCCGTTCAGCAAGCACGAGTTCCACCTCCTGCCGCGCCCGCTGCAGATCACCACGGCGAAGATGGGCGAGAACTGGATCGTCTTCCCGCTGCTGATCGGCGCGCTGACCGTGGCGGTCTGGCACGCCACAGGCCACCCCCTGTAGCGGCGGCGCTAACCGGCCGCCGGCGTCCCGCCTTCGACCGCCGCCAAGCCAAACCCGGCCGACAGCGCGGTCAGCGCCGCGTCCAGGTAGACGGTCAGGTCGCTGTCCGCGCGCGCCGACCAGCGATCGTAGGCCGCACGGCACACCGCGAGCGCGGCCCGGCCGATGGCCAGCGGGTACAGCGAGTCCGGGGGCTGGCCCAGGCGCCGCCCGGCGAACTCCCTGATCGCCCGCTCCCAGGCCTCGTAGTGCTCGGCCGCGCTGAACGACAGCGCCGGCACGGTGGCGATCAGGTTCATCCGCTGCCGCATCTCGGGGACGTCCTCCGCCCGGTAGTGGTTCGCCGCGACCACCGCCCCGCGGATCGCGTCCATCATCGGCAGGTCATCGGGAACGGCGGCAAGCGTGGCCCTGATCGTCTTGACCTCGGTCTCGAACTCGGTCCACAGCACGCTCGCCTTGGTCGTGAAGTAACGGAAGAACGTGCGCTCGCTGACGCCGGCCTCGGCCGCGATCTGCCCGATCGTCGTGTTCTCGAACCCGCGCTCGGTGAACATTCGCAGCGCGATCAGCCGGAGCTCACGGCGGCTCGTCGACGGGGGCCGCCCCCGCCGGGCGGCCGCGGGCTCGGCCGCGGCGAGGTCTGTCACTTCCGCACCCCCTGAATCTTGCTTACGTCACCCACTGACATTAACATCAGGCTATTACGTCATCAACTGACGTAATAGCGGAAGGAGCCCTGCGGACATGAGCGAGCGCCACGGCGGCCCGGCCGCGCTGGCACAGGTCAGGGACCGGATCCGGGCCCGCGTCGTCGGCCGGGAACGGGAGCTCGACCTGCTGCTCGCGGCCGTCGCGGCCGGCCGTGACATCCTCCTCGAAGGCCCGCCAGGGACCAGCAAGTCGACCCTGCTGCGGGCGATCACCGCCGAATGGGGGATCCCGCTGGTCTTCGTCGAGGGCAACGCCGACCTGACCCCGGCCAAGCTGGTCGGGCACCACAACCCCGCACGCGTCCTGCGAGAGGACTACAGCGCCGACAACTTCGTCGACGGCCCGCTGGTCGAGGCCATGCGAAGCGGCGGCTTCCTTTACATGGAGGAGTTCAACCGGGCGCCCGAAGACACCCTCAACACCCTCCTCACCGCCATGGCCGAGCGCCGCATCGCGGTGCCGCGGGCTGGCGAGGTGATCGCGAAGGACAGGTTTCGGGTGATCGCGTCCATGAACCCGTACGACAACATCGGCACCACCCGGCTGTCCACGTCGGTGCACGACAGGCTCTGCCGCCTGGCGATCACCTACCAGGACGACGAGGCCGAGCGCGGCATCGTGGCGCTCCGCGCGCCGCTCCCCGACGTGAAGCCCGCCGTCTACGAGCGGCTGGCCGCCGACGCGGTGGCGGTCACCCGCGCCACCCGGACGCACGAGGACGTGCGGCAAGGCAGCAGCGTCCGCGGCGCGATAGACCTGACTCTGGTGGCGGGGCAGCTGCTCACCCTTTACACGGAACGGACCTCGGTGACTCCCCTTGCGGAGACCCGCTACCGCGACGTCGTGTATGACGCGATGGTCGTGGCCCTCTCGGGCCGGATCTTTCTTGACGAGACCGTGGAGTCCGCCCCGGAGCAGGTGCTGCGGGAGATCTGGGAGGACCACTTCATCCTCGATCCCGCCGCGGCGGTGCCTGGTTGAAGAGAGGTGGACGCCGATTCGCCGGTGCGGCGGCCGGGTGCGCAGCGTCGCCGCGGCAGCGGCCCCCCGAACAGGCTGCGGCCGCTGCGCCGCAAGCCGAAGGAGCTTACCGAGGAACCCACGCTGCTCGACGTTTCGGCCAGTGGTGGAGGAAGTGTTGTGCCTGGCGGGGAACCACGCGACCGTTCGGACGCCGGATCGAAGAGAACGGGCAGCGGCGCGCCCGCCACAACCGGCGAGCAGGGGACGCTGACCTCGGTCTCCGACTCCGGAGTAACCCCGGATCCGGAGACACTGCGGCGGGCGCGGGAGATCGCCGCCCGGCTCGCGGTACCGCGGCCCAGGCGCGACGTGACCGCGCGGCGGGGAGCCGGGGAGATCGAGTCCGTCCCGTACCGGGGCGGCTCGGATGACATCGACCTGGACCGGACGGTGGAACAGCTCGCCGAGCACCCGGTGCCCGACGACGAGGACATCGTGGTGCGGGAGAGAGTAAGGACGAGGCGTTCGGTAGTCCTGCTGGTGGATCTTTCCGGGTCGATGCGAGGCGAGCGCGTGCGGACGGCGGCGGCTACGGTGGGGGCGCTCGCGGCGGAGCTGGCGCGAGATGACCTGGCGGTGATCGCGTTCTGGTCGGACGCGGCGGTGCTCGCCCGCCTCGGGCAGCGGGTCGCGCCGCAGGCGCTGGTGGAGTCAATGGTGCGGATACCAGCGCGCGGGCTGACGAACCTGGCGTTCCCGCTGCAAGTCGCGCGGCGTGAGCTCGCCCGGGTTCCCGCCCGGGACGCGCGGGTACTGCTGCTGTCAGACTGCGTGCACAACGCCGGTCCCGACCCGCGGCCGTTCGCGGCGCGGCTGCCCAGGCTGGAGGTCCTGCTCGACACGACCGGTGAGCAGGACCCTGACCTGGCGCGTGACCTCGCCCGCCTCGGCCGCGGCCGGCTCAGGCAGATCCGCACGTACCGAGACGTGGCACCCGCACTCAGTGAGTTTTTCGCGAGCTAAGAGAGGGATTCCCGTAATGAGCGCTGTCATCATCGTCGCCACCGCGTTCCCGATTCCTGAGCACCGGGACGAGGTGATCGCGGCCTTCGAGGCGGCGATCGCGCAAGTGCACGAGGAGGAGCCGGGCACCGAACTGTACGCGCTGCATGAGGGGCCGGACCGTCTCGTCATGATCGAGAAGTACGCGTCGGAAGACGCGGTGGCGGAGCACCGCAAGGGTGCGGGGCTGGCCGGGCTGATAGCGGCCCTCAAGGGCAAGCTCAGCGCTCCCCTGGAGGTACATGCCCTCGTCCCGCACCCGGCGGGGACGCAAAGCAAGGGCGCGCTCTAGCGTCGGATTAACACGAAGGTAGTGATCAGACGATGGCCAACAAGTGGTTCGAGACGGTGGCGGTGGCCCAGCGCCGTGCCAAGAGAAAGCTGCCGAAGTCGGTGTACGGCGCGCTGGTCGCCGGCGCCGAAGAGGGCGTGACCAGCCGCGATAACGTGGCCGCGTTCGGCGAGCTCGGGTTCGCGCCGCACGTGGCCGGGCTGCCCGCGGCGCGCGAGATGGCCACGACCGTCATGGGTCAGGAGATCTCGCTGCCGGTCGTCATCTCGCCCACGGGCGTGCAGGCCGTGCACCCCGACGGGGAGGTCGCGGTCGCGCGGGCCGCGGCCGCCCGCGGCACTGTGATGGGGCTCTCGTCGTTCGCCAGCAAGCCGGTCGAGGAGGTCGTCGCGGCCAACCCGCGGACGTTCTTCCAGATGTACTGGGTCGGGACCCGCGACGAAATGGCCGCCCGGATGGAACGGGCCCGGGCGGCCGGGGCCGTTGGCCTGATCGCGACGCTGGACTGGTCGTTCTCGTTCGGCAGGGACTGGGGCAGCCCGCATATCCCGGAAACGATGACGCTGCGCGAGATGATCCGGATGGCACCGGAAGGGCTGTCCCGGCCGGCCTGGTTTCTCGAGTGGGCGCGGACCGGCCGATTCCCCGACCTCACCGTGCCGAACCTGCCGGTCGGCGGCGCGCCGGCACCCACGTTCTTCGGCGCGTACGGGCAGTGGATGGCGACGACGCCGCCGTCATGGGACGACGTGGCCTGGCTGCGTTCGGAATGGGGCGGGCCGTTCATGCTCAAGGGTGTCACCAGGATCGACGACGCCAAGCGGGCCGTTGACGCCGGCGTCACCGCGATATCGGTCTCCAACCACGGCGGCAACAACCTGGACGGGACGCCGGCCACGATCCGGCTGCTGCCCGACATCGCGCACGCCGTCGGCGACCAGGTCGAGGTGCTCCTGGACGGCGGCATCCGCCGGGGCGGCGACGTGGTGAAGGCGCTCGCCCTGGGGGCGCGGGCCGTGCTGATCGGGCGGGCGTACCTGTGGGGCCTGGCCGCGAACGGCCAGGCCGGCGTGGAGAACGTCCTCGACCTGCTGCGGTCTGGGATCGACGCGTGCTTGCTCGGGCTGGGGCACTCGTCGATTTCAGAGCTGTCGCCCGAGGACCTGGTTATCCAGCCCGGCTTCACCCGCCGCCTCGGCGGATAACGGCGTTGCCCGGACTCCGGCAGGCTTCCCCGCGAGCACGCGGCCCCGTCCGGCCGGCTGCGCCTCACAGGACGCTCGAGCCACACTGGCCCCAAGATCGAATTATTGCGCGATGTTTGCCCCCCTCCAGGGGGTCAAACATCGCGCAATAATGTGGGATCAGGTCCATGCGGTGAAGGAGAGCGATGCGGGCTGCGGAGCTGGGTCCCACGGTCTTCTCGACCGTCGGGCTGCCGACCGCGCGCCGGGTCGAACTGTGGGAGACACATAACGCGACCGCGCTGATCGGTCTGGACGTCCGCGCTACTGAAGCGCTCGAGGCTACTGAGCTCAACGTCCAGCTCGCTCAGGTGCAGCTAGCCCGGGTGAGCGCTACCGCGCACGCGGTCGAGCGCACGGCGGGAGTTATCGACCGGAGCCCGGGCGACGCCATCGCGGTCTACCTGACGCTCCGCGGGGAGGCCTGGTTCCGCCAATCGGATGGCAAGCGGGTGCTGCGGCCTGGCAACGCCTTGATCTGCGAGACGGACCAGCCGTTCACCCGGGGGTTCGCACGCGGGCTCGAGGAACTCGTCGTCAAGGTCCCGCGGGCCGCGCTTCCCGGTGTGGCGCGCCTTCCGGAGCCGGTGATCACGACCTTCGACTCGCGTGACCAGTACGCTCGTGCCCTCGCCGGCATGGTCGGCCGGGCGGCGCGAGCCGAGCGCGGGCGGCCAGCCGACGAGGCCACCGTCCTTGACCTGGTCACGGTCCTCGCCGGCGGCCGGGCGGCTCCCATGGCGACCGCGCACCGCGCCGTGGCCCGCTCTTACATAGAAGAGCACCTGACCGACCCGGGCCTCGGCGCCGGGCAGATCGCGGCCGCGATCGGGATCAGCGAGCGGCAGCTCTCCCGGGTCTTCGCCGCCGACGGTACATCCGTTCCACGGCACATCCTGTCCAGGCGGCTGCGGCTCGCGTATTCGGTCCTTTCTAACGGGCGCGGCTCGGTGGCCGACGTCGCGGGTCGGTGCGGCTTCACCTCAGTGACGTACTTCTCGCACGCCTTCCGCACCCATTTCGGCGAGCGCGCCAGCGACATCCGCCGAACTCCGTAATTCGTCTCGGGCACAGCAGGTCGTTGGCGCCATCGACCCTGCTGGAGGGCAATCTCGTTAAGTTAAGCCTCCCGGTGCCAGCGCAGAACGCCGGCGCCGGGGACCGCCCGCTCCCGCCGGCGCGCCAGCCACCCACCGTCTCCCTGAGCGGGCCGGGATCATTCTCGCCAGATGATAGCCCTCCCGCACTTATGGCGCTGAACCCGTGGACAAAACGGGCAGAATGACCTGGAAAATGCCGGTTTAGCGCCATAAGTGCCCTGGAGTATCCGAATGGTGAGACAAACTCCCGCAGGCGGGCCCTGACGCCATCCGCTCGCCGTATTTTCCTTATGAACGCACCAAGATCGAACTAATGCGAAAGATCCTTCGACCTATAGCCCGTACAATCCTTCGCGTTATCGAAAGCCCACGAGGAGCAGGACACCGGGCGGCCGCTATGGCATGTCGTTGCGCCATCGACAGGCGCGGCGAGGCGGCGGGGCGGCGGGGAGGTTCTCATTTCCGCCATCTGCGCGGCTGGGCGTTGGGGGCGGGTGAACGCGCCGGGCACAATCGCCGCACAGGTGCTAGTGCCGCGCCGGGGCAAGACCGGGCGGGAGATGAGAGGTGCGCGACGATGCCTGCCTTCGACGATGGGCTCGCGGAGACAGAGGTTCCGACCGGGACGACGGTAAGCACCGACGTGCTGATCGTCGGATCGGGGCCCGCAGGCGGCGCGGCGGCGCTGTGCCTGTCCACCCTTCAAGTCCCGAACATCATGATTACCAAGTACCGGTGGACGGCCAACACGCCGCGCGCGCACATCACCAACCAGCGCGCGATGGAGATCTTCCGCGACCTCGGGGTGGAGGACCAG
>Ga0306923_10004323_pt1 | contig 13577 bp, 12 predicted proteins | sample sta12Can44000108_FD_203841 | JGI IMG/M metagenome (GOLD analysis project Ga0306923, IMG submission 203841) | Lab enrichment of tropical soil microbial communities from Luquillo Experimental Forest, Puerto Rico - statanox.12C.anox.44.000.108 (v2)... | ecosystem: Environmental > Terrestrial >... | reverse complement strand
TGCTTTCGCGCCAGTAGGGAGATCGAAGCCAGAATCGCCGATCTACGACGGCTAGCCGCGCAACTGCGCCGCATCAAAAACGGCCGCCCGGGAAAGGGTTTCTTGCCGACTGCCGCATTCTCGCCGCACTCTCGTCGTCGGAAGGCAAGAATCTGCGTGGCCGGGTCGGAAGACACATCTGATCACGTGGACTCGCACTGCGGCCCGCGGAGATCGCTGTAGCTGGGTTGTGGGGTCAGTCGGCTCAATCGGACCGCTCATCAGAAGGCTTCGAGATGAAGTTTTGAAAGCTGGCATCATTTGCTTCACTTGGACGCAGAGCAACCATCCGAATTGGTTAGTTTTGCCATTCCGCTTCCCGATGAGGCGCATGGCTGCTTAGCTTGGCGAATTCTGCCGAGACACCGCCGTTTGAGTCAGTTCAGTTGCCCGGTTCTCCATCTATAATGCCAGCATGTACACACCTCAGTCTGGCATCTTCGCCCTTGGAACCTCCTCGCATACGTACCTGGAGTTTGACGTTCTGGACGCGAAAAAATGTAAAGAGTTCGCCTCGACCATCTCCGCGATCCGTGAACCAAGGACGACCACGGGAGGGGTGAACTTCGTCATCGGCTTTCGGCCTGAGCTCTGGCGCGATATCGTTCCAGACGACGCCCCTCCTGGCCTGGAAGGTTTTAACAACGACATCCAGGGCAAAGAAGGATTCGTTATGCCAAGCACGCAACATGATGCGCTGGTATGGCTGTCGGGCAGTGCTTATGACGTTATCTTCGATATGGCCCGCTCGGTCATCCGTGACTTAGCAGGCAAAGCCTCGCTCGGAGAAGAAACCTCAAGCTGGCCTTACCGACACGATCGCGATCTTACGGGCTTCGTCGATGGCTCGGAGAATCCGACGCTGCTCGACGCTCCCATCGCGGCACTGTTGCCCGAAGGAGTACCCGGAGCTGCCGGCTCGGTCCTGTTGCTGCAAAAGTGGAAGCACAATGTGACTGCGTGGGAAGCTCTGCCGATCGATCAGCAGGAACGCGTAATGGGACGCACCAAGGGCGACAGCATCGAACTCGAGAAGAAGCCGTTGGACTCGCATGTCGCTCGTACGGATCAGGACGAATTTGGGAACATCTTTCGTCGAAATATGCCCTACGGAAATGTCGATGACCACGGCACCATGTTCGTTGGATTCAGCGCAGACCAGAAGCGGCTTTCCAGAATGCTCGATAGCATGGCGGGCATAATCAACGGCGCGCGCGATGCGCTCACACGCTTTACTCAGCCGTTGACCGGCTCCTATTATTTCGTGCCTTCCGTTGAGAGTCTGCGGCGCTTACGGTAAGACGACCAGACAAATATTACGCCTCTGCGGGCCGACGTTCCGCATTCAGTTCTTGGGAGGAGGAGCGGGCGATGCCTTCTGTGTAGCGACCCAAGCTTCGATCTGCTCTTTGAGCACGTCCATGGGAAGCGCGCCGCCGCCTAAGACCTGATCATGGAAAGAGCGAATATCGAACTTGGCGCCGAGTTGACTCTTTGAGTATTCGCGCAACTTCAGGATTTCCAACTGACCAATCTTGTAACCGAGAGCCTGGCCGGGCCACGAGATGTACCGGTCGGTCTCGGACTGCACGCTCACTTCGTCTTCCGGGGAGTGGTCGTGGAAGAAATCGATGACTTGCTGCCGCGTCCAGTGTTTCGAATGCAAGCCGGTGTCGACCACTAGGCGAATGGCGCGGAGCATGTCGTCCTGCAGGTGTCCATAGTAGCTATACAGATCCTGATAGAAGCCCACTTCTTTCCCCAGCCGCTCGGAGTAGAGTGCCCAGCCTTCGGTGTACGCGGTGAAGTATTCGTTCTGGCGAAACGGAGGCAACTCCGGCAATTCCTGGGCGAGGGCGATTTGCATGTGATGTCCAGGGACGCCTTCGTGATACGCGGTGGTCTCGATGTCGAGCAGCAGCCGGTTTGAATAATCGCCGGTGTTCACCATGACGTGGCCAGGTCGGGAGCCATCGAGAGCGGGGGCCTGATAGGACGCTGCGGATGCTTCCTTCTCGCGGAATTCCTCAACCGGCAGCACAATCAGTTTCGCTTTCGGTAAACGGCCGAAGAGATCCGGTAATTTCGTGTACATCTGGTCGATGTATTTGGTGTACAGCGCCAAAATCTGTTTGCGTGACTGAGCGTGGAGCTTCGCGTCGGTTTTGATGGCGGCATTGAATGCCTTCAGGTCCTGGTAGCCGAGCTGTGCTGCGACTTCCTTCATACGCCTTTCAATTTCACGCACCTGGGCGAGCCCCAGCTCGTGGATTTGTTCCGGGGTCAAGTCCGTCGTGGTGCTGTCCTTCACGCGGAACGCATAGTAGGCGTCGCCATTGGGCAGCGCCCAGACACCTACTTCGGTTCGGCCATGGGGCGCGTAATCGTCGTGAACGAATTTCGCGAAACGCGCATAAGCGGGCTGGACAACGGTAGCAATCGCGGCTAGCCCCTGGTCCTTCAGCCGCTTTTCTTCCTCTTTCGAAATCGAATCCGGGAACTTCTTGAACGGTTGCGCAAAGGGAGAATCCGCGGCTGGCAGAGTGGCGATCCCATTGGTTTGCTCCCAGACTTTTTCGAGCAGAAACGCAGGTGGCATCAAGTTATCCGCCACGCCTTTTCTCATCTGGATCATGGTTTGATCCAGCAGAAGGGGCATCGCTTTCAAGCGAGTGATGTAGTCGTCGTAGTCTTTGACTGATTGGAACGAAAGAATGAGGGCAAGTTGCGGCAACTCGAGTTGAATCCCGCTTTGCTGGTTTACCGGCATTTCCCAATCTTTGAACTTTGCGCCCTCCAACTGGATTTTCAGGTCGCGTATCATCAGCCGTTTGTCGAGGATTTCCTGATCAGGAAATCCGGAAGTGTCGATGGCCTCAAAGCGCGCCAGGAATTTCTGAGTTTCCAGCAGGTCCTTGTCGATAGCTTCTTGCGAGAAGTCGTCCAGCTTGTCGTTCCACCGCTTGTCGCCCAAGAAGGATGCGAAAAGCGGGCTGGTGCGAAGGCGGTATTCCCACTGTTCGGCAAGCAGCTCACTCAACGCTTTGCGGCGTGCTCCGACTGTGAAACCGGTCTGGGCTGCGATCGCCGCGCCGCAGAGCGAGAGCGCAAAAATCAAGCCAGAGAATCGCTTGAAGAGTGAACGCATAAGCTCCTACACAATCCAGTCGCTCAGCCTTCGGCGAGTGGGGAGGCGGTAGAGCCGGAATCAAAGCTTCGCCGTAAAACGCCCGATTATAGTACACCCACCGCGAAAGATTCAGCGTCGGTTGGGAATCGATCTGACTTCTACCGTAATGTCGTCCGTGACTTGAAATACGAAGCGCGGTCGTGCGAAGTTGCTGGAGCACGAGAGGTGTCATTCTCTTATGTTGACTTCGATTAGGCTTGCTACGCACAAAGACGTCGACGCGTTACTCCACCTGATGCGTCAGATGCAGGAAGACGATCCGTGGGCGGAAGCTTTCGACGAATCGCTAGTTCGCTCCAACGTATTAGAGCTTCTTCAAAATTCGGTGTACGGCGTCGTCTATATGGTGCAAGACCAGGAACAATCTATCGGCTACGTGGCCATCTGCTTCGATTACAGTCTGGAATATCGCGGCAAGGGGGCCTGGATCGACGAATTGTTTGTGGCGAGGTCGCATCGCGAACACGGCATCGGCACGCAATTGCTCGAAACGGCGGAGAACGCTTCCGCCGAGCACAATGCCAAATATCTTCACCTGGAAGTGAGCCACGGCAATCCCGCGATTGAGTTGTATCGCAGGCGCGGATTTGTCGATCACCAGCGCTACTTGATGACGAAGCGGATTCGCGGGTGAGATTTTTCACAGTGGCCCTTTCCTTGAGGCGCATTCGAAGCGAGAATGGTGGCAGTCGCTGCTGTGGCTTTCCTCCGGACTCCCTTCGATGAGGTCAAGGCTTATTGGTTTTGCGTTGCTGGTGCTGGTTCGAAGTTGATCCCGTACCAGCGGATGACGTTGCCTTGCTCGTCGTGGACTGGCACCGCGGAGACCTCGAACCAGCGATATTCTCCATCGGAGCGACGAAGGCGAAGTTCTGTCTTCCCAGGGTTCTTCGAATTCATTAGAGCCTGCCACCAATTTTCGAAGTCTTGCACGTCGTCGCGGTGAATTATCGACTTATACTCTGTATGGTGGGGCTCCGGTCGAATCGATCGAAAGCGTCCTTCGCGCGTAAAGTAGCAGCTCTGCAAATTCTCGAAAAATGCAAGGGGGCCGAGTTCGAAGAAACCCAGGGGCATGCGAACAGCGCCATCGTGCCACGCTATCCTTAAGTCAAAAACGTCGTGGGGTAGATCTCGGACCGGTTAAGCCCGGGCCTCCCGTTGTCACTTGCACCGATAGCTTGCGACTTGCTCGTAGCGGAAGAACTGATTGCTCAGGATTGAGCGGCCATGCGGGCCCGTTCCCACTGTGGCGGGAAGCCGAGCATTGATCCAGTCCTAGATGTCCTGCAGAAGAACCAGGACCGACTGCGTAATCAACGGGAACTCCTTCTTGAGTCGCTCATCGGCACGAACCAGCGCGGCCATCGTTCGCGTCGGTTGAGTTTCGTGGGCAATGAGCGGATCTTCGTTCATGGCTTCCACGGCTTTCGGGTCACGCGAAAACCTCTCGTTCGGAAGGTGGAGGATATGGGCATGCGGCGCGAGATGGCCCAGTCTTTTGAAAACCGCGAGGGCGAAATCGGGCGCGGGCAAGTCATGGGCGAAGCTTTCGCAGATCAGCCCAGCCAGTTCAGTTTGGTGATCGAGCGCATAAAGGCAAGAGACGACACCACCAGCGCTGTGACCGAGCAGGAAAAAGGGCAAGTTCGGTTCTCGCGATTTTGCCACCTTGACTTCCGCCTCAACATCTCTAATGTAATCCTCAAAATTCTCAACGTAGAAGCGCTCGCCATCAGAATTTCCGCGTCCGCGCAGGTCGACGGCGTACACGGCCAAACCTGCTGCAACAAATTGCTCAGCCACCCACGCATAGTAGCCGCTGTGGGCGTTGAAGCCCGGAAACGATGACGACAAAGGCGCGAGGTTTTTCTATTGGGCGCAGCGACCGAAAGAAAATTCTTAGACCGTTGTCTCCTTCAACTCTTGCTCCGTTATCGATAAAGTTCGACGTTGAGATTCTCCTGTTTTGTAAATGTGTAAGTTTTTCCAATTTCCTACACAGCCCAACATCACCCCGCGGTGATCGTTATAGTCGTTCTTCCGCGTGGCAAACTCTTCGGGTGCGTAGTAGATCAGCAGGGCGAGGTGCAATTTCCAAACGGATTTGCACGTCGGCGGTTGCGGCTTACGCGACTTCGACGAGAACTAGTGAAATGTCGTCCGTAGCAGGGCCGTCACGCCAAGCCGCAACTTTGTCCAAGATCGACTGCTTCATTTCGTGCAATGGCAGCCGTGAGTCCTCGCGTACAAAGTTCCGCATACCTTCTACGCCCAGCATCTCGCCGCGGGCGTCAAAGACGTCGGTGATGCCGTCCGTGTAGAGAAAGATGCGATCACCCGGTTCGATGTCCACCTCGATAGCGGCTTCCGCGCCAACGGCCTCGGGTAAGGCGCCGAGTACCATGCTGTTCGAGGCCAGAAGTCGCGGTTCGGCGCCCGGTTGGACAACCATGGCAGGAGGATGCCCCGCTCCTGCGAAGGTCATGTGGCGACCGCTGCGTTCCACGCGTGCCGCCGCCATCGTAAGACAGAAAGTCGTGTTGCTGCTGATTTCCTGCATTAAGAAGCGATTCAAGTGCTCCAGCACGTTTGTGAGCGGCGCCGTGCTGCGCAACTTCGCCACAGTCTCTGTGTAGATGCGATTGGCAACGAGCGCAGAGCCGATACCGTGTCCGGAAACATCGCACACGAGCAGATTCAGATGATTATCGCCCTGCGGACTGACCAGGCCCAAATCGCCGCCGATTGCGCGGACCGGATGGTAATGCGTCTCCACACGCATCCCTTTCCACACCATTGATTTCGGCGAGAGACTTTGCTGCACGCGTGCTGCGAGCACGAGGTCTTCATCAATCTCTTTTTGCCGGTCCTCCAGCAGCTTGATCGCTGTGCGAAGCCGCGCTTCGGCGTCTTTCTGTTCGGATATGTCGGTGAAGGTGACGATGGCAAACTGGTGGCCATCAGGGTTCTTGAGTGCACGTGCGTTGATTACCACCGGTAGGCGGCTGCCGTCTTTTCTGGGAAGGAAGAATTCATGACGGCCGCGGCCCATCTGGCGGGTCTTGTTGCGGTACTCCTGAAGGACCGCGTGATCCTCGGGACTGTAATATTCGCGGACAGCGTCGCGGCCTGTGATTGCATGGCGGGGGAAGCCAGTCATCTCCTCGAAAACGGAATTGACGAAGAGGACGCGGTCACAATCGTCCGAAATGAGCACGCCTTCATTCAGCGTCTCGAGGATGCCCTCCATCTGTCCGAGCCATTCCGGCTTTTCGATGTCCAAAGAAATTCCCTTCTTCACGCACCGGAGCGACTCGTATGTTACCGTATCGCGAGAAAAGCATCCATTCATGTTGTTTTCGAAAAGAGTGTCGGTCTGATGTGGCTGACGGGCACCCCGGACCAGTCAAACACACGCTCCGATAGCCAGTGCGCTCGTGCTGCATGGATTTGAGAGTCTCCGCGTGCCGACTCTTGCGACATGTTGACGATGATTTCGACGCCAGCCTCCTTTGACGCCTGAGCAAATCGAACACTCGCATCCACGATCCCCGGTCGAATCGGATAAACGAAATACGCTCCGTAGATTCCACGGAGGGCGGAACGTGGCAACCGAGGCTACGGAAGCTTGCCTAGCGATGCCAAGGCAAGAAGCGATGCAGCCCGCATTTCTTGGAAATCTTCTTCTTAACTCGACGTGTCGTGAGAAGCGAGAGTGCCCATTCGGCCAATTAGCGTTGCATATTACCCGTCGAAAGCTCAACCCCCTGTAGACCCGGAGATAGCCCCGTCTTGCGCGCGGCCCAGCAATAGTAGGCCAGCCAAAGGTAGACGGGGCCGTATTCGAGTGACAACATCAGGAGAGAATTCTTGAGCGGCTCCCCTGCTCCGTAGGCGATTGCAGGAGTGTAGGCCAAGACGCTGGTCACGCTCATGAGCAGCCATGCGGCGCTTGGGTAAAAACACAAAAATGGGATCGACCAAGTGAAATACCAGGGATAGGCAGTCGGCGACAGCAGAAGCACTCCTCCCGTGAGAACGAGACTCGACCACAGCGGCGCCGCCCGCCTCTTCGCTAAGTAGCCAATCGTCGCTAACACGATCAAGCCCGCGACCAGTTCGGCGCCGGCCCTCGACCCCGTAACAAAACGCAACAGGTGGAAGAGGCTGGCGTTGTTCACCCAATCTCGTGCGTAGTTCCTTGCGCCATCCAATAGATGCAAGCCCGCGCCCAAAAACGGAAGATAAAATGCGAATACCAAGAATGCGAAGAAGCCTACATGAGCAAGTCGCACACGTTTCAGGAAAGTAAGCAACAGCAACACCGGGAAGAACTTGGACAGAAACGACAGTGCAAGCGCACCCATCGAAAGCGCCGAGCGATTCGTCACAAGAAAAAAGAGCGCCACCAAGAATGTGACGATGGCGAGCGAATCAAAATGGCCGGACATCGCAAACGAAATGAGCACGGCGGGGTTCCATGCGTAGGCAAGCACACGATGCAAAGGCTGTTTCATCGCGGCCAGCAGAAGCATCAGTACAACAGCGCTCGCCAGATCGAGGGTCGTCGAGACCAGTTTGTATCCGGGCACTGTTTCGATGAACCTGAACGCCAATTCGCTCAGAGGCGGGTAAATGGTCGGAGTCTCCTCACCGGGCGGTTCAGGGTGGTCGGGATTTTGCAGCCGATCCAAATCCGGCGAATTGGGAAATGCGACGTATGGATTTAGGTGTGCTCGTTGCGCCCGGCCATCCCATTGGTAGCGATAGACATCGTCAGAAGGCGTCAACCGGAACGGCTGCAGAGTGACGCGAAACAAAACGGCACTCGCCAGGACGATGAGAAGAGCGGTTGCTCCTAGCCGAAACCACTCGACGCAAAACACGCCTATCACGTAGAGGATGCCTGCAAGCAGCAGGAGTCCGATGAATTCCGGCATGTGTGCGTCCAAGTCCGGCTGCCGCGCGACCCAACGGAAGATAGCCGTCAACCCTGCCGCCAGCGCTGCAAGGCCTAGCGTGACACAGCCACGGGGGCCAATGAGTCTTAAGGAGTCGGATATAGCCACGAAAGATCGGAACCACCTTTTCCACGGAAATCCTTTATTCGCGTCCCGCACTTGTCCACCCGGAAAGCCATTTAGCCGTTCTTGGCGCCTTCCCCGGAATGCGCTGCCGTTCATCCGCAAGCTGAGTGAGATCTGCCGCCACATCGATGTCGTAGAACGGATCAGTCTGATGTACCGAAAGCCCTAGCGCACGGACGCGCGTCAGCAACGCCTCAAACGCATTTGCAGTTCCCATCCCATCACTGGCGAACAGATCTGGATAGGACGCCTTTGTACCGACAAGGTAATAGCCGCCGTCGTACGTGGGCCCTACAACCAGGTCGCAGGCGCACTCGACCTCGACTCAAGTCACCACAAGAGTGAAGATGGATTACGGTGCGCCAACAACGAATCAACACCCCACGTGCGGCCCGCTCCCCCTATGGCCAATGCGAGCGAGGCCAGGACGGGAACTAGCAGCTCCCATATCCACGCCGTTCCCCACTCCGAGACCCATAGGCTGGTGAGGAAGGCAAAAGCGACGAGCGCGACCGGACGCGTAAAAAGGCCGAGCACCAGCAGTACTCCAAGCGAGATTTCTGTTACTCCCTGAAGTGGCGCGGCCATGGATGCGTGATTCGCCGCGAGCGCCATAACACTCTTCCACGCGGCGGGAGCGCTACTGTTCTCAATGTAACCGTTGATTAGGTCAGCGTAACCCGCAGGCTTGTAGAGGCCCTTCCCCAGATTCTCGAAGAAGACCCACACAAACATTGCGCCAATCGTGAGCCGTACCAAAGCGAGCCCTATTCGTGCATGAGGTTGGTCGGCCACTTGGAATGCATTGTCTAGCGGTTGGGTCGTGGTAATTGTCATGATGATTCTCCCACTGTTCGATTCCAATGCACTCGTCAAGTTACAGCGTGACTATATGCTCCTGTCCATGAACAACTTAATCGCGGCGCAATCACTATGGTAGTGCACGCGCTTTCGCCTTTGGGGAGTTCACGAGCCGGATTTATGTCTCGTGGTTCGGTAGGATTGGTCATCATCACTGTCGCAGCCCTACATGCGAATCTGCAAACGAGGGCGCAAGTTGCCCGGGCCCACGCCGGAGGGCGCTATAATATCAGTGCCGTGCGAATAATGAAGGCAAATATTGAACTCGATGCGGGAGCCAAGACGTTTGCTTCCGGCCTGCTGCCAGAGTTGATCGCGGCACTCCGCCGCAGCCGCTCCGGCGATTTGGTCGCGATTACCGGTGAAGCAGGAGTTGGCGCCGAGTTGGAGACGTGGTGCAGGTTCACCGGGAATTCGTTGCTTGAATCCAGTACCCAAACGGGCCGCGCTCGCTGGGTGATCCGGTGCGGCGCAGTTGCCGCGCCCGCCGAAGACAATCGGCCGGTGGGCTCGCGGCTTTGGCTCTATACGAATTTCGACTGCAACTTAAGTTGCGACTACTGCTGTGTGCGTTCGTCACCGAGTGCGCCGCGAAGGGAACTAGGGCTCACGCGGGTACAGCGAATCGCTCGTGAAGCGGCGGAACTTGACGTCAGGGAAATCTTCGTGACCGGAGGCGAACCGTTTCTGCTGGAAGACATTGGCGAGATCCTCGCTGCTTGCGCCGCAGCCGCACCGACCATAGTGCTGACCAACGGAATGCTATTCACCGGACGGCGGATTGAAAGTTTGCGAGGGTTGCCCCAGGGTCGAATTGTCCTGCAGATTAGCTTGGACAGCGCTACGCCGGAGCGGCACGATCTGCACCGCGGGTCCGGAACATGGACGCGCACCCGGGAAGGTGTACAGCGTGCTCGGGCGCAAGGCTTTCGAGTGCGACTGGCGGCGACCGTCTCGAGCGATGCTGAGGCTGACGAGTTCCGCGAATTCCTCGATGGGGAGCAGATTGCTACGGAAGACCGGGTGATCCGCCGGATGGCACTGCGTGGCTCAGCAACTCAAGGGGTCGCGGTCAATCGGGCCGATTTGGTGCCCGAAGTCACAATTACGGCAGAGGGTGTATATTGGCACCCGGTAGGGGCGGAAGATGACGACTTGCTGGTAACACGTGAGATTTTTCCGCTTGCCGAGTCGTTCGCTGCCGTCCGCCGCGCCTTCGAGCGCGAAAGCGAACACGCGAATCGGTTGGCAAAAATCTTCAACTGTGCATGAGGCTGTCCTCGGCTAGCCAGCGAAATCCCGAGGCCTGTTGGCTCATCGCTCAGCCGACCTGGCGAATGGCTGCCTGAAGAATCCCTGCAAGGCCGCAGCCTGACGCAACGCATCATAGCCATCAACGTGAGGCGGCAGCCAATGTTGAAGCCCTTCGGCGTCGAGTATGGCGCGGTGAGCCGGGTTATCGTAACTCATCGCGGAGAGCGCTTCAGCGAAGTGGCGCTCGAGCGCCAGGTCAAGATCGGGCCGCGCAGTGAACATGCAATGATGGTACGGTGGCGAGGTCCATATCTCGCAAAGCCCACCCTCGGGCACCAGACGCTCGCTTCGTACGGTATTCCAGAAAGGGCTGCCGATTGCGCCGGCGTCGGCTCGCCCGTCGAGTACGGCCCGGACGACTTCCACTTCGCTTGTCCCCGTATCACCGTGCTTGCCCACGTCGCTGTCGAAGCGCAAGGTGTGGTAGTCTCTGCCCTCGCGCATGCCTTGCTGCTCCAAAAAGTGAACAGGCAGAATAGCAGCGTGTCCGCTATCTCGGCTGCCGAGCGCAAGGGTTCGATTTTTCAAATCGGCCAGCGTAGAGATAGGACCCCCAGTGACGGCGACGATCTTCGTCATCCAGCCGAGATCGGTATCGCGCATAGCAATCGCGCGGCAGCGATGGCCGCTCCATTCTTCGGCTTGTAGATAAGCAAGGTTTGTATTCCAGGCGATATCAATGCGCGGCAACGCATCGACCGGTTGGGCCAGGAGCGCGATTACCTGCGGCTCGTAGCTCTGAAATAGTACGACCTCAACGGGCAGATGCGCTTCCTCGTGAAAATAGCGGCGCATGCCCTCCCAGATTGTGACCACCTTCGGATTGTACGCAACGGCTCCCACCCAGATGGTTTTGCTCATAGTTCCTCGCGATTCACTTTTAGAGATTTTACGAGCAACTTTCCGCGCTTGCAGCGCCTTAGTCTCAGAAGAGCGGCATTCCCAAAAGAGCCTTGGCGATAAACTCACGCAGCACATCGCCAGTTGGCGCCATTACAGCGCCCGCGTGCGCGTCCCGGAAGAGGCGCTCGATACTCATATGCTTCGAGAACGCTGCACCCCCGCAGATGCGCATTGCCGCCGAGGTGACGCTGATGGCTACGTCCCCTGCTGCGGCTTTGGTTTCAAGCACGCGCAGCATGGTTGTCTCGCGGGGCTTCTCAAGATGCTCAATCAAATCGTCGATGCGTGCCGAGAGCCCATCCATATCAATCTGCATCGCCGCGAGCTGCGCCCTTAGAGTAGGCAAGCTCTCGCCGAGGCTCTGACCCAAATGTTCGAACCGCGCGCTCTTGAGATGCGCTGTCGTGCCGGCGACTGCGGCTCGACACAATCCCAGCGCCACAGATGCTGTTCCCAAATTGAACAGTGGCAGGACCACGTTCAGCATAGCCTGAAATCCCGCGCAGTCATCAGTCAGCTGAAAATTGGATGGCACTTCGCAGTCGTCCAGCGCAAGCGGTGCAGAGGCGTTGGCCCGGAGTCCCAAACCGTCCCAGGGACCTGCGACTGACAAGCCGGGCGTCTCCGCTGGAAGAAGGTAGAGAGTCGAATCTGTGGGGCCCGCTCCGTTCGGCGCGAGCGAAGAAACGACGTAGCTCTGCGCATAACCCGCGCTCGTGACCCACGATTTCTTGGCACTGATGCGCACACCACTGCCGTTCCGACGCGCGCGCGATATGGGAGTCCAGAAATGGCTGCGCGAACCGGCTTCGCTGAAGGCGAGCGTGGATAAATGGTGGCCGGCGGCGATCTTCTTTACTATAGGAGTGATTGCCTGGGCCGTGTTTGGCCGTGCCGCCAATATCGTCGCGGCACCGAGGATGTGCATCAGATAGACCATCGCAACCGAAGCGTCTGCTTGGGCAAGGGTCGCCGTGACGGCCGCAAACGTGCGTGGGCCCAGGCCAGAACCGCCTAGATCCCCTCCTGGCAGCATCAGTCCGAGGAGGCCAGAGTCGCCAAGCGAGGTGACAGCTTCGGTCGAGAATCGTCCCGCCTTGTCGTTTGACCCTGCAGCCGGTGCCAGCACGCGATCTGCAATGTCTCTCGCACGCAAAACAGCAGTCTCATGAGTCAGGGTGGCCATCGGTGACTGCACGCCCTCACAGCCGGTAGAGGATTGTCCCTGACAGCGCCGCAACTGGTCAAAACATTTTTTGCCGTTTTCAGCTCCACAATCCGCAGCGGTCGCGCATTCGTTTCTTTTCGGCGTCGTCCAGCGATTCAAACGAGTACTGCCGCTGGATGGCTCGTGTCTGGGGAGGAAAATAGGGCGGCGCACTGATCGCGATCATCGCGTCGATCCGGTCAGGCTGCTGGGTGGCCATATGCAGCGACGTGATACGGCCACCGCTTAGCCCAACTGCTTTCACGCGATGATTCCGAGGTGATCAAGCAAAGCGAAAATGTCGCGTGCGGACTGGCGAAAAGTATGTGTTCTCCTGAACCCGTGGAAGCGCCGTTGCCGCGTATGTCGGGTCAATACGTCTAGAAACAAGTTTAGGCCCCCTTATTTGGCAGGAATGAACGTGAATGGCTGCATGGTGAGCGCTTGAAAGCCGGGCGCGTAAACTTCCATGTCGACGTGGCCTTCGCTCTCGGCTTGATACTCCACGTCGCATGTAGAGCCTACGGGAACTATCATCTCGGCTGCAGAGAACTTCTGCTGTGCCGGCGGTAAATCAGCACCATCTTTGGCGACAACCTTCCACTGCACAGGCACGTCTTTGCGCGTCAACCGTACCCGCAAGTCCATATCGTTGCGAGTGATGTTGATTAACCTTAGCCGATATCGTGTCCCTGTGTGCAGCACCAATGGGTCCGGTTGCGGAGTACCGTTCACCAGCAGCATCAGATCGAATGGAGTGTAGCGACCGGTGCTGAAAACAAATGTTCTGTCACGCTCCGGGTCGTACGTCTGTCCAGGTTCCAGAACGATCAGCGGCCCATACATACCATTCAGCAACTGTGCTTCGTCATGCCAATGAGTATGATAAATAAACGTTCCCGCTCGCGGCGGAGTCATGCGCGCCACGAAGGATGTTCCAGGAGCAATGGCTGGCGTCGTCTGCTGTGCCGAC